>Ga0169931_10000555_pt1 | contig 61614 bp, 47 predicted proteins | sample Kivu_15m_20L_FD_129675 | JGI IMG/M metagenome (GOLD analysis project Ga0169931, IMG submission 129675) | Freshwater microbial communities from Lake Kivu, Western Province, Rwanda to study Microbial Dark Matter (Phase II) - Kivu_15m_20L... | ecosystem: Environmental > Aquatic > Freshwater > Lake...
CGGTCGGCGCTTGCTCGGTCGGCGCTTGCTCGGTCGCCGCTTGCTCGGTCGGCGCTTGCTCGGTCGGCGCTTGCTCGGTCGGCGCTTGCTCGGTCGGCGCTTGCTCGGTCGGCGCTTGCTCGGTCGGCGCCGGCTCAACACTCGCGAGTTCCGCAGCCACCGCGCCGTGTTGCTGGGCGGCCTGGCTCAACTGGCGCGCGCGGCGGCGCTGCAGTTGGTCGCGCAGCGCGGCCCGACGGCCGGAAAACGTCAATTGCCCCGCACCAAGCTCGCGGCGCGGCACGCGAGCTTCGGCGACCCCGCTCTGCGCCGCGGAGGACGGAGGCTCGACCACCTGCGGCGTCGGCGACGGCGCCTCGACCTGCTGCGCCGGCTGCGCGAGCGCGACCCCCGTGTCTTGCGCACCGGCCTGGTCCGCGAGTTCGGGCTGCTCGTCGCAGGCCCCCACGATCGGCTCGACCGGCGCCGGGGCCTGTGTGGGTTGCGGCGCGCCGTTCACGCCCGTTGAGCCGAGCCAGGCCGAGAGCGAGCGCGCGACGCCTACGTCGAGACTTTCCGAAGCGCCGGCGGCGTCAGCGCCCGAGGCGCTGTCGTCCGCCGTCCCTGGTTCGCAAGCAACCGCCGCGAGCTGATCGTCCTGCGCGGAGTCGAGAGCCTGCGAGATCCACACCAGTCGGTCCCAATCCGGCGCTGCGCTCGCCACCTGGGGCGGGCGACGCTGCGGCTCGCCCGGGCACTCGGCCTCGATGGCGACGAACTCGCGCGCAGCGGGTTGCGCCTCGGAGCGGCTCGCCGAGGCGTCCGCGCCGATGGCCCCGCTGTGCTCCTCCGCCTCGACCTCCTCGGAGGTGTCGACATCGTCCTCCGCGCCCTGTCCCTCGACGGTCCACACGCCCGCCGGATCGAAGACTTCGACCGGCGGCACGAACGATGCGCCGGGCGGCGGCGCGTTCACCGGAGTTGCTTCGCGACGGCCGTCGCCGGCGCGGCGCACCGGGCGCGTGCTCTCCGAAGCCAGTTCGTCCGGACGGTCGAGCAAAGCATCGGCCTGAACCGGTTCGAGCGAGGGCGCCACGGGATCGACGGCATTCGCCGCGAACGGCTTGGGTGCAGCCGGCTCCACGACGCGCGGCCGCGTACGCGGTGCGCTCGAAGGCTCGGGCGCCGGTGACGATTTGCGCAGCAGCGGCAGGCCGATCAGTCCCAGCGTGGCCAGCAACGCGCCTCCGGCGACCGGCGCCACCCAACGCGGTCGACGCGTCGCGCTCGGCGTTTCGCGCCACGAAGCGTTGAGCAGGCTCGCGGCGCTCGGCGGCATCGCGCTCGGATCGTCGTCGCGCGCCGGAGAGGACGGCGCCAGATCGAACGCCGGCTGCTCTTCGTGCTGCAACAACCAGCTCTGCTGGGCCGGCGCGGGTTGCGCGGGCGGCGGCTGCGGCTGCAAGTGCTCGTTCAACCCGAGGAAATCCGAGCCCGATCCGCCCGTGCGGGCGCCGTCGAGAGCTTCGCCGGGGGAGATCTGACGCGCGTTGTGCGCGGGGCGGTTCACGGGTCCGCCGAATTCGTGCGGTTCGCTCATGGGTGCTTCAACTCGCGGGAGGTGGTTCGCGGCGTGCTCCTGGCCACGGAACACGCCGGCGCACCTCGCCTTGGTGCGGTTCCCCGCATCGACCAAACGCGCGCCACTTCCCAAGCGCGCGCACCGCGTTCCCGCGGCTGCGTTGCGCAGCTGGCCACCGCCGCGGTATCGATACGTTCATGTCCCCCCTCGTGCGCTGCATCGTCGTCTTCGTGCTCGGCCCGGCAGCGCTCGCACTCGCAGGCGCCGCCCCGCCCCAGGAAAAAAATGCCGAGGGCGCCCCGAGCGGCCCGTCGCAGCGCGCGCAGGCGCCGCTCGACGCTGCGGTCAACTCCGGGCGCGTCGCGAGCGAGCGGCGTGTCGCGGCGCGCGTCGACAGCGAACGCGCCCGGCGCCGCGTGCACGCGCTCGTCGCGCTCGGTCCGCGGATGGGAGGCACTCCCTCGGGCGACGCGGCGGCCGAGTACGTGGCCGCACAGCTGCGTGAGTGCGGACTCGACGTGCGGGTCGTGGACGACCCCGAGAAGGACGCGTGGCAGCCGACGAAGTGGAAGCTCGTCGCGCGGCGGCGCGACAGCGGCGAGGAGTTGGCGCTCGAACGTGCATGGCCCTGGACGCACTCGGCGCCGGGGCGCGGCAAGCTCGAGCTCTCGCTGGAGGGGCGTGCAGACGCAGCATGGCTGACGGCGAAAGTCGCGCGCGGACCGAGCACCACGCCGCTGGTGATCGTCGACGGCGCCACGAACATCGACGGCGAGTACCCGGTGGTGAGTTCGCTGCGCGCGGGCGCGACGCAAGCTTGTTTCGGCGTGTCGAAGCCCGAGGGTGCGCGCCTGCGCGAGTGGCTGGCCGCGGGCGCCAAAGTCGAAGTCGAGTACGAGCTCGAGGCCGTCGCGCGGCGGGCGCGTCCCAAGACCGTGCTCGCGCGGCTGCGCGGCGCGAACTCCGCGGCCGACGGAGCGTGGAGCGCCGAGCACTTCTTGTTCTGCGCGCACGGCGACTCGGACTCCGGCGGTCCGGGCGCCGACGACAACGCCAGCGGCGTGGCGACGTTGCTCGAGATCGCGCAGGCCTGGAGTGCGTCGATCAAGGCGCGCGAGTTTCCGCCGCCGGCGCGCGAGGTGCGCTTTGCGATCTGGGGCAGCGAGATCTTCTCGACGCGCGAGCACTTGAGCGCGCGCATCCCCGCCGAAGGCGCGTGCCTGGGCGTGCTCAACTACGACCAAGCCGGCTTCGGCAGCGGCGCGGATCAGCTCAACCTCGAGCCCGACGATCTGCCGGCCAATCGCGCGTTGATCGAGTGCGCGCTGGGCGTGCTGCGCGAGCACGCGCCCGCTCCGAGCGACAAACCCGCGGATTTTCCGGCGCGCTGGGCGACCAACCGCTCGCTCGGAGGAACCGACAGCTACGTGTTCTCCGGCTCGGAGTACTTCAAGAGCAACGCGCGGCCGGCGCTGACGCTGTTCTCGAGCGCGTGGGGCTCGCCCGCCGAACACAAGCGCACGCCAGGCATGCCGGGCGAGTCGTGGCGCGAACGCGAGAAGGTCTCGGTCGACTACGACGCGTACTACCACTCGAGCGGCGACACGCCGGCGAACACGACCGACAAGGAACCGTGGAACATCGCCTGGTGCGCGCGCATCGGGTTGCTCAGCGCGGCGCGCTTCGTCGCCACGGCGCCGGCCGAGGAGCGCACGAAGTGAGCGCCAAGAGCGTGTTCGTCGACGGCGCCGCGCTCGAGTGGCGGCCCACGCCCTGCGCCGGCGTGCGCTGGAAGAAGCTGAGCTTCGACGCGGCGAGCGGCGAGAGCGCCGTGCTGCTCGAGTTCGCGCCCGGCGCCGCCTACGACGCGCACCGTCACCCGGGCGGCGAGACGTACCTAGTGCTAGCGGGTGAGCTCGAGGACGGCGGCAAGCGCTACGGCGCGCTCACCTACGTGCGTCACGCCGCGGGGAGCGCGCATCGCCCCAGCTCGCCGACCGGCGCGCTCGTGTTCGTGACCTTGCCGCGCCCGATCGAAACGCTGTGAACGCACTCGAGCGCACATTCGGCGGACGCGTGCTCGGGGTGGCGAGCATGCACCACAAGGAGCGCGCGCTCGGCCCCCAGCTCGCTGCGCCCCTGGCGCTGCGCGAGGTGCGCGTGATCGAAGGGCTCGACACCGATCGCTTCGGCGCCTTCAGCGGTGAACGAGCGCGCGAACTTGCGCCGCGCGATGCAGCTCTCGCGAAAGCGCGCGCGGGCGCCAGCGCGAGCGGCATGGACCTGGTGATCGCCAGCGAGGGCTCGCTCTTCCCCCATCCGTTGGCGCCGCTCGCCAGTTGCGACGAAGAGTGGCTCGTGCTGCTCGACCAACGTTCGGAGCGTTGCTACGCGCACCGTTACGTCACGTTCGACGTCGCGCACGCCGGTCGCGTGTGCCGCTCGCTCGACGAACTGCGCGAGTTCTGCGCACGTGCGCCGTTCCCCTCGCACCAACTCGTCCTTCGTCCGCAGCAGGACGGCTCCGCGGCCGCGGAGATCTTCAAGGGTCTGAGCGATCGCGACGAGCTCGAGGCGCGCTTCGCGCTCCTGCACGCGCGCCACGGCGCGGCGTGCGTCGAGCTCGACCTGCGCGCGCACGCCAACCCGACGCGCATGCGCGCGATCCAAACTGCGGCGCGCGAATTCGCGGCGGAACTCGCGCGACTGTGCCCACGCTGCTCCGCGCCGCACTTCGCCATCGCGCGCCAGATCCCAGGGCTGCCGTGTGCGCAGTGCGGCGAGCCGACCGCCTCGTTGCTCGCTCAGGTGCGGCGCTGCGAGCCGTGCGGGGCCGAGCAGCGCGAGGAGCGCGCGGACGGACGGCGCGAGGAAGACCCGGGCGCCTGCGAGGCGTGCAACCCCTGACCTGCGGCGCAGCGGCGCGACGGACGGAACGCCGACGCGGCGCGCGTCCGCTCACTTGCGCTTGAGCACGCGGTTGGCGCCCAGGCGCGAGGTCACGCCCTTGGCGTCGAAGTGTTCGAGCAGCGGAATCAGGAACTTGCGCGTCGTGCCCAGGGCATCGCGCAGCTGCGGAATCTCCAGGTGCCCGTGCTGGGTGCAGTTCGCGACCACGAGGTCCTTGGCGCGCGCATGCTGCGCGGCCGTGAGGTGAATCTCGGGGTTGATGCGCACGATCGCACCCTCGTCGACGCACAACTGGAGCACGCGCGCGAGTTCCTTGGGCGCGAGCTTGAGCGCCACGGCGAGCTCTTCGGGCGAGGGCGGCGCGAAAGGCTGCGCCTCGAGCGCCGCGAGCAGCGCGGCGCGGCGCGCCAGCGTCGCCTCGTCGAGCGCAACTTCGCGACCGGCGAGTCGGATGAAGCCGCCGCTCTCGCGCACGAGGCGTCCGCGCTTGACGTCGTCGTCGATCAGCGCGTCGAGGAACTCGGGGTCGAGCTCGGTGATGCGCCGCAGTTCCAGAACTTCCATCACACGCCGCAGCGAGTTCTCTTCGAACCACTTGGCCACGCTCGAGCGCATGCGCGTCAGCGCCGCCTCGAGTCGGTCGGCGTGGATCCAGTGCTGCTTCGCGCCGACGGCGCGCGCGCGGCGCTCCTTGAAGAGCTGCTGCAGCAGCGTCTGGGTCACATCCAGCGGCTGCTTGATCGCGTGCGCGAGGTCGGCGGGCGACGACAGGTCGTCGTCCGCGCGCGCGAGGATCGACTCGAGCAGCGCCGCGGGACTGGCGAGCGAGCGCTCTTGGCGCGCGAGCCCCTCGATCACGAAGCCCTTGAAGCGCTTGAGCCGGTGACGCGACTCTTCGAGAATTTGGCCGCCGCCCAGCGTCTCCGCCGGCGAAGCCAGGCGCAGGATGAAGCTGTCGCCGGGCGCGCACACGACGGGCTCCTCCAGGCGCACTTGAGCGAGCCCCTCTTCGCCAGGCTCGATGCGCTCGCGGTCGAGCAGCACCAACTCGCCCAGCGGATCTGCCGTGCCGGTGTGCATGCGCACCTGGCAGCGGTCGGTGACCGGCCGCTCGAGCGAGGCGAGCACGCGCAGGCGCACCGCCACCATGCGCACGGGACTGAAGAAGTCGGGCGTCGCCGCGACGGCGCCGCGCGCGACCTTCTCGTGTTCGATGTCCGAGAGGTTGATCGCCGTCGAGTGCCCGGCGCGCGCGCGCGCCACCGGCTTGCCGTAGGCGTGCAGGCCGCGCACCTTGCCGCGCAAACCGGCGGGAAGCACCTCGAGCGTGTCGCCGATCGACACCGAACCGCTGACCGGCACGCCGGTCACGACGGCGCCGAAGCCTTGCTTGGAGAACACGCGCTGGATCGGCACGCGGAACACGCCCTGGTCGGAGCGCGGCTGGATCTGCGCGGCGAGCTCGAACATGCGCGCCTTGAGCTCGTCGAGGCCCTGGCCGGTGCGCGCCGACACGCGCACGATCGGCGCGTCCGCGAGGAACGTACCGGCGAGCGTCGCGCGCACGTCCTCCGCGGCGAGCTCCGCCATGTCGGCGTCGACCATGTCGACCTTGTTGAGCGCCACCAGGCCGCGCTTTTGCCCGAGCAATCCCATGATGTCGAGGTGCTCGCGCGTCTGCGGCATCACGCCGTCGTCCGCGGCGACCACGAGCACGACGAGGTCGATTCCCGTGGCGCCCGCGACCATGTTGCGCACGAAGCGCTCGTGTCCGGGCACGTCGATCATGCCCACCGTGCGCCCGTCGGGCATGCTGAGCGGCGCGAAGCCCAGATCGATCGTGAGCCCGCGCTCCTTCTCCTCCTTGAGCCGGTCGGGATCGATGCCGGTCAGCGCACGCACCAGACTCGACTTGCCGTGGTCGATGTGACCCGCGGTGCCGATGACGATCGGTTGGATGTCCAAGGGATGGCGAAGGGAGGGTGCGCGCGACGCTGCGCGCAGAGGATAGCAGCGCGCCGAGCTAAGCTGCGCTCCGATGAGAACTGCGCAGCGCTTCCGCTCCTTCCGCGACTGGTGCGTCGAGCGCTTCGGCGAGAACCTGCACCGCATCGCACTCGACGCGGGTTCGCAGTGCCCCAACCGCGACGGATCGAAGGGCTTCGGCGGCTGTTACTACTGCGACGTCGACGGCTCGGGCACCGGCGCGCTGCGCGAGGGCCGCGACCTCGCCGCGCAGCTGCGCGACGGACTCAAGCGCGTGGCGCGGCGCAAGCATTCCGGCCGCGCGATTGCGTACCTGCAGTCGTACTCCAACACGTACGTGCCGGCCGAACGCCTCGAAGAAGTGCTCGCCGTGCTCGCGCCGCACGCCGGCCGCGAAATCGCGGCGGTCAGCATCGCCACACGGCCGGACACGCTGCCCGAGAGCGCGCTCGACGTGCTCGAACGCTGGAATGCCCGCGCGCCAGTGTGGGTCGAACTGGGGCTGGAGAGCGCCAGCGACAAGGTGCTGCTCGAGATCAACCGCCTGCACACGCTCGAGGAGTTCCACGACGCGGCGCGGCGCGTGAAACGGCGCGGCCTGTTGTGCGTCGCGCACGCGATCCTCGGTTTGCCCGGCGACGGACGCGAGGGAGCGCAGCGCACGGCGCTCGAGTTGGCAAAGTCCGGCGTCGACGGCGTGAAGGCGCACCAGTTGATGGTGCTCGAGCGCACGGTGCTCGCCCACCGCTGGCGACAGGGCGCGGTGAGCACCTTGGAGCTCGCCGAATACGCCGCGTGGCTCGCGGACTTCGTCGAACGGCTCGCGTCCGAGCAAGTGCTCCACCGGCTGCACGGCGACGCACCGAGCGGGCTCCTCGCGCCGCAGTGGAGCCGCATCAACCCCGGCGTGCGCGAAGCGCTCGAGGCCGAGTTGGAGCGCCGCGGAACGCGTCAGGGCGCGTTCCATTCGAGTTGACGGGGCGCACGCGCTTGAAGTCCGCGCGGAGTTCGCTGCAGCGCCCCAGCGCGGCGACGACACGCAGGCCGTTCAGCGCGGCCAACCTTCGGGGCCAACCTTCGGGGCCAACTCTCGGGGCCAACTCTCGGGGCCAAGTTCCGTGGCCGAGTTTCGTGGCCAACGGCGCTGCACACCTCGCAGCGCGCGCGGCGCGCCGCACCGACGTTCAGGTGCGCACGTAGAAGATGCGGTCGCAGCTGGGGCACTGCACGACACGGTCGCCCTTGGCGACGCGCACGTACAGGTTGACCGGCACTTCCATGTAGCACTGCTGGCAGATGCGCGAGTCCAGTTGCGCGAGCGCGATTCCCTCGCGCGATGAGAGCAACCGCTCGTACAACGCGAAGGCTTCGCGGTCGACGTCCGGGCTCAGACGCTGCTTGCGCCGGCCTTCGAGTTCGCCGAGCTTTTGGCGCGCGACGCCCAGCTCGCGTTCGACGTTCTGTGCGAACTCCGCGAACACCTTCTCGGCCTGCTCTATCTCGCCCTGCATGCGCTTGGCTTCGGCATCGACCGCGTCGGCGTCCGAAACCAGCGCCAAGCCCTCTTCCTCCGCCTGGCTGATCTCGCGCTTGAGCGACTTCACCTGGTGCTGGTAGGCGGCGAGCAGCGCGACGTCGACCTTGGCCTGGGTCGATTCGTGTTCGACCTTGCGCATGCGCTGGCGCTGGATCGTCGTGAGATCCTCGATCTCCTTGATCTTGAGCCGACTCGCACGCGCCCTTCCGGCGGTCTCGTCCTTGCGCGCGATCATCGCGTCGATCTGCGCCCGCCGCGAAGCACGTTCCTCCGGGAGGCGGCGAAGCTCGTCCCGCAGGCGGTAGATCTCGGTATCGAGCTCCTGGAGCGCGAGGAGCGCGGCGATGGTCTGCTGCATCGGGTGGTGTTCCCCCCTGGCCTGAAAACGGGACCGACAGTGTAGCGGCCCGAAACCGGCCCACAAGGGAACGGACAGCGGGACACCGGCGCTCGCGCCGGTGGCCCGCTGTGGTTTCGACCCGACGAACGCGCGGTAGCGCTTGTGCGCCGCCCGACGAACGTCTCGAAATCCGGCTCAGTTCGCCGTGCCGATCGGCTCGTTCTCGTCGGGGATCGTGACGCCGTCGAGGAAGCTCGCCAGCTGACGCGCACGCACCGGATGGCGCAGCTTGCGCACGGCCTTGGCTTCGATCTGGCGCACGCGCTCGCGCGTGACGCGGAAGATGCGGCCGACTTCCTCGAGCGTGTAGGTGTAGCCGTCGCCGATGCCGTAGCGCAGCTTGACGATCTCGCGCTCGCGGAAGGTCAAGGTCTGCAGCACCTCGTCGATGCGCTCCTTGAGCATCTCGTGGCCTGCGGCCATCACCGGGCTCTCGGCCGTTTCGTCCTCGATGAAGTCGCCGAAGTAGCTGTCGTCCGACTCGCCGATCGGGCGATCGAGCGAGATCGGGTGCTTGCTGATCTTGATCACGCGCTTGGCCTCGTCGACCGAGATGCCCGTGGCTTCGGCCACCTCTTCGACGGACGGCTCGCGACCCTTCTGCTGCACCAGCTTCTTGGTGACGTTGCGCAGCTTGCTCATGGTCTCGATCATGTGCACCGGGATGCGGATCGTGCGCGCCTGGTCGGCGATCGAACGCGTGATCGCCTGGCGGATCCACCACGTGGCGTAGGTCGAGAACTTGAAGCCGCGGCGGTACTCATACTTCTCGACCGCCTTCATCAGGCCGGTGTTGCCTTCCTGGATCAGGTCGAGGAAGGACAGCCCGCGGTTGCGGTACTTCTTGGCGATCGAGACCACCAGACGCAGGTTGCCGCTCGAGAGCTTGCGCTTGGCTTCTTCGTACTCGGCGAAGTGCAGGCGCGCCTGGTCGACGCGACGCTTGACGCGCTCGACCGGCTCGCCGGCGGCGTGCTCGAGATCCAGCAGGCGCTGCGAGAGTTCCTTGACGACGTCGAGCTTCTTGGCCTGCTTGGCGGCCTGCAGCTTGCGGTCGATGGCGCGCACTTCGCGCACGTGCGCATCCAGCGCGTCCATGTAGGGCTTGAACTTCTTGACCTGCAGGTGGCACTCCTCGATCAGGATCACCAGCTTGCGGCGCAGTTCCTGGACGTTCTTGAGCGTCTCGGAGCGCTTGGCCTTGGTCGTCTTGGGATCGAGGAGCGGCTTGTACTCCTCGTGGATGCGCTCGAGCAGCGCCTTGATGGTGACGATGTTCACCGGCAGGCGCATGGCGAGGAAGTTCTTGCCCAGCGTCTCGACGATCTTGGGGTCGTCGTCGGGCTTGGGATTGGGGTTGACCTTCAGCGTGCGGTCGAAGGCCAGTTCGCCGCGCTGCACTTCCTCCAAGGTCTTGATCGCGGACTTCATGCAAAGTCCGGAGCCGACGCACTTCTTGCGGAAGCGCTTGCGCGTCACTTCGATCGTCTTGGCGAGGAAGATCTCCTGGTCGCGCGTGAGCAGCGGGATCTCACCCATCTGCGTCAGGTACATGCGCACCGGATCGTCGATCTTCTCGGGCATCGAGCCTTTCTGGAAGCTGGTGGACTCGTGGGCGTCCTCCTCGGGCGCCTGCTCGTCCTCCTTCAGGCCGGGATCCTCGTCCTCCTCACCGGGCAGGCCGTCGGCCTCCGCCGCGGTCTCCGCGTCGTCGAGGATCTCGACGCCGACGTCTTCCAACTGCAGGAAGATCGCGTCCATCTTGTCGGGCGGGATGAACTGGTCCTCGAGGAGCCGGTTCATCTCCGAGTAGGTCAGAAAGCCCTTCTTGCGGCCTTCTTCGACGAGCAGCTTGACGGTGTCTTCGATGCGTTCGGACATAGTTCGGTTGGCTTGCAGTACGGCTTGGCCCGCAGGTCCGACCAGATACCCGGCCGGGTTCGAGGGCGTCAGTCGAGGTCGCTAACGAGGAGGAGTGGTGCGGGAAGCGGGCGCGAAGCGCCGCTGGTGTTTGATGAGTTCGCGCTGCGCGTCGAGTTCGGCGAGGAGGCGCAATTGTGTGTCGTCGCCGTCGGTGTGCAACTGGGGTTCCCCGAAGGTTGTCGGGCCAGGGACCTCGCCCCCCCGCAGCTGGGCGGCGCCCGCCTGCGCGCGCCCGGCCACTCCCCGCGGCAGCGCCCCGGCCTCCTGCAGCGCCTCGGCGAGGCGTTGTTCGGATTCCCAGCGCTCCAGCGCCGCGAGGTGCTCCTTCAGTTCGAGCGCCAGGTCCTCGCTGCGCTCGGCGTCGCCGGCCAGCGGCACGACCAGGTCGCGCGCGCGGCTCTCGGCCAGTTGGACGAACACGTCGTCCAGCGTAAACGCGCCGGGACGTTGGGCGTCCGCGGCCAGGACGGCGGTGAGCAACTCCCGCAACGCCCCTTGCGGGCAGCGCTCGAGACACGGCGCCACCTCGGCCGCGAGCGAAGGCGACTGCAGCACAGCGCCGAGGATGCCGCGCCACGCACGTTCGACGAGCGGCGCAACCGCGGCGACTTGCGCGCCAGAGGCGTCCGCCTGCCGAGCCGCGGCGACCGGGGTGGAAGCTTGCTCAGCGCGGCGCGCCGCGGCCTGTTCGGCGCGGCGCCGTTCGGGCGCGCTGGCCATCTGCTCGCGCACGCTCTCGAGCGGCACGTCGAGCGTGCGCGCAAGTTGCGCGACGCGCTCGTCGCGCGGGATCGCGCGCGGCAGCCGCCACAGCAGAGCGAGCACCTGATCGATCGCCTTCCAGCGCGGCTCGCCTTCCAAGCCCTGCACCCACTCGAGCAGGAACTGGAACCAATCGACCGCGTGGGCCAATTGCTCCTCGAGCGGAGCGCGGCCGTGCGCGATCAAGAGATCGCAGGGATCCTTCACGCCGTTCAGGCGCACGACGTCGATGGTGGCGTCGAGCGGCAGAAGGCCCTCGAGCGCGCGCAACGTCGCGCGGCGGCCGGCCTCGTCGCCGTCGAACAGCAAGCTCACGCGCCGCGCGCCGCTGCGGCGCACGAGCGCAGCGTGGTCCTCCGTCGTCGCCGTGCCGAGCACCGCGGCGACCGTGCGCAGGCCCACTTGGTGAGCCGCCATCACGTCGGTGTAGCCCTCGACCAGGATCAAGTGGCCCGCGCGCCGCACGTGCTCGAGCGCCATGTCGAGCGCGTAGATCACGCGTCCCTTGTGGAACAGCGGCGTCTGCGGCGTGTTGATGTACTTGGGGCCGGCGTGTTCGTCGTCGGACAGGCGTCGCGCGCCGAAGCCGACCGTGCGGCCCTTGATGTCGCGCACCGGGAAGAGCACGCGGCCGCGGAAGAAGTCGTGGGGCTGGCCGTGGTCGTCGATGCGCGCCAAACCCAACTCGACGAGGTCGCGCGGCGCCAAGCCGGACGCGGTCGCGGCGTCGAACAACGCGCTGCCGCTGGAGGGTGCGAAGCCGATTCCGAAGGCGTCGATGGTCGCATCGCTCAGTCCGCGCCCGCGGACGTAAGCCAAGGCGGCCGAGCCGTGCGGACGACGCAGCTGGCCGCGGTAGAACGTCTCCGCGCGACGCAGCACATCGAACAGCGGATCGTGGTCGACCTTGGGGCCGGAAGGCTCCTCAGGCAAAGCGATCCCCGCGCGCGTCGCCAAGAGCTTGAGCGCTTCGACGAAGTCGACGTTGTAGGCGCGCTCCACGAACTTCAGCTGGTCGCCGCCGTCCTGGCACGCCCCGTAGCAACGCCAAGTCCCGCGCCGCGGATCGACCTTGAACGACGGGGTGCGCTCCTCGTGGAACGGGCAGCAGGCCTGCCACAGCGCCCCAGCGCGGCGCAGCTCCGGCACCCTCTCGCGGACCACGTCCTCGATGGGATTGCGAAGCTTGACGGCTTCGATGGTCGGCTTGGAGTAGCTGGGCACGGGGAAGTTTGAAGGGTCAACGCCGCGCCGAGGGCGCGCCGAGACTTGGACTCGCGAAGTGAACGGTAGGTTCGATGGACGCCGGGTGACGCGAGGTGCTGGCGCAGCCTTCGGGACCGCTTCTGGGTCGCCGGTCGCGGAATCCTACCCCTGCGCGCACTCGCAGGTCGCGCGGCGAGGCTTGCGATCCCAAGCGGCAGCGGAAGGGTGCGTCGATGGGAAGAGAGTTCCGTGGAGGGGCGCGCACGTCGGGAGCGATGCGTCCGCTCGCCGGGGGTGGTGTGGAACCCCGTGGCGCGGGCGCGGTTTTGTCCGGAGTGAGCGCGGGCGCGTTTTCGTTCGGGGCGGCGCTGGGGCGCCCTTGCTCGGGAGAGCAAAGCGGCCGTTTTCGTCGGGTGACGCGGAGAGCGAAAGGGCTGTGGGCGCTTGAGATTACGCGCGTGTCCTGGGGGACTCGCGCCCGGCCGTCGAGGCGCGCCGCAGCAAACCACGTTATATAGCCCAACGAGCCCGCCGCGCCAAGGGGCCTACGGCCGGCCGCCGGGCCGACGCAGCCCATCCTCTCAGGGCTCAGCGGCGCAGGCCCCCGACGGCGGCGCTCAGCGCCGCAAGTTCGGGGACGCTCAGTTGCTCGGGGCGGCGTCCGCTGTCCAAGGCCAGCGAGGCGCACAGCGCCTGGACGACATCGCGCCCGCCGAGCAGGTCCACGAGGCGGCTGCGGACGGTCTTGCGCCGCTGCGCGAACAGGTGCGTGACTAGGGCGTCAAAGTCGGCGATCTGAGCCTCATCCGGCCGGTTCGGGCGCAGCACCAGCCGCGCCACGGCGCTGTCGACGTTGGGGCGCGGCCAGAACAGCTGCGGCCCGACGCGCCGGACGCGCTCGGCGCTGTAGAGCAGCTGGAGCTTCGCCGAAACGGCCCCCCAGGCGTCGCCCGCGGGCTGCGCCGCGATGCGCTCGACGAGCTCAGCCTGGAGCAGCACCGTCATCGACTCCGGCGGATGCGCCAGCCGCGAGCAGGCGACGAGGATCGGGGTGCCGACCGAATACGGCAGGTTGGCGACCAGGCTCCACGGCCCCGCGCCAGCGCTCCAGCTCACGATGTCGGGATGCAGCGCGTGCTTGCCGTCGAGCGCGTCGCCTTCGATCAGCTCGAGATTCTGCGCGCCGCTCAGGCGCTGGCGCGTCAAGCCGGCCAGGCGCGGGTCGAGCTCGACCGCGAGCACCTGGGGAGCGTGCGCGACCAGCCGCTCGGTGAGGATTCCGCAGCCCGGACCGATCTCGAGCACCTTCGTCCGCCCGTCCAGGCGCGCGTCCGAGGCGATCGCGTCGAGCATCGCGTCGTCGAACAGGAAGTTCTGGCCGCGTCCGCGCGAGGGCTGGAACCCGAGCGCCTCGAGTTGCCCGATCAGCGCGCGCCACTTGCCCGTCCGCGCGCGGGGCTCGAGACCGCTCATTGCGCCGCGCCCTCGGCGAGCACGCGCAGCGCCTCGGGCGCGCCGGGGCGCGTCGACAGATCGCCCAGCAGCGTCAGCGCGCGACTGCCCCAGCGCCGCCCGATCGCCAGCAGTCGCTCGCGGCTGCGTGGTTCGAGCTCCATGGAGGCGCTGACTTCCCACAGGTAGTGGGCCGCCTCCACGCAACAGCGGAATCCGAGGTCGTCGCTGCGACTGGCAGGGGGCAGCGAGCGCCCGAAGGGTTCGCCGGCGTCGACGAGCAGCCCCCGCGAGTAGGTGCGGAAGGAGCCGCCCATGGCGGACGCTCGACCAGCGCTCGCGAGAGCGTCGGGAAAGGGCGCGACGCCAGTCACCCACTCGGCCGCGTTGCCGTGCAGGTCGTAGATGCCGAACGGATTGACTCCGGACTCGAACGAGCCGCTGGCGGCCAGTTGCCCCAGACCGAGCTCGAGCGTGTTGGCGACGCCCTTCTGGCGTGTCATGCCCCATGGGTACGGCCACTGGGCCGCTCCGACAGCCACCACGATCCACTCCGTGGCGCTCGGCAGACGCATGCCGCGCAGCGCCGCGAAACGCTGCGCCTCGGCGAGCGTGACGAAGGTGACCGGGATGTTGCGCTCGGCGGCGCGCCAGCTGAGCACGAAGGCCTCCAGCTCGGGTTCCGACGCGCCCCATTCTTCGGCGCGCGCCAGCCACTGCTCGCGCCGCACCTCGAAGCGATCGAACAGGAGCGGCTCGCGGATCTGGAACAGCGCGGGCCCTTCGGCGGTGGGGAGCGTGAACTGCGCCGCCGGCACGAAGGCGAGCCGCTCGAGCTCCTCGAGCGCGGCGGCCGCGCCACGCGGCGTCGAGCGGCTCGAATCCGGCACGCAGCCCAGCGCCGCGCAGCCCAGGGCGAACGCGACGACGACGGCGTTGCAGCGCACGGCGCGCGTCGATCCTGCGACGACGAACGTCTCCGCACCCCAGGCTCGCCGCGTGCGCTGCTCCGAACGGGATCGATCCATGCGAGCGAGAACTGGGCTGTGGGAGGAGCGTGGATCACAACAACGTGCCGCTCGACGCACGCTCTGAGCCGGCGCTGGCGCCCGAGGGACGGGCGCCGTGTCGCTCGCTCAGACCTGGGCGCGGCCGATGGCCCGGCCGCGCCCGCGAGTCCGACTCACTTCGCCGGCGTCGCTTGCTCGTTCTGCACGAAGATGTCGACGCGGCGGTTCTTGCGACGGTTCTCGTCCGAGCTGTTGGGCGCGACCGGCTCGGAGGGGCCGAAGCCCATCACGACGATGCGGTTCTCGGGGACCTTGTTGCTCGCCAGCAGCGAGCCGACCGACACGGCGCGGCTCGCCGACAGCTCCATGTTGCCGTGCGGGAAGCGCGACTTGGTCTCGGGCTTGACGATCGGCAGATCGTCGGTGTGGCCGCGGACGAAGACCTTGCCGAAGGGCCGGCTCTGGATGTCCGCAACGACTTCGGCGAGCACGCGCTTGCCGTCGGCCGACACCTCGGCGGAGCCCAGACCGAAGAGCACCGAGTCCTTGACGCGGTAGACGTAGCCGCCGTCGACCTCGAACTTCGTGACGTCGCCCGGCGCGGCGCCGAGCTCCGCCATGACGTTGCGCAGGCTCGCGATGCGCGCGTCGATGCTCTGCGCGTCGAAGCTCGCGTCGACGGGGTTGTTCATCGTCGCCTCGAGTTGCGCGCGCAGCCGACGGTTTTCGTCCTCGGCGTCGGACAGGCGCCGCTCGAGTTCGATCTTCTGGTTCTGGAAGTGCTTGGCGGTGAGCTGCGAGTCCTCGAACTGCTCGCGCGTCACGCACGAGCTCGTGAACAGCAGCGCAGCTGCGGCGAACGCGCTGGCGGACGTCAAGGAAGGACGAATGAACGCAGCCTGGCGGTGAATCTGGTACATCGGTGAGAATTCGAGGCGCAGACCAAGGGTCTTGTTCGGGAACGCCCCACGCACGCCCACAGTCCGGTTCGCGACGGCCTCGCTCACGTCGCAGCCCGGGCCGCGGAGCGGCGCATGGGGGCTAGCAGCCCGTGGAAGAAGTCAACCGACGCACAACCCGCCCGGATCGCGCGGCTCGTCGTCGCGAGATCCTCGCTGAATCCACGGATTCAGCTCCGGTCCCGCTCCTAGATCCAACGCAACCGGACGACTTCTGCGCTCGGAGCACTTCGTCACCGGACTGCTGGTCGCGCGCCCGCGTCTCGTCGCAAGCGACGAGCGACAGCGTGTGCAGCGCTGAGCGAAGAGTAGAAAGCCAACGCGCGCGAAGCCAGCAACGGCCTCGCGCGCGTCGGGATTTTTAGCCGTTTTTCGCGCAGCCTCGGCGACCGCTCCGTGCGCGAGCGTCGCCGCGGCGCTCGCGGCTCGTCGAGTCGCCAGACCCGTCCGCGATCCGACCCTGCCCGCGCTCCAACCGCGCCGGCGATCAGACGTTCACGAACCAGCCGGCGATGCCCTTGGCGACGCTGTTGGCGATGCCGCGCGACAACGCGAGGCAGATCGGCAGGCCCAGGACCAGCACGATGAACGTGAGGATCATGGCCGTGCGCGCAAGCGCGCCTTCGTACGGCTCGGGGATCTCGCGCGGCGCGACATAGACCGGCTCGTCGTCCTGCGCTTCCTCGGCCTCCTCGACCGGTGCCTCCGTCACCTCTTCGACAGCCTCCTCGAGGATCGTGTCGGCTTCGGAGATTTCCTCGGTCGCCATGCCGGCGTCGAGGTCCGTGTCGTCTTCGAACACCAGCTCTTCGGTGGCGGGCTGGCCCAGGTCGACGACCTCTCCGCCGGACAGCTCCGAGCGGAGATCCTCGACGTCCTTCTTGCGCAGCTTGACCGTCTCTCCGTCGCGGAAGGCGCGAATTTCGCCCTCCGAGACCAAGCGCTTGAGCTCTTCTTCCTTCAAGCGCAGCTCGCGCAGCGCTTCCTCGAAGCTCAGGAACTCCTTTTCGGCCACGGCAGATTGACTCCTCGGAGACGGTGGCGTGCGGGGGCACGCGGGGTGGGACGGCAGGCAAAGAAAACGTCGGCAGCGGGCCGGCGCGTGGTTGGCGGTCGCCGCTGGGGCCGGCGGGGCGGCGAGTGTAGCGTTCGGGTCGCGCTGGCGTGAGTCCTGACTCGCGGGCCCCGAGCGCAGCGGATCAGGGTCGCTTGGGCGGCGGCTCGGTCGACAGGTCGGGGGCGGCGCTGCTCGCCGCTTCGTCCGGTTTGATGAGGCCGGCCTGGACGAACTTGCCCAGCACGTCGGCATAGCCCATCTGCGAACGGTCGTTGTAGGAATTGAGCTCCACGTCGAGTTCGATCCGCCGCGCGCCGACGAAGCGCACGCCCTGGTTCGAGCCCGTGGACGTGGCCTGGTAAACGCACAGGCGCAGCGTCTGGGTGTCGACCAGGTACAGCACGGACGAACCCGTTACGTCGATCCCCGTGACGGCGATCATGCGCTGGTTCGAGTCCGAGGTCGCCGCACCGCCGATGGCGGGCAGCACCTGGGTGGCCGGCGGCTGCTGCGGCGGGGTGTTCTGCGCGCTGCGGGCGAAACCGACGGCGGCTAGGCCGGCGCCGACGACGAGGAGCGCCGAGGCACCGAGGCGCGGCGAGCCGCTGAGATTTTGTTCGTGCTGCATGGGTGTGGGGTCGCGCGACGCTGCGCGGGGACGGATCCTACCTCGCCGGTCGCGCCGCACTACGCGGCGGAGGCGGATCACCAGCGCGCGAGTTCGCCGGAAATCTCCTCGACCAGGTCCTTGAGCGTAACTAGGCCGAGCGGCTGGGCCGCGGCGCCGACCAGGGCCGCGCGCTGTCCGCTCAGCTTGAGGCGCGAGAGCGCCCGGTCGAGGGGCGTGTCGGGAGGGAATTCGAGCAGCGGACGCAGGTGGGCTTCGGCGCGCGGCGGCGGGCAGGCGCCGAGCACCTCGAGCTGGTGCACGTAGCCGCGCACGCTCCCGCGTTCGTCGACGACAGGCAGGCGGGAGAAGGGCGAGGCCCCGAGCTGGGCGCGCAACTCGCCCGGCGAACTGACCAGACGCACCACCTCGACGGAACGCCAGGGCACCATCACGCGCTCGACGCGCCGTCCGCGCAGCTCGAGCACGTTGCGGGCGAGGCGCTCGACCTGGGGCGAGAGTTCGCTCTCGCGCTCGCGCAGGAGGTCGATCACCGCCTCGCGGCCCTTGATGCGGGCGAGCGCGGCGGAGTCGAACCCGGCCAGCTTGGAGATGCCGCTGGTGAGCAGCTGCAGCGGGTAGGCGAGCGGCGCCAGCAGCGCGCGCACGGCGTAGACGAACGGCGCACACCACAGGGTCAACACCGTCGGACGGCGGCGGAAGAGGTCCTTGGGGAACAGCTCTCCAAAGAGCAGCATCGGCGGCGTCAGCACGAGTGCGATGCACAGTTCGAGCCACTGCTCGCCGATGCCCAGAGGCTCGAGCGCGAGTTCGGTCACGAAGGTCGCCGCCTGGTGCGTCACGTTGTTGGCCACGAGCAACGTGGCGAGCAACCAGGACTCGTGCTGCACGAGGCTGCGCAGCATCCTCGCGGCGCGCCGCCCCGCCGACGCCTCCGCGTCGAGTTGCGTGCGCGAGAGCGAGTACAGGCCGATCTCGGCGCCGCTCATCAAGGCAGACAGAAACACGATCAAGGAGAGCAGGAGCCACGGCGCAAGGAGCGTCACGCGCGCACCTCCTCACGGCGCTGAGCACGCGCCTTCACGCGCACGCGGCCGACACGGCGCCGGCGCGTGCTGAGCACCTCGAACTCTAGCGGACCCGAGCTCACGCGGTCGCCGGTGCGCGGGATGCGTCCGAGCAGCGCCGACACCAGTCCGCCCAGGGTTTCGAACTCGCGCGGCGCGACCCGGCCGCCGAAGAACTCGTTCCACTCTCGGATCGAAAGCCCGCCGTCGACTTCGAACGAGCCATCGGGGAGCGGCGCTACGGCGCGCTCAGCGAGTTCGCCCTCGACGCGCAGATCGCCGACGAACTCTTCGAAGATGCTCTCGACGGTCACCATGCCCGCGGTTCCGCCCCACTCGTCGACGACCACCGCCTGCGCGACACCGCGTTCACGCAGGAACTGAAGCGTGCGCAGCGCGCTGGAAACTTCAGGGACGAAATGGCACGGCTCGAGCAACTTGTCGATCGGCTCGTTCGGTTGCATCAGCAGCGAACGCACGCGCACGCGACCGACGATCGCGTCAGGCGCGCCGTCGATCACGATGACCCACGGCGCCTTCTGCTCGACGCCAGCGCGCGCCGCCTGTTCGCGCCCTTCGCCCGAGGCGTCGACGAAGAGCATCTCGACGCGCGGCGTCATCAGCTCGCGCACGCGCACGTCCTCCAGTTCGACGAGCGCGGCCAGAATCGAAGCTTCGTTCTCGAGCAGCAGCCCCTGCTTTGCGCTGCGTTCAAGCGCCAACGCGAGCGCCTGCGTCGTGACTTCGTCCTCGCTTCGCGCACTGGGCCCCAGCGCCCGATAGATCAACTCGAGCGCGACATCGGCCGTCCGCCGAATCGGCGCGATCAGTGCAACGAAGGCGCCGAGCGGCGGCGCGAGCAAACGCGCGAGGCGTGCGCTACCGCGCAACGCGAGAGTCTTGGGGAGCACCTCGCCAAACAACACGACGCAGCCGAGGAAGGCCAGGTTCCCCGCCACTTGGTCGACTGGCTCGAACTGTGAGAGCCAGCTGGCGGCGAAGGCGAAGAACAGCACGTTGACAACCAGGTTGCCCAGCAGGATCGCAACCAGGAGCGCCCGGGGGTGCTCGAGCAAGGCACGCGCCCTCGGTCCGGCCTCGGACTCGTCCGCGGGTCCCAGATTGAACAGGGCCGTTTCCGAAGCGCTGAAGCCGGCGGAGAACACCAGCAAGCCAGCTAGCACGAACAGTTCGTAACCCATCGCGCTCGTACGGCGTCAGGCAGAAGCTGCCGCATGCACCGGAAACAACATGCGCACATGGAAGCCTTCGCCGGGCGCGCTGTCGAGTTCGATCCGGCCGCCGTGGCCGGTCACGACGTTGTGCACCAGCGCGAGGCCCAGCCCCGTGCCGCGCCCCACTTCCTTGGTCGTGTAGAACAAATCGAGCACCCGGCCGAGCTCCGCACGCTCGACACCCGGACCGTTGTCGTGCACCTCGATGGCAACACAGGCGCCGAGCTGCGGGTCCTGCACGCTCGCCAGCACGACCACAACACGGCGTTCGGGCTGCGCAGCCCCCTCGAGCGCGTCCAGCGCGTTGACGAGCAGGTTCAAGACCGCCTGCCCCACTTCGTGGGCTTCGACGTCGCACAACGGGAGGTGGGCAAAGTGCTGCGCCGCGCGCTCCTCGGACGGGTCGAAGCGCTCGCCCAGGGAAGTGTGCGCCAAAGCCAGCTCCACGCCCTCACGCTGGGCGCGGTGCCGCACCAGGCTCAGCGCGTCGTGCGCCGGCGTGAAAAGTTGCGTGGGCGCGCGCCGCGCTTGGCGCGGGGTGAAGCGCAGCAACTTGCCGACGGTGTCGCGGATGCGTTCGAGTCCGCCGGCCAGCAGTTGGAGGTACTGCTCGCGCTTGTGCGGCGGCAGGTCGGCGCGTTCGAGCCGCTCGACGGCGTTGAGCAGCCCTCCGAGCGGATTGTTGATCTCGTGCGCGATGCCCGCCGCGAGTTCGCCCGTCGCGGCGAGCCGGCGCTGCGTCATGGCCGCGGCTTCCGCGACGCGCGCCTTCGCCGTGGCCTGGGCAACCTCCTGTTCGAGGCGCGCGTTGAAGTTGCGCACGTCGGCGACCATGTCGTTGAAGGTCTGGGTGAGCACGCCCAGCTCGTCGAGCCGCCGCGCTTCGACGCGCACGTCGAGGTCGCCCGCCGCAACTCGGCGCGCGGCCTGCGTCAGGCGCGAAACAGGATCGAGCACGTCGCGCCGCAGCGCGAAGAACAGCACGGCAGCGATCGCCGCCGTCGTTCCGCCCAGGAGCAGCACGAACGTCCAGGCGAGCTGGCGCGTGCGCGTGACATCCGGCGCGATCCGGTACCAGCACGCGCCCCACACGCCGGCGCTGGTTTCGATCGGCACCACGCGGCCTCCCGCGATGTCGTCCACCACCGTGCGCGAGCGGATGGCGTGCTCCATCTGCACGAAAATCGTCTCAGAGTCGAAGCTCGCATCGCGCTGCGCGGCCCCGATCGGGTTGAGCGCGATGCCCGCCGGCTTCACCGCGCCCTGCGCGGTGCGCACCAAGTTGCGGTCGACGAGCACGGCGTCCTCGAAGGCGTTCCAGCCCGACCAGCGGAGCAGCGGCGCGGTGCTCAGCCCACCAGCGGGCTGGATCTGGCTGCGCAGTGTGCTCACCAGCTCGCCGCCGCGCTCGATCGCCTCGATCCGGCGCGATCGCGCCAAGCTGTCGCCGAAGAGCCAGAACTCGAAGCCGACGGCGACGGCGTGGATCGCGACGATCCACAGCAGCGTGCGTTGGCGGAGCGAGAGCGGCATCGAACGTTAGTCGAGGCGGAACGAAGCAGCGACTCGCGGCGTAAGCTCCCGAATGCGCTGCACGACGGTCCTTAGCCCGAGCCGGAAAGCTGACTCATGATCGCCATCAGCGGCATGAACAGCGCGACCACGATGAAGCCGACGACCGCGGCCATGAAGATCAGGATCGCCGGCTCGACGATCTTGAACAAGGCGTCGATGCGACGATCCACGGCTACGTCGTAGGCGTCGGCCACCTTGAGCAGCATCTTGTCGAGCTCACCGGTGGCTTCGCCGACGTCGACCATGTTGATCACCAGGTCGTCGAAGGCGCCGCTCTCCCCCATCGGCCGCGCGATGCCTTCGCCCTCGCGCACCGTGCGGCGGATCTGCTCCACGCCGTCCACGAGCACCGCGTTGCTGGTCGTGTCGCGCACGATGGCCAGCGCGTCGAGGTGCGGCACGCCGGCCTCGATCAAAGTGCCGAAGGTGCGCGAGAAGCCGGCGATCATGGACTTTTGGATCAGCGGACCAAGACCGGGCGAACGCAGCATCCACTTGTGCATGCGGTAGCGGTAGGCGCCCCCGCGGCGCATGAGCGCGAAGTGCGCGATGACGAGCAGCACCGGGATCCCGAACACCAAATACCAGTAATCGACGACCACACGCGAGGTGTCGAGCAGCACACGCGTGATCTTCGGCAACTCCGCGCCGAACGAATCGAAGATCTCTTCGAAGCGCGGGATGACGAACACGATCACGGCGGACACGACGACCACCGCGACGAGCGCCACGACGGCCGGATAGATCAACGCGCCCTGGATCTTGGAGCGGATCGCGGCGGCCTTCTCGCGGAACACCGCCAAGCGCACCAGGATCTTGTCGAGCACGCCGCCCGCTTCGCCCGCGCGCACCATCGCCGAGTAAAGCCGGTCGAAGCACGAGGGATGTTTCGCTAGCGACTCCGAGAGCGTGCCGCCCGCGGAAACATCCTCGACGACCGCTTGGAGCACGTTCTTGAACGGCCCAGGGCGAGTCTGACCCTCGAGGATCGTCAGCGCCTTGACGATCGGGATGCCCGCGCCGCTCAACGTCGCCAGTTGCGTCGTGAACTCGGTCACCAACTGGGCCGGCACGCTGCCGCCGCGTCCGGCGGCGCGCGTCGGCGCAGCCTCGGTGTCGGAACGCGCCGGTGCGGCGCTAGGGGTGCGTTGAAGTCGCTTGGCCATGAACCCTGCAGCAGTGTTTGGGACGAACGGTAACGGTGCGGCTTACGGCTTGGAGCCGGCGATTGCGCTTGGCTCGGATCAGGCCATGGTCTCGCGCAGAACTTCTTCGACGGTGGTGCGGCCCTCGGTGACCGACTGGAGGCCCGCTTCGCGCAGCGTGCGCATGCCGCCGGCGATGGCCGCGGCGCGCAGCTCCGCGGTCGACCCGCCGGCGAGCACGATCTTGCGCAGCGTGTCGTTCATGATCAGCACCTCGTAGATGCCCTGGCGGCCGCGGTAGCCGGTCTGGTGGCACTGATCGCAACCCTTGCCGTAGTAGAAGGTCGCGCCGCGCAGCTTGTCGCCGTCGGGCCCCAGCTCGCGCAGCAGGTCGTCGTCGGGGACGAACGACTCCTTGCAATTGCCGCACACCCGCCGCACGAGGCGCTGCGCGACGATCGCCTCGAGCGTGGCGGTGATCATGAACGGCTCGACTCCGATGTCAATCAGGCGCGTGACTGCGCTCGGCGCGTCGTTGGTGTGCAGCGTGGAGAGCACGGTATGCCCCGTGAGCGAGGCCTCGACCGCGGTGGCCGCCGTGTCGCGGTCGCGGATCTCCCCCACCAGGATCTTGTCGGGGTCCTGGCGCAGCATCGTGCGCAGCACCTTCGCGTACGTGACGCCGATCTCTTCGTTGATCGGAACCTGCACGATGCCGTCGATGGCGTACTCGACCGGGTCCTCGGCCGTGATGATCTTCACGCCCGGATCGTTGGCCGACTGCAGCATCGCGTACAGGGTCGTGGTCTTGCCCGAACCCGTCGGCCCAGTGATCAAGATGATCCCGTGCGGCAGCTCGACGAGGCGGCGCAGCAAGCTCTCGTCGTCGGGCCGCAAGCCGAGCACGCTCAGGTCGAGTTGCACCGCGGAGCGGTCGAGCACACGCAACACGCAGCCCTCGCCGGCGATTCCCGGCAGCGTGGCGACGCGCAGGTCGACGGGCCGGCCGTCGATCGACAGTTCGATGCGACCGTCCTGCGGCATGCGCGTCTCGGCGATGTCGAGGTCGCTCATCACCTTGATGCGCGCGACGAGCGGCACCGCCAGGTGCGCCGGCGGAGCTTCGATCTCGTACAGCGCGCCATCGACGCGGTAGCGGATGCGGAAGTCGCCGTCGAACACCTCGAAGTGCACGTCGCTCGCGCGGTCCTTGATCGCGCGGTGCAGGATCGAGTTCAACAGGCGCACCACCGGCATGCTCGCCGCCGCGGCCGCCGCGTCGGCGCCGCTGGACGCCTTCGCCGCCGCCGCGATGGCGTCCTTGAGCGTGCTCTGTTCGCCGTAGGCCTGGAACACCAACTCGCGCAACTTCTGCGCGTCGCCGATCACTCCGCGGATCTCCAGGCCGGTCGTGAAGCGCAGGTCCTCGAGCACCGCAGTGTTGAGCGGATCGCCGATCGCGACGACCAAGGTCTTGCCCTCGACGCGCAGCGGCAGCGCGCCGAAGGCGTGCGCCGTGTCGCCGTCGACGAGCGCGAGCGCGGCCTTCTCGGGTTGCGCGCGCGCCAGGTCGACGGTCTCGAGTCCGGACTGTTCGGCCAGCGCCAGCGCGAGGTCGCCGCTCGAACACGCGCCCAGCTGCACCAGGATCTGGCCGATCAAGCCGCCGTGTTTGCGCTGTTCGGCGAGCGCTTCTTGGATCTGCCCCTCGCGCACGACGCCGCGCGCCTTGAGGATCTGGCCCAGCGGCCGCCGCCCGCCGCCGCCGCCCGAACTCTTGGGAAGCGGACTCACAGGCGCGCCTCGAGGTCCTTGGGATCCTGCGCCGCGTCGAGCGCGACCTCGCGCGAAACGACGTCGCGCTTGACGAGGTCGAGCAAGTAGTCGTCGAGCGTGATCATCCCCATGCGACGCGAGGTCTGCAGCGTCGACTGGATCTTGTTGGTCTCGTTCTTGCGGATCAGGTTCCCGATCGCGGGCGTCATGAGCATGATCTCGAAGCCCGCGACGCGCCCGCGCTTGTCCTTGCGCGGCAAGAGCACCTGGCTGATCACGGCGACGATCGAGACCGACAGCTGGGCGCGCACCTGCTCCTGCTGGTTGGTCGGGTAGGCGTCGATGATGCGGTCGACGGTGCGCGCGCTGCCGGTGGTGTGCAACGTGCCGAACACCAAGTGACCGGTTTCCGCCGCGGTGATCGCGGCCGAGATCGTGTCGAGGTCGCGCATTTCGCCGAGCAGGATCACGTCGGGGTCCTGACGCAGCGCGCGCCGCAGCGCTTCGGGGAAGCTCGGCACGTCCGCGCCCAGTTCGCGCTGCGTGACCAGGCTCTTCTTGTGGCTGTGGTAGTACTCGATCGGATCTTCGATCGTGATGATGTGGCGGTCGAGGTTCTGGTTGATCCAGTCGATCATCGTCGCCAGCGTGGTCGTCTTGCCCGAGCCCGTCGGCCCGGTGACGAGCACCAGGCCACGCGGACGGCGCAGCACTTCCTTGGCGGCCTCCGGCAGACCGATCTGATCGAAGCTGAGCAGGCGGTTGGGGATCAGACGCAGCACGGCCGAATAGCGGCCGCGTTGGCGAAAGACACTGGCGCGGAAGCGGTTGCCGCTCTCGTGTGCGATGCCGAAGTCGGTCGTGCCGACGCGCGCGACTTCATCCCACTGCGCCAGGCTGCACAACGCGCGGCACAGCTGCTCGTTCATCGCGTCGTCGAGCACCGGCGCGCCAGGAATCGAAACCAGTTCGCCTTGGTGGCGAATCACCGGCGGGCGGCCTGGGTTGAGGTGCAGGTCGGAGGCGCCCTTTTCGATCACCACCGCCATCAAGCTCTTGGGGTCCACGCTCGTTCGTGCTCCGTCGCCGTAGTTTGGTCTGGGGTCGTGAGGCGCTAGACGCTGGCCGAGGCGGCGCGCGTCACGCGCAAGACCTCGCTCACGGTGGTCTGTCCGGCGGCCACCTTGCGCGCGCCGTCGGCCAGGAGCGGACGCAGGCGTCGCGTGGCGAGCGCGGTTGCGCGCACGTCCTCGAGACTCGCGCCGCGGAAGGTCATTTCGCGCAGAGTCTCGTCGAGTTCCAAGACTTCGAACAGGCCCAGGCGACCGCGGTAGCCCGTGCGCTCGCACTCGGGACAACCGCGCGGCTGGCGGAACTTGCGACCTGCGAACAGGCGCGGGTCGAGGTCGAGCGCGCGCAACTCCCCTTCGCTCGGCACGTACTCCTCCGCGCAGTGGCGGCACAGTCGCCGCACCAGACGTTGCGCCATCACGGCCTGGACCGCGGCCGAAACGAGGAAGGGCTTGACGCCCATGTCGATCAAGCGCGTGAGCGCGCTCGGCGCGTCGTTGGTGTGCAGGGTCGAGAACACCAAGTGACCCGTCAGCGAGGCCTGGATGGCGATCTCCGCCGTTTCCACGTCGCGGATTTCGCCGACCAGGATGATGTTCGGCGCCGAGCGCAACATCGCCTTGAGCACGCGCCCGAAGCTGAGCCCGATGCGCGGGTGCACCTGCACCTGGTTGATGCCCGCGATGTGGTACTCGACCGGGTCCTCGGCCGTGATGATCTTCACGTCGGGGCGGTTGAGTTCGCTGAGCGCGGCATACAGCGTGGTGGTCTTGCCCGAGCCCGTCGGCCCGGTGACGAGCACGATCCCGTTGGGCCGCGCAATCACGCGCCGGAACCACTTGTACTCCTCCTCCTCGAAGCCGAGTTCCTTGAGGCCGATCAAGCTCGCCGAGCGGTCGAGCAAGCGCATCACCATCGACTCGCCGTGGTTGGTGGGCAGCAGCGAGCAGCGCACGTCGATGCTGCGGCCCTTGAGGTCCAGGCCGATGCGCCCGTCCTGCGGCTTGCGCTTCTCGGCGATGTCCATCTCCGCCATGATCTTGAGGCGGCTGATCAGCGGACTGGAAAGGTGCGGCGGATGCTCGGCCACGACGCGCAGCACGCCGTCGATGCGGTAGCGCACGCGCAAGACCGAGGGCGTGGGTTCGACGTGGATGTCGGACGAGCGCAGGTTGAGCGCATCCTGGAACATGCGCGTCACCAGGCGGATGATCGGCGCGTCGTCGCCCTCGTCGGCGGCCTCGGCCTTCATCGACTGCGACAGCGCCTCCTCCGGCGCCGCGCCGTAGTAACGCTCGATCGCCTTGCGCAGCGCGCCCTTGGCCGCGATCGCGCAGCCCACCTCGCCGCCGAGCTGGAACTGCAACTGGTCGACGACGATGCGCTTGAGCGGGTCGTCGATGGCGAAGATCAGCTTGCCGTTCGACTCGGCGACCGGCAGCACGCCTTGCTCGCGAGCGAACTCGGCTGGTACGCGCTCGAGCACCGCGGGCTTCACCGAACCTTTGGTCAGGTCGACGATCGGCAGCTTGAGCTGCTTGCCGAGCGCGCGCGCGATCGCGAGCTCGTCGCAGGCCCCCATCCGCACCAGGAACTCGCCCAGATCACCGCCGCCGCGCAGCTGGGACTGGGCCTCTCGCAGCCGGTCGCGCGTAACGGCGCCGAGCGCCACGAGAATCTCTCCCAGGTCTTCGGTCATGGAGGCGGGGCGCGGAGTCTACTAGCCACGCGACGCCGACGCGCTACGAGTTCGGCGCGCACGAATTCCGCCGCTCAGCATGGAACGCAGCGCGCCCCGCGCCAGCTCGCGGGAGCTGGCGCGGGGCGCGAAGTCCGTGCGCACAGGGCGAAGGAGCGCTCACGCGGAGCGCGCCACGCGCTGCATCAGCCGCCCTTGGGCGGCGTGACCGGAGCAGGCGCCGGCGTCGGCGGCGGAACCGGCACCGTCACGCCCGGACGGCAGACGCCCGAGAAGAGCAGCTGAAGTTCGGGCTTGAGCGGGTGTCCGGTTTCGATGATCATTCGGCCCTGGAACGAGCCGTCGACGCCTTCCGGCAGTCCGTTGAGCGTCAACTCGATGACCGCCGACTTGTTGTCGGCCGCCGGCTTGACGACGTGCGTGAAGGACGCGGCGTGCGGGAACTCCGGCTTCTGATCGTTGGGGCCCGACAGACGCACCTTGATGTCGTTGAAGCTGAAGTTCGGATCGAAGGTCTTGACCGTCAGGCTGCGGCCGACGATCTGCCCCGGGCGCACCAGGCCGAAGGTCAGGTACTGGGGCTCGAACGAGATCAAGCCTTGGATGCGCGCCGTCACCATCACCGTAGCGCCGTAGGTCGGCGTCTGGCCCGTGGCGGGGTCGAGGGTCGCGCCGGCCACCGCTTCGTCCGAGCGCAGGTTGATCGGGTAGCCGAGGTTGCCCTCGCGCGCGCCCGGTCCAAGCTTGACGGTCACCTTCCAGCGCGCCGACTTGCCCAACGAGTCGGGATCGATCGGCACGAGCTCGATCTGCATGCCGTCCGGCTTGGGCTTGTCCTCGAGCGAGAGCTTGAAGCCGCCCGGCTTCTTGCCGGCCACTTCGAAGGTCCGCTCCGCGCTGTCGGCCACCGACAGATCGTTGAATTGGATCGAGTTGGGCGTGATGGCGAAGTACGTGTCGACCGTGGCGCTGAGCCCCAGGGTCACGATCTGGCGCGGATCGTTGCAGTAGATGTTGATCTTGCTGGTCGCCTGGCCGTTCTTGTTCTTCGTGTCGAGCTGCGCCTCGAGCGTCAGCTCGCTGCCCGGGGGCAGCACGTCGCCGAAGTTGTACGCCACGCGCGAGCCGTCGGGCTTCACCACCTCGAGCTTCGCCACGGTGCAGCCGCAGGTGGGCTTGGCGCTGGTGATCACCAAGTCTTGCTGGCCGGCGCTCTTGAGCCGGAAGGTGTGCGAGAGCTTCTCGCCTTCGATGCCGCGGCCGAAGTTGTGCTCGAGTTCGCCCGCCTCCAGGCGCGGCGCCGGCCCCTGCGGAGCGGGCGCGGGCTCGTCCTTCTTCTCCTGCGGGCTGGGCGGGCGCTGCAGGTCGGGCCGCTGGTCCTGCGCCGGGGTCACACCGGCGGGCGCGACACCGACCGGCTGGGTCGTGACGATCGGCGCCGGACGCTGAGCCTGCGCGGAGGCGCTCGCGGCGGCTGCGGCGGAGCACAACGCCACGGCGAGAAGGGATCGGAACAAGGTCGAGTTCATGGTGGGAGTTGGGTTGGGCTAGGGAACCTGAGATTGTACGGGACGCGCGGGCGCGAGTGCGAGCGAGCGGCTCGCGTGGCGCTGGACGCGCTCTGGAACGGAACGATCGGGCGAAGGAACGGGATCGGACTGCGCCCCGGCGCGCGCTGCGCTCCGGGAGCAGATGCGGTGGCTGGGCCCCTACGGGCGGCGGCCGGCGGCGGCGAGCGAGCGCTGCAGATCCGCGCCAGCAGCAGGTCGGAATCGGCGGGCGCCCGGGGGCAGGAGCGCAGCGGAAACGGCGGCTCGCGCCGCGCTGCGGAGGGCGCGTGGCGCTGCGTGCGTTAGGGTCTCGCGCCCGGCGCGACACGAGCTCTCGCCCCACGCCACGCCACCCCGCCCCACACCATGCACCCCCACGCTTCCAATCTCTTGCGCGGCGGCGCGCTCGCGCTGCTCGCCGCGTTGTGCGGTCCCCTCGCCGGCTGCACGAGCTGCCACGCGGACCTGCCGCTGATCGCCCGCGCTTCCCTGGAAACCCCGCGTGGGACGGTGGAAGCGTTCGCGGCCTACCTGCGTTCGGGTTTGCACGAGTTCGAGTACCGCTGCTTCAGCGTGGACTTCACGCGCCGCAACCAGCTGTCGCTGTTCACCTACGCCGAAGGCCGCGAGGAACTGGCGCGTGCGCAACCTTGGCTGGAACTTTTTGCTCACCCCAAGATCGTCGGGGAGGCTGCTCGGGGTGGAGGTCGGCATGACGTGGATGTGCGCCTGGGAGGCCGTACGTTCCGCGTAAACCTGGTGCGAGAGGAAAGCTACGAAATCCGCGCCGGCGAGGACACCCTCGCCAGCGAGCTGACGCGCCTCGAGGAGCGCGTCGCGGTCCAGGCCTCGGCGAACGGCAAGTGGGAAGTCGTGGCAAGACTCCCGATCGCAGACGCCGATATCGACCTCTCGGCGGTCAGCGCTGTCGTCCTTCGGAGTGTCTGGAAGATCGACGGCGTGAGCCCCTTGACCGAGCCTGCCCCCACACCCTGATCCCCGCACCATGAAGAGCCGCCCGCGTCGCACCTCGCCCCCCCAACCGACACGGAGCGCTCGCAAGCCGGGCTGGGTCTACCGCTTCGGCGACGGTGAAGCGGACGGCGACCGCAGCATGGGCGAACTGCTCGGGGGTAAGGGCGCGAACCTGGCCGAGATGTGCCGCATGGGGCTTCCCGTGCCCCCCGGCTTCACCTTGTCCACCGAGGTTTGCGCGTACTACTACGCCCACGGCCGCAGCTACCCGCGCGGCCTCGCGCAACAGGTGGACGCGGCCTTGGCCGCGCTCGAACGTTCGCTCGGCAAGCGCTTCGGCGCCACGGAGAACCCGCTGCTCGTCTCGGTGCGCTCCGGCGCGCGCGTGTCGATGCCGGGGATGATGGACACGGTCCTCAACCTCGGGCTCAACGACACCACCGTCGAGGCCCTGGCGCGCGCCTCGGGCAACGCGCGCTTCGCCTGGGACGCCTACCGGCGCTTCGTGCAGATGTACGCCGACGTGGTGCTGGGCCTGAAGGCGGTGCACGCCGACGTCTCGCCCTTTTCCGCGGCGCTCGACGAGCTCAAGCGCGAACGCGGAGTGCGCGAGGACACGCAGCTCTGCGCCGACGACTTGCGCGAGCTCGTGCGGCGCTTCAAGGCGCTCGTCGCCGAGCACGGGCACAGCTTCCCCGACGATCCGCGCGAACAACTCTGGGGCGCGATCGGCGCGGTGTTCGGCTCGTGGATGAACGATCGGGCCGTGGCGTACCGCGAGATGCACGCGATCCCCAGTTCGTGGGGCACGGCCGTCAGCGTGTGCGCCATGGTCTACGGGAACCTCGGAGACGACTCCGGAACGGGCGTCGCCTTCACCCGCGATCCATCGAACGGCGCCAAGCGCTTCTACGGCGAGTTCCTGATGAACGCGCAGGGCGAGGACGTCGTCGCCGGCCTGCGCACGCCGCTGCCGATCGGCGAGTTGGAGCAACGCGACCCGCGCTCGTGGAAGGAGCTGCTGCGCATCCAGCGCCTGCTCGAGAAGCACTACCGCGACATGCAGGACATCGAGTTCACGATCGAGCGCGGGCGGCTGTTCATGCTGCAGTGCCGCTCGGGCAAACGCACCGGACTCGCCGCCGTGCGCATCGCCGTGGACATGGCGCGCGAGCGCTTGATCACGCGCGACGAAGCGCTGCTACGCGTGCCGGCGCAGGCGCTCGAACACCTGCTCAAGCCGGTTTTCGAAGCGCGTGCGCTCGACGCAGCGCGCGGCGATGGACGGCTGCTCACCAGGGGCCTGAACGCAGGCCCGGGCGCCGCCAGCGGCCGTATCGTGCTGCGCGCCGACGACGCCGAGGATTGGGCGCGCCGCGGCGAGCAGGTGATCCTCGTGCGCCTGGAGACCAGCCCCGAAGACATCCGCGGCATGCAGGCCGCGCAGGGCATCTTGACCGCGCGCGGCGGCATGACGAGTCATGCGGCGCTCGTGGCCCGCCAGATGGGCAAGGTGTGCGTCGCCGGCGCCGCGGAGCTCGAGATCGACCTGCGCGAACGCCGCGTGCGCGTGGGCGCGACGACGTTGCGCGAGGGCGACTGGCTGAGCCTGGACGGCACCAGCGGCGAGGTCTTCCAGGGCCGCATCGACACGCAGCCCTCGGAAGTGATGCAAGCGCTGTTCGAAGGCGACGCGAAGGCGCGGCGCGGCGAGTTGTGGCGCGCGTTCGAAGAGCTCATGCGCTGGGCCGACCAGACGCGCGTGCTCGGAGTGCGCGCCAACGCGGACCAAGCCGACCAGTGCAAGGTCGCGATCGCCTTCGGCGCCGAAGGCATCGGTCTGTGCCGCACCGAGCACATGTTCTTCGAGGGCGACAAGATCGACTGCGTGCGCGAGATGATCCTCGCCGACACGCGCGAGGAGCGCGAGAAAGCGCTCGCCAAGCTGCTGCCGCTGCAGCGTTCGGACTTCGAGAGCATCTTCGAGGAGATGGCGCCGCATCCGTGCACCATCCGCACGCTCGACCCGCCGCTGCACGAGTTCCTCCCCCACAGCGAGAGCGCGATCGAGGCGCTCGCCACCAAGCTGCGCATCAGCCCCGAGAAGCTGGCGCACAAGGTCGAGGCGCTGCACGAGCTCAATCCGATGCTCGGACACCGCGGCTGCCGCCTGGGGATCAGCTATCCCGAGATCACCGCGATGCAGGCGCGCGCGCTGTTCGAAGCGGCCTGCGCCGTGCGGCGACGGCGGCGCAAGACCGTGAAGCCCGAGATCATGATCCCGCTGGTGGCCACTCCCAAGGAGCTCGAGCTGCAGGCGCGCGTCGTGCGCGAAACCGCCGAGCAGGTGTTCCGCGAGCAGGGACTGCGCGTGCCGTACTTGGTGGGCACGATGATCGAGTTGCCGCGCGCCGCGGTGGTCGCGGACAAGATCGCGCAGCACGCCGAGTTCTTCTCGTTCGGCACCAACGACCTGACCCAGACGACCTTTGGGATCAGCCGCGACGACGGCGCACGTTTCATCCCGCTGTACGTGAGCTCGGAGATCTTCGAGACCGACCCGTTCGCGACGTTGGACGTCGACGGAGTCGGCGCGCTGATGCGCATCGCGGTCGAAAAAGGCCGCGCCGCGCGGAGCGATCTCAAGGTCGGAATCTGCGGCGAACACGGCGGCGATCCGCGTTCGATCGCCTTCTGCCACGAGCTCGGCCTCGAGTACGTTTCGTGCTCTCCGCACCGCCTGCCGATCGCGCGCCTCGCCGCGGCGCAGGCGGCGCTGCGAGCCGGCACGCGCCGCAAGCTGCGGCGCAAGGCGAACTGACGGCCGCGTTTTCGAGCGCCACGAAGCACAGCGGCGCGCTCTCGAGAGAGCGCGCCGCTGTCGTAGGTCAGATGCGAGGCGTTCCGCGAGAGCTCACAGCTTCAGCTTGTCCTCTTGCAACCCGTTCAGCATCCGCACCACCAAGCGCGCCACACGCCGCACCTTGTCGTAGTCGATCTTGTCGGGATCGTCGGTGGGCTTGTGATAGTCCTGGTGGATGTCGGAGAACAGGAACGCCACGGGGATCTTCAGGTTACGCGCGAAGTTCGCGTGGTCGGAGCGATCCCAGTACGTGTCGCAGCTCTCGAGCTTGGGGAAGCCCTCGAGCGGCGCGAGGTCCTCGGCGAGTTTGACCAGCCCGTTGTACTCGGCGCGCTTGGCGGTGGGCGTGATCATCAACTTCTCGGGCGCGTTGCGACCGACCATGTCGATGTTCAGATTGCACACCGCGCGGCCCTGACCGGGAAGCCACGGCTTCTCGGTCCAGGCCTTCGAGCCGAACAGGCCCTTTTCCTCGCCGGAAACCCACATCAGCATCACGGAGCGCCGCAGCGGGCCGTGCGTTGCGAGAGCTTCGGCGACAGCCAGCAGCGTGGTCGTGCCCGAGCCGTTGTCGTCGGCGCCGTTGTGGATCTCACGCTTCTGGCCGCGCCAGCCGACGTGATCGTAGTGCGCCGAGAGAACGATCACTTCGTCGCGCAGCGCGGGATCGCTGCCTCGCCAGAAGCCGCACACGTTCTCGCACAGCACCGTGCCGTTGTCGCCCGAGAGCACGCGAGCATGGGCGAAGCTCGCGGCCAGCTCCGTACCCGGCTTGGGATTGCGTTTGCCGTTCTCGCCGAAGAGTTCGGGGGCGAGCCGCTCGGCCGCGCTCGGCGCCAGCCACAGAACGGGCAAGACGCCTTCGCGCTTGTCGTCGCGCGGCCACGAGACATCCGCCGCGCGCAGGCGCCGCAGCTCGTCGCCGAAGCGCTCCGAGTAGGGCTTGTCGTCATAGCCCGGCCCCGGCGCCATGAGCACTCCGAGCGCGCCCGCTTCGGTCAAATTCTTGAGCACGTCCGAGAAGGTCTTGCCGTCGTCGAAGCACAGCGCCCACTTGCCCCCGACGGCTTTGGCGAGGTCCTTGGGCACGTCCTTGTCGCGGCCACTCCCGCAGTACACCACCGCGGCATTGCCCTCGAATGCCGCGAGCGGACGCGACTGGATGAAGTAGTCCACTCCGAGCGCGAACTCGCTCACCGCGTTGCGCAGCGAGGTGCGCGTGTACGTCTTCGCCTCGTCGAGCCGCGGCAGGTACAGCGGATACTCGTAGATGTAGCCGTTGGCGGCGCCAGGCGCGAAGCCCAGGCGCTCGAGGCGGGCGCGCAGGAAACGCGCGGCGATGCGCTGACCCGGACTGGGAGTGTCGCGGCCCTCGAGCTCGTCGCTCGCGATGAAGAAAATGTCCGCCTTGATGTTCTCCAGGCGGATCGAATCGAGCGCAGCGTCGAGCTTGCCTGTTGCGGCGGCCTTGCGAGCCCCCGCGTCGGTGGCGGTGCCGCTGCGTGCGAGCGCCGACGGCGAAGCAGGGAACAGGGCGACCAGGGACAGCGCTAGGAGCGCGAGAGTACGGCGCATGCGAAGACTCTGTGGTTCGAGTGGGCGCCGAGCCTGGAGTGCGTGAGAGGCCGGGCGAGGACCGCAGATGTTAGGCAGCGGCGGCGCGCGGCGCAGCGCGCTGCACGAGTTTTGCGCAACGCGCGCTACGCGCTTGCGCGCCCACCACGCATACGGCCCCGACAGCGTCCTCGGACGGCGCCCGGCGACCGCGGCAAGCTCAGGTGCCCAGCTCGACGCCGCCGCCCTTGCGTTGCGCGCTCGAGAAGGCGCGCTTGGCGACGGCGAACAGGTCCTCGCGCTGGCGGATCTTGGCGTGCGGAGTCGCCGCAATGCCGACCGAGAGCGACAGTTCGTCGCCCAGCACGTCCACCAGCTTGCGCTTGCGCACTTCGGCGACCACGCGCTCGGCCATGATCCGCGCGCCGTCGGGCCCCGTGCTCGGCAGGAAGAACAGGAACGAGCCTTGATCGAAACGACCGAGCACGTCGGTATCGCGCGAGGCGGAGAGGAAGATTCCCGACAGCTCGCGCAGCGTTTGCGTCTCGCACTCGCCGTCGAGACCGACGAGCACGCACGAGAGCGGCTGGCCGAAGCGCGAAGCGCGCTTGAACTCCTCGTCGAGCTTGTAGTTGAGGAACGCGTAGTTGAAGAGGTTCGTCTCGGGGTCCGTGATCGCCGCGACCAAGTGCGTGTCGATCGCGCCGGACATCTCGCGCATCTTGCTGCGCGGGAACACGGGCTTCTTGGGAGTCTTGGCGCTCTTGGAGCGGCCGCTCGCCGGCAGGGCGGCCCGCGGCTGCGGCGCGCCGATCGCGCGGCGCAAAGCCGCGGCCGTCAACTTGCGCGGCAACACGCCGCTCGCACCGCAGAACTGCGCGATGCCCTCGGCCAGCTTGGGATCGGCGTCGGTGACGACGAACGAGCGGCACCCGGTCCGGCCGATCCAGGCGCGGCAGAGTTCGTAGACGTTGGAGGCGGAGTTGTGCGCATCGAGCAGCAGCACGTCGCCCGAATTCGCGCTCGGCGCGCGTCCGCCCGCGTCCGCATGCGCTTCGAAGCGCCAGCCCTCGAGCCCTTCGGCAGCCACGCGCGCCGCGCCAGCCGCCGCGGCGTCCGCGCCAATCCAACGCAGCGTGTGCGCTGAGGCCTTGGCCGCACCGCGCGCAGCGGCGCGCTTTCCGTTCGTCTTTGCCTTCACCATGGTCGTCGTCTCCGGATTCGTCGGGGAACGTGGATCGAGAGCGTGAGCACAAGGAATCGGCGCCTCGCCGTCAAGTGCGGCCCCACAAGCGCACGCGCCAGGGCGTGAGCGCGCTAGGCGCACAGGCCCCGAAACGACGACGGCGAAATGCCGCGGAGAGGGCCAGCTCGAGGGCGACAAGCGCGCCCGGCCTCAGCCCCCGCTCACGCGCCTAGTTCGTCGAGCCACTCGCTCGGCACGTCGTAGTTCGAGAACACGTTCTGCACGTCCTCGTTGTCCTCGAGCGTGTCGATCAGCTTGAGCAGCTTGCGCGCGTCCTCTTTGTCCGCAACGGGCGTGCGCGACTTGGGCGTGTACTCGAGCGCCGCCGAGAGGAACTTCTCGCCCTTGGCCTCCAGCGCCGCCTTGGCCGCGATGAACTCCGTGGCCGCGGCGTAGAGCACCGCGGTCTCGCCCTCGACCTGCACGTCCTCCGCGCCGACTTCGAGCGCCAACTCGGTCAGGGCATCTTCGCTGCGCCCGGCGCGCTCGACGGCGATCACGCTCTTGAAGTCGAACTGGAACAGCACCGAGCCGGGCGCGCCCAGGTTGCCGCCGCCGCGGTCGAAGCAGTACTTGATGTCGGGCGCGGTGCGGTGCCGGTTGTCCGTCAAACAGGCCACGACCACGGCCACGCCGCCAGGGCCGTAGCCCTCGTAGATGATCTCGACGAACTCGTCGCCGCTCTTGGCGCCGGCGCCCTTATCGATCGCGTTCTTGATCGTGTCCTTGGGCATGTTCGCCGCGCGCGCCTTTTCGATGGCGTACTGCAGCTTGAGGTTGGCCTTGGGATCACCGCCGCCCTGGCGCGCGGCGGAGATGATCGCGCGCGCAAGCTTCGAAAACACCTTGCCGCGTTTGGCGTCGACTGCGCCCTTGCGGCGCGCAATGTTGGCGGAGTGACTGTGGCCGGCCATGGTGCTGCGTAGCGATTGGGGTGCGGAGCGAGGTGCGCGCGCGGCGCGCGACAACACGGCCGGCGCGCCAGCGGGTGAATCGAGGGGCGAGCAACGGCGCGGCCGCGTTCGTCGCCCGACAAGTGTCGCGCGACGACCGCGGCCGTTGGAAGCAGACGCGCGCAGCGCTTGCGCGGGGCGAGCGACTCGCCGACCGCAGCGCGATGCGCTCGGTCGATCAGCGCTTGCTGAACTGGAAACCGCGGCGAGCGCCGCGACGGCCGTACTTCTTGCGCTCCTTCATGCGGCTGTCGCGCGTGAGGTGGCCGCCCTGGCGCAACACGCTGTCGACCGCCGGGTTGACGATCTTCAGCGCGCGGGCGAGGCCCTGGCGCACAGCATCGGCCTGGCCGTTCACACCGCCGCCGTCGACGCGGCAGACCACGTCGTACTGGGTGGCGGTCTCGGTCGCCTTGAGCGGCGCGCTGGCGCGCATGCGCTGCTCGAGCACCGGGAAGAACTCTTCCATCGGACGGCCGTTGACGACGAACGCGCCGGCGCCGGGGGTGATGCGAACGCGGGCGACGGCGGTCTTGCGACGGCCCAGGCCCCAGGTGAAGTTGGTCGTGGTCATGGTTGGTTTTTGCGGGACCCAAGGCTCGCCGGGCCGTCAGGCCTCGAGCCCGTTGGCTCCAAGTCCCTGGAACTCGAGTGCGTAGTGAACCTGCGGGTGGCGGGGAGAGCTACTTCTTCGCCGTCGGCGCTTGCTTCACCGGCTTCTGCGCCGTGTGGGGGTGCTCAGCGCCCTTGTACACCTTGAGCTGGCGCAGCATGTCGTGGCCCAGCTTGGTCTTGGGCAGCATGCGGCGCACGGCGAGCCACACGATGTCCTCGGGCCGCACAGCGCGCACGCGCTCCATGGCGACATCCTTGCGGCCGCCGGCGTAGCCCGTGTAGTGGGCGTACGTCTTCGTCTCCGCCTTGACGCCCGTCGTGCGCGCCTTTTCGGCGTGGATCACCACGACGTGCGCGCCCGTGAGCTGGTTGGCGGTGTAGGTCGGGCGGTCCTTGCCCATCAACTGCATGGCGATCTTGGACGCCATGCGGCCGAGGGTGTGCTCGGAGGCGTCGTAGATCACCCAGCGCTCTTGCGCCTGAGCCGAGCTGACAAAAGTGGACTTCATCGTGGAGAAGCTGGGTCGATCAGCGGTACGGGAGCCGTGCAATGCGGGTCATGAACGCTCGCGCACACGGAGCGGGACTGCTTACGTAACGCAGCCTCTGCGCCGGTACGGCGTCGAGCGGGCGGAAAAGAGTAGCGGCGGGCCGGGGGCCTCGCAACAGGTTGGAAGCAGCGAAGTCCAAAGACCTGTGCGACTTCAGTCCCCGATCCAGCGCACCCAGGTCGGCGCGCTGCCGCCGGCCTCGGTGGATTCCCAGCGCCCCAGGACGACGGTCACTCCCAGGGGCAATCCCGGCTGAAGCCAACCCGGCGGCGGAAGCGCCTCGCGCGCGCGGCCGGCCCACGCCGCACCGGCGGGCCAGGTTTCCATGAACTCCCAGTCCCCGTCCGACGAGCGTCGCCACGCCGGGGAAAGCAGCCCCCATCCGTTGCGCTCGGCGGCGAGCCGGCGCTCGTCGAGTGGGAATTCGCGCGTGGCGCGCAGGACGGCGCCGGGACTGGCAAGGCGAACGGACGGCGAGCCGCGCGCAGCCTGGACGCGCACCGGCGCCGAAGCCGGAGTGCTGCTCCAGCACAGATCGTCGACTCGAGCGCCGGGCAACTCGTCGCGTGCGAGGTCGACCAGCAGCGCCCGCGCGCTGCGGCCGTCGACTTCGAGCACGCGGAGTGCGGCCGCTGCAACGGGCTGGAGCACCACGAGCGCAACCGCGGCCGCAACGGCGCCGCCGCTGACCAGTCCGGCGACCCACAGGCGGCGGCGGAGGGCCAGAGCGAGCAACGCGCCGGAGCTCGCAAGCGCGACGGCGGCGAACGGGGCGCGCGATCCCTCGCGCGCGGGCAGCGCCAGCGCGGGCCGGCTGCGCAGCGCCATCGGAAGCCTCCCCCACGCCGCAGCGCGCGCCGCGGCGGAACTCTCGTCCCAACCGGCGACACGCGCGTTGCCGGCGCCGCTCAGGCGCAACTGCGGCGGGGCCGCGCGCTCGGCGGCGCCCGAGAGCGCGAGAGGCGCCTCGAGCGTCCAACGCTCGCCGGCCTGCACGCCGCCTTCCAACTCGAAGCTCGCACTGCGCCCGACCTCGACGCTCACGCGCTCGAGCGGCCCGACGAGTTCGAGTTGCAGCAACGCGAAGCGGTCTTCGTCGGCGGCCGCTGGAACGCCCGTGAGGGCGAGCGCGAGCAGCATCGAGGCGCTAGCGCTCACGGTCCACCTCCAGCGCAGCGCATTCGCAACCGCGCGCCGCCGCGCACCAGGCGCTCTTCGCTTCGCACCGCAACGAGCGGACAACTCGCCGGGGAGCGACGCCGCGGGAACGGCGCGGCTCGGCGCGTGAACAGGAGTTCGCGGCGCCCGCCGCGCAACGGGGCCGACTAGCTCCCATCGCCAACCTCCGCGCGGGCAGGGAGTCCCGCGCCGCGAAGCGAGACCTTGGCGAGCCACGCAGCGCTGACGAGCGCTGCGCTGGGCGGCGCCCACGTGCCCCAAGCGTCGAGACCTACGGCGCCGCGCGCGCTCAGCGGCGCGGCGGCGAACAACGCGGACAGAGGACTCAGGCGCGTGAGCAAGCTGGGGAGCCAGTGCTCGCCGCCATCGCCACCGGCGCCCAGCGCCAGCGCGACGAGTGGTCCGGCGACGGAGAACACGCTCCAGACGCACAGCCAGCGCTCGCTGCGTCCCACTTGAACGCTCGCGGTCGCCGTAGCTCCGAGCGCGGCGGTCCACGCCAGCGCCGCCAGCGCCACCGGAAGCAAGCGCTCCAGCGACGCACCGCCTCCGCGGTCGGCGGCGACGCCGAGCGCCACCTGCGGCGCCGCGACAGCGAGCAGCGTGAGCGCGCAGCGCCACGGACGCTCCGCGAGCGCGGCCAGAAGCGGCGCGAGGGCTACCCACACCGCGCCGACCAGCGCCGCGTTCGACAGCGTCGAGAAATCGAGCGCCAAGATGCTCGCGTTCAGCGCGGTGGCAAACGCAGCGGCCAGCACGGCGGCCGACATGGAACTCAGCGCGCGCCGCCCTTGGCGTCGGGCAGTCCGCCGCGCGGCAGCAACTCCGGCTGGTCCCAGCGCAGGTCGACCAACTCCCAGTCGAGGTGTTCGCGCCCTTCGTCGAGGTGTTCGCGCCCTTCGTCGAGGCGGCGCAGCGCCAGCGAGAGCGAGAGGCACTTGCGCGCCACGGGCAACTCGCCGGGTTCGTCCAGGTGCGGCGCCCGGCCGAAGTACGCGCGCCGCCCGCCCTCGAACCACAACACGACGCCCGGATGCTCGACGCTGGCCGCGCGCGACTCGCGCGTGTCGATCACGATGCGCCCCAAGCGGATCCAATCGTCGGGCTGCAGACCTTTGGCGAGCACGCGCGCCACCGACAGACCGTCGAGCCAGCGCTCGTCTTGGAGCCAGGCGCCGGTCTCGAGCTCGGCGCGGGCCAGCTCTCCCGCGCCGATCAGCGGGTAGTAGCCGTACGCCCGTCCGGGAGGCGCGCTCCACTCGCCGGGCAGCACGACGCCTTCGCTCGACACGAGCGCAAAGCCGTCGCCGGTGCGCACGCAGGCTACGGGCTCGCGCCAGCGCACCTGCAACCGCACCCCGTCGGGCCACAGCACGCGCACCTCGCCGACCTCGGCGACGAACGGCAGCGCGGCGAGCGCCTGGCGCACGACGTCGAGCGTCGCCGGGTCGTCGGCGTCCATCTCGGGGAGCGCGTCCAGGGCCTGCTCGAGCGCCGGTCCCCAGCGCGGATCCACCCAACCCGGCCCGGAGTCCACACGGACTGCACGCAGGTCCAGGCGGGTGAAGCGCGCCGCCTCGACGTCGCGCGCGATGACGATCAAAAACCAAGCGATCGCGACGACCGAAGCGAGCAGCGCGACCAGCCCCAGGCGCGAGCCCGCGCCCTCGTCGGCCTCGCTCGAAGCGGTTCGATCGCGCGGCGCCGCGGAGACGCCCTGCGCGCCGCCGGGGCCCGCCCCAGATCGGCCGATGGATTCGCCGATGGATGCGGCGCCAGAGGACGGCGCGCTGTGCGACACTGCGCCGACTGCGCCGGATGCCGTGGCGTCTTCGACGCCCGCAGCGAGGTGTGCGCGATCGGCGCCCGCAACGTCGTCAGCGCCCACGACAGAGTCGACGCCGCCGGCTGCGCCGCGCGCTGGAGCGCTGCGCGCCACGAGGAACGGGCTGTCGCCTGTCGCGGGGTCGGTCATGCTGGCCTCGAGTCCGCCGGAGCGACGCTCCGCGCGGAAGCGTCAACCCCGGTCCATCAAGGCGACTAGTTGACCGCGCGCGTCGCCACCAAGTTCACCGCGTCGAGCGCCGGCGCGGCGTTCGGCCGGCGCGAGGCCTCCTCGATGAACAGGTCGACGACGGTCTGGATCTCCACCACCTCGTCGCGGGAGAGGCTGACGGTCTTCGAGCTCGACTGGGCGTGCAGTTCGTGGCTGAGCAGGCGCGAGACCAGCTTGAGGCTGGCGAGCGAGCGCTGCAGTTGAGCCTGCATCTTCGCGGGGCTGAGGGCTTCCATGGAGAATGGTCTTTCGGCGTGAGGCGCGGCAGCGCCACGGCGCGCAACGGCGCGTGGCGAAACTCGTCGCTTGGGTGCGTCGCAACGGAATCGAGCTTCGCGCGCGCGGCGCGGGGAGCTCGAACGCAACGCACTCGGCGCGCGCTCCGTCGACGCGCTTCTAAATACGGGATACGCTCGCCGTGCTCAAGCGCGCGTACGCCATTCCGGCGCAGCGCGCGCGCGACGATCCGTTCATGCACACCGACTCGATGGAGCGCCCGGCGCGGCGTTGGAAGGGTTTCGAGCTCAGCCCGTTCCAGGTGCGCGCGGTGGAGGCGCTCGAAGCGGGCAAGAACGTGCTCGTCGGCGCGCCGACCGGCGCGGGCAAGACGCTCGTCGCCGAGTACGCGATCGAACGCGCGCTCCAGGCCGGCAAACGCTGCGTCTACACCTCGCCGATCAAGGCGCTCTCGAACCAGAAGTACCGCGACTTCAAGCACGCCGGGCTCGACGTGGGCCTGCTGACCGGCGACGTCACGATCCAGCCGCGCGCCCAGGTGCTGATCATGACCACGGAGATCCTGCGCAACGAGATCTTCGAGAGCCCCGAACAACTCGCGGACGTCGAGTTCGCGGTGTTCGACGAGGTGCACTACCTCGACGACTCCGAACGCGGCTCGGTGTGGGAGGAATCGCTGATCTTCGCGCCGCCGCGCATGCGCCTGGTGTGCCTCTCGGCGACGGTGCCCAACATCTTCGAGCTGGGGCGCTGGCTGGAGCAGATCCGCGAGCACGAGATCGAGGTGGTCGAGACCCAGGCGCGGCCGGTGCCGCTGCACCACTTCGTGTGGAACGGGCAGCGCGTGCTCGAGCTCAAGGAGGTCGCCCGCCAGTCCGAGCGCGCGCGCGGCGGCAGCGGACGCGGCAAGCGCAAGCGCGGCGATGAGGAGCGCTCCGATCCGGCGCGCGCCACCGAGCGGCTGCTCGACGTGCTCGAACACGAGCGCTCGCTCCCGGCGCTGGTGTTCTGCTTCAGCCGCAAGGACTGCGAACGGCTCGCGCGCCGCAACGCCCAGCGCGATCTGCTCGAGCCCGCCGAACGCGCGCGCATGGACGAGCTGCAGCGCGAGCTGCTGGCGACCTTCCAGCTGCCGCCTGCGACGCTCGGCGGCGAGATCCTCGCCATGGGCCGCCGCGGGATCGGTTACCACCACGCCGGACTGCTGCCGACCGACAAGGAACTGGTCGAACGCATGTTCACCTCGGGGCTGCTCAAGCTGCTGTTCACCACCGAGACCTTCGCGCTGGGGATCAACATGCCGGCGCGTGCGGTGGTGTTCCACTCGCTGGCCAAGTTCGACGGAGTGTCGGTCGACTGGCTGCGCAGCCGCGAGTACCAGCAGATGGCCGGCCGCGCCGGTCGGCAGGGAATCGACGACGAGGGACTGGTGTACTCGGTGCTCGACCAGCGCGATCTGACGCGCGCGCCGCTCGAGCGCATCCTGCGCGGAGCGCCGGAACCGGTGATGAGCCGCTTCCTGCTCTCCTACTCGAGCCTGCTGCACCTCACGACGCGCCTGGGCCGCGAGCGCGTGTACACGGCCTGGGAGAAGTCCTTCAACCAGTTCCAGAGCCGCTCGGGCTCGCCCAAGGCGCAGGAGCGCAATCGACGCCGCCAGCGCGCGTGGGTCGACGGCCACCTGGCGGTGCTCGACGAGCTGCACTACTTCGAGACGCCCTCGACGCTCACGGCGCGCGGGAAGATCGCCGCCGGGCTCGCGGGCTTCGAGCTGCAGGTCACCGAACTGCTCTTCCGCGGCGCGCTCGAGACGCTCTCGCCCGTCGCGCTGGCCGTGGTGTTCGTCGCCTTGATACACCAGGAGCGCCGCCGCACGCCGACGCACGTCCCTAACGCGCTGTTCGGCAACCAGCGCCGCCACGTCGTCGATTGCCTGTCGCACGCAGCACGCTTGGAATTCGAACACGGGATCCCGGCGCCGATGAAGCTGCCCGACTGGGGCCTGACCGAAGCGGTGGTCGCCTGGTGCGAGGGCGCGACCATGGAGCAACTGGCCGAAACCACGGCGGCAAGCTTGGGCGACGTCGTGCGCGCGTTCCGCATGGGCATCCAGCTGATGCGCCAGACGCGCCACGCGATCGACCCCAGCTGGGACCTGCGCGAGCGCCTGGCGGACGCCGCCAACCTGCTCAACCGCGACGAGGTCGACGCCCGGGCCCAGCTCGAAGTCGGCTGAGACCGCGCCGGCGGGCGATTTTTTTGGGAGAGCGATCTGTTGCCGACCTCCACGTCGCCACTACAGTAAGAAGCAAGTTCCGCGATCGCTGGCGGTGTGTTCGCCCTCCCGGTCCCCGTCTGGCGCGAGCCGCCGTCGGGACCGCGGGGTGAAGAACGCGCAGCCGACGGCGCGAAGCGTCGTAATTGGCGCGCTCTGCCGACGAGGGGTACGAGCGGGAGCTGGTCCGGAGCGCGGCGCGGCCGCGGATCGGGAGCTGGCCCCGCGCGGACACCGACTCGACCTGCGATCCGAGTACGAGTTCGCCCCAGCTCGACCGCGTGCCGGCCCGAGCGCGCCGGAGCGGCCCGCCCGAGTCCGCTGTCCAGCCTCCCCCGCCCCCACTCACACTCGCCCTCCGTCGGCCCAGCTCGGCGCCCCACGCCGCGCGGTCGCATCCAACCGCACATGTCTTCGAAGATCGCCTTCGCCACGACTGCGCTCTTGGTGCTCGCCTGCCCCGCGCTCGCCCGCAGCGCCGCGGCCCCGCAGGCAGCCGCCGGTTCCCGGCCGCAACCCGCCGCCCGTTCCGCCGCGCTGGATTCCGCCCCCGCTCAGCCGCGCACCAACTCTGGCGAGCGCGTCGAGCTGCCCGCCTCCGACGACAAGCGGGCCGTTGTGGCCTCCTTCTGGGCCCCCAAACAACCCTCGGGGCAGCAGGCCGGACAGACTGTGCCGGGCGTGGTGCTCGTCCACCAGCCGGGCGGCAAACGCGACGACCTGGTCGAAGTGGCCAACCGACTCCACAAGCAGGGATTCGCGGTTCTGGCGATCGACCTGCGCGCCCACGGCGAGAGCGTCGGCAAGGACAAGCCCTGGGAGCAGATGAACGAAGATGAGCGCACGCGCACTTGGGCCTTCGCCCTGCGCGATCTGCGCGGAGCGGCGGCTTGGCTCGGCAAACAAACCGGCGTGCACTCCTCGAACGTCTCGCTGCTGGGCGATCGCGCCGGCTGCACGCTGGTCGTGCGCCACGCGACCCGCGACGAGAACGTCCGCGCGCTGGTGCTGCTCGACCCGCCCCGCGAGCAGTTGGGCTTCAACCTCGCCAAGGACGTCGAAGTCCTCGCCGGGCTGCCCACGCTGATCGCGGCGAGCAAGGACACCCAGGGAAGCGCGCAGGCGATCGCCGACGACGGCGCGAAGGCCAACGACGGCCTGAAGTACGTGGAAGTGGCCGTGTTCAAGGGCATCGCGCCGACGACGCCGCCCGAGTTCGACAAGTCGCTCACGGCGCAGATCGCGAAATTCCTGGCGGACAAGGCGCTGCCCAAGAAGGCGAAGTAGCGCTGTCGAGCGGCGCAGGTCGCGCCCAGCGCTCTCGTTCTTCGCGCTCTATTTCTTGGCGCCCTCGCCCTCCGCGCGCTCGTCCACGCGATGGCGAGCGCTCGGGGCGCAGTTCGCGCGCTCGAACGAGCGCGCTGGGCGCGACCTGCGCCCGGCAAGCTCGGAGGCTCAGGCGTTGCGCGCCGCCCCCACCGCGCGCTTGGGAGGATCCGAGCGGGGCGTAGACTTGCCTCGATGGTCGCGCGCCGGTGGCGTCGCGCCGCGCTCCCCCGCCCATGCCCTCCCCCGTCCGCCAGTTCGTCCGGGCTCTGTTGCCGCCGCCTGCGCGGGCCGCGGCGCGCCACCTCGCGGACGCCGCCAACACCGAGTGGCACCGGCTGACCGCGCGCCGCCGGATCCGCGAGCGGCTCGAAGCGCTGCGCCGCGTGCCGCGCGGCTTGCACGTCGAAGGCACCAACATCTGCAACGCGCGCTGCGTCTTCTGCGCCTATCCGCAGATGGAGCGCAAGAAGCAGACGATGTCGATGGAGAGCTTCGCGCGCGTCGTGCAGCAGTACCTCGACATGGGCGGCCATCACGTCTCGCTGACGCCGATCGTCGGCGACCCGTTCGTCGACAAGCACGTGTTCGAGCGCCTGGACCACCTGATGGCGCTCGAACAGGTGCGCGGGATCAGCTTCTACACGAACGCGATCCTGATGAGCCCCGAGAAGAGCGAGCGCCTGATGCGCTACGCCTCGAAGTTGCACGTGCACGTCTCGTGGGGCGGCTTCGACCGCGAGACCTGGAACACCATCATGGGCGTGGAGAAGTTCGAGGCCGCGCGCGACGCCGTGCTCGCCTTCCTCGCCATCGTGGAGCGCACGCAGACGAAGATCCGCTTCACGCTCGCGCTGCGCTGCCCCGATTCGAACTGCGTCGGAGAGCTGTGGGAGCAACTCGACGCGTACCGCAAGCGCGGTCTGCTCGAGATCGCCGGCATGAGCGACTACGACTCGTGGGCCGGAAAGATCGACGCGGCGGCGCTCGAGAAGGTGGGCCTCGCCCCGCGCAAGATGCCCTACAAACGCGGCGCGTGCGAACTGCTCTTCACCAAGCCCGTCGTGCTCGCCGACGGACGCGTCAACGCCTGCGCTTGCCGCGACGTCGAAGCGGAGTTGATCGTCGGCAACGTCAACGACAAGCCCCTGAGCGTGATCTGGGCCGGCCGCGAGATCACGGAGTTGATCGAGCGCCACGAGCGCGGCGACTACCCCGACGTGTGCAAGCGCTGCACGTACTTCGTGAGCGTCTACAACTCGCGCAAGTCGCGCACCTTCGCCGCCGACGGCAAGCTCGCGGGCAACTGGGCCGAGGACTGACGCCGGCGAGCCCGCGGGCTGGACGACGCGAGAGCACGAATCGCGGGACGCGCAGTCCGGACGACGTCGCGCGCATCGGCTCACGATCGCGCGCCGCAACGAAAAAACACGAAGGGCGGCCCGAGGTGCGCCGCTCGAGCACGCCACGCTCGCGCTGCTCCGCGCGCTGGCCGCGACGAACAGCGCGGACGATCACGCACGCCCGGCGCACACTTGCGCGGCCGCGATCGACGAACGCGACGCCGAACACGCCAAGGCGCCGAGAAACGCGCGAGCAAGAGTTCGAGGAGCTGCCGTCCGCGGCGACGAACAAGGCGTTCGAAACGGCGGACCAAATGCTGCGAGTCGGGCGCGTGCGCTGCGACGGGCGCACACGCTTCGATGAGGGGCTGCTCGCGCAGCCCACGACGCTCGTCAGCGTGCGGCGCCGGAGGAACTGCTCGCGCGCTCCGCTTCGGCGGCGATGAACCCGAACGCGAACGGATTCTCGCTCGCGAGCACTTGGTCGAGGATTTCGCGCGCACGCTCGGCGTGTCCCTCGAAGGCGTGCCAGGACGCTGCGCCGAAGCCGCACGTCGCGAACTCGACGCCGCCGAGCGCGCGGGCGCGTTCGAAGACGTCGTCGAGCGTCAGCTCGCCCAAGTAGCCGCGGCACAGCTCGAAGTAGCCGCGGTACTCGATCACCTCGCCGTTCGAGCGCACGGCTTCGAGCGCCTGGGCCGCCAGCGCGTGCTCTCCCTGCTTGCGCAGCGACAGGTACAGCCAGTGCGTGGCGGAGCACTGGTTGTCCGCATTGCGCGCGGCGGCGAACGCGTCGCGAAACGCCGCCTCGGCGCCGCGCCAGTCGCCGAGCAGGAAGCGCGCCAATCCCAGGTGGTAGTGGATGTTCGACTGCAACGTCTCGAGCGGAATGCCGCTCTTGTTCGGCATGCCGTCGGGCTCGACCTCGTCGGGCCGGCCGCGCACCAGCTCCGCGGCGCGCTCGAGATCGGCGAGCGCGAGCTCGAACTCGCGCACGCTGATGAAGCGATGGCCGCGGTGGCGCAACATGCGTGCGTCCTCGGGGTGCTGCGCGACCCCGATCGTGAAGGTGTCGAGCGCCTCGCGCATGCGGCCGAGGTACCCCAGGCGTCGGCCGACCCAGATCAGCGCCTCGGGGTCGCCCGGCGCCGCATCCCAGGCCTGGCGCGCGGCGTCGAGCGCCGCGCCGCGCTTCGCCAGCTCGAGCGACGACAGCGCTGGTGCAGGCAACGGGCGACCCGCCAGCGTGCGCGCCTGGGCACCCAGCGGCAGATCGACGTTGCGTGCGACGGGACGAGCCGCGGCGCGACGGGGCGACTTGGGCATCGCGGCGCAGGCCGCGATCAGGAACGTGAGGGCGACACCGATGTGGAGCGTGTGCATTGTGGTGCGGGGTTGGCGCATCGTACTGGGCTGGAGCGCGTCCCAGCGCGCGCGCACAGCGACGGCGGGAGCGTCCGTTGCGGAAACTTCTTCCCGCCGCGGAAGCAGCCTTGGGTAGCGCAGGCGAATCCGCCGATAGCACTGCCATCCCCGCGTTTGCCCCCTTGAAACACCTCGCCAGAGTTTACTTGTTCGTCTGCTGCGCCGCGCCCCCGGCGCTCGCCGTCGGCGACGCCCGCGACGACATTCGCGACCTCAGCCTCGAGGAACTGATGAACGTGGAGGTCACCGTCGCCTCGCGTTCGGCGCAGCCGCTCTCCAAGTCACCCGCCGCCGTGTACGTGATCACCGGTGACGAGATCCGACGCGCGGGGCACAGCTCCGTTCAAGAAGCGCTGCGCATGGTGCCGGGGATGCTGGTTGGAAACTGGCAGACCAACACCTGGGACGTCACCGCGCGCGGCTTCACCAGCGGCTTCAACAACAACATGTTGATCCTGATCGACGGGATCAACGTGTACGACCTGTTCAGCTCCGAAGGCGTGCGCTGGCAGACGCAGCTCATCGACGTCGAGGAGATCGATCGCATCGAAGTGGTGCGCGGGCCCGGGGCCGCGTTGTGGGGCCAGAACTCCGTCAACGGCGTGGTGCACGTGATCACCAAGAAGGCCGCGGATACACAGGGCCTGAAGACGCGCGCGCTGATCGGCGACGAGCAGCGGCAGGGACACGTGCGCTACGGCGCGAGTTGGGGCGAGGACGCCTTCGTGCGCGTCTGGGGCCTGGGGCAAGACCGCGACGCGCTGCTGGGTCTCGCACCGGACAGCAGCGACACGAGCTTCCAGGACTCCGAGCTCTACAAGGCCGGTTTCCGCGGCGACTTCGGCTTGGATGGAGGCGCGACGCTCACCGTGCTCTCGCAAGCTTACGTGGGCCGCCTGGGCGAGCAGTACGACATCGGCTTTCCGAGCGCGCCCTTCTCCCAGACCGTCACGGACCAAACGCCCGAGAACGGCGGCTCGCTCGCTGTGGCTTGGAACCGGCCGCGCGAGGACGGCGGTGCGGATCGCGTCGTGACCAGCTACCAGCGCAGCAACCTGCGCCAGGTCGACTTCCAGTCGGGCCAGGACATCGTCGACCTCGACTGGCAACGCACGCTGCCGCTCAACGATCGCCACACGCTGACCTTCGGGCTGGGCTACCGCATGGTTTCGTCGTCTCTCGACGGCGACTTCGCCTACGCCTTCCGACCCGCGAACAGCACGATCGGCAGTCTGCGGGCGTTCGCGCTCGACAAGTGGACGATCCCCTCGCTCGATCTCGAGTTGGTCGCCGGCGCGGAGGCCGAATACAACGACATCACCGGCGCGGAAGTGCAACCCACCGCTCGCGCGCTGTGGGCACCGAATGCGGAACACGCACTGTGGGCCTCGATCTCGCGCGCCGTTCGCATCCCTTCGCTGATCGAGATCTACCGCTTCAATCAGTTCGTCGATCCGCAGAACCCCACCGACGTGTCCCTCGATGTGGGGAACGAGAATCTCGACGCCGAAGAGCTGCTGGCCGCCGAATTGGGCTGGCGCGTGCGCCCGAGCGAGTCCGTCGCGCTCGATTTCGCCGCGTTCTATAACGACCTCGATTCGCTCGTCACGCGCGAGTTGCTGCCGCCCTTCACCCAGGGCCCGAACACGTTCTTTCCGCAGGGTTTCGGCAACTTCGGCAGCGCGCAGGCGTGGGGCTGGGAAGTGGCGCTCGACGCCGTCCTGAGCGAGCGCTGGCGCGTGCGCGCGGCGTTCGCGCGCTACGGACAAGACAGTGAAGTCGATTCGGCCAGCAGCGACGTCGGGTTCCCATCCGGCGAAGACCTCACGCCCGAGCACATCGCCAACGTGCGTTCGTACTTCGATCTCGGGCAAAACTGGGAGCTCGACGCGGCGCTCTACTACGTCGACCACATGCCCGCCGCGGGGACGGATTCGTACCTGCGCACCGACCTGCGCCTGGGTTATGCGCCGAGTCCCGACTGGCGCCTGACGCTCGGCGTGCAGAACGCCACCGACCCCGACCACCCCGAGAACGGCGGCTTCCGCGTGGAGCGCAACGTGTGGGTCGGCCTCAGCTTCGGGCGCTGAGTGCGGGCCGTTGCAGCCGCGATCGTTGCGGCCCCAAGCAACAAAGCGCGCACTTGCGCCCGAAAAACGCCCCTCCGCAATCGGGGGCGTAGGCGCTTAGGTGAGTGTCAGGGCTATACTCGCGCGGTGAAGCTCGTCGACCGAATCCTCGCCGGACTCCTGCTCGCACACCTCGCCGTCAGCTGCGCTCCCCAGGCGGAGGCGCCGGCCCGCACGGTGGTGCTCATCAGCCTGGACACGCTCCGCCCCGAGCGTTTAGGCGTGTACGGCAACAGCGCCGACGTCTCGCCGGCGATCGACGCGCTAGCCCGCGAGTCCGTCGTGTTCGATCGGGCGCTCACTGTCGCTCCGTGGACGCTGCCGTCCCACATGACCATGCTCACCGGCCTCGATCCGGTGGCGCACGGCGTCGAGACGCCGACGACCAAACTTTCGCCCAAGATCCGCACCGTCCAGCAGGTCTTTGCGGAGAACGGCTTCGCCACTGCGGCGTTCACCTCGGGCGGATTCGTAGGCCCAGGGTGGGGCCTGGAGCGAGGGTTCGAGACCTTCGACCCTGCAACCGTCGACGACCCACAGCAATTGGGATTCTCGCGCTTCCTCGACTCCGCCGTCGCCTGGATGGAGTCCAAGCGCGACGAGCCGTACTTCCTGTTCCTGCACAGCTTCGACGCCCACGCGCCGTACGACGCTGCGGATCCGCAGTCGATCGAGAAGTTCAAGGCGCGCACGATCCAACCCGACCCGCGCGACCACGAGTTGCACCGCGCGACGTACACGCGCTACTCGCGGGCGATGCGCTTCGATCGCTACGGGCGCATCGGCGAGGTTTTGCGGGACTACGACGCCGGCGTGCACGACGCCGACCGCGGCGTGGCGCGCGTGATCGAGACGCTCAAGCGCACCGGGCGCTACGAGGACGCTTTGATCATCGTGCTCTCCGACCACGGCGAGTCGTTCTACGACCATGGCCTGTGGATCGGACACGGCCTGGAACTGACGGACAGCGTCTTGCGAGTGCCCTTCATCGCCAAACTGCCGCGGGGCGAGGCAGCTGGACGCCGGATCGCGACGCTGGTCGATCTCGTCGACTTGGCGCCGACGCTGCTCGGCGCGGCGAAACTGCCGCCCCCCGAAGAGGTTCAGGGCTCGAGCCTGCTGGACTTGGTGCGCGGCGGGAAGCGTTCGCGCAGTTACTCGCTCGCCGGCACGTACACCACGGGCGCCTACGCTCTCACGCGCGCCAATCTTCGCTTCGTGGATGTGAACACGATCCCTCCCGTCCACGTGCTGCGCCACCACATCGAACCGGAGACGCCGCCGGCGTTGGTCCAGTTCGGGGAGGGCGATCCGTTCAAGCGCGTCGGTCCGTCGGGCGAACCCTACGTGACGCGCTACCCGAACCTGGGCGATCCGCTCGGGTACCTCGAGGAACTGCCATTCCGTCCGCGGCTGTTCGACCTTGGTGCAGAACCTTCCGAACGCATCGACGTCTCCGCCGAGCGGCCGAAACAGGCCGAGGACCTGCGCAAGGCGTTGCTCGCCGTGCTCACGGCGTCGCGCGACCTGAACCAGCGCCTCTCGCCGCTCTCCAACCCCAAAGACCTCGACGAGGACAAGATCAAGCAGCTTCAGGCGCTCGGCTACGCCGTGGGCGGCGACAAGCCCACGGAGAAACAACTCTCGGTTCTGCAGCACCAGATGGACGAGTTGCTGGCCGCGGCGCCGAGCCGGATGCCCGAGGCCGAACGGCTTCTCGAGGTCGATCGAGCCTTGCACGAGTTGCGCCTCCGCCTACGCCAAGGGCAGAGCCTCGGCGCTTCGGATTTCGACGAGTTGGCGCGACTGGCCGATGAAGCCGTGGCATGGCTCGAAAAGCACCGCAGGCCGGAATACGACCTGCGTGTCGCGTGGCGAGTGTTCGAAATCCAGGCGCTGGCGCAGCAGGCCGGCGGCGGATTCGACCTGGCGCCCTACATCCAGCGTGTGCGCGACATTCGGCGCCCCAAGCAGCGCTGAGACGAACGGCCTGCAAGTTCGCGCTTAGTTCGCCGCGGGCCCTTTTCTCGTCCGCGGCCTGCGGCGAGACTTGGAAGCATGGTGGAGTATCGACTCGAAGTGAACGGAGACCCGCTGGAGGTCTCGGCGCCCGACCACTGGACCCTGCTCGAGGTGCTGCGGTACCGCCTCGGCCTCACCGGTTCGAAGCAAGGCTGTGACAAAGGCGACTGCGGGGCGTGCACGGTGCTGGTCGACGGCAAGCCGGTGCTCGCGTGTCTGACGCTCGGAGCGACGCTGCAGGGCCGTTCGGTAACGACCATCGAGGGCTTGCTTCCTGCGCACCGCCGCGCAGGCGGCCAAGGCGCCGATCCGATCCAGGAGGCGTTCGACCGCTGCGGCGCGCTGCAGTGCGGCTTCTGCCAGCCGGGGATGATGCTCTCGGCGCGCGCGCTCCTGAACCGTTGCCCACAGCCCTCGCGCGAGCAGATCCGCGAGGCGTTGAGCGGCAACCTGTGCCGCTGCACTGGCTACACGCAGATCTTCGAAGCCGTCGAGTCGTGCGTGGCGCAGTCACTCGGAGTCGCCACCGAACCGCGTTCGTGGGAAGCGCAGCTCGCCGAGCGCCGCGGAAAGCCGGTGACGCCGTGAGCGCACGCGACCTGCATGGCCCGGGGGCGCCGTGGGGCGCAGAGGTGCCGGGCGCCAAGGGCAACACCGAGTTCGGCGTGGTGGGCAAGGCCCACCGCAAGGTCGACGGCCTCGCGAAAGCGACGGGCGCGGCGGTCTACGCCGACGACATCCAGCTGCCGGGGATGCTGCACGCAAAAACGCTGCGCAGCCCGCACGCGCACGCGCGCATCCGGCGCATCGACTTCAGCAAGGCGCGTGCGCTGAGTGGCGTGCATGCGGTGATCGGCGGCGACTCGATGCCGATCAAGTACGGCGTCATCCCCTGGACGCCTGACGAGAACGCGCTCGCGGTCGACAAGGTGCGCTTCATCGGCGATCCGGTGGCGGCGGTGGCGGCCGTCGACGAAGACACGGCCAACGCCGCGCTGAAGTTGATCGAGGTCGAGTACGAGTTGCTGCACGCGTACTTCGATCCGCTCGAAGCACTGGCGCGGCACGAGCCGAAGATCCACGAGCACAGCAAGGAGGGCAACATCTCCAAGCACGTGGACCTGGCGTTTGGCGACGTCGACGGCGCGCTCGCGCAGGCCGCCGTGACCGTCGAAGACGACTACACCTTCCACGGCACCACGCACGCCCCGATCGAACCGCACTGCGCGGTCGCGACCTACTCGCCCGACGGCCTGCTGACGCTGTGGAGCGCGACGCAGATCACGCACTACGTGCACCGCGCGCTCGCGCGGGTGCTCGAGCTCGCGCCGCACAAGATCCGCGTCATCCAGCCCTGCCTGGGCGGCGCCTTCGGCGGCAAGAGCGATCCGTTCAGCCTGGAGTTCGCGGTCTCCAAGCTCGCGATGCTCACCGGCCGGCCGGTGAAGATGCTGTGGACGCGCGAGGAGGTGTTCTACGCGCACCGCGGCCGCCATCCGATGCGCCTGCACTACAGGAGCGGCTGCGACGCCGACGGCAAGTTGCTCGGCGTCGACGCCAAGATCCTGATCGACGGCGGCTCGTACAGCTCGTTCGGATTGGTGACCACGTACTACTCGGGGCAGTTGCTCACCGGGCCGTACCACTTCCCCAGCTACCGCTTCGATTCGACGCGTGTGTTCACCAACAAGCCGCCCTGCGGCCCCAAGCGCGGACACGGTTCGGTGCAGCCGCGCTTCGCGTTCGAGATCCAACTCGACCAGTTGGCCGAGAAGCTCGGGCTCGATCCGATCGAGATCCGGCGGCGCAACTTCCAGGGCGACTTCACGCGCACCGTCAACGGCCAGCGCATCACCTCGAACGGCTTCCTGCAGTGCCTCGACGAGGTCGAGCGCGCGAGCGGTTGGAAGGAGCGGCGCGGCAAGCTGGGCTTCGGACGCGGATTGGGCGTGGCTGGCTCGATGTACATCTCGGGCACCAACTACCCCGTCTACCCCAACGACATGCCGCAGGCCGGCGTGCAGCTGAAGGTCGACCGCTCGGGACTCGTCACCGTGTTCACGGGCGGCAACGACATCGGCCAGGGCTCAAACTCGCTGTGCGCGTACATCGTGGCCGAAGAGCTCGGCATCAAGATCGAGCAGGTCCGAGTCGTGGCCGCCGACACCGATCTGTGCCCAGTGGACCTCGGCGCGTACTCGAGCCGCGTCACGTTCATGGTCGGCAACGCGACTATCGACGCCTGCCGAAAGCTGCGCGAACAGCTCGTCGCCGCCGTGGCGGCGAAGTGGAACTGCGATCCGCGCCGCGTGCGCTTCATCGACGGCCACGTGGTCGACCTCGAAGACACGGCGCGCTCGCTGAGCTCGATGGAGGCCTTCCACCTCGCCGAAGCGAAGTTCGACACGCTGGGTGCGACCGGCGCCTACAACACGCCCACGCTGGGCGGCGACTACCGCGGCGGAACGATCGGCGCTTCGCCCGCGTACTCGTTCACCGCGCACGTGGTCGAGTGCGAAGTCGATCTCGAGACCGGCCGCATCACGGTTCCGCGCGTGTGGATCGCCCACGACTGCGGCCGCGCGATCAACCCGATGATCGTCGCGGGCCAGATGGAAGGCTCGGCCTACATGGGCCTCGCCGAAGCGCTGCTCGAGGACCACGACATCAACCGCTTCGGTCTGCACCAGGGCCCGTCGCTGCTCGACTACCGCCTGCCGACTTCGCTCGACACGCCGGAGTTCCGCGCGCTGATCGTCGAATCGCTCGACCCCGAGGGTCCCTACGGTGCGAAAGAGGCCGGAGAAGGCCCGCTGCATCCCTCGCTGCCCGCGCTGTCGAACGCCATCCACGACGCGATCGGCGTGCGGCTCCAGCACTTGCCCTTCACCCCCGCCAAAGTGCTCAAGGCGCTGCGCGAGCGCAAAGCACACGTCGCGGCCCCCTCGAGCGTCGCCTCCGGAGTTCGCTGATGCTGCGGCTGCCCAAGTTCCAACTCCACACACCGACCACGCTCGAAGCTGCGATCGAGCTGCTCGAGGAGGCGGGTCCGTCGGCGCTGGTCGTCGCCGGCGGCACCGACCTCGTGCCGAACATGAAGCACGAGCTCTTCACGCCGGAGCTCGTCGTGTCGCTCGCTCAAATCGCCGAGCTGCGCGGCATCCGCCGCGAGAGCGGCGGCGTGCTGTCGATCGGCGCGATGACCTCGCTCGCCGAGGTCGCGACGAACGAACTCGTGCGCGAACAAGCGCCGGCGCTCGCACAGGCCTGCTCGCTCGTCGCCGGGCCGCAGCTGCGCACGATGGGCACGCTGGGCGGCAACGTGATGCTCGACACGCGCTGCCAGTGGTACAACCAAACCTACTTCTGGCGCCAAGCCCTGGGCTTTTGCATGAAGAAGGACGGCTCGGTGTGCCACGTGGTCGCGGGCGGCAAGAACTGCGTCGCCGCCGCCTCGAACGACTCGGCGCCGGCCCTGATGACGCTCGGCGCAACGCTCGAGTTCGAGAGCGCCAGGGGCGCGCGCACGACGCCGATCGACGAGCTGTGGCTCGCCGACGGCATCAAGAACAAACAAGTCGAGCACGGCGAAATCCTCACGCGCATCCGCGTTCCGCCCGTCGGCTCGGGACACCGCGGCGCCTACGGCAAGCTGCGCGACCGCGGCTCGATCGACTTCCCGCTCCTGGGCGTCGCCGTGCGCCTCGACCTCGGCGCCGACGAGCGCATCGAACACGCCGACGTTGTCGTCACCGCGCTCGCCGCGCAGCCCAAGCGCGTGAACAAGGTGCGCGAGGCGCTCGTCGGCGTCGCGCTCGACGGCCCGCAGTTCGCAACCGCCTGCGAAGCCGTCGCGCAACTTTCCTACAAGCAGTGCCGCCCGCTGCCCAACATCCCCGGCGACCACGAGTACCGCCGCGAGATGGTGCCCGTGTACGTGCGCCGCACCTTGGCGGCCGCGGCCGCGCGCTCGGGCCCTGTGCACCACGTCTGAGCAGCGCGCGCCGACGCGCCGCACGTGCAAGCTGCTCAGTCGTTGATCGCGCTGCTGCTGGCGGTGAGCGTGATCGCTGCGCTCGCCAAACGCATCGCGCTCCCCTATCCGATGCTGCTCGTGATCGGCGGCGTGCTGCTGGGCTTCGCGCCCAGTGAGCGGCTCGATCCGGACCTGATCCTGCTGCTGTTCCTTCCGCCGCTCTTGTACGCGGATGCGTTCCACACCTCGTGGATCGACTTCCGCCGCTGGCTGCGGCCGATCGTGATGCTCTCCACCGGGCTGGTGGCTGCGACGACGCTCGCGGTCGGCGCCGTGGCGCGTCACTTCGCGCCCGAATTGCCCTGGTCGGTCGCGCTCTTGTTCGGCGCCGTCGTCTCGCCGACGGACACGGTCGCCGCGCAGGCGATCCTCGAGCGCATCCGCATGCCGCGGCGTTTCGCGGCGATCCTCGGCGGCGAGAGCCTGGTCAACGACGCGACAGGCCTGGTCGGATTCCAGATGGCGACGCTCGTCGCGCTGGACGGCGTGTTCGACGCCGGCGAGGTGGCGACCTGCTTCGCCTGGGTCTCGCTGGCCGGGATCGCGGTTGGCCTCGCGGTGGGCTGGCTCGCCGCGCAAACCAACCGCATCGTGCACGACACGCAGGTGTTGTGCGCGCTCTCGATCCTCGCGCCCTACGTCGCGTACGTGATCTGCACGCACCTGGGCGTCTCGGGCGTGCTCGCCGTCGTCACCGCCGGGTTCTACGTGTCCTGGCGCATCCACGAGATCCCCGCCGACAGCCGCTTGCAGCTCTACACCGTTGGGGAGCTCGCGGTGTTCCTGCTCAACGGCTTCTGCTTCGTGCTCATCGGCCTGGAACTGCCGCGCCTGCGCGAAGGGCTCGAGCGCTACGACGCAAACTTCCTCGCGGCCTTCGGCGTCGCGACGAGCCTGGCCGTCATCCTCGCGCGCCTGGTGTGGGTGTACCCGGGCGCCTATCTGCCGCGCTGGCTGTCGCGCTCCATCCGCGAACGCGAGCCGCGCCCGCGGCTGCGCGAGGTGCTGGTCGTCGGCTGGTGCGGCATGCGCGGCGTCGTCTCGCTCGCGGCGGCGCTCTCGATCCCGCTCACGCTCCCCGACGGCGCGCCGTTTCCCGGCCGCGATCTGGTCGTCTTCGGAGTCTTGTGCGTGATCTGCGCCACGCTGCTCCTGCAGGAGTTGACGCTCGAGCCGCTGATTCGGGCGCTGGGCATCCGCACCGAGGCGCTCAGCGACGACGAGGAGCGCGCGCCCCGCGTCGAATTGGTCAAGACCGCGCTGGCCCACCTGGGCGAATTGCGCGCCAGTTCACGCTGCGAGTCGGGCGAGATCGAGCGCGTCGAGGCCGCGCAACGCGCGCGCCTGGTTCAACTCGAGGGCCAGAACGAGCTGCGCGAACAACTGCGCGCCGATTTCGACGGCGCCCACCAGCGCCGGGCGCAGCTCAGCTTGCTCGGCGCGCAGCACCGCAAACTGCTGGAGCTGCGCGACCGCCAGGTGACCAACGACCTCACCCAGTTGCGCCTCCAGGCCGAGTTGGACCTGGAGGAAATGCGACTGACACGCTGAGCCGCCGCCAGCCGTCGAGTCGCAGGGCCCGGGCGCGTACGATGTTTGCGCCATGCCCGAGAGCACCACCCCGCGCACGCCGATTCGCCCCAAGGAACGATTCCTCATCTTCGGTCGCCCGACGATCGAAGAACCAGAGATCGCGGAGGTCGTCGACTCGCTGCGCAAGTCTTGGCTCGGCACCGGTCCGAAGGTGGCGCAACTCGAACGCGACTTCGCGGCCTACAAGGGCGTACCCCACGCGGTGGCCGTGCACTCGTGCACGGCGGCGCTCCAACTCTCGATCCTTGCAGCGGGGCTGCAGCCGGGCGACGAAGTCATCACGACTCCGCTGACCTTCTGCGCGACGGTCAACGCGATCCTGCACGCCGGCGCGCAGCCCGTGCTCGCCGACGTCGATCGGCGCACGATGAACATCTCGCCCGGGGCGATCGAGCGCGCCATCACGCCGCGCACGCGCGCGATCCTGCCCGTGCACTTCGCCGGCCGCGCCTGCGACATGGACGCGATCATGGACATCGCGCGCCGCCGCAAGCTGGTCGTGATCGAAGACTGCGCGCACGCAATCGAGACGACCTACAAGGGCCGCAAGGCCGGGACGTTCGGCGACTTCGGCTGCTTCTCGTTCTACGCGACCAAGAACATGACCACCGGCGAGGGCGGCATGGTTCTCACGCAGAACGAAGCGCAGGCGGCGCGCATCAAGATGCTCGCGCTGCACGGCATGTCGAAGGACGCCTGGAAGCGCTTCTCCGACGAGGGCTACAAGCACTACTCGGTCGTCGAGCTGGGCTACAAGTACAACATGATGGACATCCAGGCTGCGGTCGGGATCCATCAGCTGCCGCGCGTCGAGCGCTGGCTCGAGCGACGCGCGGAAGTTTGGGCGCGCTACGACCGCGCGTTCGCCGACCTGCCGGCGGAACTGCCCGCGCCGACGGAGGCAAACACGCGCCACGGCCTGCACCTGTACACCCTGCTGATCGACGAGGAGCGCGCGCCGGTGTCGCGCGACGGTTTCCTCGACGGCATGACGGCCAACGGCATCGGTGTGGGCGTGCACTACATGAGCGTCCCCGAGCACCCCTACTACCAGCAGCGCTTCGGCTGGAAGCCCGGCGACTGGCCGGTCGCGATGGCGCTGGGTCGGCGCACGGTCAGCCTGCCGCTCTCGGCCGGGCTGAGCGATCAAGACGTGAGCGACGTGATCGCGGCCGTGCGCGCCGTGCTCGCCCGCTGAACGGCGGTTCCAGCCGCGCCGCGCCGATCGCCGATGGAAAGCGCGGCGAGTCTGTCCCATGCAGGAGCCCGTTCGTGCCAGCGCCCGCGATGTCCGCCGTTCTGCGGCATTTCGACGGTTTCCGGCCGCGGCGCGAATTAGTTTGGGGGCTGCATGTTGATCGTCTGCCTGCTGCTCGCCGCCGCGTCGGCGCTATGCCTGTGCGCCTGGGGTCCGGGCACCCACCTGGAATTCGAAGCGCGTGTGTTCGCCGCACGCGAGCGACTGCCCGCCGAGCGCGCGGAACTGATCGAGCGCGAGCGCGGCGCTTGGCAGTACGGCCACATCGCAGCCGACATCATCAACTTCAAGGCCGTGGGCGGCCCGTACAGTCACTGCCACCGCTGGGGCATCGTCGGCGAGATGCAGCAACTCGCGCGCGGCGAATTCCAGCTGGCCTTCACCCTGGGCTACCTCGCGCACCTCGCCGCCGACACGATCGCGCACAACCACTTCGTCCCCTACCACCTCGCGCGCTACGCGCGGACGAAGGGCCTGGGCCACCTGTACTGGGAGATGAACGCCGACCGCTTCGTGCCCGAGGAGCGTTGGGACGTGGTCTCGCGCCTCAAGCGGCTCGACGGCCTCTCGCAGCTCGACCAACTCGTGAACCAGACGGTGCCGAACAAGGCGCTGTCGATGACGACGAACAAGGCGATCTTCAACCACGTCTTGCTCGTCAGCGAGCGGCGTCACTGGCGCCTGGGCGTCGAGAAACTGCAGCCGCGCGCGGAGCTCGAGTTGCGTCGCGAGTTCCTCGAACGCTTCCGCGAAGCCGCCGTGGAGCGCATCGTCGCAGCGCTGCAAGTGGACGGCGTGGAGCGGATGGAGGCCTACGATGCGAACGGAGCGCTGGCGCAGAAGCGCGCGCTGACGGCGGAGCGTGGCCTGCTCGACCACCTCGCGCCCAGGCGGACGAACCCGGCCCGCGAGCAGCTCGCCGAGAGTTTCCTCGACGGCATGGGGCCGCCGGCCGAACGGCCACAGGCGCAAACGCAACCGGCGCGAGAGCGCAACCTGCCGCGCAATTGACGCGACAGCGCCGCGCGAACGCGCGGTCGGACCCCCTCACGCGTCGCCGAGCGCGTGGGCGAGCAACTGCTCGTAGTGCGGACGGCACGCCGCGTACAGCGGCTCGAGGCGCTCGGGAAACGGCGCGGTTTTGGGCGCGAAGGGCTCGAAACCGCTCGAGCGGTGCACGTTGTGGTACCAGTGCGGCGCCCACACGCCGTCGAACTCGCGCGGCCCGCTCGGCCAGGCGAGCATCGCGGGCTCGAAGCGCAGGCCCAGGCGCTCGCACAGCCCCGTGAGCACCGCGCGTGGATTGCGCAAGAGGCGGGCGGCGTCGAGCACGGCCGGCCGCTGGCCCGCGCGCTCGAGTTGCTCGAGCAACTCGGTCTGCATCGCGTAGCCCGTGTCGCGCAGGGTCGGCTCGGGGATCTGGTTGACGAGCGAGGGCAGCATCTCGCGCGGGTCGCGCGTGAGCAGGACGTTCGCGCACTGGCGCAGGAACGAGCGGTCGAGTTCCACCAAGTGGTGCGCCATCTGCTTGAAGAAGCGCACCGGCGAGGGATGCGGCGCGAGCAACACGTCGCGCACGACGCGCTCGCCGTCGTTCTCCTGCGCACGCAGCACGTCGGCGCGCCCCGGGTGGTCGGCGCCGCTCACACGCAGGTAGTGCGCGTAGAGCGGCTCGTCGACGCAGCTGGTGTCGGAGCGCTGGGCGAACGAGTACATCAACGCCGTGGAGACGTTGCGGGGGCCGGACCAGAGCTGGATGCGGAGCGTCATGGGGCCTTCGGAGGAGAACGGCGCGTTGGAGCGAGCATAGCGCCAGCGCATAATCAGCCCGCCGTGCAACAACCCAACTTCGGTCTCGCCCTCGTGCGCATCGGCGCCGGCGCCCTGCTGCTCGAAGAAGCCCGGCGCATGCACTCCGGCGGCGTCGGCGCGCACCTCATCGAAGACTGCGCGCACCGCATCGCGCTCGCTCCCGAGCCCCTGGCGCAGCTGGGGCAGGACGTGCTGCTGCGCTTCCCCGAGCCCGCGGCCTGGGCTTGGTTCGGCGCCACGGCGGCGCTCGGCGCGGCCTACTTCGTCGGTGCGCTCACGCGCCCGGCGAGCGTGGGCCTGGTCGCCCTCGCCGTCCTGCGCTGGAGCTTCGGCCCGCCGCACGAGCAGTTGCTCAGCGCGCTGTACGCCGCCTGCGCGCTCGGCTGCGGCATCTCCGACGCCGGGCGGCGTCTGGGTGTCGACCTGTTGCTCGCGGGCGCCTTGCCCGCGTGGCTGACCTGGAGCCGCGGCAAGGGCGCGGGCGCTTCGAAGGGCGCACGGCGCGCCGCCGCGGCGGCGTCGGACTGAGGCGGAAGTTCAACGGGCGGCGCGCTGCGGCGCAGACGCCGTGCGACCGCGCCAGCCCCGTCCATCGGCCTTCAGCAGTTGTTCGAACCGCCCCCGCCGAGCGCCCGCTCTCAGTCGACCGGCTTGACGGAGATGTCGCCGCGGATCACGAGCTGGCATCCCAGCCGCGCGCCCTTGACCGAGGTGCGCATCTCGACCGTCTCGAGCTCATCGGAGCTCGCGGGGTCCACGTTGGCCGCGCCCTTCTCGATCGTCAGGCAGCACGTCCCGCAACTGCCGACGGTGCAACCGAACTCGTGCGGAGCGTCGTTGCGCTCGCACAGATCGAGGAAGCGGGCTCCGACCGGCGCTTCGAAGCTGGCGCCGTTGACGAGGAAGGTGACCTTGGGCATGGGGATGGAGTGAGGAAGTGTCCTGGGGCAGCGAGTCGGAACCGCGAGGGTACGAGCGCGGTCGTCGCACTGGCAAGGCTCGCGCTCGACTCCGCAGCGACTTGTCGCACAGACGATCGGTCCGCGCGCGCGCCGCGCTACCTTGGGCGGGCATGCACAACCCGTCCGAAGCCGCCACACGGGCCGCCCACCCCGGTTGGCGCAGCGGCGCCCGCGTGTGGCTGTTCCGCCACGGCGAAGTCCACGAGGATTTCCAAGGGCTCGCGTACGGCGGCATGGACGTGCCGCTGTCCGCCGAGGGCCGCGAGCAGTCCGAGCGGCTTGCCGAGCGCTTCGCGGGTGCGCCCTTCGAGCGCATCGTCGCCTCGACGCTGCAGCGGGCGCGCTACCTCGGCGAGCGCCTCGCGCACTCGACCGGCGCGCCGCTCGCCTTCGACGCCGGGTTAGTCGAGATCGACCGCGGACGCTGGCAGGGCATGCCGCAGAAGGAGTTGCTCGCGCGGCACGAAGCGCAGGTCGAGGCCTTCTACAACGATCCGTGGAACTGGCGCGAACACGGCGGCGAGACCGACAGCGACGTGCTGGCGCGCAGTTGGCCGGTGCTCGAGCGCGAAGTGCTCGCCGGTCGGCGCGAGTTCGCCATCGCGTGCCACTACAACGTCGTGCGCAACCTGATCGCGCACGCCTTGGGCGTGGCGCCCACGGTTTCGTTCCGCATTCGCATCGACCTCACCGCC
>Ga0169931_10000556_pt1 | contig 61609 bp, 39 predicted proteins | sample Kivu_15m_20L_FD_129675 | JGI IMG/M metagenome (GOLD analysis project Ga0169931, IMG submission 129675) | Freshwater microbial communities from Lake Kivu, Western Province, Rwanda to study Microbial Dark Matter (Phase II) - Kivu_15m_20L... | ecosystem: Environmental > Aquatic > Freshwater > Lake...
AGCGGGGGCTTCCAATCGTACGCGGGCTCCCCGCCCCCGATGCACATGAACCTCTACCTTGTCTTCGCCGCACATTTCCCCGACCCCAACTACAAGGAGGCCCTGCACTTCATCTCCATGGTGATCGAGTTCTTCCAGGGCAAGTCGGTCTTCGACAAGTTCAACACCCCGGGGCTCTCTGCCAACATCGACCGGCTCATCTTCGAGTTCGTCAACCAGGACATCCAGGAGATGAACAACATGTGGAGCCTGATCGGCGCCAAGTACCTCCCCTCCGTCGTGTACAAGGTCAGGATGCTCACCTTCAGCCAGTTCATGGTCAGGGAGGAAGTGCCGAGCATCGTCCGCCCCGCCAAACGCCCCCACAAGGGTGCCGATCTGCTCAGGGCGGCCGGGGATGCCGCCCTCGGGGCGCTGGGGCGCAGACTGCAGGACAAGGCAGGCGAAAGCGACATGGACATCCCCGGCGAGACGGACGCCGGAGGCGACGGTCCCGCCACCTAGCCCGGCGCTTTCCGAAAGACACACAACAGACACCCGAGATGCAGGAGCCGATCACGACATTCCGCCACCACCTGGCCTACGAAGCCGTCGTCGAGTGCCGCATCCTGCACGAATATGTCAACGACGGACCCTGCCGGGCGATCGACATCCGCCCTACCCCCGATACGGCTGCGAAACTCAGGGGGCTGGGGCTGCTATTCCGTACCCTTCCCGACGGCTTCCTCTTGATCGCCGACGCCGCCCGCGATTGGTCCAACCCCGTCTACCAGCGGCCCGAGGTGTTCGAGTTCTCCTTCCGCGTCAACGACCCCCAGTTCCTTCGCTATACGGAAATACCCTACCTGTCCGGGCAGTTCCACGTGTTCGATGCCCTGGGCCGTGCCGACGGGACCCTGCATCCAGGCCCCTTCGTGGACGGTTCCACACGCACGGATGCCGACACCGACGGCATCGGGGGCATCATCCGCCTTCATCACCAGGAGGGATCCCCCATCCTGCCATCCCCCGGAACCGCCCCGTCCGAGTTGGCCCAACCCCTCCGATCGCATCTCATCCGGTTTCAGGCCCGCAGGGCATTCCTGAGGTATATATTCACGCATAAAAACCAGTCGACTGAGGATTTTGGTAATTATTTTATTGAAAATTTTGAAGTTAACAATGCGTTTTATAAGTTTACCAGCCCAAGAGCCATGGAACTCCGGAACGGACGGGCAGGCTTCGACATCCGATCGACCGAGCCGATCCCCCTCCGGAAGTCCTTCGAGTCGAGGGGCAACCTGCGAAGAAAGCGTGTCAATGGATTGCCCTTTGAATACAGGAGGACCCTTCCGATGCCCAGGCCGGAAAACATCATCCAGGACCCTTTGACAGATACTTTCATTTGTGAAATGCTTGTAAACCTCTAAAACTTTTCAATGGCTACTGTACTGGCTACGCCCGGAGTCTACATCGAGGAGAAGAGCGCGTTCGCCTCTTCCGTCGTTCCGGTGGCAACCGCGATCCCCGCCTTCATCGGGTACACCCAGAAGGCCGCCCGTGGGACCAAGTCCCTCAAAAACGTCCCTACCCGCATCACCTCCTTCGCGGAGTTCGAGCAGTTGTTCGGGGGCGCTCCCAAGACCCAGTTCAAGGTGGGTCCGGACGGTTCCCTCGAGGTCGTCCCCGAGACGCGCTTCCTGCTCCATTCGTCCATGAAGTTGTTCTATGCCAACGGCGGGGCGGATGCGTGGATCGTGTCGACCGGCGACTATTCCTCGGGTATCAACGTCAAGGACTTCAACGACCTGGCGACAGAGTCCGGCCTGCCGACGCTGCTCAAGTACATGGAGCCCACCCTGCTGGTCGTTCCGGAGGCCATCCTCCTGCCCGAGGCGGATTGCTTCTCCCTCCAGCAGGCCATGATCATGCACTGCGGCTTCGCCATGCGCAATCGCTTCGCCCTGGTCGACGTGTATAACGGCGACAAGAAGCGTACGCACGACGACGAGGATGTGATCACCCGCTTCCGCAACGGCGTGGGCGCCAACCACCTCCAGTGGGCGGCCGCCTACTATCCCTTCGTGAAGACGACCCTGGTCGGCGGTTCCGACGTCGACTTCACGAACATCCAGAACCTCGACGGCCTCGCCACCGTCCTCAACGCCGAAGTGGACGCCGACCTGGCATCCGGCAGGATCAACCAGGCCAGGGCCGACGCCATCAAGGCCGAGATCGCCAAACTTTCCTCGGCGACCGCAGCCGACGTGTCGAGTCTGCAGACGACCCTCAAGGCCGTAAGCCCCCGCCTGAACGGTCTGCTGGCCGATATCGCCGAAACCCTCAACGTACTCCCACCCAGCCCCGGCATGGCAGGCATCTACGCCATGGTCGACAAATCGATCAATGTGGCCAAGGCTCCGGCCAACGTCTCCCTCGGGTCCGTCGTGGCCCCCGCTGTGCAGATCACCAGCGACGACCAAGAAGAACTCAACCTCCCCCTGAACGGCAAGGCGGTCAATGCCATCCGCAGTTTCACGGGCAAGGGCGTCATCGTATGGGGCGCACGCACGCTCGACGGCAACAGCCAGGATTGGAGGTATGTCAGCGTTCGCCGCACCATGATCTTCCTCGAACAGAGCATCAAGTTCGCCGCGGAAGCCTACGTGTTCGAACCCAACAACTCCACCACCTGGTCGTCGATGAAGGCGACCGTCAGCAACTTCCTCGTCAGCCAGTGGCAGTCGGGCCTTCTCGCAGGCCAGTCGCCCGAAGATGCATTCTCCGTCTCCGTGGGGCTGGGGTCCACGATGACACCCAACGACATCCTGGACGGCGTGCTCAAGATGACCGTCATGGTCGCCATCTCGCGCCCCGCCGAGTTCATCGTCATCACCTTCCAACAGCAACAACAGAAGTCGTAAGGTCCGCGGTCACACGGATACCACATGCTTATCTGAAAACTCTGAAAAAACCGTAAGACATGGCAACACCCACACCAGGAACAGGGGAAGATCAAGACCAGTTTTGGCCATTACCGAAGTTCTACTTCTCGGTCGATATCGGCGAGTTCACAGACCTCGCCTTCCAGGAGGTCTCCGGTCTCGATATCGAGGCGGACGTGATCGAGTACCGCCACGGCAACAGCCCGATCCACTCCGTCATCAAGATGCCCGGACTCAGGAAGTATGCCGACATCACCCTGAAGAAGGGCGTCTTCACCCAGGACAACCGCCTGTTCGATTGGCTGAACCAGATCAGCCTCAACACCTACAAGCGCCTGACGGTGGTCATCCGCCTCCTCAACGAGGAAGCCGCCCCCATGATGACATGGACGTTGACCCGCGCATGGCCCAAGCAGATCACGTCGACCGACATGAACTCGCAAAGCAGCGAAGCCGCCATCGAGTCCATCGTCTTCACCTACGAGATCCTGTCCATCGAGGCTGCCTGACCTGTCCACACAATGCCAAGACAAGAGCGGGGACCCCATCCCCGCTCTTTTTATTTTTCCGGGATCCCGTGAAATCTGAAAATCCCGAAATCGACGTAATTTTCCACAAATACCCCTGAGTGCCCCGCTACGACCCACCCGTCTCCTTCTACTTCACCCTCAGCATCGCCAACCCCCTGGGGATGATGCCTGTGGACATGCAGTTCCGGGAGATCGGCGGCATCGGGGCGGAGGTCGCGACGGAAGACGTCCGGGAGGGCGGCACCAACGATACCGTGTACCGGATCCCCACCCAGGTCAACTACCCCAACCTGAGGTGCGGGCGGGGCCTGGCGCCCATGGGCTCCTCGCTGCTGCCCTGGTGCTTCAGCACCTTCTCCAACACGGGCGGCGTATACGTCCCCATGAACATCGTGGTGAGCCTCCTGAACCGCGACACCACGGCCTCTCCCTACATGGTATGGACCTTCTATGACGCCCTGCCGGTGAAATGGTCGGTCTCCGACTTCGATGCATTGAAATCGGAGGTGGCCATAGAGTTCATCGAGTTCCAATATACCCGGATGCTATGCGTTCCCGGGGTCTACATCCCGACCATGACATGATGGATGACAGCCATCTGCGAACGCCCCCTTTCATGAAAAACCAACGACCATGCCGGTAGAGATCAAGGAGATGGTGATCAAGGGTATCGTCACCAGGGGGAAATCCCCAAAAAGGGAGGACGCCGTCCATCCGGGCGATACCATACAGTATGGCCCGTCCGATAAGGGCGATGGCAAGGAGGCGAAGTCGGAGAAGCCGGTCTCGAGTCTTTCCTACGGACTCAAGCGGCAGATCGTGAAGGAGTGCATGCAGGAGGTGATGGATGCACTCAACAGAAGACTCGACCGCTGATGTCGTCCAAGCTCACCATTGCCGCATATCCCGATTTCAGGAATGGAGATGTCAGCGGCAGTTCCGTGGCCACCTTCACGCTGCAGCTGAATCCCGAGCAGTTCAACGTCGAATACGATACGGAGGTGGAACAGCTGGGTGACGGCGAGCCGGGAACGGCTTCCGGCGTGCCTGTCTCGGCACGCTCTCGCGCGTACACCAAGCAGAAACTGTCGCTGAACTTCCTGGTCGACAACACAGGCATCCTGCCCAACCCGCCTTCCGGGATGTCCATGTTCAGGATGGGAGGGTCCATCTCCGATGCGATGGAGATCCTCTACAAGGCGACCATCAAGCCTACGAGCGACTCCCACATGGCGCCCTTCGTGCACGTCGAATGGGGCGACGCCATCGACCTGAAGGGCAAGGTCACCAGCCTCTCCATCGAATACGTCCGGTTCAACAGCTCCGGAGCCCCCATCCGGGCGAAGGTGCAGCTCTCCGTCCAGGAGGAGGTCGACGAGACCGTGATCAGCCGGCAGTTCCAGAGCCCGGACATCACCCGGATGCCGACGATGCGCGAAGGCGACACCCTCGTGGCCCTCTGCAACGAGTTCTACGACGACCCGTCCTATTTCATCCAGGTCGCGAACCTCAACGACCTGCCCCAGTTCCGGAGGCTGAAGGTCGGCTCCGTCATCCGCTTCCCTCCCCTGGAAAAGTAGCATATATGGCGTCCCCCAACGACTCGCTCCAAAAGACCCTCTCCTTCACCGTGAGGGTCAACAGCAAGGAACTGGATGCCAAGTACCAGGTCATGACCCTCCAGGTATGGCACGCCGTCAACAAGGTCGGACGTGCCCGCATCAGCATCCTCGCCGGCGACCCCTACGAGAACACCTTCGAGGAGTCGGAGGTCGCCGACTTCGTCCCGGGCAAGGACGTCGAGATCGCACTGGGCTATGATTCCACCAACACGACCGTCTTCAAGGGTGTCATCCTGAAGCACTGCATCGACATCCGGGAGGGTTACCTCAAGTTCGCGTCCCGGAGCGTGCTGGTGCTCGACTGTTCCGACAAGGCCATCAAGCTCACCATCGGCCGGAAGACGGCCCTCTACGAGGACAAGCTCGACAGCGACGCCATGACGACCATCGCCTCGGCGGCCGGCGTCGACAAGACCATCACGGCCACCACCGTCACCCATCCCTTTCTCGTTCAGTACGACATCACAGACTGGGACTTCATCCTCAAGCGGGCCAAGGCCAACGGGATGATCCTGCTCAACAGCCTCAACAAGCTCACCGTCAAGGCACCGGCCGTCACCGGCAGTTCGGTGCTGACGCTTACGCAGGGGGAGGACGTGTCGAGCTTCCGCGGAGAGGTGGATGCCGGTACCCAGTTACAGGCTGTCACGGCCAATTCCTGGGACCCCTACAACGAAGCGGCCACGACCTCCACCGGGGCCGAACCCACGGGTCTCGACAAGCCCGGCGACAAGGTGGGCAAGACCCTGGGCCAGGTGGCCAGCCCGGCATCCCTGAGCCTGGGCGTCAAGTCGCCACTGGCCACCACCGAACTCAAGGAGCTGGCGGATGGCGTGATCCTGGAGTCGCGCTTCAAACGGGTGAGGGGGGAAGTGTCCTTCCGTGGGGCCAACACCGTCTCCCTCGGCTCCATCGTCACCTTCGCCGGCTTCGGGACCGTATTCAACGGCGATGCCTTCGCCTCCTCCGTCGAACACCTCGTCGAGGACGGGGTATGGACCACCAAGGTCGGGTTCGGCCTCCCCGACGACATCTTCGAGGGCGCCACCCAGCAGCGCGACGACCAACGCTGGCTCGGCCCCGTTGCCGGACTGCACATCGGCATCGTCAAGAAACTCGATGCCGACCCGCTCGGGAAGTACCGCATCCAGGTCATGATCCCGTCCATCAAGTCGACCGGCAACGGCGTGTGGGCCCTGTTGTCCCAATTCTACGCCACCAACAACGCCGGGAGCTTCTTCATCCCCGAGCTCAATTCGGAGGTCATCGTGGGATTCCTCAACGACGACCCCCGCTATCCCGTCGTCCTCGGCTGCCTCTACGACAGCAAGAACAAACCCAGTGAGACGCTCACGGCCGAAAACAACACCAAGTCCCTCCTCTCCAAGGAGAAACTCACCCTGAAATTCGATGACAAGGACAAGATCATCACCATCGAGACGCCCGGCAAGAACCAGATCGTGATCTCGGACAAGGACAAGTCCATCACCATCAAGGATCAGAACGAGAACAGCATCAAGACATCGGCCGACGGCATCGCCTTCAGCAGTAAAAAAAGCATTACTTTCGATAGCAAGGACGAGATAACCATCACGGCCACCAAGGGGATCACCGTGAAATCATCCTCCGACGCCGTCACCCTCAACGGCAAGGACGTGCAACTCACCGCCAGTGCGAGCCTGAAGGCCTCCGCCTCGTCGGGTGCCGAAATCAAGTCCTCCGGGACCGTCAACATCAAGGGCTCGATGGTCAATGTGAACTGAACCATGCAACGGAACATCCAACGGCATCCCGCCGGCCGAAGGTTGGACCGTGCTGAAACCCTGAACCATGAGTGAGAGATCCTTCCTGGGAAGGGGCTGGGCCTTCCCGCCGAACTTCGTGAAGTCGTCCGGAGACGTCCAACTCGTCAGCGAAGAGGATGACATCCGGCAAAGCCTCCTCATCTACCTCAACACGAGGCGTGGCGAGCGGCTGATGCGCCTCGACTACGGCAGCATCGCCTCCGACCATGTATTCGACACCGCCCGGAACGAAAGACTGTCATCGCTCTGCGAGAGGCTCCGAAACGACATGCGCGTCTACGAGCCCCGCATCCTCGTGCATGGAGTGACCTGCTCCACCGAACAGGTATCGGAGGGCATCGTGCATTTCACCGTCGACTACGAGGTACAGTCCACCAACATCCGCGATAACATCGTCTTCCCGTTCTACCTCAACGAAGGCACCCACGTCCGCTGACGCCAACCCTTGGGAAAAACAGGCACATATCGATCTGCAGGGGACAGCGGACGCGCGGAAAGGGCCCTGGAGCCGGGGTACTTCCTCCCCGACGAGCGCAGCTTCAGCGACTTCCTCAAGTTCGTCAACCGCTATTCGCGCCACCTCCGCTACTTCGACGCCTCCAACCGCCCCGACGGCGACTGGCACGAGTTCTTCCTGTCCGACGAGATCTTTCTCCTCGCCGACATCGACAGTTACCCGCTGGAGGACCTGGAGCGGCGCAGGGTCGACATCCTCATCAACTTCGAGACACAGGTCGACAACGAAGGCAAGCTGGCCCTCATCCGCGAGCTCTTCTCCATGACATTCGGACTGATGCGCTCGGTCAACGACTGGTACCGCCTCGCCTCCCGCTTCAACCGGAAGCGGGAGAGCTCGGCCCTCGAGCTGGAGCTGACCTCCGCCATCGAACACATCTCCCAGGGCAGCTTCCTCCGGCTCAAGGCCATCCGCCACGGCGCCATGCACGCCGACGGGTCCTACGTATTCGATTGGGACGACGCCGACTTCGGCTCTGTTTGGAACAAGGAGCGGCCCGTCCAGGTCGTCTATCTCATCGGCATCCAGGAAAGCCCGGAACGCCTCTCGCAGCTCCTCAAACAGCTCATGTTCATCCTGAAGCCGCTCTACGACACGGTGTCATACTTGGTCGTGAGGTCCCGCGGCATCATGGAGCATTCCCTCACCCGTCGCGACGACCATCAGCCCCATGTAGGCCTGCTGCTCACCTTCCTGCACCTCTACCGGCATGTCAGGGAAGACATCAACCGCCTGCCCGAACGCCAACTGGAGTTCTACTATGGGCAGGTCCTCGGCATGCGGCCCCTGCCCCGCAAACCCGACCGCATGCAGCTGGTGTTCCAGTCCGATCCGCCTCGCTGTCCCGTCCGGCTCCCGAAGGGTGAGGGCATCCTCGCCGGACAGGACGCACAAGGCCGATCCCGCCGCTATGCGCTGGAAAGGGATGTCGTCCTCACGGGGGTGCGGATCCGCTCCCTCCGCTCGCTGTTCGTGGCCCGCAACCCCCAGATCGACCAGAACAGCCGCTTCCAAATGGTCACCGGCGTCTATGCCCGTGAGCTGGACCCCGCAGCCGAGCGCAGTACCTCCTGGAGCGCACTGGGAGAGGACCAGCGCTTCCTCCCGCCGCCCGAGAAGACCATGGCGGACGCACGGCTGGGCTTCGCCATCGCCTCGCCGACCCTTCGCCTGCGAGGCGGGGAGAGGGTCGTGGACATTCGGCTCCGCTTCACCGAGGGCAGTTTCCATTTCCTCACCGACATCCTGATGGACATCTCCAGCCGGAGGGGCATCCGTCCGGCGGAAGTATTCCAGTCCGTCTTCACAGGCTCCTGTTCGGCCTCCTACACCTCCGACCAGGGATGGGTGGCGGCGACGGATGTCGAATTCCAAACCCCCTCCGACTGGGATGAGCGCGTCATCGTCCTCCGCGTGCGGCTGGCCAGGGCGGACCCGCCCGTCACCGCCTACCGCGAGGAGATACACCTCCAGGGACTCGAAGCCGACCAGCCCATGATACGGGTCCTCCTCGATCCCACCCACGCCTACCACCCCTACACCCACCTCCAGTTCCTCGAGATGGAGGATGTCGAACTCAAGGTGAAGGTGGAGGACCTTCGTCATCTACACCTCCACAGCAGCACCGGCGCCATCGACGATGCCGGACCCTTCGAACTCCTGGGCGCCACCCCCAGGAAGGGCTCCTACCTCCTCGTCGGCAACGACGAGGTCTTCTGCAAACCGCTCGACAGCCTGCAGGTGGGTTGGACCTACGAGGGTCTCCCCCTCGACGACAGCGGTCTGAAGGGGTATTACGCGGCCTATCCCTACGGCATCAACAACGCCAGTTTCAAACTGAGGCTGAGCGCGATGTCCGACCACCGCTTCCATCCCCGCGACGGCGAACCCGCCCAGCAGGTCGAACTGTTCGAGGCCGCCGGGAAGGGCAAGCCCGTCCGCAAGGAACGCCTGATCGATGCCATCGAACTGGACAAGCTCCGGATCCGGTACGACCCCGACCTCACGGACGAATACCTGGAGGATTACAGCAGCCGCAAGGCCCTGGGATGGCTCAAGCTCGAACTCGCCGCCCCGGCCATGGGCTTCGGCCACGAGGTCTTCTCCGACGTCTACAACGCCGCCATCGCCGCCGCAGCCGACATCCAGGCGGGCCGTCGGGGCAAGGCCCTGACGTTCCAGAAGCCGAAGGACCCCTTCAGCCCGATGGCCGGCAACCTGTTCCTCAACTACACCGCCTCTACGACCATCATCTTCGCCCCGTCCCGTTCCTTCCAGAACGATCCTGGCACGCGCAACAGCTTCCACCACCTCATGCCCTTCGGTCATGCCCGCCTCTTCGGACGCGACGGCATCCGCGGCACGCGGCTCCTGCCGTACCTGCATGCCGAAGGCAGCCTCTGCATCGGCCTGACGCAGACAAGGCCCGGCCAGCCCGTCAACCTCCTCTTCGAACTCGAGACCAACGACAAATGGTCCGCCGGCAGGCGTCCGACCATCCGTTGGACCTACCTATCCCACGACGAATGGAAGCCCATCCGTCCCGACAAGATCCTCTACGACGACACCAACGGCCTCATCCACTCCGGCGTACTCTCCATCGAACTGCCCAGGGATATCACCGACGACAACCGATCCATGGGCGCCGGGCTGCTATGGATAGCCGCCGAGGCCGACAGGAAGGCCGAACTCGTCAGCCGCATCCGCCGGATACACACCGACGCGGCCGCCGCCGTCTTCGACGACGACGGGAAGGACCCCGACCACCCCGTGTCCATGCCCGCCGGCAGCGTCACGGGTCTCGAGACCTTCCACCCCGGCATCCTCGGCGTCAGCCAGCCCCTGCCATCCACCGAGGGCAGGCCCCCCGAGACGCGGACCGACTTCAACCGCCGGGTCAGCGAAGTCCTTCGGCATAAGAACAGGGCCATCACGGCCTGGGACATGGAACGCATGCTGCTCCGCCGCTTCGACTGGCTGGGTGCCGTGCGGGTCTTCGGACATACGGGCAACGAAAGGTTCGTGGCGCCGGGCCAGGTCGTGGTGGCCGCCCTTCCGCACATCCGCCAGGAGGGCGTCTTCTACCAGCCCCTGCTCGACCCTGGACAGGTACTCCGCATGGAAGAATACCTCCGCGAACTGACATCCCCCTTCGCCAGGATCATCGTCCGCAATCCCACCTATGAATACATATGGGTGAAGTGCCGGCTCATGATCGAAGGCGAGGAAGTGGGCGCCACCCTGAAGAGACTGCACGACGACATCCTGTCCTACCTCTGCCCCTGGTTCCATGGCCAGGCCCGGATGGCCATGAACCTGCCCCCCTTCAAGCGCTCCGAACTCCTGAGTCATGTGCAGTCGAGGCCCTATGTGAAGTTCGTGACGGGCTTCTCCGTCGTCCGCATGTACACCGACGACGAGGGGCGATACCACCTGCAGGACAGCGCCCGCGACGAGGACGGCCCCGACGAGATCCTCCCTGCCTACCCTTGGTCCATCCTCGTGCCACTCGCCGGCAACCGGGTGGAGGTCATCCATGAACCCGCCTACCATCCCCCCGAGGCATCCTCCCTGGAAGACCTCGTCATCGGCTCCAACCTGGTGCTGAGCGATGATGTCCAGCCGGCGGAGGACCTCCCCACCGGAGAACCCCGGTCGGCCTCCCCGGAACCGGAGGCGACGGCCGAATACCGTTTCGTATTGAAACTATGACGTCATGGCACTCATGAACAGGCAGACATTGCGGAACTACTTCAAGAAGGGAAGCCTCCCCACCGCCGAACAGTTCGGCGACCTCATCGACTCCTCCCTCAACATCGTCGACGACGGCATCGAGCGGAGCGGCGAGAACGGCTTCCGCATCGCCCCCGTCGGCTACTCCAGCAAACTCATCTCCTTCTTCACCAACCTCCGCAACCGCGAGCCCGACTGGTACATCAGCCTCGACCAGGACGACAGCCCCGGACTCTCCATCCGCGACACCTCCCACAGCCCCCGCCTGGTCGTCAAGGAGCATGCCGGCGTCGGACTGGGCGTGGAGACGCCCCGCCACAGCCTCGACGTGAACGGCGGCATCGGGATGCACCACCGCATCGGAACCCTGCGGCAGGGTGAAGTGCCCGGCGACGGGAAATGGCACGACATCATCCCCGACCTCGAAAAGCCCTCCGCCTTCGAAGTCATGGTCCGCATAGACGGCCGCCAGGGCAGCGGCAAGTACGCACTCGCCCACGCCATCGCCGTCAACACCTTCGGCGGCGGACGCTCCCGCGGCAGCATCCGCAAGACGGCCGCCCACTACGGCAACCTCTTCAACCGCCTCAGGTTCCGCTGGCACGGCGAACTATATCACTATTCACTGCAGGTAAAGACATCCTCTCACTACGGCATCGACGAGAAGACTGGCCAGCCATATCCCGTCAGGTACTGGGTGACGGGACTGATGGAATGACCCGCGACCAACCATGGAAAAGCCCATCACCATATCCAGGTCGACCAGCGACCATCCCGGATTCCACTTCGACACCCTCTTCCGGGAAGGCATCCGCACCGCCCAGACCCACTCGGGACGGATATGGACCGACTACAACTACCACGACCCCGGCGTCACCATCCTCGAATACCTAGTCTATGCCCTCATGGACCTGGCCTACCGGACCAACCTGCCCGTGGAAGACCTCTTCTTCTTCGGCGCCGACGACCATGACCCCGTCCAGGAGAACCTGCTCATACCGCCCGAGGACATCTTCCCCATCAATCCCTACACCTCCTCCGACTACCGGCGACAGATCATCGACCGCGTGCGAGGTGTCAAGAACGTATGGGTGAACCCCGTGCGGGACGAGTCGGGATCGTACAAGGGACTGCTCGAGATCCTCGTACAGAGCCGCGACGACCAACAGCCCGCCGACAGGCGATCACTCTCCGACGAGATCACCGAACTCTTCCTCAGACATCGCAACCTGGGTTGCGATATCGGGCGCATCGTATTGCTCGAAGCCGTCCCCCTCAGCGTCTCGGGCACCGTGCTCATCGACGTCGATGCCATCGGCGAGTTCGTCCTTTCCCGCATCTTCGCGGAGCTGGACGCCTACGTCAACCCCGAAGTGGCCTTCAGCAACCCCTACGACCTCATCCAGGACGGCCTGCCCCCAGACGATGTCTTCTCGGGTCCGAAGCCCCTGCACGGCCTGATCCGGAAGGAGGAGCTCAGGCCGAAGTCAGACTCGGTCTACGTCTCCCGCATGCGCGACATCATCGCAGGCATCCCCGGCGTGAAGTCGGTGGTGGAACTGCAGGTCTACCGGAAGGGACTGCCGGTGCGCGGCGACCAGATAGCCTTCTCCTCCGACGACTATCCCGTCATCGAGTTCAGGAACCTCATGGATCCCGACGGCATCGGCATAAGACTGGTCAAGAACAGCCTGCAGGTCGAGGTGGACCCTGTCACCACACAGCAGCTCCTCGACTTCGAGACGGCCTCCCGGCGGAGCCAGTACCTCGGACGCATCCAGTACCGCAACCAACTGCCGAAGGGACGATTCAAGCCGGAGGAGATCCAGCGGTACTACGCCATCCACAACGAGTTCCCCGCCATCTACGGACTGGGCGAGTACAGCCAGGTCCAGCAGACGGCCTCCGTCGAGCGGAGGGCCCAGTCGAAACAGCTGCGGGCCTACCTGGCCTTCTTCGAGCAGATCGTCGCCAACCACCTCGCACAGCTCGCCAACATGCGCAAACTCCTCTCCATCGGCGAGGACAACACCACCTACCACACGCAACTCCCGACCGACATCCCCTTCTTCGACGAACTGCTCTTCGAGGACAGGGCCGCCCTCGAGGCCCGACTCAGCGAGATGGCCAACGACGGCAGTCACCGACACAGCCGCCGCAACCGCATCCTCGACCACCTCATGGCGCGCTTCAGCGAACAGTTCGAGGCCGAGATCCTGCGCAAGAACGCCCTGCAGGACACCTCCGTGAGCCGCGACAGCGTGGAGGCCGACATCATCAGCGCCAAGATCCGTTTCCTGCGTCATGTCACCGAGATAGGCACCCAGCGCAACAGGGCCTTCGACTACCGCTCCGCCGAGACCTGGGACACCCAGAACGTGTCCACCCTCGAGAAGAAGATCGCCCTGCTCCTCGACATCCGGAAGTACGGTCGGCGTTCCCTCTCCAAAGCCCTCATGGACGCCATGGCGATGACGGCCGCCGAAGGGGACGATGATGCTCCCGGGTGGATCGAGGAAACGCTGCCCTCCGACGGTCCCGAAGCCCCGCTCAGCGTCATCCGGCCCGCGTCCGGCGCCCTTGGCGCCTCCGAGGTCCGATTCCCGCGGCAGGGCGTTGACTTCATCCCCTATCTCTTCTCCAACATCTCCAACCCCCGCACCGTAAGGGTCGTCGCCACCCGGCGCGAAGGCAGGACGCGCCACCACCTGCTCCTGCGGATGCCCGACAGGGTCACCGACGCACTGCTCTACGAGAACGCCGACATCCGGGAATGCCTCGTACAGCTCGACAGGCTGCGGCAGCGCCTCTCCGCCATCGACAGGGACTCCGAAGGATTCCACATGGTCGAGCATATCCTGCTGCGCCCCCTCGAGCCGGTGCTCTTCACCTTCAACATCCTCGACGAAAAGGGCAACATCTACATCACCGGCTATTTCCCCGGCTCCATGGAAGCGCAGAACCTCGTCGCCGAGGAGATACCGCTCATCGGCAGCCGGGAGGAGACCTTCGGCATCGTCGCCGACACGGAGGAGACCCGCTTCGAAGTGCTGCTCCACGATAGCAACCACCAGCCCGTGGCCCGGCTGGCGGAGGACTTCCCGTCCCGGGCGCTGGCCCAGCGGGCCATCACGGACGCCGTGGCCTATCTCGCCCGCATCCTGTCCCGGCAGATCCCCCTCGCGCAGGTCCTGGAAGTGACTGCCTCGGGAAACCAGCGCCTCGAGATGCCCGACGACTTCCCGTTCTCCAACACCGTCAGCTTCATCCTCCCCGACTGGCCCGTCCGTTTCCAGAACGACGAGTTCCAGCATCTCTTCCGCCGACTCGTCCTGGAGAACCTGCCCGCACATTTCGACGCCCGGATCCACTGGCTCGACCCGGTCCGTCTCGCCGTCTTCGAGGACCTCTTCCAACGCTGGCTCGCCGCCAAGGCAAGGCCACAGTCCACCCTCCGGGAAGTTGACATGCTCTCGCTCGGCATGATCCAGACACTCGCCGGCCTGAGGGCGCATCCGTCGGCCAGATGAGCGGCAAGCATATCATCCACCGGCAGGTATTCGCATTCGACATCCCCGACGAGCAGAGCTTCCCGGCCTACTCCCGGCTCATCTCGGAGCTGCAGTCCTCCAGCCTCTTCGAAGACCTGGACCGGCTGCTCTCGGAATGGATCCCGGAAGACCTGCACATCCGGATCGACAGGATCGAACTGGACGTCGGCGTCATCGGCATCGACGAACTGGGCGATATCCTCATCCGACGCATCCTCGAAGCACTCCATCGGCAGCTGTCCTCGCAGCGTCGGGGGCCTTCCTCCGCCCGCAGGGTCGATGTGGACGCCGTCACCCGCGACCGGCGTCTCCTGGAATACTTCGTACACCACGGACGGCTGCCCTGGTGGGCGCCCTCCCAGGGTACGTCCATCCGACAGGTGGCGGCCCGTCTGCTGCGTGGCGACCTCGGCAACCTCCGGGCACTCATGGAAAGCCTCCGCCACGACCCGGTGAAGATCAGACGCTGGCTCGGCCATGTCGATACGAAGGACCTGGTGCCCGTCTGGAAGCAGGTACACCCCGCCTGGAGCGGCCTCTCAGACGCCGATGCCCTCAGACTCGTGGAGACCGCCATCCGGCTCTCTGCACATGCCACGGGCAGGGATGCCGCCCGCGACGCCATCCGATACATCCTCCTCTCCGACCTGCTGGAGACCGAAAGGGACCCACGGACGACCGCCCCAGACCCGGGGAATCCGCTCAGCCTCCTCCGAAAACCCACCCCCTTCACCAGCCTCTCCGACGTCTCCCAACGCTTCCGTACCCTGCACCCCCGGGAGGGAAGATGGGAGAGGCCTGACCCGGACGGAAGATCCTACCCCTCGCCCGGACAGTCACCTCGGCCGGGCCTTCCGGAGAAGGAGCCACCGCCATCTTCGTCCGTACGGGCAGACGGCAGGCAGGCCATCCATTCGGATGAGATCGCCGAATTCCGATCCTTCCTGCTCTCCGGCCATCTGGAACGATACCGCTCCCGGAGCATGCTCACGGAACTCGTTCGACTCTTCCGGGGCCTGGTCATCGACGAACTCCCCTCCCTGGAAGACGCCATCCGCGACCTCGGCAGGCGCGAGCGGGTCCGGCGCCGCATCCTCGACAACCTGTCCTCCCCAGATATCCGATTCTTCTTCGAACAGGCCGTGCCCGACAAGAAGGAACTCCTCGACTGGGTCTCCGACGTCTATCTGGAGACGCAGCGAAAAGTAAGACCCATCAACCAGACCGACATCCGCGTGAAACGATCGGTGGACGAGATCACCCTCGAGATCTACACCTCCACCGACCTCAACGCCATCACCAACGAGGCCTTCCTCCGCATGCACCTGCGACGCATGGCCCTCAAGCACCTTCTCCCCTACGAGGACCTCCTCCGAAGGATCGTCGAGTCCGTCGCCATGCCCCAGCTGCGGCTGTCCTCGCGCTTCATCGAACTGCTCCGGAAGATCTCCGCAGAGGACGTCCTCCTGGTCGCAGGTACGGCCAAAGCCCGCATCCGAAGGGTCTCCCGCGGAGAAGTTGCCGAAGGGACCCTTCGCGAATCGTTTCGTTCGGCGGAGGACCTGACCGATCAGGACACGCTGCGCGCCCGCCTGCAGACCCTGGCCCGGACCGATGGCATCCCCTACGGACAGCTCCTCGCAGATGTCGCCGCTTCCCTCGACCGACCACCCCTTCCCGGATCGGCAGCGCTCAGGGAACGTCTCAGAAGGGTCATCGCCCAGGACATGCCGGGGACAGCATCCTCCATGGATGATGCATCCGTCCCCGGCAAGGCTCCGCTCGACCCAGCGGTGGCCGATGTCCTCCGCATCTTGGATGACCGGGGCGTCGTCCCCGACCTGAACACCCTGCGGACTCGGTTGAAGCAATATGCCGTGCTGGGTGAGATCCCATACCCACAACTCCTGACCCGCATCGCTTCCGCCCTGAAAAGTCCGCCGCTGCCGGCTTCGGCCATCCTCGTCGACAGGCTTCGAAAACTGACTGCGGAAAGGGCATACGCGCGTACCGATGGGATCGCTTCCGGGCAGTCCTATCCGGATGGGCCTCCGGACAAGGCCTTAATCGAGGTCCTGCGGATGACCGACCTGACCTCGATCACCGAAGAGTCGGTCCTGAGGGCGCGTCTGCGCAGGATCGCAGCAGCGGAGGGCTTCAGGTATGAGACCCTCCTGGGACGGCTCGCGGCCCGCATCGCCGACGGGGAAGTAGAGGTGCCGAACCGTTTCTCCGCCCTGCTGCGTACGCTTCATGAGAAGGATGCTCCCGATGCCGGATCTCAATCGGCGATCTCCAGACCCGCTCGGGGAACCTCAGAGGATGGCGTCGCGGATGCCTTTCTGCAAGAGGTCCTCTCATCCCGGGAATGGGCGGGGATGGAAGACGTCGCCTCCCTGCGAAGGCATCTGCATCAGGTGGCAAGCCGGGCCTTGATCCCCTACCGGGAGCTCCTGACGCGCCTCATGGACGTTCAGTCCGAAAACCCGTCCCGGATGCCCTCGCGCCTCGCGGGACTGCTGCGGCAGGTCCATCGGGCGGACAGCCCTTCGCAGGCAAAGCCTTCATCGGAAGAGGCGGGCCGCAGTACGGACCGCATGGGTGCGGGTCGGGCTGCCCAGGATCCGGTAACAGGTGAGGCGGGCAGGGATCTCCGTCCGACCGACAGGAGGGCGGCGGCAGCGGAAACCCCTGCCGGCGAGGCCCCCGCCCTTCGGTATGTGGCCGAGCCGGTCCCTGACGAACTGCTGCGACTGCTGACCCGCGATGTCATGCGGGCGCTGGTGCTGGCCAAGGGGACGGGCATCTTCGGCAAGTCGACCCGGGCCCTGCAGGACCTCATCACCGCGTACATCCGACTGGGCGGGGAGGTCCCGACGCAGGGCTCCGTCCCGTCCGACGAGCTGCGCCGACGGCTGTCCGAGTACCTCGACCTGGACGCATCCTTCCTTGCCTTCGCCATGGCGTACACCGCCCGCATGCATCCCGAGGACGGCTCGGCCCGGGAACTGTCCGCACTCCTTTCCCCGACGCAGGCACCCGTTGCAGGCGCGGGGCGGCAGTTGTCGGAGGCCGACGTCGTCGCACTCGTCAGGCATATAGCGGAATACCGCGTGTACTATGAGGCGTCCCATGTCAAATCCCTGGTCCTGCCGGCGCTCAAAGGGATCCTGATCGGGAGAGAGGTGTTCGCCGCTGTCATGAGGCTGCTCTTCGACGAGGACGCCTCCCTGGTGGATGCCACCCTGCACCGCATCCTCGACAGGTCGGCCCCGCTGGGGTCGGCTGCGGTGTCCGCTGCGACCGATGAGCTGTACCGCGCCTTCATCGTTTCGGCCCTCGACGTACGCAACGCGACCTTCGGCCTCAACCGCGTCTTCGCCGATGTCCGTAGGAGGCTGCAGCCCGACCGCGAGGAGCCCTTCGTCCTGCCCTCCCGGCTCTCCGAGGTGCGTATGGCCTTCGCCAGGGACATCCCGTCGCCGGCCGACCGGAAGGGCGTCCGCTCGCAGGGCGTACGGGAGAACTCGATCATCCGCCTCTACAACATCCTTCACCTCGACCTCCTGCTGGAGGATGCAGGGCCGCGATTCTTCGACAACATCCCCTTCAGTTTCGAGCTGCTCCTGTCGCGCTTTCGGCAACAGTTGCTCGACATCCTGCATGTCAAGCGCCTCGACCCCGAACTCGCTCATTTCTTCGCCTATGCCGACAGGTCGCGCATCTTCGAACAGATCCGCACCCTCTATCCCCGGACACGGGTGGAGCGTGTCTCGCGGGTCTTCGGACATGCGGTGGAGCTCCTCCAGCGAAGTCGCTGGCTCAACCTCGACAGGGAGCAGTCCCTCGCCTTCGGCATGCTCGATTCCTTCGCCCACGTCTTCTCCAGGGAGGACACGGAGCCGGTCGTGTCGGAGGTCGTGCTCGACATCCTCCACCGGGCGGCGCAGGCCCGCCTGCTGTCGCGCGCCTTCATCGACATCTTCCGCGACCCCGACGACGAGGCCGTCCTGCGCCGTCTCGGAAGGCGTCTGGGGCGGAGGAGGCTGGAGCGGCTCCTGCCCTCCGTGGCGGGCTCTTCCGCCCAGAGGGCGGAAGCCATCCGCCAGCGCATCCGCATGCTGCGCGACATCCTGCCCGAAGGGCCGCGGGAGGCCCGGGAACGCGACGCCTACCTCTCGCTATCGGCCATCCTGGAGGCGGGGACCTTTCCCGTCGGTCATCCCTTCGAAGGGCAGACGCTGGAGTCGCAAGCGGCCTATATCGCCAGGATGCCCCTCAGCGGCAGGGTGCTGGCCCGGCTCCTGTCGGACCGCCCGCCCCGGCATCCGGCCTCGGTCCTGCTGGGCGCCGTCGACCTGCCGATGCTGGTTTCCACCGTCGTCCAGCGCTTCGGCGTCGACAGGACCACCGCCACGCGGCTCTTCGCCTTCTGGTCGGCCAGGGCAGGTGTGGGTGGCATGAAGCCGGTGGAGCTGATGCGGGAGGTCCTGCTGCTGCGGCCCGTCCGCGAGGAGGAACGGGGCGTGGAGGCCCTGCGGCGCTCCATCCTGACCTATTTGACCGCATCCGGCGGATTGACCTATTGGCAGGCCCTGGAATACCTGCCGGAGGAGGGTGTCGGTCCGGCCACACCGGAAACCCGGCGCTTCACCCTGCCCGCCGTCGCCCGGGAAGGGATGTCCGAGACGGGGGCGGCGGACTGGTACGAGTTCTATTTCGGGGTGCTGACCGATACCTCGACGGCCCGTTCCGAGGGCTACCGGGCCGTACATGCCTGGGCCGAATACCTCTTCCGGCATCCGGCGGGCCGGACCCGCCGCCGCCTGCTGTCCCTCCTGCAGGAGGCTTTCCTGCACGCCCGGGAAGGGTCGGGTCGGGAGGCGGGACGGCTGCATGCGGGTTTCCTGGAAGTGCTGCGCCCCTTCGAAGGGCTGCGTGGGACCGATGCCCGTCGGGTGCTGCGCGACCTGCTGGACGCCGGCGTTCCCATCGACACCCTTGCCGTATATGTCGAGGGCAGAACGACGAAGGAAGGGAGTTCCCTGACGGAGTTGTTGGATGCTGAGCAGAGGAGTGTGACACAGCCTCCCAGATCGGCTGGCGGCCGGCTGCGGGGCATCCCCACGCCGAAGCGGATGCTGGCCGACCTGTCGCGTGCGGGAGGGCCGGCCGGCAGGGTCCTCACCGGGCTCCGACGCTGGGTCGATGGCCGCGTCTGGACACCCTCCGACACCCAACGGTTCGCGGATCTGCTGCCGCCACGGGCCTTCGAGGCGCTGCTGAAGGGCCTCGCGCCCTCCTCCGCCCTCCCCGGCATCGTGGCGGCATGGACAGAAGCCTTCCGGGAAACAGGATGGATCCCGGATGCCCGAAAGGCACGTCGGGAAGTGCTGGGCATCCTCTTCTCCGGCAGGCTCTGGCGGCACCGCAGCACTTCCGCCATCCATGCCGCCATCCTGGCGGCGAGCGGCCTGCCTTCCGCCCTCAGGGAGGGACGGCTGACCTCGGGACCGGAAGGATCGGGGCCTCCGGGGATACCGCCTTCCCTTTGGCGCAGGCTCTCGGAGATGCCGGCGGGGGAGGAGGGCGCATCGGGGTTGGAGGACATGTCGGAAGCCTTCGCCCTCTCCATGCAACAGCGGGAGATCAGGGAACCCGAAAGACCGGCGGACGCAAGCCGTCCGGGTGCGGAGGTCGCAAAGGACGACGAGGCCGTCGCCTTCTTCCTGGAGACGGGCCGGGTACCCGGTCTCGGGCGGGTGGCGAAGGCCTCGACCGAATACATCGCCCTGGTCAGGCGTGTCACTTCGATGGGCGTCGCCCGCTTCCTGTCATTCCGCAGGCTGCACGCTTCGCATGAGGAGTCCGTCCTCGAGTTCTTCCCGGCGGCCCTCGTCACCCGACATATCCTGGGGGTGCTCGCCCGACAGGCGTCGGACCCCGTCCTGCGCGACTTCCTCCGATCCTTCGAGGAAGAGGCCGTTCGGACGCGGGTGCGCCTTGCCACCCTCGTTCGTTTCCTGCGTCTTTTCCGGACGCGGGTGGGGGCACGTCCGACCCTCGGCAACGCCGGTGTGGACGGGTTCCTGGAAGAGGCCTTGCGCATCCCCGGTTTCGAGGCATTGGTGGAAAGGGTTGCGCAGGGGATGCCTGGCGATGCCATCAGGTCCACCCGCTCCCGCTTCCTCCGCCGGTCGGTCAGAGAGGCGCGCCGCCGGTCCGCACAGCCGGCAGGGCACTTCGACGAAGCCGTCTGGTTCTTCCTGCGGACGGGCATGCTCAGGGCATCCTACGGTGTCGACACGATCGATCAACTCGCGGAGCGGCTGCAGGAGCGCGTCCGCGCGGGCGAGAGGGTCTTCCGCGAGATGCTGTTCACCCGGACCAGGGACGAGGCCGCCCGCCGGAGGGTGCGGCGTCTCCTGGCGGGCATGGAGGAGCGTGAGGTGTACCTGTTCATCCATCCCTTGTTGGAACGCGAAATGACCGAACTGGTGCGCATGATGCGGCTGCGTTTCGGGGTCGATGTGTGGAGGGCCGTCGGCGTCCGCACGGACAGGGACCGCATCGAGCGTGTCCTGAAATGGTGGTCCGCCACCCGCTCCCGGCCCGATGCCCCCATGCGCATCCTCCGCCTCTTCATGGAGGAGGCGACCGCCATGCTCGACGCGCGTCAGCTCGACCGCATCCGGCGACCCGCCCTGGGGGTGATGACGGCGTCGGAACGCGAACTTTGGGCCGAGCTGCGGGCGCTCCTGCCCGACTGGCTGGACACCCCGCCGGACGAGGACCGCAAACTCAGGAAACCCGTAGAAAAGGAGGGAGGGCCCGCCATGAACGACCCGGAGCCGGCCCCCGACCCCGCCGAGGGCATCCCCGTCAGGAACGGGGGACTGGTACTGCTCTGGCCCTACCTGGGCCGCCTCTTCTCGAGGCTGCAACTCACCGACGGCAAGAACTTCCTCGGCGACCGCGAACTCTCGCGCGCCATACGCCTCACCGAATACGTCGTCACCGGCCGCACCGACATGGAAGAACACCAGCTGGCGCTCAACAAGGTCCTCTGCGGCGCACCCCTCGACTTCGAAGTGCCCGCCGAACTCGACGTCACCCCCGAGGAGGCAGACCTCAGCCTGAAAATGCTCCAGGGCGCGATCCGAAACTGGGAGAAACTCAAGACGACGAAGCCGGAGACCTTCCGGGAGACCTTCCTCCGTCGCGAGGCCATCATCTACAGGGTCGATGAACGCTGGGAGCTCGTCGTGCAACGCAAACCCTACGACATGCTGCTGGATACGCTGCCTTGGAACATTACCATGATTCAGCTATCTTGGATGCCCGACCGACTGGTGGTTCAGTGGAAATGACCGACCGATGGCCGACCCCGCCAGGGACAACATACGCTGCCTCGAACACGAACTGGACTGGCTGTCGCAACTCCTCGACGGCCGGATGCAGTCGTATTTCGAAGACAGGCCCTTCGACCCCGCAGCCCTGCCGGCGCCCGAACACCAGGGACAGGGCGCCTACGCCAGGATGGTACAGGAACTGGGACTTGCCGTGGAGGAGCGGATCGCCCTCAGCATGGCCCTTGTGCCGCACCTCCGGCCGCAGTTGTTCGACCGGTTCTTCATCCAGAACAAATCCATCTCCCGCAGCTTTTCCGAATTCGGGGGTGCCGACCCGCAACAGCACCGCGGTTTCATCCCCACGGCCGAGACCGTCAGCTTCGTCGTCGCCGGCAAGGACCTCCACCGCCGCATGACCCTGCTCGACATGTTCTCGGAGGACCATTTCTTCCACCGTCGCAACATCCTCAGGCTATCCCATGTGTCGGGCCACGACACCTTCTGGTCGGGCCGCCTGGCCGTGTCCGACGAATACCTCTCCCTCCTCACCACGGGCAGGCCCTTCGAACCGCGCTACAGCACCGGTTTCCCCGCCCAGCGCATCCGCACGCACCAGCGGCTCGAAGACCTCGTCCTCAGCCCCAAGGTGATGGAGGAAGTGTCGCATATCCTGCACTGGGTGCGCTTCCAGGCGGAACTGCGGACGGACGAACTCCTCAGCCGAAGGTTCCGGAAGGGCTACCGGGCCCTTTTCCACGGCCCCCCCGGCACCGGCAAGACGCTGACCGTGGCCGTCATCGGTAACATCACCGACAGGCCCGTCTATCGCATCGACCTGTCGCAACTCGTGTCCAAATACATCGGGGAGACCGAGAAGAACCTGGCCGGTGTGTTCGACATGGCCGAGAACAAGGACTGGGTCCTCTTCTTCGACGAGGCCGAGTCGCTCTTCTCCAAGCGCACCGACGTGTCCGACGCCAAGGACAAGTACGCCAACCAGGAGACCTCCTTCCTGTTGCAGCGCATCGAGCATTTCGACGGGCTCATCATCCTCGCCACCAACCTGAAGCCCAACATCGACAGGGCCTTCATACGCAGGTTCCAAAGCATCGTGGGCTTCGGCGTGCCGGAAGCGCAGGAGCGCGAACGGATATGGCGCAACCTGCTGAAGGGCTTCGGCGTCGATGCGGATGTGGACCTGGCATCCATCGCCCGCGACCACGAGGTGTCGGGGGGCTCCATCCACAATGCCGTGCAGTTCGCATGGCTGAACGCCCGGTCCAGGGATGCCGCCTCCATCCAGACGGGCGACCTCGTGCACGGCGTGATACGGGAACTCGGAAAAGAGGGAAAGACCTCGCGCATCTGACAAAGCCCAACTGCGATGCCCGGCACCCGCGACATGTTCCAATACCTCCACTGGCCCGACGACTGGGCCGGTGAGGCGGCCTCGCATCTGCGCAGGGCACAGGCACAGGTGCAGATGATCCTTCGGGCCATCGACTTCGCCAAGGTGGAGGAGGATCTCTTCCGGCTGGCCAACCGGGGCGTCTACCTGGAGGTCTGCATCCGCGAGCATGCGGCCGACAGGAGCCTCCGGTACGTGAACGCCAGGAAAAGACTCGTCCTCGCCGGAGCCCATGTGACGGTGCAAACGATACACAACTACCGGGAGGTCCAGGAATGCCTCCTCATCATCGACCGCAGGCACCTGCTGAGCAATACCGACTACGGGGATGCTGACGACCACCGCGCCATCCTGGTCGACAGGACCCGGCACTTCCAGGCGCTCATGGCGTCCGGGCGAAGGGAGGATCCCGCCGTGGACGACCTGCGCATCCGGCTGTGGAGTTCGTCGGCGGCCGTCTCCAGCGGCGAGGCCGTCGACATCCAGTGGGAGGTCGATAACGCCGACTTCATCGACATGGAGCCCGGCATCGGCGCCGTGGAAGCGGTCGGCAGCCTCTCGATGAGCATCTTCGAAGACACCCTCTTCCGCATCAAGGCCGGGAACCGGAGGGGCATGCTCATGCGCTCACACTTGGTGAGGATCGCCGAGCCCTCCGAACTCGAGGTCACCCTCAGCGTGCTCGACAGGGCCTCGGGGCTGCACGTCCCCCTCGAGCCGGCCTCCACGACGCCGCCATCCTATGCCGTGCTGAAGGGCGACCGGGTCCGGGTGTCGTGGAGGTCTCCCGTACCCTCGACCCTCCACGAAGCCCGCCTCGGACAACTCCTCTCCTCCGGCCATCACGAGATGGAAGTTTTTGAAGACGAGATATTTGTGTTTACTTTGAGAACAGCCCTCGGGGAGTCCTCCACCCATGTCTCCGTCATGGTGCTGGACGAACCCTCCTACCTCCCGCTGCCCGGCCGGTCCGGCGCAGGACAGGCGGAGCGGCGTTGGATGACAGGACTGGCGGGCCGCATTCGGGCCATCCTCCGCAAATGAGACCATGCATGAAAAGGGAAGGCCTGCTCACCCGGTTCCTCGTGTTCTGCTCGGGCAGCAGCCCCGACCTGCTGAGGCAATGCCCATCCTCCGAATGGATCAAGCACACCGGTGTCGGGATGACGGTGCTGCTGACCTCGGTGCTGGCCATGGTGTCGTCCGCCATCGCCCTGCAGTCCGTCTTCGGTACGCCCTGGGTGAGCCTCCCGTTCTCCCTCCTCTGGGCCGTGCTCATCTTCAACCTCGACAGGTACATCGTCTCGAGTTTCCGGAAACAGGGAAGCCCCCTGCGCGAGTTCCGGCAGGCCCTGCCCAGGCTGTTGCTGGCGGTGGGCATCGCACTCGTGGTGGCCAAACCCCTCGAGATGGAGGTCTTCCGCACCGAGATCCGACAGGTGCTGGCCGACCGCCTCGAGGAGCGGCTCGCAGGCCTGGAACGCACGCATGCCGACCGCATGGCCGGCATCGAGGCGAAGGCAGCCGGCGCCCGCAGACTCCTCGAAAAGGCCGGCGCACGGCGCGACCGCTACTACCGCGAATACATCTGCGAGTGCGACGGCACCTGCGGTACCGGCATCCGCGGCCGCGGTACCGAATGCCGGACCAAGGAACTCAGCTACGAGGCCAGCGCTCGCGAATACGCCGTTGAGCGGCAACGCTTCGACGCGGAAACCGCCCTGCTGGCAAGGGAGAGGTCGGAACAGACAAGGATCCATGACCAGGCCAGGCGCAGGGTCCGCGATGCGTTCTCCTCGGGCTTCCTCGCCCGCCTCAACGCCCTGAACAGCCTCGGGACGATGGCCTCCTATGCCATTTCGCTGCTACTCCTCCTCGTCGAATTCTCGCCCGTCCTCGCCAAGCTCCTGGGCTCGGAAGGGCCCTACGACAACCTCCTCCGGATGTCGGAGAACGAATACCGGCATCATTACATGCGTTCGGTCTACGAGCAGAACCTCGACATGCAGCTGCGGCGCCAGCGCCAGCCCCGCACGAAGCCCCCTTCATCCGAGGCCCCGACGGCCGACTCCGTTGCCGACACCCGGATGAAGTACGCCGAACTGAGGCGGAAACTCCACACCCGGCTCAAAAACGACTGATTTGCGACCCCGGCAAGCATACTCCACATTCCTGCTGACGGTACTCTCCAGCCTATGCCTCCGTTCAGAGGCCGCATGGGCGCAGTTCTCCGTCGCCGATGTCGAGAAGAAACTCTCCGGCCTCAAAGACGGCAAGGGGTTCCTCATCGAGGATTTCACCTACTTCAAGTCGCAGGTCGTGGACAGGATCTCGGGCGCCGCCGGCAAGGCCGAAGGCAAACTCGAGGAGACCCTCCGGAAAAGGGCCGACAGCCTGTTCGCCATCCTCAAGGAAGAACGGTCCGTTGCCATGGACAAGGACGACCTGGCCCTCGTCAAACACTTCCCCGGCGTCGACGAGGGCCCCCGCGTCATCGCCAACCTGGTCTTCACCCTGCCCCGACTGGGCGGCAGCAAGAGCCTGGAGTACGCCGTGCACAAGGGCGACACCGTGGAACTCGAATACAGCATCCTCCGGGGTAAGGGCTTCGACGAGATAGCCGTGCTGGAGGGCAAGGAGGTTCGCTTCACCTCGGCCCGCAACACGAAAAATCAAGTCGTCACAAACGTGCTCGTCGTGGAAGCCGATGGCGTCATCACGGTCAATCTTACCAACAAATCGCCGATACCCTCGAAGGGCAAGCTCTTCCTCAACCTGAAGCCCGCCCTCGCCAAGCTATCCATGCGTTACGTGTGCGACACGGTCTCCAACATCGTCAAGACGAAGGTGATACGGGTGGATACCCTCCCGGAGACGCTCTTCAGCCGTTACGTCCGCCTCACGCCGCGGTCGGACATCACCCGTACCCCCGCCCTCAGCATCTCCATCCCCATGACACCCGGCCGAAAGTACCTGGCCTGGGGATACTGGGTAGGAACGCAATCCAACAGCATCGGCTCCTGGCGTGCCCTCGCCGGGGCCGACACCCTGACCTCCCCACTCGTCCTCTACCTCACCCGTGAAATGCGGCGCCGCGACAGGGTGCGCCTCCCGGAGGACACACACCGGGAACTGCGTTTCGACATCCGCTTCGGGGACGTCACCATCGGCCGCATCGCCGCCGGTACCGCCATGCCCGAATTCACCTACACCGACCTGAAACCCAATTACGGCTCGATCGCCCTCACGGATGCGACCACCCCCCCGAGCATCGGCCTCGAACTGGAAAACCTGTCGAAGTACTATGCCTGCCGGACACAGGTGGACATCGTCGGGATCTATGCCGAGAGCCGGGAGGAAGAACGCGAAGTGGAAGAGCGGACATGCCGTGAATACATAAAGATCTCCATCCTGTGACAGCCCGCCCCACCTCCCTCATATCATCGGTCATCGTCTGTGCAGGCGCATGGTTCCTTCTCTCCGGATGCACGGGATGCGGCTCGGGCTACTCTCGACTCCTCTCGTTGAAGACGAGCAGCCGGCGCGTCATGACCGAGTACACTTTCCTCGAAAGGACCTCGGGCAGGCTTTTCGGAAATCTGACAGGCGGTAAGAAAGCGGCTGTTGACTCCTCCCGGCTCACCCCCTTGGCCCAGAAGAACCTCATCAATCGGTACAACTACCTCTACTCGACCCTGAACCCCCTGCGTCCGGAACGGGTCGGGATGCACTGGGACAGTGCGCAGTCCACCTTCTGGACCACCGACAGCAGCAGCCGGAGGGTGCGTTTCGGGTCGGAGGTCTACGGCTGGCACCCTTCCTGGATGGCCGACAACTGGATGCAGGCACCCTTCCGGCTCCTGACGACCATCTCCTTTTTCTCCTACAACATCGATCCCGAGACGGGCGGCTGCCTCAACCCCGAGGACATGGAAGCCTGGCGCTCCATCGCCTTGGTGGATTCGGCGCATGAGCACGACTGCAGGGTACTGCTTTCGATCACCTGCGAAGGTCCTGACAGGACGGCTCGATTCCTCACCAACGGAAGCGCCTGGCCTGTACTTGAAGACTCGATCGCATCGCTGCTGCGAAGCCGGGGTGCCGATGGTGTCGAGCTGGCCTTCTCCGACATGCCCTCCGACCTGGCGCCGCGCTTCACCGCGTTCGTCTCCGAACTGAACGGCAGGCTTGAAAAAACCCTGCCGGTTGGCGACTGCTTCCTGTCCATCGTCCTGCCGCCCGACGACACCGGCGAGGCGTTCCAGCTGGAGGAACTCCAGCAGACCGCCGACCTCATGGTCGTCCAGGGGTATGGCTACACCGGTGAGGACGGTGCCGCGGCCGCCGTCTCCCCCCTGCTGGCTGCCGAAGATGGCGGGCCCTGTCTCGACAGGACGGTCAGGCAATATCTGGAACGGGGACTCGACAGAGAGATGTCCGTACTCGCACTCCCCCTCTACGGTCTTCAATGGCGCGACACCCTCGACAGGGCACAGGGGTCCTACGTGAGCCGCTTCGACCGGAAGGTGACCTACGGCGAGATCCGCGATCTGTACGATCCGGCTGATACAAGCTTCATCCTCACGCCCTCTCTTGACCCCGTTTCGCTCACGAACTACTACCTCCTGGAATTCCCCGACAAGTCCGCCATCGAATGCTGGTTCGATGACGACTTCACCCTCGGACGGAAGATGGACCTGGCCCTCTCGCGGGGCTTCCAGGGCGTTGGCCTCTGGGCCCTCGGCTACGATGCGGGGCACGACGAGGTCTGGCGTCAGGTGCGCGACCGGTTCACGACCGACACCCTGCAGGTGCGCGACCCGGTGACGGCATACCTCGGATATCCGGTGCGCGTCTCCGACTTCTTCCTTCGGCATGGCGACCTCGTCGCCACGACCGCCGCCGCCTTCGCCCTCACCGTGGTGGCCGCCTTCTTCATCGCCTTCAGCGACTGGAGGGTGCGCAACTCCATCTTCTACGGGGCCCTCAACTTCTTCCTCTTCATCCTCGCCAGCACCCTGCTGCTCGTGCCCCTGCTCAGCTGGCTGGGCTTCTTCGGCGACAGGCGCATCGGTCTGCTGGCAGCCTTCCTCACGGGCATCGGCGCCGGTTACCTCATCTTCCGCCTCACGAGGTCGCTCCAGTTCAAGAGACCCTGACGGACGAAACCCACTGCCATGAAGGTGCTTGCCCGCGAACTGGGATTCTTCTTCCTCTTCACACTTATTGCGATATCCCTCACGCCTTCGGCCATGGATGCCCTCCGGCTCACCACCGAAGCCTTCACGGCCAATCGTGTGGAGCGCATCTTCCTCGTGCAGATCGGCATCCTGGCCTTTCTCGCCATCCTCGCCATGCTCTATGTGCTCCGTCTTGTCATGACGCTGGTGATGAGCCGTTTCTCCGGAGGGTCGGGAGAAAAGCCCTGAAATCCTTCATCCGTGGAGATGGGAACGGCTGGCGATCGGCATAGGTCACCCCTTCCGGTTGAAAAAATCCCTGTTCGTCGTATCGCCCCGCTCGTTATATTTGGAAACGCGTAACCTGCCGCGTACCCGACGACCCTTGCCAGTCCACAGCCACCTGACAGACCATGAGCTGATCCGCCTTGTATCGGAAGGCGATCAGTCGTCATTCGCCGTCCTCTTCCGCCGCCATTGGGGAAGGGTCTTCGAAGTCTCACGCAGGATGCTGAGGTCCGAGCATCTCGCGGAGGAGGCGGTGCAGGAAGTGTTTCTCCGCATCTGGAGGAAGCGCGAGGCACTCGCGGATGTCGGCTCCTTCGATGCCTATCTCTTCATCTCCGTCAGGAACCATGTGATCAACGTCCTCCGCAGAAGCGATGCCCGGGTGGAGCGGCTGGATCTGCGATCTGAACATATCCCTGACAATACGATGGCCCTGGATCATCAACTGCAGCAGAAGGACCTGCTGAGTCTGCTTGACGAGGCCGTCAACGGTCTGCCCCAGCAGCAACTCATCGCCTTCCGCCTCGCCCACCAGTCGGGTCTCGGTGTCAACGACATCGGCATGGCCATGGGCATCTCCCGCAACACCGTCCGCAACCACCTCGCCAGAGCCCTGCAGTCGCTGCGGGGCCAGTTCCGCCGACGTTAGGGGAACGATGCCCGGGGATCGAAGATTTTTTTTCATGGGAGTGGTCCTCCCGCCTGTCTCATGTGTCTTTACGGTTAAGGCCCATAGGCCCTCTCACCCAGATGGACAGGAAAAGACTGATGGAACCGTTGGCCGCCTATCGGCAGGGGAGCCTGGACCGAGAGGGTCTGAGCGAACTGCTAGATACCCTGCGTGAAGGCGGGCATGAAGAGGCCTGGACCGATGTCTTTCGGTCGGAGTGGGCACGTGCGCAGGATGCAGGGCATCCTGACCTCCTCCGGGAGGATCGTCTGCTTGGTCATCTGTTGAATGAAGTTGACGGTTATGCGTCGCCGTTATCTTCTCAAAGGTCGGTTCTTCTGAAGGGACTTGCGATCGCCGCCATGATCGTAGGCATGCTCGCGGGTGGGTGGTGGCTATGGGGGGATTCCCGTAGGTCTGAAGATTCGATTCCCTCGATGGTACAGGGGAAGCGGAGCGTGCCCCGGATGGAAGCGGCCGACAGGGTGACCCTGACGCGGGCGGACGGCTCCCAGGTGGTGCTCGATGCGATGGAAGACGGCCTCGTGGACGTGGACGCTGCTGCCGAAGCCGTGAAGGGCAGCGATGGTATCAGCTACGCCGGCGCCCCGTCATCCGGGGCGGCAACCGTGTACAACACGATCGCCACACCCAGGGGCGGACGGTTCCGCATCACCCTCTCCGACGGGAGTCGGGTATGGCTGAACGCCGCTTCCAGTCTTCGTTTCCCGGTGGTATTCCCGTTGGGGATCCGTGAGGTCGAAGTGACGGGGCAGGCCTATTTCGAGGTCGCCCCGGACAAGGCACACCCCTTTCGTGTTCGTGTCGGGGATGCGCAGGTGGAGGTCCTCGGCACGCATTTCGACATCATGGCATATCCCGACGAGTCGGAGCTGCTCACCACCCTCGTAGAGGGCTCCGTACGCTTCCACTCCCCGCGCGGTGACATACGGCTGACACCCGGGCAGCAGTCCATCCTCAGAGGTGGAGAGGCGCCAACCGTCCGCGAGAACATCGACGTCGACCGGGTCATGGCCTGGCGCGACGGCATCCTCGAATTCCGGGGCGACGACATCGGATCCGTCTGCAGGGCCCTCTCACGCGCTTACGACGTCAACCTCGCCTACGACGAGGCCATACATGAACGGTTCCATGCAAGGTTCCCGAAGGAGACGGCACTGGAGACCGTGCTGAAGGTGCTTGAGATGACAGGGAAGGTCCATTTCGAGAAAGGGCAGGGGAGCATATGGGCGCAGGCACCGAAGCCGGCCCGTCATTGAGGGATGTGCAAGTAAACATGCAAATACAAATACAAATACAAATTAAAATAAAAATGGATACGATGCCGCCACACTTTGAAATCTGAGGGGCATCCCGGCAATGACGTGATCCGGCTGGCAGGCCGGATCCCCGAGCGTCCGGGCGGTCCATGGTCTGAGCGACAAACCTGATCCCTAACCCAAACAAGGCAAAGTTATGCAAATGAAACCTGGTCCCGGCCAGCTCCTGCGCCGGTACCGCATCCACCCGCAAACCCTGTTGGTGATGAGATTCACATTCCTCTTCGTGCTGGTATGCAGCCTGCACGCCAGTGCCGACGGCTTCGCGCAGAAAGTGACCCTGCACCGCAGGGATGCCCGCCTGGAGGAAGTGTTCCGCGCCATCACCCGACAGACGGGGTACACTTTCGTCTACACCGAGAGCGACATCCGAAAGTCCCGCCCCGTCAGTCTTTCGCTGCAGGACGCCTCCCTCGAGCACGCCCTGCGCTCCTGCTTCGGAGAGCAGCCGTTGGAAGCCTCCATCCTCGGGATGCACATCGTGGTCAAGGAGAGGGCCCGCCCCGCGGAGCCTGTCCAGCCACCCCCTCCTCCGGAGGATGTCCGTATCTCGGGTCGCGTCACCGATGAGGCCGGCAAGCCTCTCGAGAATGTCAGCGTGCTGCTCAAGGGCACCACGCGCGGGACACAGACCGACGCCGGCGGACGGTTCTCCCTAGAAGTGCCTGAGGGCAAGGGCACCCTCGTCTTCTCCTCCATCGGATTCGCTCCTCGGGAAGTACGCATCACCGGAGGGTCCTTGAACGTGACCCTCTCGGAAGCCAACGCCAGCATGCAGGGGGTCGTTGTGACGGCACTCGGCATCCGAAGGGAGCAGAAGAGCCTCGGGTATGCGACGGCATCGGTGGCGACGGACCAGGTCACGGTCAACCGCAGCTCCAGCTTCATGAACGCCCTCACCGGAAAGGTCGCGGGCGTCAACATCACATCCATGGGCTCCGGTCCGGCCGGCACCAGCAAGATCCGCATCCGCGGTCAGTCGTCCTTCGGTGCCAACAACTCGCCCCTCATCGTCATCAACGGCGTGCCCATCGACAACACCAACTTCGGCGCGAGGGGCGATATCTCCGAGCGTGGCAGCAACCGCACCTCCGACGGCGGTGACGGCCTGAGCAGCATCGATCCCGACAACATCGAGTCGATGACGGTGCTGAAGGGTGCGGCCGCCTCCGCCCTGTACGGTTCCCGCGCCAAGGACGGTGTCATCATGATCACCACCAAGACACGCAGCAAGGGCTCCGGCATCGGCATCGAGGTCAACACCAACTACAACCACGAGACGCCGCTCGACTACACCGACTACCAGTACGAGTACGGCCAGGGGGAGAACGGCGTCAGGCCCACCACACCGTTCCCCACGTCGGGACAGTGGAGCTTCGGCGAGAAGTTCGCGCCCGGACTCACGCAGGTGCTCTTCGACAACCAGGTGGTGCCCTACGAGCCCCAGCGCGGCCAGATCCTCCAGTTCTACCGCAACGGCTCCACGATGACGAACTCCGTCACAGTCTCCTCCGGCGGCGAGTTCGGAGGGATGAGCCTCTCGGTCTCCAACATGCGCTCCACGGCCATCCTGCCGGGATCCGACTTCGACCGGAAGAACATCAACCTCGGCTTCACGCAGACCTTCGCCAAGAAGCTCACCGTCAGCGGCAACATCAGCTACTCCAACGAAAGGCGCAACAACCCGCCCAACCTCGCCGAGCAGGATTACAGTCCCGTCATCCTCTTCAACATGGCCAACTCCATGCCGATGGACCTGCTGAAGAAGTACGCCTTCAACGCCGTCGGCAACGAAGTGTCCTGGTCGCGCTTCACCAACCGCACCAATCCCTATTTCGCCCTGTCGAGATTCGAGAAGCAGAATCGCGACCGCTTCTTCGGGAACCTGACCGTGCGGTACGACATCGCCAAGTGGCTTTATCTGCAGGGCCGCATCGGCCAGGACTACTACGCCCGTTCGCAGGAGTACAACCTGCCCACCGGCAGCCAGCGGCAGGCCCCCGCGCCGCCCGGCTTCGTCAACGGCCAGTACGTGCAGGACGAGCGCCGCTTCCGAGAGCTCAACACCGACATCCTCCTGGGAGCGAAAAAGAAGTTCGGGGATCTCTCCGTCGACCTCATGGCAGGCGGCAACCAGATGAACCGGAGGCTCGACAGGAACAACGTGCTCGTGCAGGACTTCTACACCCGTGGCATCTACACCCTCGCCAACGGCAGGCTGCTGCAGCCCATCCAGGAAGTGTCTGAGCGGCAGGTGAACTCCGTCTACGGCTCGGCTGAAATCTCGTGGCGCAGCCTCGTGTATCTGAACGGTACCGTTCGCAACGACTGGTTCTCCACCCTCTCGCCGCAGAACCGCAGCATCCTCTATCCCTCCGTCACGGCCAGCTTCATCCTCTCCGACGCCTTCCGTGATGCCATGCCCGCCTGGGTCGATTATGCCAAGCTCCGCGTGGCCTATGCCGAAGTGGGCAGCGACACCGACGTGCCGCCCTATTCCAACAGCCTTTTCTACGCCATCAACCCGCTGCAGTTCCCCAACGCGTCGGGCACGCTGCAGTCGCTGGCCACCATCAACGCCAGCGTTATCCCCAATCCCAACCTGCGACCCATGCGCGTCGCCGAGAAGGAGGTGGGCATCGAGGCCAGGCTTTTCGGGAACAGGCTGGCCATGGAGGTCAGCTACTACGACAAGCTCTCCTCCGACCAGATCCTGCAGGCACAGATCTCCGATGCCTCCGGCTTCCAACGCCAGCTCGTCAACGTGGGCGAGAGCCGGAACCGCGGCCTGGAGGCCATGTTCAACATCCGCGCCGTGAAGGGTCGCAACTTCTCTTGGGAGGTAAACCTCAACGGGGCCTACAACCAGTCGAAAGTATTGAGCCTGGGGGCCGGCGCCGGGGATACGATCATCACCGTCGGTGTCGGAGAATTCACCGGTGAGCTGCGCCAGGTCGTTGGGAAGCCACTCGGGCAGCTCTATGGCTACGGGTATTTGCGGAACGCCTCCGGACAGCAGGTCTTCGACGCCGGCAACGGGAGGCCCCTGCGCACGACGAACCCCATCACCTTCGGCAGCGCCCTCCCCGTCTGGACGGGCGGCATCACCAACAGCTTCAACATCCACGGCGTCTCGCTCTCGTTCCTGATCGACTTCAAACTCGGGCACAAGATGATCTCCGGGACCAACTTCAACGCCTGGCGGCACGGTCTCCACAAGGCCACCCTGGTGGGTCGCGCCCAAGGCTACGTGGTGGGTGACGGGGTATTGCCGAACGGACAGAAGAACGTAGTGCAGTCGGGTGTGCAGGCCTTCTATGAGACCGTCCGCAGCCAGAACATCGCCGAGCCCTTCGTCGCGGATGCCGGCCTTTGGCAGTTGCGGCAGATCACCGCGGGCTACGACCTCACGCGCTTCCTGAAGAAGATCGACTTCGTCAAGGGCGTGCGCCTGAGTGCCGTCGCCAGCAACGTGCTGGTGCTCAAGAAATGGGTCGAGAACATACATCCCGAGCAGTTCGGCCTGCCCTCCGACAACCTGATGGGTCTCGAGGCCACCGGCCTGCCCATCACCCGCAACGTCGGCTTCAACCTGAACATAAGATTCTGACCGTCATCGCCATAAATCAAGAACACATGGAAAGGACATTCAGAAAAATAGCCATCATCGCGGGCCTTGCCTGCCTCACGGGCTGCGACAAGGGCTTCGACGCGATGAACGTCAACCCGGTGGCCCTCACATCCGTCGATCCCGTCTTCCAGCTCAACAACGCCATCGTCAACAGCGCCTTCACCTACGGCAACCTCAGCTACGAGACGACCATCGTCAAGCAGATGATCACGCCCTTCAGCGGTGTGGGCTCCGCCGCCAACTACAACCAGGACAACCGCAGCGTGGCCGCCGGCAACTGGCAGCGTTACTACCGCAGCATCACCCGCGACCTGGTGGATGTCGTCGAGAAGACCAGGAACGACCCCAACCGCGCCAACCTCTACCACACGGCGCGGATATGGAAGGCCTATTGCTTCATGCTGCTGACGGACACCTACGGCGACGTACCCTACAAGGAAGCCGGCCGAGGCGCCCTCGAAGGCACTTCCAAGCCGAAGTACGACGGCCAGGAAGCCATCTATACCGACATCCTCAATGAGCTCGAGACGGCCACCGCCGCCCTCGACGCCGCCAAGACACGCGTCACGCAGGAAGTCCTCTTCGCAGGCGACGTGCCGACGTGGAAGCGCATCGGCAACTCGCTCCTGCTCCGTGCGGCCATGCGCCTCTCGAAGGTGAAGCCGGCCGTTGCGCAAACCTATGTGGCGAAAGCGGTCAGCGGCGGACTCATGACCGGCAACACCGACAACATCGTCATCCGCCACAATGCCAACTTCGCCAATGACGTGGGAAGCCAGCTCAACGGCGGACAGTCGGCCTTCTTCTATCTCGCCAAGGACTTCGTGGACCATCTCAAGTCGGCGTCGGACCCCCGCCTCACCGCCATCGCCGTCCGCTACAAGGGCGCCCTCAGCGGTGCCAACCAGATCGAGTCCCGCGCCTCCCGCCTCGCCGCCGACCAGATAGGCATGCCCCTGGGCTTCGATAACACCACCATCTCCTCCCAGGTGACGGCCAACGGGCTCGCCAGCCTATGGGACTACAGCCAGCTCGACCGCACCCGCATGGCGAGTCCACAGGCGCCCACCTTCATCCTCACCTACGCACAGACGCAGCTCCTGCTGGCGGAAGCCATCACGCGAGGCTGGGCCACCGGCACAGCGGCCACGGCCTATGCCAACGGCATCAGGTCGCACATGCAGCAGCTGGCCCTCTATGGCACATCCACCGCCATACCCGCCGCCACCATCGACGCATGGATAGCCGCCAACCCGCTGGTGCCCGCGCGTGCCCTCGAGCAGATCAACACCCAGTACTGGGTGGCCTCCTTCCTGAACGGTCCCGAAGCCTTCGCCAACTTCCGCCGCAGCGGCTTTCCCGTGCTGACACCCAACCTGTTCCCCGGACGTGACCTCAAGACGGAGTCCTTCATCCGGAGGCTCACCTACCCCGACGCGGAACTCAACGTCAACACCGCGAACGTCCAGGAAGCCATCAAGCGCCAGGGGGCGGACATCATGGATACCAGGGTGTGGTGGGATGTCAAATGACAGCCGGAAACCAATGACAAAAAACCATAGATGAAAGGACTCAAGCGCAGGCTCTCGCAGGGCGAGGCCGTCAACGGCACATGGCTCAACCTCGGACACCCCCTCACCGCCGAGATGGCGGGCGTGGCGGGATTCGACTGGGTACTCATCGACCTCGAACACGGGGCCGGCACCGAGACGCAGCTCATCGGACAGCTGCAGGGGCTCTCGGCCACCCCCGCCGCACCGGTGGTGCGCGTCGAGAGCCACGACCGTCGCCGCATCCAGCGCGTGCTCGACATGGGGGCCGAGGGCATCCTCGTCCCCCGTGTCTGCAGCGCCCGCGAGGCGCAGGAGGCCGTAGACGCCATGCACTACCCGCCCCACGGCACGCGCGGAATGGCCAAGATGATCCGCGCCACGGCCTTCGCCAGCCGCTTCAACGAGTACTTCGACAACGCCCGGGAGAACATCCTGGGTGCCATCCAGGTCGAGACGAGCGAGATACTCGATGAGCTCGATGCCGTGGCCGCCATCGACGGCGTCGATGTGCTCTTCATCGGTCCGGCCGACCTTACCATGAGTCTGGGCATCTTCGGACAGTTCGACCACCCACTCTACATCGAGGCCGTACAGGCCACCGTCGACGCCGCCCGCAAGGCCGGCAAGCAGACGGGCATCCTCATCTTCAACCCCGACGACTACGCCCGCTACCATGGCCTCGGCATGCGCATGATCGCCTGCGGCTCCGACGGCAGCTATGTCGCAGAGGGTGCCCGCCGGATGGCCGCCGGCCTGCAAGAGCGGCGTAACCGTCAAACCCAACCCTGACAATCATGCCCTTGATCCTGACAGACCCCTTCCTCATCCTCGCCGCCGGCATCCTCGTGGTGGTGGGCGGCATCATCGGCCTCAAGCTCCATCCCTTCCTGGCCATGCTGCTGGCGGCCTTTGCCGTCGCCTGGCTCACACCGGCCTCCGCCATCGAGCAGTTCGCCCTCTCCAAGGGCGCGACGGCCGCCGCCGCCCTGCAGCAGTCGAAGAAGTCGCTCGGCGAACGCATCGCCACCGAGTTCGGCAATACCGCCGCCAAGATCGGCATCCTCATCGCCATGGCCGCCATCATCGGCAAGTGCATGCTCGAAAGCGGCGCCGCCGAGCGCATCATCCGCTCCATCCTCCGCGCCATCGGCATCGACAGGGCCCCGGCCGCCTTTCTGGTCAGCAGCTTCTTCATCGGCATCCCCGTCTTCTTCGACACGGTCATCTTCCTCATGATGCCGCTGGCCAAGGCGATATCCCTGCGCATCGGTCGCAACTACCTGCTCTTCGTCCTGTCCATCATCGCCGGCGCCATGATGGCCAACTCATTGGTGCCGCCCGCCCCGGGGCCGCTGTTCCTCGTCACCGCGATGCAGATACCGATCGGGCTGATGATCGTGGCAGGGTCGATGCTCGGACTCATCACCGCCACCTCCGGCTACCTCTTCGCACGATGGCTGAACCGGCGCATGACCGTTCCCGTAAGGGATTCGCTGGACGCCAAAGTGGAGGACATCCGCATGATCGCAGAAAAAGACGACGCCCAGCTGCCCTCCCTCGCCCTGTCGCTCCTGCCCGTCGTCTTCCCCGTGTTCTTCATCTGCGCCGACACCTTCCTCAACCTCTCCAAGGACGCCGCCTCCGCCAACGCCTTCGCAAAGGCCATCGCCGCCGTGGTGCATTTCTTCGGCGACAAGAACACGGCCCTCGTCACGGCCGGCATACTGGCCCTGCTGGTCGTGCTGCGCCAGAAACGCGGGACCACCTTCGACATGTCGGGATTCATACAGAACGCGCTCATGAGCGGCGGCGCGATCATCCTCATCACCTGCGCCGGTGGCGCCTTCGGCGGCGTCATCCAGCAGACGGGCATCAGCGAGCGCATCACCAGCCTCACCAGCCACTACCAGATGGCACTCATCCCCCTCTCGTTCCTCATCGCCGCCGTCGTGCGCACCGCCCAGGGATCGGCCACCGTCGCGCTCATCACGGCCTCCGGCATCCTGTCGGGCATGGCCTCGCAGGCGGGACTGGCCTTCCACCCCCTCTACCTCGGACTGGCCATCGGTTGCGGTGCCAAACTCGTGCCCTGGATGAACGACCCCGGCTTCTGGATCATCTGCAAGATGAGCAACCTCACTGAGCGCGAAGCCCTCAAGACCTACGCCCCCATGGGTGTCGTGATGGGCGTGACAGGCCTCCTCTTCATCATGCTCGCCGCGGCACTCATGCCGTTCCCGGTATGAATGTAGACCTACGCAACGGAATGGATCAAACAACCCCGGTGCCGAAAGGCCCCGACAAACCCAAATGAATATGAAAAAGGACAAGCACAACCCTGTCTCCGGAGCAGGCCTCCCGCGCCGCGGCTTCGTCAGGTCCATGGCCGGGGGCACCCTCGGAGCGGCATTGGCCGCCAGCCCCGTCGGCAACGTCGCCCTCGGACAGGAGCGGGATGCGCCCCCAAAGCCGAATGCGAACCGGAAGGTCCTCATGCATGTCGGCTGCCAGACGGGCGGCACCACCGTCAAGAACCTCGAGTTCAAGGCACGCCACGGCGTGTTCAACATCGACGGCGGCATGCCCGAATACATCCCCGGCAAGGGATGGAGCCTCGAAGACTCCCTCCGCAAACGCGAGGCCTGCGAGAAGTATGGCATCAAACTCGATGCCTACCACCTGCCGCTCACCTCGGCCGGCATCGACAAGGTCACACACCCGAACATCATGCTCGGCAAAAGCCCGGAGCGCGACCGCGAGATCGAGGAGATCCAGCAGATGATCATGGTCGCCGGCAAGACGGGCGTCACCCTCCTCAACTACAACACCACGATCCTGCCCGTCCTCAGGACAGGTACGACCGTCGACCCCAAGCGGGGCAACGCCCGCTACAGCACCTGGGTCTACGAGGAGGCCGTCAAACGCAACGAGCCCCTCACAAGGGCGGGCGTCGTCACGGCCGACGACATGTTCGAGCGCATCAAATACCTCATCGACCGCATCGTGCCCGTCGCCGAAGAATACAAGGTCCGCCTCGGCAACCATATCGCCGATCCCCCCACGCATGTCGGCTACCGCGGCATCACCCGCTGGACGAGCCCCGACGTGTTCGCCGCCATGAAGCGCTTCGCCGCCCTCAGCGACAGTCCCTACCACGGCTTCAACTTCTGCATCGGCTCCATCGCCGAGGGCCTCAAGGACCCCAAGAACGAGATCCACGAGATCATCCGCTACTTCGGGCCGCGCAAGAAGATCTTCAACATCCACCTGCGCAACATCAAGGGGGGATGGGACAATTTCCAGGAGGTCTACTCCGACAACGGAGACATGGACTTCTACCAGGTCCTGAAGACCCTGCAGGAGGTCGGCTACCCATACATGGTCATGCCCGACCACGTTCCCTCGCACCCCGACGATCCCACCCACGAACAGGCTTTCGCCCATGCCTACGGCTATATCAAGGCCATGCTGCAGGCCATCGCAGGAGGCGCCTGAATCCGTATTTTCGAAGCGCCCGGTCCCGTATGTGACCGGGCGCCCTTATCCCTTCAAACCTTCGTCCATACATGGAAACCATCGGCTTCATTGGTCTCGGCATCATGGGCAGGCCCATGGCCATGCACCTCCGCAAGGCGGGCCATCCCCTGAACGTATATGCCGGTAACCGCGCGGCGGCCGACCTGATCGCCGAAGGGGCCTCCTCCTTCGACACCTACGCCTCCCTGGCCGCCGCTTCCGACATCGTCATCACCATGCTGCCCGACTCCCCCGATGTGGAAGCGGTCGTGCTCGGACCCGGCGGCGTCGCCGAAGGCATCCGGCCCGGCGCACTCCTGATCGACATGTCATCCATCGCCCCGGCCACGGCCAAGGCCGTCCACGCCGCCCTCGCCGACAAGGGCGTGGAGGCCCTCGACGCGCCCGTCTCCGGCGGTCAGGTGGGCGCGGAGAACGCCAGCCTCTCCATCATGGTCGGGGGGTCGCAGGCCGCCTTCGACAGGGCGGCGCCCGTCTTCGCCCTCATGGGAAAGAACATCGTCCGCATCGGTGAGGCCGGTGCCGGCCAGATGGCCAAGGTCTGCAACCAGATGATCGTCGGCATGACCATACAGGCCGTCGCCGAAGCCTTCACCCTCGCGAAGAAGGCCGGCGTCGACCTGGAACGCATGCGGGAGGTCCTGCTCGGCGGATTCGCCTCCAGCCGCATCCTCGACCTGCACGGCAAACGCATCATCGACCGGAACTTCAACCCCGGCTTCCGCGTACGGCTGCACCGGAAGGATATGAACCTGGCCCTCCAGGCCGGTCGCGAACACGCCGTCCCCCTCCACGGCTCAGCCCTGGTGGCGGCCCAGATGGATGCCATCCTCGCCAGGGGCGGCGGCGACTGGGACCACAGCGGCCTCGCCCTCCTCCTCGAACAACTCTCGGGCCTCGAATGAACGGCGTCCGCCATACCCAGGGTCGGCCGGGACCGCGCATCCGGGAAGTCCGCGTGACACCCGTCGCGACCGTCGATCCGCCCCTGCTCAATGCGGCCGGTCTCCATGCGCCCTACGCCCTTCGCACGATCATCGAGATCGTCACCGACGACGGCATCACCGGCCTCAGCGAAGTGCCCGGCAGCGCCGCCGTCACCGAAGCCCTGGCATCGGCCGGTGCTGCCATCGAAGGGATGGACGTCTTCCAACTCAACCCCATCCGACGATGCCTGCTGGAGCGGTTCGGACAGGATGCCTCCGATGCGCGCGGGCTCGCCCCCTGGGACCAGCGCAAGCTGGTGCACGTCTTCAGTGCCGTCGAAGTGGCCTGCCTCGACATCATCGGCAAGGTCGTCTCCCGCCCCGTCGTCGACCTTCTCGGCGGCCGCATGCGCGACGCCGTGCCCTATGCCGCCTACCTCTTCTACAAGCCCGAAGGGGCCGGGGGACCCCTCGGGTTCGGCACCGACCCGAAGGCGGAAGGGTGGGAGAGGGGGCGACAGGCAGCCGCCCTCGACCCCGCCGGCATCGTCGACCAGGCTCGCGCCATGTGCCGGCACTTCGGATTCCGGTCCATCAAACTCAAGGGAGGCGTCTTCGAGCCACAGCAGGAGGTCGACGCCGTCATCGCCCTGCACGAGGCCTTCGGCGACGATACCCCCCTCCGCATCGACCCCAACGGCGTCTGGCGACCCGACACGGCCCTGCACTTCGGCCGACAACTGAAGGGACACGTCGAATACCTCGAAGACCCGGTACGCGGACAGCCCGACATGGCCGCCCTCCGACAGGCCCTCGGCATCCCCCTCGCCACCAACATGTGCACCACCTCCTTCGAAGACATCCCCTCCTCCATCCGACTCGGGTCGGAGGACATCATCCTCAGCGACCACCATTTCTGGGGCGGCCTCACCGCCTCCATGCACCTCGCTGCCATCTGCCACACCTTCGGGCGCGACCTCTCCATGCACTCCAACAGCCACCTCGGCATCTCCCTGGCCGCCATGACCCATCTCGGAGCCGCGCTGCCCGACCTCCGCTACGCCCTCGACACACACTATCCCTGGCAGTCGGAAGAGGTTGTCAGCGGCGGCCGCCTTTCGTTCCAGGACGGCTGCCTGCCCGTGCCCACCGGCCCCGGCCTCGGCGTATCCCTCGACAGGCAGGCCCTCGAAAGGCTCCACCAGAACTACCTGAGCTGCGGACTCACCCGTCGCGACGACGAGGTCGAAATGCAGAAATGGACGCCGGGATGGACCTTCCAGGCCGTGCGCTACTGACCTCCGCCACCCCCTCGACGGCACCGCCGATGTCAGCCGGCAAGTGCCCCGGCGGACACCTCCGCCTCAAGGACATGATAGTGCACCCTCAGGTCGATGACATCCTCGTAGCGGAACTCCATATGCCGCGCATCCAAGGCCTCGTAGCGGGTGCCGCACCCCGCACCCGACGTGGCATCGCTACCCGCCTCGGGATAGCGCCGGAAAGGATGCTCGATGCGGAAGGCCTCCAGCCCGTCGTCGGGCAACAGCCGGAACTCGGTCAGCCGTCCGGAATACTGGACATGCCTCTCGCCCTCCCGGCACAGCACCTCCAGCCGTACATAGTTCACACCCGAGGGCAGCGGCACCAGCCGGCCATCCTCCGATCGCATGCGGCCGGAAAGGATATAGTACCACCGGTTGGGATACCGTAAGAGCGGAATGTAGCGGTCCGCCCCCGTACGGAGCACGAACCGGCGCATGCCCGCCCCCAGCCCGGCCGCGAACGCCAGCGGGGCGCAGAGGAAACCCAGCAGCTGCAGCCGGCGCTCCACCATGTTCTCCACCATGATGCTGCCCAGCTCGCTCTCCGGGCTTCCGGAAAGGAGGAACAACACCTCCTCCGACCGGAACCAACGGCCCGTGACCCGGTGGTGCAGCCATAGCCAGGCGACCTCGATCGACGTACCGATCACGAGCGTCCAGAAGAAGGCGGGCCCCGGGGCCCTGCCGGTGGCTGCCGCGTCGAAGGGATGCGTGAAATATGCCGACCGGGCGACGATGCCCGGAAGGACCAGCATCACCGACAGGAACAGGAAGAGCAGGACCGGTATCAGCGGTACGGCCCAGCCTTCGATCACATCGGACATGGGAAAGGCTTGAAGGTTCTTTTCTGCAGGCAGCCCCAGCTTCCCGGGGGACGGGCCGCCGGTAAAGATAGCGGGGAAGGCGGATACCTGCCTTCCCCGCCGCCTTCATCGCAAGAGGGTCACGTAACCGGCGATCTTCTCGCGTCCCGACCGGGCGAAGAGCACGTAGTAGTAGGTCCCCGCCGGCAGGGGCATGCCGCGGTAGGTGCCGTCCCAAGGCCTGTAGGTACCGATGCTTCGCATCAGCAGCTGGCCCCTGTCACTGTACACTTCCAGGATGGGGTCGGGGTATGCGTCGAGGTGCAGGATCTCCCATCTGTCGTTGTAGCCGTCGCCGTTGGGGGTGAAGGTGTTGGGTATGACAGGCTTGAAGAGGACCCTGACCTCCATGGAGCTCGTGTCGGCACAGCCCTTGTCGTTCGTCACCCGGAGGAGATAGCGCGTCGTCTGCATGGGGGTGGCCACCGGGGTGGGGCTGGTGGCGTCGTTCAGCGCGGTCGACGGCGACCAGCGGTATTGCAGTCCCGTTCCGTTGGAGGCGCTTCCCTGCAGCGTCACCGGCCTGCCGTCGAGGCTCGTCCGGTCGGGTCCGGCATCGACGACCGGCGTAGGCCATACCGTCACCTGCCGCTGGCCGGCCGCCGCCTGTCGGCAGCCGTTGGCATCGCTGACTTCCATCAGCTCGTAGCGCGTCAGGCCCACGGTGCCCGTGGGGTGGTAGACGGACAGGGGATTGCCCTTGCCGGTCAGTACCTGGCCGTTCCGTCGGTACTGGAAGGTATAGGGCGCATTCCCTCCCTCGCCGGAGAAGCGGATGAGCGGGTCGGGCTGCCCCTGGCAGACCTCGATGCCGGCGGGGGCGTCCGTCAGGGTGCCCCGGGGCAGGTCGTTTATCTTGATGACGGCCTCCAGCGAGAGGTCCTTCGAACAGGTGATGCCATCGGTATAGGACACCTGCCTGAGCCGGTAGGTGAAGCGGCCGGGGACGGCTGTGGGTGCCCGGAGGCTGACGGTGTCGGCGCCGGCCGGGCTGTTGATACGCAGGGCGGTGCCGCCGTCGACATCGTAGGTGAAGGTGTAGGGTGCCATCCCTCCCGTCCCCTTGAAGGTGATGTAGGGCTCGGCGTCCTTCTCGCACAGGGTCGCGCCGTCCGCCACGGAGGCGTCGGGATTGCGGACGATGCGTATGGTGGCGTTGCCGGTCAGGGGCCGTTCGCAGCCCTTGGCATCGGCTATCCCAACCAGGTCGTAACGATAGGTCGAGGCGGCATCCGTCGCTATGCGGATGACGAGGCTGTCGCCTGTCGGCGGGGTGGCCGTCTGGGCGGTGCCGCCGTTGAGCCGGTAGGTGAAGCGGTAGGGCGCGGTGCCGTTGACGGCCCGGAAGAGGATGTCGGCGGCGGGGGCGTCCTGGCAGAGGAGCAGCCTGTCGCCCGTCTGTCCGCGGATGGATGCCGACGCGTCGGGCAGCGGATTGACGGCGACGACGGCCTGCTGCGTGAGGTCGCGGCTGCAGGTCGCGACGTCGGTATAGGCGACGCGGAGGAGCCGGAAGGTCTGCGGCCCGGCTGCCATGGTCGGCACGGCCACCGAGGCGCTGTTGCCGCCGTTGGCGGACAGGGCGGTCCGCTCGGGGCCATTGTTCAGCGAATAGGTGAAGGTGAAGGGTGCCTGGCCGACGCCGGCGTTGAAGGTGACATTCGCCGTTGACCCTTCACAGGTCTCTGCGGGTGCCGACAGCAAGGCGTCGGGTGTGGCGAGGATGCGGAAGAGGGAGGTCGAGGGCTGGTCCTGCCGGCAGCCGTTGGCGTCGGTGACCCCGACGAGCTGGTAGGTGAAGTTGCCCGCCCCGCCGGTCGGAACGCTCAGCGTCGCGGACACGGAGCCTGCAGGGCTGACGGCCGTGGCATCGGTGCCGTTGAGGCGATAGGCGAAGGTGTAGGGGGCTGTCCCGCCGGCGCCCGTCAGCAGCAGGCCGGGCTCGGGCGCCGACTGGCAGAGGACCGTCCCGCCACCGATCGTGCCGGAGGGCAGGGGATGGATACGCACGCCCAATTCGGCCCGCTGGCTCTCGCAACCCGTCGCCGTGTTGTGCTGGCTGACATAAAAGTTCGTCAGGCCTGCCGCCGCCGTGGAGGGCACCGGAACGGTGGCCGAAAACGCACCCCCCGTGGCCGACGTGCCGTACCAGCGCAGGGTATGGCCCGGCAGCGGACTGACCGTTGGCAGGGCTGCGCCGGCCGTGCCCAGGCAGAAGGCTCCGGGGATGACGGAGGGCGCCACCGGGCTCGGGTTGACCGTCACCGTGGCGGAGCCTGTCACGTTCTTGGTGCAGGTGATGCCGTCCTGATAGGAGACGCTCACCAGACGGTACACGAAGCTGCCCGACTGGTCGGAAGGGGCACTCACGACGGCCATCGCGCCCGTCCCGCTCGAGAGGTTCTGGTCGGGGGCGCCGTTCAAGGCGTAGGTGAAGGTATAGGGCGCCTTGCCTCCGCTGCCGGTGAAGGTCACGGGCGTGTTGCCGGCAAACATGCAGAGGTCGCGCGTGCCGGCGATCGTCGCATCCGGCAGCGCGAGGATGCTCACGCTGGCACGAGTCCCCGGGTAGGTCCTCCGGCATCCCCTGGCGTCACGTACCTCGGTCAGCTCGAAATCGTGTCTGCCGGCAACGTCGGTGGGGATGGGGAATGTCAGCTCGCTTTGCCCGGGCGTGAGGTTGGCGGTCTGCGCCGCGCCCTGGTAGCGGTAGTTGACCACATACGGACTCAGCCCATTGGTCACGGTGATACGTACGGAGGGCGATGTCGATTGCTGGCACAGCAGGAGATCCGTGCCCGTATGGCCGGGAATGGAGGCCGTCAGGGTCGGCGACGGCAGCACGTTGAACGGATGGTCCTGCGAGAGGTCCTGCTCGCAGGTGGCGCCCCCGGAGGTGTAGGAGACCTTCTGCAGCCGGTAGACGAAGGTGCCGGAGGCTGCAGTGGAAGGACTCAGCGCCGCAACAGACGAAGTGGGCGCGGAGATGAGGGTCTGGGCAGCGCCATTGTCGATGGCGTAGGTGAAGGTATAGGGCGGGAGGCCCAGGGCGCCGGTGAAGTTGAGCGATGCCGACGCAAGCTCGCAGGCCTCGTTGGAGCCGCCAAGGGTGGCGGTGGGCTTGGCGAGGACGCGCACCGTCATCGAGGGGCTTCCGCCCTGCCCGCATCCGTAACTGTCGGCCATGCCGACGATCTGGTACATCGCCACCCGCGGGATCGCCGTCGGGACCACCACGGAGGCGGTGGTGCCGCCGGGGTCCGACGTCGCCGTCTGGATGGCGCCCCCGTCGATGCGATACGAGAAGGTGTAGGGGGCGGCCCCGCCAGCGGCGGTGAACTGCACCTGCGGTGCGGCGGCATCCTGGCAGATCACCAGGTTGCCGCTGATGGCCGCCGACGGGTTCGGGTGTATCGTGACCGGTATCGCCGCGCGACGGCTCTCGCAGCCGTTGGACTGCCGCACCTGGCTGACGTAGTAGTTCGACGTGCCGATGGCCGATGCATTGGCCGGCTGGCTGACAGACGTCCAGTTGCCGCCCGTCGCCTGCGCACCCCACCAGCGGAGCGAATGGCCGACCAGGGGCGTCACGTTCGGCAGGGGGACACCGGAACTTCCCTGGCAGGCATCCATGCCCGCCACCACCGGCATCGCCGGTCGGGGGTGTATCGTCACCACCACCTCGCTGCGAGGACTCTCCCCGCAGCCTACGGTGCTCCGCAGGCTCACATAGTAACTCCTGCCGGGGACGGCCCCCGCGTCGGTGGCCGGCACGGGCGCAGTCGGAAGGGCCGCCTCCGAGGGGTCGTTCGTCAGGAACCAGCGCAGCTGCGAGCGGAAGGGGATCGTGGCGACACTCCCCGCCAGGGACAGCGCCGTCGCGTCCTCGCAGTAGGTGACCGGGCTGGGCGTCGGCGCATTCGGCCGACCCGTGATCACCACCGTCACCGTGTCCCAATCACTCTCGCACTGGTTCGTGCCGACATGTGCCACGTAATACTGGAAAAAGCCCGACTGGCCCGTCTGCGGCGTTGGAGCCGTTGGGGATCCATCGAAACCCACGGCCGGTGGCGTGCGGCTCACATACCAGACAAGCGAGTTCGTGCCCGTCGGAGATCCCGAGAGCGGTATGGGCGTGCTGCCCAGGCACCGGTCCACCGTATCCTGCAGACCCGGACGACCCGGCCGGACCTTCGCCTCGATCAGCCGGGTGACCGTCTTGGACGTATTGTTGGCCTCGAAGAGCGTCAGGGTGATGTTGTAGAACCCCGGAGTCTGGTAGCGGTGCAGCGTGTGCATCCAGTTGAACGACAGCCGCGGGTCGTTGGCGGGTATCGGGAGGTCGTAGGTCGTCCCGTCACCCATCGTCCACAGGGCCCGCACATAGGGACTGTTGGCCGGATTGAAATCAGGCACGGCCACCAGTGTGGAGTGCCGTTCCGTACAGACATTCTGCACGTCGAACCAGATCGAGTAGAACATCCGGCTGTCGGTATGCGCCGGCACTTCCTCAGCGACTTCGTCCGGACCTGCCGCTTCCGGCAACGGCCGGGCATATGCCCACGCCTCTGTCTGGCCGGGCAGGACGTTCATGAGTATGGGCTCCGCATCCTGCCCCATGGGCTGGATCCAAGGGAGCAGGCATGCAACGGCAGTCAGGATAGGTTTCGATAGGGATTGGCTCACAAGCATGGTATGATGATGGAACGACAGGAATCATGCCAAAGTATGTCGACCGGGCAGGACGACGGCGCAGCTTGTGGTTCGGAGGAGGTCGGCAGGGTTTGTCAGGGCGGCAGGTGGATGGCTTCTTGCGAAGACGATCAGCGGTATCCGCACCTGTCGACGGCTTGACGCACATGCCGGGCGGCATGTGCTCGCAAGATATAAAATTTTCAGGTATGCGTACGGTTTCCGGGTTGCGATCAGGGTCGCAGGATGAGTCAGGTAGGTAGCTGATGGGATGAAGCCTGCCCCGCTGCCCGATGCAAGGGTTGTCCGGCAGGGATCTCCGGGGTCAGTCGGCCGTCGCCGGGAGGGTTCCGGAGAGCGGAGGGCTCATGTCCCCGATGTCATCGATCGAGCTGATGCGGATTCGGAGGCGCCTGCCCTCCCCGTCCTGACAGCGAAATTCCGCTTTCCGTAGCGGAATCGTGGTTGGGTTCAGGAGGAACCCCATCACGGCCGAGCCGGCGACCGGGTCGGCGAGTAGGCCCTCGAGCCGTCGGTCGGCCATGCGGAGGAGGTGCTTCACGCCGGCCAGCATTCAACGTTTGCGCCATATGCAGGTGGCGCCGTCCTCGTTGGAGTAAGTGTAGATGTCGCCCGCCTTGTTGTAGGTCACGCGGGCCGTGTTGTCACCGGCCTTCTCGAAGACGCCCTCGCTCACCTGCTGCCAGGCCTGCCGCCGGCCGTTGACGGTCTGCTCCAGGACCGTCTGTCCGGCGGCGTTCCGGGTCAGGACGATCGACATGCCGACATTCCCGCAGTCGCTGACCCAGTCGCCTGCACCGATGCCGGTGCCCGCGCCCGTGCCCGTCCGCACGCGGAAGCCGTCGAGCTTCAGGATGCCGCCGTCGAGCATGAGCATCATGTTGGGCGTCTTGCCCGCCCGTACGGTGAAGGTGAGTTCGGTGGTGAGGCGTCTGCCGGCGGCGATGCGGAACAGCTGCTGGTCGCCTTCGGCCTGCAGACGGGCGTCGTCGCCGGCGACCGAGGCCGTCTGTCCGAGGAAGCCTTCCAGTCCCGAGGTGTTGTATATGCGCACCCGGGCAAAGCTTCGGTCCGCGGCGGCATCCATCACCAGCGTCCCGTCGGGCTGCTTCCGCAGCGGCTTGCCGTAGTAGACCTCGTGGGGGTTGGTGTTCTCTGCGGTGAGGACGACGCGGTAGCGGTCGTTGCGGTCGCCCTTTTCGAGCTGTTGCAGCGTGTATTTCGCCACGATGCCGTCTCGGCTGCGGGAGGAGTCGCCCTGTGCCGCCAGCAGGCAGGGGACGAGGAGGGCCATCAGGGTGATGGTGGGGACCGAAGGCGGTATCGAAAGGGAGTTCCGTTGCACGGGTTGGGGGTTTGGTGGGGAGCGCTTGTCTGTAAGCGTGAAGGGGGGGTCAGTTCCGCGTCCATTGGCAGATGACGCCGTCGGTATGCGAATAGGTGAAGCGCCCGGAGAGGCGGTCGTAGGTGAGGCGGGCGCCACTGCGGCCGGGCCGCTCGTAGATGCCGTCCGAGACCTGCAGCCAGGTGTTGGTGCGGCCGTTGACGCCCTGCACCAGCTCCGTCTGGCCCTTGTCGTTGCGCCGCTGGGTGAGTTGCATCCGCACGTTGCCGCAGCCGCTGGTCCAGAAGCCGTCGACACCCGCGGCGTTGCCGGAGCCGGGCACCCCCAGCAGGGCTTCCCGGCTGCGCAGCGCCGTGGCGAAGTTGCAACTCATCTCCGGCCGCTTCCCGGGCTTCATCACGAAGTCGAACTCCCTTTTCACGACGGCCCCCCTGGCCACGCGGAAGAGGATCTCGTTGCGGGTCGTCTCCTCGGAGGTCTGCTCCCCGGCCAGCCTGGCGTTGGCCGAGAAGATGTCCTTGAAGCTGGCTGGATTGCTGACCATCACTTCCACGAAATGCCGGTCGTCGCCGCGCCCCAGTCCCGAAGTGCCGTTGGGCTGCGGCTTCTTGGCGACGGCATAGTAGATGTCGGCGGCGCCCTTGTTGGTGGCCGTGACCGTCAGGCGGTACCTGTCACGCTTCTCATCCTTGCCGAGGAGCTGCAACTCGTAGCCGACCTCGACGCCGTCCTGCACCTTCAGCACCCCCCCGTCCTGGGAACGGCTCATGGCACAGAGCGACAGCATGCACGACATCCAAACGAATACCTTCATCCATCAATGGGTTGAAGCGACAAAGTAGCCATTTATTCCGTTCCATGGAAGTCTGCGCCCCATCCCCGTCACGACGGCGGCCTGACAAGCGCCATCGTCGCTTTTTCGTACATTCCCGTCCAGTCCCAAACACACCCCGATGAACAGCCCCTCCACCCGCCCCTCCCCCAGTTCCGTCCTCGGCATCTCCGTCATCGCCGCACTCGCCGGTTTCATCTTCGGCTTCGACACCGTCGTGATCTCGGGTGCCAACCAGCCCATCAAGGACCTTTGGCGCACCACCGAGATCTCGCCCTGGTTCCACGGCTTCTTCATCATGTCGATGGCGCTATGGGGCACCGTGGTGGGCGCCATCTTCGGCGGCGTGCCGACCGACCGCTACGGCCGCCGCAGGGTCCTGCTGTGGATCGGCATCCTCTTCACCGTCTCGGCCCTCGGCTCGGCCTTCGCGACCGACCCGTACAGCTTCTCCCTCTTCCGTTTCCTCGGCGGCCTCGGCATCGGCATCTCCTCCGTCGCCGCCCCCGCCTACGTCTCCGAGATCTCCACCCCTTCGATGCGCGGCCGCCTCGTCGCCATGTACCAGTTCAACATCGTCTTCGGCATCCTCGTCGCCTTCCTCTCCAACTTCCTCCTCAAAGGGGTCGGCGGGGCCGACGACTGGCGGTGGATGCTGGGCGTCATGGCCGTCCCCTCCCTGCTCTACACGGTGCTCGTCCTCACCATCCCCGAAAGTCCCCGCTGGCTCATCGCCGCACGCGGCGACGAGGCAGCCGCCCGGCGCATCTTCGAGGGGCTCGGCGTGGCCGACGCGCAGGCCGTCATCGACACCGTCAAGCGCAACATCGCCGCCGACGCCGGCAGCGCCTCGGCCGGCGACTTCTTCCAGCCCCGCCACGGCCGCGTCATCCGCCTCGCCTTCTGGATCGCCTTCTTCAACCAGCTCTCCGGCATCAACTTCATCCTCTACTACGCCCCCGAGATCCTCGAGCGCGCCGGCCTCGCCTCGGCCGACTCCCTCCGCAACTCCATCTACATCGGCGGCGCCAACCTCGCCTTCACCTTCGTCGGCCTCTGGCTCATCGACCGCATCGGACGCCGCACCCTCATGGTCGCCGGCTCCCTCGGCTATGTCATCAGCCTCTCCATGGTGGCCTACGCCTTCCACACCGCCGCCGGCCCCTCCTTCCTGCTGACCTTCCTCCTCATGTTCATCGCCTCCCACGCCGTGGGACAGGGCGCCGTCATCTGGGTCTTCCTCTCCGAGATCTTCCCCAACCGCATCCGCGCCCGCGGACAGGCCTTCGGCGCCAGCACCCACTGGGTCTTCGCCGCCCTCATCACCCTCGTCACCCCCGTGTTCCTCGACAAGGACAACGGCATCCTGCGCGACAACCCCTGGCCCATCTTCGCCTTCCTCGCCGCCATGATGGCCCTGCAACTCGCATGGACCCTCACCCGCATGCCCGAGACCAAGGGCGTCCCCCTCGAGGAACTCGAAGAGCGCCTCGCCGGTTGACACGTGCCGGCAGGCCAGGAGCGGAGGACATCACGGTAACGCTCACCCGAAGAACACCCCGCCGCCGGGGAACGCGGGACGCTACCCGCCATGGCCGTCCGCCGCCGCCCGCTCGAAGCGGTTGTGCACCATCAGGATCAGCAGACCGAAGACGACGGCCCCGAGGATCAGCGCGTTGTTCACCGGCCCCTCCACCGAGAACGAGACCTTGATGAGGATGGTCGAGATCACGAATCCCGAGTTGCGCATGATCTGGTGGAACTCGTCCGAATGGAAGAAGGATGCCAGCAGCAGGAGGACGTCCACCCCGATCAGCACCGTGAAGAACTCGTCGAAGAAGACGCTGTTGATGTCGCGGAAGGCGTCCATCCCCCTGCCCCCTTCGACACGCATGGCCGTGGCCCAGTCGGCGAAGGAGTAGACCGCCAACACCACCAGCAGCGGCACCAGCAGCACCGCGATGCCCCGCTTCAGCGCGATGAAGCGCCGCCGGGCGTCCGCACCCTCCCCATCCGCGGGGGCCGTCGGCTCGCGCCGCGCGACCTGGCGGTAGTACAGGTGGATCAGCCCGAAGAGCAGCAGCGAGGTGGCGGCGTCGAAGGTGAACTGCAGGTCGTAGGCGCTGCGGAACCAGTCGGACGACAGCTCCAGGTTCGCGATGTCCTTGAAGATCCGCCGGATGACGATCAGCGTGATGATCTCGTACTGCTTCCCGATGTAGTACGAGATCGACTTCGGCAGGAAGAAGATCAGCAGGTAGACCTCGTAGACCAGGATGAAGGAGAAGGGCGTGTAGATCGCCGCGATGGGGTTGCCGAGGAGCTCCGACTCGACCCGCACCAGCCCGCGGCCCGCCAGCAGGATCAGCAGCAGGTGCACGAGGTAGCTGGCGATGGCGATCGCCAGGATGGTACGCTCGCTGCGCCGCTTCATCGCCGGCGAGAGGACCCGTTCGTACCATCCGTCCAAGAGTGCCCCCGCCGACAGGGTGGGGCGTTCGGATCGTGCCATGGTGTTGTTTAGGGTTTAACGTCCGATCCCGGCTTTGGTTGACGGGGCGGCGCCCCACAGTCCGCCCGAGGCGCCGCTGGCGGTCGTGCCGGAGGCCCTCCGTCGTCCGGATGGCGGCTATCGGCCGATGCGGAGCTCGTGCGGCCCGGGGCCGAGCAGCATCCCCGCCCGGTAGGCCCTGTCCTTTCCGTCCACGACGAGCCGCTGGCCCTCCCGCAGGTCGAGCCGCAGCCGGGCCCGCGTGTTGGGCGGCAGGTCGAGCCGATAGCGGATGCCATCGGCCTCCCGCACCCAGGCCGAGCCGATGCGGCCGCGTACCGACAGGTACTCCGCCTCGAAACGGTCGAGGCCCTTCACGAAATGCGGCTCCACGCGCACCGTCGCGAAGCCCGGGTCGTCCTCCGCCGGCCGCAGGCCCGCCAACGCCTTCCAGAACCAGGCGCCGACCTCGCCGAACATGATGTGGTTCATCGAGATGTCCGACTTGGCATCGATCGGCCAGTTCTCGAAGAGCGTCGTCGCCCCGTTGCGGATCCACCAGCCCCAGGACGGGAAGCTCTCCTGCAGGGCCACCTCGTAGGCCAGGTCGGCATGGCCGTTCTCGCTCAGCGCGTTGAGGAGCGACTTGGTGCCCAGGAGGCCCACGTCGAGGTGCTTGCCGTCGGCCACGACCCGCTTCGCCAGGTTGTCGGCGACGGCCTGCCGGTAGGCCTCTGGCACCAGGCCCATATGCAGCGGCACGCAGAGTTCCGTCTGCAGGCCCGACCCGTAGAGGGCCGTCCCGGCCCGGAAGAACCGCGCGTTGAATGCATCGCGGATGCGGGCGGCCAGGGCCCGGTAGGCCTCCGCATCCCGCGTCCGGCCCAGCAGCGCCGCCGCCTTCGAGACGATCACCGCGTCCAGGTAGTAGTAGGCCGTCGACGTCAGCTCCACCGGCGCCTTCGACTTCACCGGCACCCAGTCGCCCAGCCCCCAGGTGGTCGTGCCGCCCGGACTGACGGCCGTGATGCGGTCCACATAGCGCCGCATGTTGTCGTAGTTGTCGGAGAGCGCCCGCCGGTCGCCGTAGAAGAGATACAGGTTCCAGGGTATGATGGCGATGGTGCTCGTCCAGTCGGGCCCGTTGCCCCACTCGTAGCCCCACCCGCCCGTGGGGATGATGGAGGGCAGCACGCCGTTGGGCTGCTGCTCGTCGCGGTGGTCGGCCATCCATTTCTCGTACACCGTGATGCCGTCGAAATTGTACAGGCCCGTCTCCGAGGCGATGTGGGCGTCGCCCGTCCATCCGTTCTTCTCGCGCTGCGGGCAGTCGGTCGGATACCCGAAGAGGTTCGACAGGTAGGAGGCGTTCGTCGCCCGCCATATCGCGTCCAGCGTCGGGTTCGAGGAGGTGATGCGGCCGGCGGGCGGCACGTCGCTGTGCAGGAACCAGGCCTTCAGGTCGTCGCGGCCCAGCCGCAGCGGCTCGCTGGCGCTGACCTCGACATACTGGAAGCCCTTGTAGTTGAAGGACGGGCTGAAGACCTCGTCGCCGCCGCCCGCCAGGGTGAAGACATCCGTCTGGAAGGGGTCGCCCTCGTCCCGGGGCCGGTAGTGCACGTCGATGTTGGACTGGTCCACCCGCCCGTCGGGCCTGAGCCTTTCGCCATGCTTCAGCCGTACCACGGTGCCCCGAGGGCCGCGCACCCGGAGCTCCGAGATGCCCGCGATGTTGCGGCCGATGTCGAAGACGTAGAGCGTGTCCGAGAAGCGGCGTACCGACCGGGCCGGGATCGCCTCGACCTTGCGGATCGGGTGCAGGGCCTGCGCCACGATGCGGTCCGATGGCGCCGAGCGGAGGATGGGCCGCTTCCAGGCGCTGTCGGCATAGCCGGCCTCCGTCCAGCGTCCCAGCGCGAGGCGGGCGTCGTGGTGTTCGGCGGTGTAGATGCTGTTGAAGACGACGGGCCCGGTATGCGTCCTCCAGTCCTTGCCCGTGGCGATCACTTCGCTGGTGCCGTCCTCGTAGGTGATGCGGATGTCGGCGCAGACGGTCGGCCGGTTGCGCCAGGGTGCCCTGTCGAAGTACCAGACGGCTGTCGACTGGTGGTTGTACCAGCCGTTGCCGAGCACGAGGCCGACGGCGTTGGCGCCCTGCCGCACCGCATCGGTGATGTCGTGCGTCACATAGAGGTTGCGGCGGTCGAAGCGGGTATAGGTCGGGTCGAGCATGTGGTCGCCGATGCGTCTGCCGTTGACGTGCAGCTCGAAGAGCCCGCCGCAGGCGACGTAGGCACGGGCGGAGCGCACCGGCTTGCGCAGTTCGAACGACCTGCGGAAGCAGGGGGCGGGCCGCAGGTCCACCGACCCGTCATCGCTGATCCACGCGCCCTTCCAGTCGGACGCGTCCATCATGCCCGTCTCGAAGCGCGCCACAGGCGAGGCATGGGTACGGCCCCGGCTGTCGCGCAGCGTCACCTGCCAGTAGTAGGTGGTGAACGGCTTGAGCGCGGGGCCGGCAAATACGGCGAGCTGGTCCGCGGAGGCGGACTGCGTACGCCAGAGGGCCCGCGTGCCGGCCCTGAGGTCGTTCGCGTCCAAGCCGACGGTCAACAGGTAGCCCTGCTGCGCCAGGCCTGCCTCGCCGGCCTCCAGCCGCCAGGTGAACCGCGGTTGCCGGCTGTCGATGCCCACAGGGTCGTGCAGGTACTCGGTGCGGGGTTCGATGCGCAGCGGGGTGGCGGCGCGCGACTGGCAGGCGGCCGCCTCAGGCAGCAGCAGCCCTGCGAAGAGGGATATCGCAAGGGCGGGAAGGGGTCGGGGTGTCATGTGTCGATGGGTTCGTCCGGGTATGGGGGGTTCATTGGCGGGACCTGTGCTGTCGTCGGGTGCAGTCGTCGGGAACCCGGCCCCGGCCTGCCCGACGTCGGCGTCAGCGGCGGAGGATGCTGTCCATCGGACGACCCCGGGCCAGCTCGTCGACCAGCTTGTCCAGATAGCGCACCAGCTGCTCCGTCCGGTCTTCGATCCGTTCCACCCTCACGCCGCAGACCGTCCCGGTGATCTTCGCCGCGTCGGGGTTGAGGCGGGGCGCCGCAGCGAAGAAGGCGACGAAGTCGGACTTCCGCTCCACTTGCTCCTGCAGGCCCTCCGCGTCGTATCCCGTGAGCCAGCGGACCACCTCGTCGACCTCCTGCCGGGTCCGCCCCTTGCGTCCGGCCTTCTGCACGTAGAGGGGGTACACGCCGGCGAAGGTCATCCGGTGTATGCGTGCCGTCCGGGCCTGTGCTTTCTCGTCCATGCGCCTTCGCCTACGGGGTTTGGGGTGTTGCGGGGAGGTTGCGAGTCATGGGCGGCGGAGTGTCTTCAGCCGCAGGTTGCGGTATTCGACCTTCATGGAGGGGCCGGTATGCACCTGCAGGCAGAGCAGCCCCTCGTCCTTCCGATGGCCGGCGTCGTTGTCGGTCGTCTCGCTCATGAGCACGCCGTTGACGTAGTGTCGCATGCGGTTGCCCTGTACGACCAGCCGCAGTTCGTTCCAGTCGTTCGGGCGGATATGCGCCTTCAGGGCCCCGCCGTCGCCGAGGGAGGCGGTGACGGCCGGCTTGGCGCCGGCCTCCAGGACGGCCTGCTGACCGCGCATCGCGAGGAAGCCGCGGCCGCGCTCCTCGTAGTTCTGTCCCGTGTAGGTGTTGGCGCCGTCGATATCGGCCTGGTAGCCCTTCACCGCGAAGGGGACGCCCGGCACCTCCTCGCTGCGGTAGTTGACGCCGCTGTTGCCGCGTTCGCTGATGCGGTATTCGGCGATGAAGTCGAAGTCGGCCGGCCGGCCGCCCCGCCAGATGAGGAACGAGTTGCTGCGGATCTGCCGTTCCGGCGTCACCTCGCCCACCAGGGCGCCGCCTTCGACACGCCAGACGGCGGTGTCGCCCGCCCAGTCGCCGAACCCCTTCCCGTCGAAGAGACTGGCATGGCCGCGCTTTGCCGGCGGCTTCGACAACTGTGCGGTCAGCGACAGCGGCACGGCGGCCAGCAGCAGCGACAGCGCGGCCATGGCCGGTTGACGGAGGAGGGCGAGTGTCATATCCATGTGTCAGGTATGCGGTGGGGGGTGTCACTGTCCGGCGTACACCGCATGCGCGGGGTCGCCGCCGGCCTTGAGGTAGGCCAGCAGGTCCTTCAGCTCCTCGCTGTTCAGCCGGTCGACGAGGTTGGGGAGCATGGGCGAGACGGTCGAGACGCGGGTGCGCAGCACCTCGGCCTTGGCCAGCGTGCGGGTCTGCTGCATGGCGAAGGGGTTCTGGGCGATGACGTACTGCCTGTCGTCCTCGCGGATGATGCGTCCCGTCAGCGAGCCGCCCTTGCGGAGGAAGAACACGGTCGACCCGTACTGGTCGGAGATGGCCTGGTTGGGTTCGAGGATGGCGGTGAGCAGGTCGCGGTCGCCGAAGCGGGTGCCCGCCTGGGTGAGGTCGGGCCCCGAAGTGCCGCCGCTGCCGCGCATGAGGTGGCAGGAGGCGCAGAGGCTGGAGGCGAACATGGCCCGGCCGTTGTCGAAGTCGCGCCAGCCGAGGCCTTCCGACAGGCGTGCCATGGCCGTGTCGACCGTCCAATGGCGCCCCGGTCCCTTTGGCTGCCGCATGTCGGCCGACAGTCCCATCGACGCCTTCTGCACGAGGCCCTCGCCCGACAGTCGGCGGTAAGCGTCGAGCCGCTCCTTCGGCGCGTTCTCCAGGGCCTGCCGGCGGATGCCTTCGATGAAGCCGGCGTAGCTGTAACCGCCCTTGTAGCGGAAGGCGCTGTCGAACCAGCGCATGTAGGCCTCCTGCAGTGGCGGCGTCCAGCCCGTCCTGGCGCGGCTCAGCACGGTGGCGTGCCAGGTCTTCTGCAGGGGGGGGACGTTGGCGAGGACGTTGGCGATGGCCATGCCGTAGCCGGGGTTGCGCAGGATGAGGTCGGCGGGGTCGGTGACGGTGGCCCTGCCGACGCCCTTGTCCGTCGCGGTCCGCAGCAGCGCCATCGTCTTCGCCACCGCCGAAGGCGCCTCGAGGTGCACCAGGATCTTGGCGAGCGACCGGTCGGTCCGCGCATCGCCCGAGGGGTAGCGTCCGTCGAGGAGGCGGATGAGCTGCAGGCGTGTCGCCGGCGATGGTTCTCCGAGCCGCAGCAGGCAGAGTTCCACAGCCCGGAGCCAGTCCGTACGGAGCGCCCCGCCGAGGCTCCCTGCCGGCATCGCGGCGAGCGCCTGTAGGATGGTGTCGCGCTGGGCCGTGGCCCCCATCCGGGCCGCCGCGATGGCCGCCTGCACGCGCCGTACGGGGTCGGCCTCGGCGGCCACCCGTCCCGCCCACCCGTCGAGGGGCTGGTGCTCGAGGGCCACGCGCGCGGCATATCGCACGAAGCGGTCGGGGTGGTTCAGCGCCGGCCAGGCCGCCGCGACGGCCTCGGGATGCGGCCCCTCGTGGAAGGCCTCGAGCCGGCGGCGCAGCGCCATGTCGGGATGCGGCGGGGCGGGTGGGGGAGGGGCGGGGAAGCGGTCGCGGTCGACGTGGTACACCCGGAAGAGGTGCGACTCGCTGCGGCGGCCCCCCGAGAGGAAGTACAACGCCCCGTCGGGTCCGATGGTGCCGTCCGTCAGCGGGAGCGGCGAGCCCGAGAGGAACTCCTCGGCCCGGGCCCGGTAGTGCGCCCCCTCGCGTTCGGGGAAGACGGCGTAGAGGATGCCGAAGCTCCAGTCGAAGGCGAAGACGGCCTTGCGGTACCGCTCCGGGAAGCGCGCGTCGCGTCCGCTGACGACGCCCGTCGGTGAGCCCTGCCCGATATCGAGGAGCGGCGGCAGGTTGTCGGGGTCGTCGGGCGACCATTTGGCCGTACCCTTCCGCCAGCCGAACTCGCCGCCGCTGGGGACATGGCAGATGCGGGTCGGGCGGTACCAGGGCGTGCCCATGTCCCACTCCATGTCCGAATCGAAGGTGAAGAGTTCGCCGTCCTCGTTGAAGGCCATGTCGAAGGCGTTGCGGAAGCCGGCAGCGAAGAGGGTGGTCTTGCGGCCCTCGGGGTCGAGCCGTACGATCCAGCCGCCGTGGTCCATCGAATGCTGGTCGTGGCCGTTGGGGTCGAGGACCTGGGGCAGTAGGTTGTCGTTCCTCCAGACGGGCAGGTTGGCATAGGCACCCATCGGCGGCATTCGCGTGAAGTTGCCCATCATGGCGTAGAGCGAAGCACCGTCGGGGCCCGCCACAATGCTGTGGGGGCCATGCTCCCCGCGGCCCTCGAGCGCCATGAGGGTGTCGATGCGGTCGAAGCGGTCGTCGCCGTCGGTGTCGCGGAGGCGGTAGATGCCGCTGGGACGCGAGTTGGCGCGGTCACCCTCGTCGTTGACGACGACGTAGAGGCTGTTGAACGCGTACAGCAGCCCGTGGGCGTGGCCCAGCAGGCGGGCGGCCCGCGTCGTGTCGCCTGGCAGGTGGAGCTCGAGGCGCTCGGCCCGCACCCGCTCGCGGGACGTATCGGCCCCGATGGGTGGGATGACGAGGCGGTAGAGGTTGCCGTGCTGGTCGGAGGCCAGCATCCGGCCCCGGTCGTCGAAGGTCATCGACACCCAGGAGCCCTGCCCCTCCATCCGCGGACTGTGCAGCCGCTCCGCCCGGAAGCCCTCGGGCAGCCGCAGCGTCGCCACGACGGGGTCGGGGCCACCGCCGCCATGCGTCCACCCCAACAGGGTCATGCCCGCCATCCCCAAGATGCCAGTCCAGGTTCTCATGCGACCAAGATAACCCATTGCACGACATCCAGAACACCGAAGACCCCGAGGCCCGCCCCGCTCCACGCCGGGCCACCCTCGCAGCTCGCGGGTCACGGGCGGTCGAACAACCCCAGGAACTGCGGATCGATGCGGTAGACGAAGGCGCGCTTGTCAACGGCATCGCGCTCCCGGACCAGCAACGGCGCATCCCGCTTCAGGGTCTTGCGGAACGTGTCGTTGATGTGGTTCATCGTCACACTCCGCCGGGCCTTCTGGATGCTGTCGGGCTTTCCCGACACGCCGAGGACCTTGTTCAGCGTCTGACTGTCCGTCGACACGCCGGCCTGCGACTGCCGCAGGAGGACCTCGAACAGGTCGAGCTCGGCCGGCGAGAGCTGGGAGCGGAAGAAGGCGATGTCATCGAGGGGTCGGGCGCTCTTCGCTACCGCTCCGTCCGCCATCACCTCGGCTGCCACCGGCCCGGCCATGCCCGCCTCGGCGACGGATGCCGCATGCGTGTCGTCCCGCAAGCCTCCCCGCCTACGCCGCCGGAGGGCCCAGGCCAGTCCGCCGACGGGTACCGATATCAGGGCCACCCACTTCGCCCAGTCCGGCAGCAGCTGCCCCGACGGCGACGCGACGGGGCGGTACATCGCCTGTGCCGGCGACGGGTCGAAGTCGGCCTCGGAGACCCGCAGCCGGACATGCCGGACCTGGCCGCGGTCGCCCTGCAGCCCGTGGAGCGTGTCGCCCAGGTAGAGGAAGACACGGAAGACGGGATCGAAGAGGCGGTCGTTGCGGCCCAGGGTCATGACCGTGTCCGCGAGCCGGCTGCCGGCCGTCAGGATGCGGTTGCCGGGGATGTCGAAGAGCCGCAGGTTTGAGGTGCGCGTATCGATCAGCCCGAAGGGCGAGAAGCACAGCGACATCGGGTCGCCACCCCGGGCGTCGAACTCGTCGAAGTCGTCCTGCAGCCGCCCGAGTGCCGTCCACCGCCGTGTGGTGAAGTCGTACCGGTAGACGCTGTCCACGAAGATCTTCCTCGGAAAGGGGTGATGGGAGGTCGACAGGCTGCCCATCACGTAGAAGGCGTCGGCCGCCGGGTCGTAGAAATGGTAGTTGAGTTCGTTGGGCAGGCCCGCGCCGCCGGTGAGGAACTCCCAGTCGCGTCCCGCCGGACGGAAGCGCATGAAGAAGTCGCGCGTGTTCCAGAAGCCGTAGCCGCCATACTGGTACAGCGTGTCCTTGCGGAGAAAGGCCATCAGGTTGAAATTGTCGCCCGAGAACACGCTCGAGTCGAGCCGCTGCAGCGCGGGCACCCCGCCCTCGCTCCGCAGCAGGTAGACCTCGTGTGTGCCATCGCGGAGGAGGTAGTTGCGCGGACCGTCCTTCACCAGCACAAGACTGCCCTGCGACCGGTCGCCGAACCCGAACCAATACCCCCGCGGCAGGTAGCTGACGGTCCGCGAACGGCTGTCGGACCACAACAGCCGCGCCAGCTCGACCTCGGCGGGCGTGTTCCGCCGCGTGTCGGACTGGGCAGCGGCACCGGCCGCCCACAGGGCCGCCGCCATCAGGAGGACACCGTATCGAGCCATCGTACCCACGTTCGTAAAGCGCTAAGATAGGCGGAAGCGGCATGCCGTTTTCAGATAGCGCAGCCATGCTTCCCGGCGGGTGGCGGAGCTTGTCGCAGACCCTGCCATGAAGTGCCCGGACCCGCCACCCCGGCCGCATGGCAGCTCCGGCGCAGCCCGGCGACGCCTTCGTAGGGATGGCGATGGCGGGCCTCAGGCCTCCCCCGTGGACGGCATGCCGAAAAAAGGAGTAATTTCCCTTCCGGCCAACACCGGCCCGGCCCATCTCCATCCGACGACCGCATGTACGGCATCCTACGCCCCCTCCGGACCGCCATCCTCCCCGCAGCCCTCGCGGCCGCCCTGTTCGGCGCCTGCGGCGACGGCGGGGCAGCCCTGCCCGACCGGGTCGACTTCAACCACCATGTCCGACCCATCCTGGTGCAGAAGTGCTACCGCTGCCACGGCCCCGACTCGGGCAGCCGCAAGGCCGGCCTCCGCCTCGACACCTACGAAGGCGCCACCGCCCTCACCCGTGAAGGACTCCGGGCCATCGACCCCGGTCATGCCGACAAGAGCCTGCTCCTCTTCCGCATCAACCACCCCGACCCGGAGATGGTCATGCCCACCCCGGCGTCGAACCTCCGCCTCACCGACCGCGAACGACTGCTGCTGGAACGCTGGGTCGCCCAGGGCGCCGAATGGGCACCCCACTGGGCCCTCCTCCCACCCCGCCCCGCCGCGCCCCCCGGCCGTCAGGGACACCCCGTCGACCGCTTCCTCGACGCCCGCCTCGAAGAAGAAGGCATCCCGCCGGCAGGCCCCGCCGACAGGCACAGCCTCCTCCGGCGGGCCGCCTTCGTACTCACCGGACTGCCGCCCACCCCCGCCGAGCAGGACAGCTTCCTCAACGACCGCTCCGACGACGCCTATGCCCGGATGATCGACCGCTACCTCGCCTCGCCCCGCTACGGGGAACGATGGGCCCGCCATTGGATGGACGTCGTCCGCTATGCCGAGACCCGCGGCCATGAGTTCGACTATGCCATCCCCGGCGCCTGGCGCTACCGCGACTACCTCATCCGCGCCTTCAACGATGACCTGCCCTTCGACCGCTTCGTGACAGAACAGATCGCCGGCGACCTCCTGCCC
>Ga0169931_10000557_pt1 | contig 61471 bp, 59 predicted proteins | sample Kivu_15m_20L_FD_129675 | JGI IMG/M metagenome (GOLD analysis project Ga0169931, IMG submission 129675) | Freshwater microbial communities from Lake Kivu, Western Province, Rwanda to study Microbial Dark Matter (Phase II) - Kivu_15m_20L... | ecosystem: Environmental > Aquatic > Freshwater > Lake...
AGGTGTTTCTACCTTATGAACTTATATTAAGACAAATGTTTAGTTTTGTAAAGGGGTTTTTACAAAATTTTTAATAATTTTGCCAATTAGGGATTTTCCTATATATGGTGGGGGTTTTCGCCTCCTGGAGGTATTTTATATGTGTGTAGACAAATTTATAAGCTAAGATAATAATTAAGTTATATGCAAATATATGCGATCGCACAATTTTCCACAAATCTATAATCGAAAAAACTGATGGAAAGGGTGTTGCTGCAAGCGCTTAATCCCATAACCTTCTGCTGCTTTTGCCATTTAATGTTTCATGGGCATTTTGTAACAAATGGGGAATGTCTAAACTCTCGGGACATTTGGGTAGGCAATCACCACATTCTGTACAGCGGTTTCCTCTCATTCCAGAAAACCAATGACCAGCATTTTCCAACATTCCATAACGATACTTGCCATAATCAATCATATTGTAGGCAACCGATAAATTTCGTAACCTTAATATCTCGGGGATGTTGATATTTTCCGGACAGGGTAAACAATCATAACACTGACTACATTTATCAGTTCCCAAAATTTGGGTTTGGTAGTTTTCTAAGTTTTTAAAAACTTTGACCTCTGCTGGTGTTAAATTACTAGTATTATCAGAAACTGCCAAGGGTAAAGTTAATTCCTCTGGATTTCCAGCACCTACACTTAGGGTAGTAATTCGCGAATCACTCAACAAAAACCGATAGTTCAATTCCAGAGGGGTGAAGGGTTGACACAGTTCCTTTAATTTATCCGATGGCGTATACAGTCTCCCACCCTTATCTGCAGGAGAAATAATAAATACACCCATATCTTTTTCTGCTGCTACTGTAACCGCTAAATTGTTGCGCTGGAAAAAATAATAATAATGCAAATTCACAAACTCAAAATAATCTGTATTAATGGCATCCAAAATAATCTTTAAACTACCATGGGTAGAAAACCCAACATGTTTAACTCTACCATCTTCTATTGCTTTCTGTATAGCTTTCATACAGCCATTATTAGACTTTACCCATTCCCAATGCTGCTCTGTATTTAAGCCATGAATACCCAAAGCATCTAAATAATCAACATTTAGTTTTTGTAAAGACTCATCAATATGTCGCTCCATAGTGCTATTATCTGCACAAGGAGGGATTTTAGTTGTAATATAAAATTGACCTCGGGGTACTGATAAACCTATTTTAATAGCCGTACCTAAATACTCCTCACTTTTACCGTAACCCCTAGCAGTCTCTAAATGATTGATTCCCCATTCTAAAGCCTTTTCTATAGTGTGATGGAAAATTTCCACATCAGTTATACACCGCATTGTCCCCAGGGAAAACACGGATAAGTCTAAATTAGTTTTACCAAAACGACGGTATTTCATGACCTAAATTTAGAGAGTAGTTCCACTATAGAAATGGCTGTAGAAGAAGCATGATTAAAAATGGTCAGTGAACACCTTAACCATCACTATTGCCAAATCGTTTAATTAAATCCTCCGGACGAAGATTGGAAACAAATTCCCGAAATGCTTGTTGTTCAGCTTCGTCAGCATCACGGTTCACAGGAATAGAAGCATCCGCCACCACTTCTTCCATCACCCAAATAGGCGAATTGGTACGTAAAGCAATGGCGATCGCATCACTGGGACGAGAATCAATCTCCTTTTTCACATCACCTTGCTGAACAATTAAAGCTGCATAGAAAGTATCCTTTTGTAAAGAATGAATAATGACCTTTTCTAGGGTCATATCCCACACTTCCAAAATATTGACCATGAGGTCATGAGTTAAAGGTCTGGGTGGTTTTTGATGCTCCATAGCACCCATGATAGCTCTAGCTTGCTCTTGACCAATGTAGATTGGTAAAGCTCGACGATCTGAACTATCTTTCAGGAGTACGATCGGACTGCGGGTTATGGCATCTAATGCTATACCAGCGACTCTCATTTCAATCATTGGCTAACCCTCTAAAATCCTTGTCTAGCGTGAGTGCTAAGTGGTAAAAATTACCCTTGAGCCAGTTGTGTGAGACAGAAGTAAACATAAGGTTTTTCTTCTCTATAATGACTTGTATTAGACTGCTGGATAAAACCCAGACCATCTGGACTTTATCTAGACTTTATTGTTGCTAATGACCTAGGCCAAATTATGCTCCTCCACAATTATTATCTTAATCAAGTATGCCTTGAGATTGATGGGAATGTGTGAATTTTAATCGGTTGGGAAAATTTGATCAATTGTCTGGAAGCGTCTGGAAGATTGAAGAAGTTTTGAAGATTTTGATGGGCAATTATTGCTTTTTTCTCCTCAAAACCGCAGATTGTGACACAATTAGAGTTAATTTGGCAGGTTAATTATGTTTACAGGCTTGATTCAAGGATTAGGTAGGATTAAACCTTTATCAGGAGATTTATGGCAGATTACACTTATTAATTCGTTAACAAGTCCTACAGGTACAATTATGAAAGATTTAAGTTATGGTGATAGTGTATCCGTAGATGGTGTATGTCTAACAGTAGAAGAACTTCTCCAGGAAGGCTTTATTGCTACTGCTTCACCGGAAACCCTACAGCGAACAACTTTAGGCACAAAGGAGGTTCAAAGTAGATATGTGAATTTGGAAACCTCCCTGCGCGTGGGGGGTAAGGTAGGGGGTCACTTTGTTATGGGTCATGTGGATGGAATTGGTGAGTTAGTTTCCTCAGCACAAACAGCCAGCTCTTGGGAAATGACCTTTATTGCACCACCTGACATAGCTCGCTATATTGTCCCCAAAGGTAGCATCGCTATTAATGGCATTAGTCTCACGGTGGCCAGATATCAACCTGAACACTACCAGTTCACTGTGGCTGTAATTCCAGTCACATACTCAGAAACTAATCTTAACTGTTTAGTCCCGAACAGTTGGGTGAATCTGGAAGCTGATATTCTCGGTAAATATGTAGAAAATTTCCTTTCTATGTCACACCAAGAACATCAAACTTCAGAGGAAATCACACCAGCGTTTTTAATGGAACATGGTTACGTCTAGGCTTGTACCATTTTAGAAATAGCTTTATCGTAGTTGTTTGCTTTGGGAGTTGTAGTTATAGGCAACTCTATTATAAAGACTATTCATTCCGGCCTGTAACTGCATACTAGGATCCACAGCAACCCAGCCATTGGCAGTCAGGTGACGAACCTCAAAATGAAGGTGGGGACCCGTGGAGTTGCCTGTACTACCCACACGACCGATGATCATTCCTGGCTCTACCCATTGTCCAGGACGCACTAAAATTTCTGACATGTGACCGTAAAGGGTTTGTTGTCTCTGGTCATGATTAATGGTTACTGCTAAACCATAACCACCCATCCAATCAGCCATCTCTACTTGTCCCTTCTCTGCTGCTAAAATTGGTGTTCCTGTGGGTGCAGCAATGTCCATCCCAGCATGGAAACGGCGATCGCCTGTGATAGGATGTGTTCTCCAACCAAATAGGGAGGTAATAGGCGCTGCAAAGGATAATGGGTATGTAATATCAGAGACACTACCGGAATTAGTACCATTATCAGCAAAGGAACTAATATAAGGGACTTGTGGTAAAACCGATGCTAGGTCAAAATCATAGGCAACCTTACTGGGACGGGGTGCCACCTTTCCTTCTATCATTGGTGGTGGTAGGGTGCCAAAACTGGGAGTAATTGGGGTCACCGTTGTGTTAGAGGAAAATTCTCTGGGGTCGCGAGGTCGATTATAGCTAGTCTTTGTGGAAATTCTTCCCATATAACCCCCCGCGCTGGTATGACGACTACTGGAATTGGATCCTAGACTGTGCCAATTTTGGGAATTATTCACAGTAGCAGCTAAGGAATTGACAACCTCCTCAGACTTCTGACTTTGGGGCCTGGGACTGCTATTATTCGTGCTTAGTGCATTTTCATTGGGTACTGTTTTAAGCGGGCTTTTACCTAAATTCACAGCTCCACTTTTCTTTAGCCAAGTAGGTGCTGACTTTCGGGTAGAGTTTGCTACGGATGGATTAGTGGGATTTTTGCCACCACAAGTGCCAACAGACTTCCCTGGCTGGGAGATTACCGCTTTACAATCTGGAGTTCTTCCTGTAACTTCCACGGAACTAGGTGCATCATATTTAACGGTACTATTTCCGTTATATTCCGTGGGATCAATTTGAGTGCTATTATAGTCCTTACCTGTATTCCCGTTGTCACTATTATTGGGTTGACTAGTCACTGGAATTACTAGTGTGGATGTTTCTGGGATGGGTTGAGTACTAGTAGGTAATGTTTCAGGTTGGGACTTTAGGACCGGAAGTGCGGGAACTTTCAAGATTACTGAAGTTGGAGAACTTTCTGACCTAGATTCAGAATTCCCCTCTGTTGCAACACTTTCAAGATTTGAGTTAACTTCTGAATTCTTTCCCTGGGTTTGCACACCAGTTTTCAATTCCGTCACCTTGGATTCCACGGGTAGGGATACCTGACCATTTTGCCCCTTGTCTCCCAATGTAGTTGGTTGAGAAACTTCCACTGTAGAGACAATATTATCTACTGGCGATTCGGTTTGGGCAAATACAAAACCCCCACTTAGTAGGCTAATACTGCTCAACCAGGATAAAGTTTGAGCAGGTACTGTAGAAGCAAAGCGTTTGGCTGTTAAGTTTTGATTATACTGTCTTTGCTTTTTAGTAGATTTATGGGAATAGGGCATTTTTTCCTTATTTGTGGGTAAGTTTAAAATAGTATGGACAGATTAAAAACAACTAAACAGAGAATTGAGTGTAACCCAAACTGATTGTACCTGGTTCAAGAGAAATTTCTCCTTGGATGAGTTCCTCTCTATTACCGGATGTTTGTAGGCGCAAATGACCTTGGGGTGTAACCCCGACCACGGTAGCTAAAACACTAGTTTCAACTAAACTATCCTCATTTTCACCTGAAAATGGGATATTGACACATACTTGATCACCCAAATTGATAAGTAAATCCAGATAACGGGACAAAACAATGCTTATTCCTTCGTCTTGTAAACAATCCAGACCGGATTGTATTCCCAGTAAAACCTGAGCAGCAAGCATTTCCAGTCCAGAAATTGGCCACAAATTCTCGTTTTGCCAAGAATGTAGGTTAATACCTGTTTCTGGCACGGGATTTTTCCAGTTGACACCTACGCCAATGACCACCTGGGTAATTTGTCCTTGTTGAACTTTAGTTTCTGTTAAAATGCCTCCCAGTTTGCGACGATTTAATACTAAATCATTTGGCCACTTTATTCTTGCTTCCACGCCACAATTTTTTAACTGGGATGCAATTCCCCAAGCACTGGCCAAAGTTAGTTGATACCCGTTGGCAACTTCCAGTTGTAAAGGTATGCCCAGGGAAATATATAATCCGCCTTGGGGAGATAGCCATTGTCTTCCCCACTGTCCCTTTCCCGCAGTTTGCTGTTGGGCAATCACTACACATCCCCGTTTTTCCCCTTGACTCAACAATTGCCACGCCATTTGATTTGTTGATGGTAAACTTTCAAAAACGTGCACAGAACTGAATAAATGTAGCTGTTGGTGTTCTGACTCTAAGTGACGTTTCCAGTAGTGTTTCAAACGTTGTTGATTAAATTCCACTTTAACTTTCCTAAATGGCAATTTTCTACCACTTGCCATAACGCTGACATTTCCGGTATAGCAGAAAGCTTTGCCAACAGCAAAGAGTTTTGCCACCGAATTTCTGATAAAATAAGAAAGTGTGGTTTGTTTTTAAAAAGTAGAACTATGATTTTGACACTAGGTTGGGTATCGCTAATGGTCGTCTTTACATGGTCCATTGCCATGGTCGTTTGGGGACGTAACGGACTGTAGGGTAACTGTGGAGAGTTCATTACTGAATATTTTAGCTGTAGTTGCCCTAATGTTACTAGTAGGGGTTACGGGCGGTGTAGTTTATTTAACCTTAGCTGATTGGCGCGATCGCCGTCGTCGAGAGGAAGAAAACCGACAAATGAACCGCAGCACAGCCAAACGACGTTGATTTCGGGGGATTTTCCCCCTTTAACTATTATTTTCTCCTGGTAAATCCAAAGCAATTAATAAGGCCTGGGCCAGATGGGCCATAACCACCTCAGAAAGCACACCACGTAATCGCAAAAAGCGCGTTTTCGATAAAACCCGCACCTGATCTGCCATTGCGACCGAATCCTTCCTGAGACCACCATCTGGTGCTAAAATCAAAACCTGGGTAGGATAAACCCGTTTGCCCGTTTGATAGGTTGTACATGGTACTGCTAAAACAACCGGGCTAGATAGATTAATCACGTCACGACTCACAATAACTACTGGACGGGTTCCTCCCTGCTCAGAACCTTCAGTCATTTCAAGACGCGCATCATACACTTCACCCCTTCTCATCGTGGAGATTCCCCTAGCCGCAACGCTTCCCATTGCGCCGTAGCAAATTCCACCTCCATCCTTAAAACTTCTGCTTGATAATCCGGGTCTCTAGTCATTTCCGCTAAAGCGGCATCAATTTCAGCTCGTTTTTGTGCTGCTAGTTCTCTTTTCAGAGCTTGCACCACAAAGTCATTGCGATTTTTAGCTTTACCTTCTAACACTGCTTTATCAGTTGCTTCTAGCAATTCTTTCGGTATGGTTAACGTTGTGCGAATAGTTTCTACTTTCATGGCGCGTTCAATCTGTGATGTCTGAAGTGATGCCTTATATGATATCGTTTTCAGCATACATTAAGAAACAAAAGATTTTAGATTTTAGATTTAGGAGATTAACCAATACCCATTACAAGATCTGTCATCGGTCAACCGTCAACGCCAAATACAACACAACCACTGGTGATATCGTAGTTGGTGATAATGAATGGGGACATTTACAACTGGATGTCACATCCATATATTTATTGATTCTGGCACAGATGACCGCACCTGGTCTGTCAATTATTTTCACTTTGGATGAAGTGAACTTTGTTCAAAATCTGGTTTACTATGTGGGTAGGGCCTATCGCACTCCTGATTATGGTATCTGGGAACGGGGTACTAATAATTAATCATGGTAATGATGAAATTGCTAGAGGGAGAATTACCTTAAAGTCTCTATTGCCAAGGGAATCTGCTTCTAAAGAGGTAGATGCCGCATTGTTAAGTATAATCAGCTATCCCGCTTTTGCTGTGGAAGATCCAGGGCTGTGCGATCGCATTTTTCAAAAGATTATTAACAAATTAGCTGGCAACTACGGTTGCAAGGGTTTTTTATATGAAACCCAACGCCCGCATGGGTCTCTTTCCTCGGTCCATTCTATAATAAACAAGGAGTGTCAAAAACCTGTGCATATTCATACCTTAGAAGAATGGCAACATTCCCACGATTTTTCTGGTAACCAGCATCAAGCTGAGAAAAGTACCAAAATTGTTATGGTGCTAACCGCATTAACTATGATAGCGGAAATTGCAGCAGGTACCATTTTTGGTTCCATGGCCTTACTAGCTGATGGTTGGCACATGGCTACCCACGTTGCAGCTTTTGGTATTACTGTCTTTGCCTATCAATACGCACGCAATAACGCCAACAATCCTAAATATACTTTTGGCACTGGTAAGGTTAGCGTCCTAGCTGGATTTACTAGTGCTGTAGTCTTGGGAATTATTGCCCTTTTCATGGGGATTGAATCGCTGCAGCGATTTTTTACACCCACCGGAATTCAGTTCAATGAGTCCATAACTATAGCTATTATTGGCCTATTTGTCAATATAGTCAGTGCCTTTTTATTGGAAGATCACCATGATCACGAACATCATCATGAACACCAGCAGGATCATAATTTACGTGCTGCCTATTTTCACGTTTTAGCTGATGCTTTGACTTCTGTATTTGCCATTATTGCCTTATTTGCTGGTAAATTTTTAGGTTGGGTATGGATGGATGCAGCAATGGGACTGGTGGGCGCAGGAGTAATTAGTCAATGGTCTTACGGTTTGCTACAAGATACCGGTTTGATTTTATTGGATGGGTCTGGTGATAAACAAATAAGATTGGCCATTGTCAACGCTATTGAAGAAAATTCGGACAATCGTGTGACGGATATACATATTTGGTATGTTGGACAGCATCATTTAGCAGCTATGATTTCCCTAGTTACCCATGATCCAAAAACGCCAGAATACTATAAAATGTTACTTAGAGATATTCCTACTATTTCTCATGTTTCTATAGAGGTAAATCCTTGTCATGGTGAGTCTTGTCAAGAAACTAGAACTTGCTGAGGTCAATTAATGGTTATTTACAGTGATAGTCCTAATAATCGAGCGATCGCAATTCCTAGGAATGATGTTGAAATCCCCCTAACTCCAGATGAGTACAGAAGGATGGAGGAAACTGAGCAAGAACGTCATGAGTACGCAGATGGAAGGATAATTATTATGCCAGGAGGTTCGGAAGTTCATAGTCGTATTACTGTAGATATAACTACCTTTTTGAACCTTGCTCTTAGAGATAGCAGTTTTGAGACTTATAATAGCGATTTAAGAATCTGGATCCCCAGCTTAAATCATGGAACCTACGCTGATATATTTGTAATTGGTGGTAGTCCGGAATTCAATCATAATCGCACGGATGAAGTTCTCAACCCCCTATTAATTATCGAAGTTCTGTCTCCTTCCACAGAAAAGTATGACAGGGGAGACAAATTTAGAAAATATCGCTCCCTTCCCAGTTTTATCGAATACGTACTAGTTGCTCAGGATGAACTATACGTTGAACAATACTCTAAACAACATGGGGAAAAAAACAATGTTTGGCAACTGGAAATTTATGACCAAATTGAGAAATCAGTTATCTTCCACAGTATAAACGTGGAAATTCCCATGAAAGAAATCTATCGCCGGACAGAATTCTCATAAATCATGAACAACAAGTCACAACTTGGTCATGGTGTGGGCAATCTCAGCGGAGATAAAAGGCAGAATTTCCCGATTTTTAGCGTTTTCCTTCCCTTCTGTAAAAACTACCAAAAGATAAGGATGGTAATTGGGTAACTCAATATAGGCAGCATCATGGCGTACAGAAGAAGTCCAACCCGCTTTTGACCAGATTTGGCTATTTTGAGGCAAGCCACATCCTAAGAAACCTGTAACTTGATCTTCTTCTAAATCTTTTAGTAATTCATCAGTACTAATTTCTCGCTTGAGTAGGGTCAGCATTTGCTGAGAACGCTGACTAGAAACCGCCACACCACCCACAATACTGTGTAACAACTGAGCAGTAGCATTAGTGGTTAACATATTTCTATTTTCAAACATTTCCCCGTAAAAAGCTCTTTCTCTCCCATAGGGACCATCACCCCAGGTTTTTTGGCAAACGTTAATACTCGTCATTTCTTGCCAACCCAGGGACTGATAATAACGGTTAATAATTTGTCTTTGATACTTCCAAGTAGCAAAAGGCTCAGTGGGCAATTCTGGACCAGAGGCGGTTCCGGTAAGAATGTCAACTATCAAGCTAGTAGCATCATTACTAGAATCCACAATCATATCATTCAGGGCTCGTTCCAACTCCTTAGAGGTGCTAGTCATTCCCCGTTCCAACCACTCATGGGCTGCCACCATGTAGAACAATTTTACTATACTAGCGGGATAGATCCGGTTGTGACCATGATAACTAAAACCTCGGACTGGATGATGCCAAAAAGCATCGGGGGTCAAAGCGCCACCCGTGTTGACAATAACAGGAGGGTCGTAAACAACCCAGGTTAAAGCTATTTGGTCATCAGACAATTGAGGGAATTTCGACCTGGTAGCTGTTAGAACTTGATTGCCCAAATTGTTCAGGAATTCATCTTCACGAAAAAAAGACATTGTTAATGGGTTTGCGATAATAGGTTTTTATTGGTCCTGTACTGACAGACAGAAACCGGATTATGGCTGACAATTATAGAATTATTGGCTAGTTCTACAAATACAATTATCTAGAAAGAAAAGGTTATGAAGTTCACATCAGTCAAGTTTTGCCTAGCTTTTCTGTGGTTGACCCTGGGAGTTGATTTAGGGGGTTTGGAGTTGAATAATAGAGTTGTGGCACAATTACCTCCAGAACCTCCAGAAATTTTTCCCTTACCTAACAACCAATCAATTCCCGTCTTAAAATCAGAGTTCGGAGTGAGAATAGTTGATGGTCAGGGTAAGGTTAATTTTTTCCCTACAACCAGGATACCACTAAAGAGGGGTGATGTTTATGGTTGGCGAATTACCCTGGAAAATTATCGAGGTCAGGTAAAATGGCGGGAGGTATTGCGTTTACCAAAAGCTCCAGAAACATGGATTACACAGGATAAAAAACATAACTTCTCCCTGGGAGCAGATGGTACTACAGCAATTACAAGACGCACTCAAATGGCGAAAGATGGTGTGATTGAAAACTACTGGCAAATATCTCCTGGCGATCCTCTTGGTCAACACAAGATAGAAGTTTATGTTGACGACAGTCTGATTACCACCTTTGAATTTGAAACAGTACAATTCTAACATTGAGCCATCTCCCGGGCCAGGTTTATTCCTCTTCTTCCATTTCCTCCTCTACTTCCTCTTCAGTGGACTTAGCCACAGAATTGGCGGAAACTACCGCGCCCTGATCTAGTTTAGCACGTACCTGCTCTTTAATTTTTTCGGCAAAATCAGATTTCTCTTCCAGGTATTTGATGGCATTATCTCTACCCTGGGAAATATTCTCTCCGTTATGACTATACCATGCACCTTTTCTAATTAGCACACCTGTTTCTTCTGCTAGGTCTACCAAGCAACCCAGGGTTGAAATCCCCTTACCAAAGATAATGTCAAATTCAGCTATTCTAAAGGGTGGTGCAACTTTATTTTTTGCTACCTTAACCTTAACCCGATTACCAAATTCATCGGAACCTTTTTTGAGTGTTTGAATTCGGCGGATATCTAACCTTACAGAAGCATAAAATTTCAGGGCGTTACCACCTGTGGTAGTTTCCGGACTACCATAGGTAACTCCTATTTTTTGGCGTAATTGGTTAATAAAAATAACTGTGCAACCGGATTTACCAATGTTACCAGTAATTTTACGTAAAGCTTGACTCATCAATCGAGCTTGTAAACCCACGTGGGCATCACCCATATCCCCTTCTATTTCAGCGCGAGGTACTAAGGCAGCTACAGAGTCAATTACTACTATATCAACTGCGGCGGAGCGTACTAACTGATCAACTATTTCCAAACCAGCTTCACCAGTATCTGGTTGGGAAACCAGCAGGTTTTCAATATCCACGCCCAATGCACCTGCATAGGTAGGATCCAGAGCGTGTTCTGCATCCACAAAAGCTGCTATACCCCCATTTCTTTGCACTTCCGCAATTGCGTGGAGGGCCACAGTGGTTTTACCGGAACTTTCTGGTCCATAGATTTCTATGACTCTCCCTTTGGGTAAACCACCACCCAAAGCCAAATCTAGGGTTAGTGCCCCGGTAGAAATGGTTTCCACTCGCATTCGGGTAGCATCACCCAAACGCATAATTGCTCCTTTACCAAAACTGCGCTCAATTTGGTTTAGCACCATACTCAGTGCTTTTTGTTTGCCAGTATCCGCTGTGTTAGTTGCCATTAGAGTCTCTAAATATAGGATTTAACAAAGATGCGTTAAGGTAGCTTTGTTTTTTTTGATCAGAACAATTATACTATCCTAACCAGAAAAGGTGCGATTAGTAATTTTTGACAAAAAACCTTGAGAAGATTTTAGCGCTATCTGAACATGGTGGCAATGTTGGCACTTTCACCTTCAAGGTCGGTTATATTCTATAATTACCCCAAGGGAGATAAGAGGAAAACGAGTGGCAAATTTTCGTTGAGACTGGTCAGAAAGTGCACCCATTAGCGGTTCCATAATTACAGCTAAGGCATTTTCAATAATTAAAATTAAAGGTGCCAAAGATGATGGAAACCCGAACTGAATTAACAGTTGTGGTAGATAGGTGTTATAGACCAACCAGGAAAGTGTAATTGCCCCTTGTACCCCTGCTAAAGCCCAAACCTGTTTCCACAAAACGCTCAACTTGGATTTGTATATACTCATGAAATCTTGATATCCCAAAATGGAAAGTGACCCAAGAAATCTCCAAAGGGGCGATCGCTCGTTTACAAACAAAAAGGTGAATTTATCTGCGGGCGATCGCCACCTCCATAATAAATACAGTAAAACTAATACTGTGGTACGGAGGGGTCTACCTCCTGACTCCAAGCATTAATACCACCCTTGACATTAGTTCCTGATATACCTGCTGCTTTGAGAATAGCCAGAGCTTTGGCAGAGCGTCCACCCATCTTACAATGGGCGATTAAACTGTGTCCATTAAGTAATTCTTTGACCCTTGCTACACCATCACCATTTTCAATTTCTGGTAGGGGTATTAACACAGAACCAGGAATCCTGGCAATTTCATATTCATTAGGATTACGCACATCTAATAGGATAAAATCCTGAGAACCACTGTCTATGAGAGTCTTTAACTCCTTGACAGTCATTTCCTGGGTTTCCATTTGCTGTTGCGCTTCCGCTGCTCTAGCTTGGGGAATACCACAAAATTCTTCGTAATCAACGAGTTTGTCAATTACTGGACGGACAGGGTTAGGACGCAACTTCAACTCTCGGAACTTCATATCCAAAGCGTTATAGAGCACTAAACGCCCACTAAGGGTAGTCCCCTTACCAATAATAATCTTTACTGTTTCCGTAGCCTGAATTACACCGATAATTCCCGGTAAAATCCCCAATACACCACCTTCTGCACAGGAAGGAACCATACCCGGTGGCGGGGGTTCAGGATATAGATCCCGATAGTTAGGACCACCTTGGTAGTTAAATACTGTTGCTTGTCCTTCAAAACGGAAAATTGATCCGTAAACATTGGGTTTGTTTAACAATACACAAGCATCATTAACTAGATACCGGGTGGGGAAGTTATCAGTCCCATCCACAATCACGTCGTAGGGACTAAGTATGTCAATAGCATTTTCTGAACTTAACCGAGTTTCATATAGGTCAACTTGACAATAGGGGTTAATTTCATGAATGCGGTCTTTTGCCGATGCAATTTTGGGTTTACCCACCCAAGATGTGCCGTGGATGACTTGACGTTGTAAGTTAGAGAAATCAACCACGTCAAAATCAACAATACCGATACGTCCCACCCCTGCTGCTGCTAAGTATAATAGCAGTGGTGAACCAAGTCCACCTGTGCCAATACATAACACGCTGGCAGCCTTTAGGCGTTTTTGTCCTTCTAAGCCTACTTCTGGCAAGATTAAATGGCGAGAGTATCTTTCGTAGTCGTCTTTCGTTAACTGGATTTCATCCAGATTAGGATTTAGCATAGTAGGAAGATGCAGAATCTCAGAATACCAATAATAACTCAAATTGCAGGAAGTTTCTCCTGAATGTATCCTTTCTGTCAAGATTAAACTGGGGCTTCAATTTCTTAAGGATCAACCAGAAGATTTTTAAACCATAACCAAACCATGATAGGATAATTCCCAAGTATAAAAGCTGTGTCGGATTAATTGGATTTAAACAAACATGGAAGCAGTAATTTTATTAGCAAAACTGCCCGAAGCTTACCAAACCTTCGGGCCTTTGGTAGATGTACTCCCGGTTATCCCTGTATTTTTCTTGCTGCTTGCTTTTGTTTGGCAAGCTGCTGTGGGCTTCAGGTAAATTAATCGGTCCTCAATACGGACAGGTAATCCCTGTCCTCAAACTTTTCCATAAGCAATGAGATTAACCAGTGACGGGTCACAATTAACAGCTAACAGCCATGGGGAACATTAGATTCATCAAAGAAAACAAGGAAGTAATAGCAGCGGATGGAGCCAACCTCCGACTCAAAGCATTGGAGAATGGAATTGACATCTATAAGTTGTGGGGTAAAATGACCAATTGTGGTGGTTACGGACAATGTGCCACTTGCATTGTGGAAGTTACTGAAGGACTGGAGAATCTGTCATCGCGCACGGATGTGGAAAAGCGAAAATTTAAGAACTCCCCAGATACTTACCGTCTTGCTTGTCAAACTCTAGTTAATGGGCCGGTAAGTGTGATTACCAAACCTTAACCTCCCTCCTTAGTTGGAGGTTTTTTCCTATGCAACTTGTCATTTTCAGTGAATCAGTGTATAGTGTAAAAGTGGTCGTTACGGAACATCGGCACGACCTAAAACGGATAGGGAGCGATCGCAAGACTACTTGAGTAGCAGGTGGCTGTGAACTGTCAAAAATCGCTGGCCTTCTGGGTCAGTGAGTATGTCAACAAAAATCAATTTAGAGAGAGGCTATCTTGCCATGCAAGTGAATGACCTAGGGTTTGTAGCAAGCATCTTGTTCGTGCTTGTTCCTGCCGTGTTTTTAATAATTCTTTACATTCAAACTGCCAGTCGCGAAGGTGGAAAAAACTAACCTTGACACTTCCCGCTCATTAATGTCCACCCAAACCTACCCAGACCTTAACAATCTTGGTAGGTGGGGTGAGCGTGCATGACTCCGCCATAAAAAAGAGTTACCTACCACCAGGTAAGGTTGGCTACGAAAGATAGGTCATGACATCGTCAAACTTGGTTTTTCTAATTGATGCCAACAAACAGCCAACCCGTCTTGTCCAATTCTCAAATTCGTTAAAAATCATCAATAACATCAAATTTGCCTCAGTCTATTGGGCTAAATTGGGAGTGGGTTTGTCTATAGTTTAGAGGGAAACCCTAATCAACCTTCAGAAAAATTCTCACAAGATGATTCAAAAAATTTTGTTGGCTGTCTCAGGACTCGGACACGCAGAGGAAATGATGAAAAACTTAAAGGAACTACCATCAATCCAATCTGCTAAGGTTACAGTTCTGCACGTTGTACCTTCACAAAGCACCGCAGCAGCTATGACGGAAAAATGGGAAGAGGGTGGTAAAATCCTCGCTAATGCTATTCAGTCCCTCAATTTTGACCCTAGCCAAGTCTCTTCTATTTTGCGTCAGGGCGACCCCAAGGATGTGGTTTGTCAAGTAGCTGATGAAATCGGCGTAGATCTAATTGTTATGGGATCTCGGGGACTTAAACGTCTAGAATCTATTCTGTCTAACTCTGTTAGTCAGTATGTGTTTCAATTATCCTCTCGCCCTATGTTGCTAGTTAAGGATGATATATATGTTAAACGCATCAAACGAGTTATGGTGGCTATGGATGGATCCCCTTCCTCATCCCAGTGTTTACAACTGGCTTTGTTTTTGCTAAGTGGCGTTGAGTCTGGACAGTTAATACTAACTAACGTTAGTACAGATCTGGGAGGAAAAGTGTCAGGTATCACTGACATTAAACCGGAAAGAAACTCGGTTTTGGGTAATGCGGTAGCTACTGCTGAAGGTCGTGGTATTCCTGTGCGTTGTGTCACCAGCAGTGGTAAACCAGGCGAGGAAATTTGCCGCCTAGCACAGGAACTAAACGCTGACCTTTTATTGCTTGGTTCGCCAGACCGCCGTCCATCCATAGCCAAGAGTTTTGTAGATCTTGACCGACTATTGGGTTCTTCCTTATCTGACTATGTACGGGTAAACGCTACTTGTCCCGTACTGTTGGCAAGAACTGTTTCTTAAATTCGCAGTTTCTTGTAATAAACTGAACAGGTGTTAGCTTGTTCAGAATGACACCATATCACAAGACGGGGGTTGGTAGCTGAAAACCTGGGGTGTTAGCAATTTCCCCCCGAATCTTCTAGCGAGCTGGTAAAAGACCGTTATGCCTAAGTAGAGCTTTAGTGCTGGGTTTTCGACCTCTAAAGGCCTCAAAAATCTCCATGGGATGTTTGCTACCACCCATAGATAGAATTGTATCTCGATAGCGACGACCAATAATTTGGACTGCTTCTTCATTATCTAGTCCAACTTCTTCAAAAGCAGCAAAAGCGTCAGCACTTAAAACCTCTGCCCATTTGTAACTGTAATATCCGGCCGCATAACCACCTTCAAAAATATGACCGAAAGCACAGAGAAATTGATCCTCCGGTAGAGGAGACAAAATAGTAGTAGTTTTAGCAATACGATTGCGTATATCTACTGGAGTTTCTTGACCGGTGGGAAAATAGCGATGATGTAATTCTAAATCTACCATACTCAGGTGAATTTGTCGTAACATTGCGGAACCGCTCATGTAGTTGCGGGCATCCAACAGTTTGTGATAGTATTCCTCTGGCAGCGGTTCACCCGTTTGATAGTGTTTAGCCATACCAAACAGGGTGGGACGGTCATAACACCAATTTTCCATGAATTGACTAGGCAACTCCACTGCATCCCATTCTACATTGTTAATACCTGCTGCTCCAGTATAATCAACCTGAGTGAGCATGTGGTGGAGACCATGACCGAACTCATGGAAGAGAGTTTCTACCTCATCAAAGGTCATCAAACTGGGCTTATCATCCACAGGGGGAGTTTGATTACAAATGAGATAGGCCACTGGTAAGCAGACCACATCTACACCATTTTGGGTAGCCCTACGGCGGTGAATACAAGCATCCATCCAAGCTCCACCACGTTTTTCTACTGGTCTACTGTAGAGGTCTAGATAAAAGTAAGCAATGGTCTTACCAGAAGAGTCAGAAATTTTAAAATAGCGAACATCTTCATGCCAAATGGGAGCTTGACCATCTGCTGGACTAACGATTACACCAAACAGACGTTGAACCAGCTCAAATAGGCCATTGAGAACTTGAGGTAGGGGAAAATAGGGACGTAATTCCTCCTGGGTGAAAGTGAATTTGGCCTCTCGCTGACGCTCAGCCCAAAAACTGACATCCCAATGTTCCAGATCCTCCGTTTGGGGGAATCCATGGTTTTTGGCAAAGGTTTTCAGATCTGCTATTTCTTGGGTAGCTGCATCATAACTGACTTGACGTAACTCTTCTAGTAGTTTTTCTACTGCACTAACCTTTTGGGCCATCTTACTAGCTAGACTTAACTGGGCATAGTTTTCAAAGCCCAGCAATCCCGCCATTTCTTGCCTTAATCCCAAAATCCCCTGAATTAGAGGATTATTGTCCAAATCTCCACTAGCAGCACGACTAATGTAGGCTTTATATAACTTTTCCCGCAGGTCTCGACGAGTGCTATGCTGCATGAAGGGGAAATAGCTGGGGAAATCTAGGGTAATGTGCCAAGGACCAGTCTGTGGGTTAGCTTGTTCCTCTCCCGCACCGCGAGCAGCTTGAGCAGCTAAACTAAGTAAACTGCTTGGTAACCCCTCAATTTCTTCTTTAGTAGTTAAAACTAGACTATACGCTGTAGTTGCATCTAAAAGATGGTTAGCAAACTGAGTGTTTAGTTTGGCTAACTGCATTTGAATCTCATTAAAACGCTCCCTTGATTCCCCCGCTAAAGCGACACCAGACAGTTGAGCATCTCTAATAGCAGCCTCTACAATGCGTTTTTGAGCTGGTTTGAGGTTCTCCCAAAAATCTCCATGACGCAGATCCTTGAATGCTTCATAAATAGGCTTACTTTGACCAAGGGCATTAGTAAACTCTACTACCTGTGGTTGTACTTTTTGATAAGCTATTCGTAAATCAGGACTATTCTTTACAGCCATGAGGTGGTTTAATAATCGCCAACTCCAAGATAATCTTTCTGTTAACTGCTCCAGTGGCTCCACTAAAGCACTCCAAGTTGGTTCCACACTAGATTCTAAGATGGTTAGTTGTTTCCATAGTTCTGTTAATAGCTGAGTAAATGCAGGCTCTACCTGGTCCGGAGTAATATCTGTAAATATAGGTAGACCAGAGCCTTGAAGAAGGGGATTTTGATGAACAGTGGCACTTGCACTCATGGTTTTGTCTGGGAGCTAATCAATGAATAAGAGAGAGTTTTTGCCTATAGTGTACTAATGTTACTCAATAGGTCTAGTAAAAGGTTGGTTAGTTCAATTTTTTTTGAGAAGTTTTGTTATTAATTAAGCTTCTCCGGTCTAAAGACACGGAGATTTCTGAAGAGTCCATAAACGAACTTTCTGAGGCTGGCTTAAACAGTCTCTACTGATTCCGCTAAGATCAATTCCTAGCATCACCGCTACTTTTTTCAAAATATTAGCAGCACCATTACAGTCCGCATTAATTTTGAACCCATCAGAAGTTTCATATACTCCACGACTTTTAGAATCCTTTATTTATTTGGTCAAGCAGTTTATTCCATAATAGTTTTGGTATTTAATAAAAGTTATCTAGAATTTATCTCCTAGGAAATACTAACACGAAATAGAAAAAGCCGTAAATTTTTCTTCATATTTGGTTTTGGCTTAGTATATGGCTATTTTAGCCATAATGTGCAAACGATCGGAGAAAAAACGCCTATCCAACGTTGTGACTAAGGCACACTTCAAAAGTTCTCAATCCTTCCGCTTGTTCATAATTAGTAACAACCTGTTTAACTATGGCAGCAGTTGGTCCCGTATGGCACCATCGTACCATCTCTTCTACAATATCCCTGGATCCCTCAAAGACCGCTTCTACTCGACCGTCGACAAGATTTCTCACCCAACCGGTTAAACCTAACTGGGTAGCTGTGTCTACGGTTGCATATCGGTATCCCACGCCTTGAACCTGTCCGGTAATAAAAACATGGGCCCGAACTAGTTTGGTGATTTCTGTGGTGTTTTCCATAGTTTAGAGATTATGATGTAATGGTAAGTTAACAAACTTTTTACGTGTGAGAAATGCCTAACTATGTCTAACTTGCCACAACTCAACAAAGAAACTATTTGGGATATCATCAACGAAAAAATTGATGATCTTACTGTTAATCAGTTGGTGTGGCACTATTTAGGTTACAGATACGATTATAATCTACAAACATGGGATAGTACCCAGGTTAGTCCTGAATGGGTTACTGATTATCCCCAACCTCCCAACTTCATAGAGTCCCGCCCTGCAACCGTCAAGCTGACCCGTTCTATTCCTCCGGATAATAAACAACTACTAAAAGAAAAATTGGGTTTTAAAGGTTATAAGATAGGCGAGTTTGGACCTAGACAGACTCGCCGTGCTACTATGGCTGGTTGGTTATTAAGTTATATGATGACCAACTGTGGTAGAATAGATTAATCCATGAAAATGGTATATTTGGTTAAATTCCCAACCTCATGGTGATACGAACATGCAGATGCGAGCAACTACGGGTGATGTTAATGGCAAACCATCTCATCCCACATATTCCCCCTCCGTTCCTATTTCCGTCTATCGAGAACTGGTGACAGAATTAAAAGCCGTACAATCTAAATTAGATGTGGTTACCAACCATAATCAAAAATTAGTGCAGGAAAATCAGTATTTACTCCAGGAAGTTAATCGAGTTGTTCAGTCTTGTTTGGAATTACAAAATTTGCTTGATTCCAAAAATGACCCTGGTAAATATTCTCAGGAAGGATTAAACAAAAATTATAACACCAGTCCCAACCCTATTCACAGCCAGAATACACCTTATGATGAGTCAAAATCTCTAAGGGAAGAACCCATACACCCCACCCACCCAAAAAATGCACCTAAACCTAAGTCAGAAGGGGATAAAAAGAACACACAAATCAAAAACAAAACCCGGACTAATTTCAAGACCAGATCCAAACCATCTAATTTCGTTAGTAGAGGACTAAATGGTTGGTGGTTGTTTTTAATCATTCTTGCGGTGATGGTTTCTGGCTTTAGTGCTGGATATTTAGTGGTGCGCCCCTTTTTGCAAAGGGCCCAAATTACTCGTTAATCACTAAACTACTTGTCAATTTTAAACGATTAAACATAGACTCTCTCCCTTGTAGTGCTAAAGTATCATCTAAAGGTGAGAGTTCAAATTCTTGTTGATACTTGAGCTTTAATGCTGTGACAATTAACCAGTCTGCAACAAAGGGATTTTTGGGTAGTAAAGGGCCATGTGAATAAGTGGCGATCGCATTTTGATAAAAAGCACCCTCAGTTCCATCTTCCCCATTATTACCTAGACCATAAACAACACGTCCTAGGGGTTCTACCGTTCCTAACTTAGTTCTACCCCCATGGTTTTCAAAACCAACCAAATAGGGTTTAATTCCCGTCATTGCTTGTAGTTCTCGTGCTAAACGGGAAGCAGTCACCTCTATAACCAGATTGCCAATACAGCGTTTAGAGGTTTCTCCTGGGTGAACAGAAACTAAATCCAATATTCCTAAACCTTGTATTCTTTTTCCCAAAGCGGGTTCATAATAATGTCCTAGTAGTTGAGGTGAACCACAGGTAAAAACTCCCGGTGTACCTTGCTCTATTTTATCCTTAATTGCTTCAGCTTTTGCTCCTTGTAAATCACGCATAACAATTTCTTGCTGACGGTCTTGGGCACCTCCCCCGACAATAACATCCACAGATTTTATGTCCTGGGGGGTGGAATTTTGGTCTAACGGTAATACTGTGACGTTGTATCCGCGCCATTGAGATCGACGTTGGAGAGTGATAACATTACCTCTATCTCCATAAGTGCTCATCAATTTTGGATATAACCAACCAATAATAATTTCCATTTTTTTAGTTGTTTTTAAAAAGTGCCACAAAGAAGATAAAACATCAGAGAATTTTTCTCCCCGTTAAAATTCCTCGTACTTCCAGCATAGCTGAATAGGTAGGAAGAATATGCAAAGTCTCATGATGAGGAGTATTTTCCAGAGCAATCTTGATAGCTTGCTGCAAATCCTCCTCAACGATTAAACGGATCTTACTATCCAAAGAACTTTGGCTATAACGTAACCTTAAAGCCATATCATAGAGACGATCTCCGCTAACAATTAGTGTTCCACCTCGTTCCACCAATTTTTCCGTATCAACATCCCAAATCCAGGAAACATCAGTACCATCAGGGATCCGATCATTTAAAACCAATAAAGTAGTTTTATCTTGACTTTGGGTGACCACCCTAATAGTTTCATTAGTTCCCACGGGATTTTTAGATAACAAAATCCGCACCTTTTTGCCACTGACCAATAAATCTTCAGCTCGACCAAAAGCAGCTTGGAAATTGTCAATACTGTTTTTAATCGTTGGTTCGTCAATACCTAATTCTTGAGCAGCAGTGACAGCAGCTAGGGTGTTATATTTGTTGTATAATCCTACGAGAATCTGTGACCATTCACCACTCAATAACAAAGGTTGACTTTTGTTAAATCCACAACTGGGACAGGTGAAATCTCCCAGGTGGGATAAATAAACCCCTTGATAATCTAAAGGATCTCCACAACGGGGACAGTAAATAGAATCCACTGCATGGGGAATGGAATCTAAATAATTTTCCGGTTCACTTAAACCAAAAAATAACACTCTCTGATGTAACTGCTGACCTAAATATGATAAAGTAGGGTCATCAGCATTGGCAATAACTACAGTCTCCCTGGGTAACGTGGAAATTGCCCTTGTCCATTTTTTGCTAATGGTATCAACCTCCCCATATCTGTCTAGTTGATCTCTAAACAAATTTAAACAAATAATCAAATTTGGTTGTAAAGGTTGTAATACTTTAGGAACAATATTTTCATCAACCTCTAAAATTGCATAGTCAACATTCAAATAACCCATTAAGTTAGTGTTTTCTATTAAAGCAGTTGCTAAACCATTTTCCAGGTTCGCACCAGTGGAATTATGGGCAATTTTAAACCCTTTGTTTTCCAAAATAGTACACAACAACAAAGCAGTCGTGGTTTTACCATTGGTTCCTGCAATTAAAATTACACCTTTTTTTACCTGCTGACTCAAAAACTGTAAAAGCTTAGGCTCGATGCGTCGTGCAATAGCACCTGGCAACACACTAGCAGCTCCAAAACCCAGGGAACGCACTAAAAAGGTGATAGTTTTAGCGATAGATACTGCCAAATATAGTTTAATTCTGTTTATAATTGGTATAAACTTTGATTTCTTTTTCACGGGCGCTCCCAAGAAATTTCCTGATTGTTAAAAACAATCCCCCTAGTCTAACTAATGTTTACCAAAACCGCTAGGTTCATAGTGCCAAACACCAAAAAATTCCTCAAAAATATCCCCTAGTTGTCACTATAGGTGTAACTATTATATGTAGACAAACGTGTTAAATAAGGTTTTTGTTAATGAATAAGATAGAGTTTCCTTTTTTACTAGTATCCCTAACTGGCAAATGTCAGAGATTTTGTTTAAAGTTCCTATTATTGGTAGTTTGCCTGTTGATTATTACCACAGGTATAAATATAGATACTGCACTGGCAGGTAGTAAAGATGACAGATATGAGGGTAATATTTTTGTGGTTTTTGCGGGAAATGGTTCCTTGGTCCCCCCCAAACAAACCCTAGAACAGAGTTTAGCAGAACACAAACCCATCCTACTAACGTTTTATATTGATGACAGTAGGGATTGTAAACAGTATGCGGTATTTATTTCCCAGACTCAAGCGTTATATGGTAGAGAGCTGAGGATTATTCCAGTGAGTGTGGATGCTATTCCGCCCAAAAAAGTCTATAATGCTAATGAATCAGGATACTATTATTCTGGTAGTGTACCTCAAATAGTGGTTTTTGATCAATCAGGTAAAGTTGTTCTCAATAAAAATGGACAAGTACCCTTTGAAGAGATAGATGATAAGTTCCGACAAGTATTTAATTTAGTCCCCCGGGATCAATCCATCAAGTACCAACAACGTTCATTTAATGAGTATAGCAGTGAGTTAAGTCCTTAAAATCACCGAATCCCACCACTAAGCTCCATGGGTGATCAGAGATCACCCCAGTCTAATTTTTGGTTGGTTGTGATACCGCATTTTGCTAATTAGTAAAACATAATAATTAAGTCATCCACAAATAACAAATAACTAATACTCAATGATTACCAATGAACAAAGTCTATTCAACCTGGGAACTGATTGAGATCTTATCAGCAGAGCGCCAAGCTTGCTTAAAAGGGGAACGTTTAAAATTAGATGTGAAAGTTTCAGGTAATCCTATCATTGACCAGTTCATTCCCACTGAGGGATTACAAAAATTCACAGCTTACCAAGATTTTAAATATTCCATTCATCAATATCAAAGAGAACATCAGGTTTCTGGTATTGTGTGGAAAGACTTGACCATTAATGCTCAAACTTTACATTATCCAGAGGTTCATGGACAGTTAATAGCCTTAGATACTGATTTACAAATATTGAAAGGAGCAAAAAAGTCTATGCTGACATATTGGGAGCAAGTAACAGCCAATATGGATTTATATTTGAGTATGAGCAATGGTAGAGAACATGAAAAAATCCATAACTTGGATGTGGAAAGAATTGCCCAAAGAACAGAATGGGTGAGTTTTTTAAAATGGGAAAATGGCAGTTTCTTAGAGTTAATTTTACAGATGGGTTGGGGTAGACCAGAGGAAGCAGCTTATAAGCGAGGAAGACCTCATTCCGGTAGCGAGTTTATTCATGCGGTCAAACCTGGTAATTATCCCATTGGTTAGAAAGGAAAATAAGACTTTATTTATTTTTACCCAAAGCAGTGGTTGCTGAACCAACCACAACTAGTAAAGCACCAATAATCCCTCTCAGGTTAATATATTCTGGCGTAAAGATTTGAGGGAAAATAGTTGCTACTAAGTCTACTGATATTAGAGTAAAAATGGGAGCTAGGGCTAAAATTGCACTGACTATAGATGCTGGGGAATGTTCTAAAGACTCCGCAAAAGCACCATAAGCAATTAGGGTATTTAGTCCACAAAAAATTAGCACTGATAAAGATGCAAGATCAAGAGTGAAAATAGTGGTAATCTTGGCAAAAGGAGTTAATAATAAAGCACATCCACCATAAACTATGAGCATAATATGGGATGATGAGAGAGATTGTAATAACTGCTTTTGTGCCAAAGCATAAATGGCCCAAGAAATGGCACCTAATATTACTAACCCACTACCTAAGAGATATTGTCCCTGACTGGTAATTAAATTGCTAATTTGGGATTTAAAAAATAATAAAAAACCCAAAGTTAAGATACTAATACCCAACCATTGCCATAGGGTATAACGTTCTTTGAAAATCACCAAACCTCCAAGTCCGAATAAAACGCCTGCGAGTTGAATTAGGACCTCTGTATTGTTAGCAGTGGTTAAGGCTATACCCTGCATAAATAGTATATAATTACCACATAAGAAGATAGTGGTAATAATTAACAATTTGATAGGCGCAGAAAATATTTGTTGTTGAGTTGGTAGCTTTTTCTGGGTGAATAAATAAGCTCCTAAAAGTACAAATGCTAAAGAGAACCGAAACCAGACAATAGTGTATATATCTAATACCTGGAGAGTCATTTTTAAAGCGACTGGTAAAACTCCCCATAAAAATGCCGTGAGCAAAGACAAGGTTAGTCCTAAACGCCAGCGACCAGAGGTTTGATGTGTCATGATTTAACAGGTTCCTGAATCATTAGCATTTCTAATAGGTTAGCTTCATCTAGTTGCTTAATTTCCAGAGATTGAGCTTTTTCTAATTTGGATCCTGCATCTGCACCAACAACAATAAAGTCAGTTTTCTTGCTCACTGTGTCTGTGACCTTACCACCAGCTTTTTGAATCATAGCTTTTGCTTCATCTCTTTTTAATGTGGGTAATGTACCTGTAATTACAAAGGTTTTACCAGCAATTTGAGGATTAGGTTCAGTCCTAGTGTGAACAGACTTCCCAGTGGCCAGTTGTATACCTATAGTTTCCAGACGGATAATCAGATTTTGATTGGCACTGATGTGAAACCATTGGTACACGGATTGGGCAATTTCTACACCAATGCCATATACACCCTCAATATCTGATTGTTTTGCACTGGCCAATTTATCTACTGTGGTAAATTTTTCGGACAGTAATTGAGCATTAACGCTACCCACGTGACGAATACCTAAACCATATAATACCCTAGACCAAGGTTGATTTTTTGATTCCCTAATTACTTGGACTAGTTTTTCTGCGGATCTTTTGCCCATTCTTTCCAATCCACATAATTGCTCTTCTGTTAGATTATATAAATCAGCTACAGAATGCACTAGACCTTTATCCACTAATTGATGTACTAGTTTTTCACCTATTCCCTTAATATCCAAAGCATCTCGACTAACCCAATGTTCGATTTCTCCCTTGAGAATTGCTGGACAGGAAGCATTCACACATCTTGTCACCACTTCCCCCAATTCTCGCACTACCGGTTGACCACATACGGGACAATTAGTGGGCATAATAAATGGTTCAGTGTCATTAGGACGCAGTTCCTTAATTACCCTGACCACCTCCGGGATAATTTCTCCAGCTTTGCGTACTATCACCGTGTCCCCAATCCGAATATCTAACTCCTGTAAGCGATCGCTATTATGTAGCGTAGCTCTAGATACTGTAGTTCCCGCTAATTGTACGGGGCGCATTTCAGCTAGGGGGGTTAATGCTCCTGTTCTTCCCACATTAACCATAATATTTTCCACACGAGTAGGTGCTTCCTCCGCTGCATATTTCAGAGCGATCGCCCAGCGGGGGAATTTCTGTGTAAACCCCAATTGTTCTTGCAATTTAAAGGCATTTAATTTTACTACCACTCCATCAGTCATGTAAGGAGAATTAAGTCTTTCCGTATTCCAATACTGGTAATATTGAGCCACTTCATCAACGGAAGAACAGAGTTTATGATTGACATCAACGCGAAATCCGAGTTTTTGTAATAATTGTAGAGATTCCCATTGAGTATTAGCAATGCTTCTATCATCTAATCCGGGGATATGTAGGGTATAAGCAAAGAAATCCAGTTGACGCTGGGCCACCACACGGGGATCCAATTGTCGAAGTGTACCAGCTACAGCATTACGGGGATTAGCAAATAACTGTTCACCAGCTTTTTGCCTTTTTTGATTAATCTGTTTAAATACCTCTAAAGGTAAAAACACTTCTCCTCGCACTTCCACCTTTTCAATCGGTTCAATTCCGTCAAAGTTTAACCGTAGGGGTATGGAGCGAATAGTTCTCACATTAGGAGTAATGTCCTCACCTGTGATTCCATCACCCCTGGTTGCACCTCTGACCAAAACCCCATTTTGATAAGTTAAAGCCAAAGCAGCACCATCAATTTTCAGTTCAGCTACATATTCTACTTCCGTCAAGGAATGTGGAGTGGGTAAATGTCTAATCCATCGATGATTCCAACTTTGTAACTCCTCAACATTAAAAGCATTTTCCAGACTATATAAAGGTATGTTATGTCGCACCGAGCTAAAATGGGTAGCAGGTCGCTCCCCCACCCGTTGGGTAGGACTGTCGCTAGTAACCAGGGTTGGATATTTTTTTTCTAATTCTTGTAATTCCCGATATAATCTGTCATAAATTGTATCCTCCATGATTGGTGAGTCGAGAACATAGTAGGCATAGCCAGCTTGTTGTAACAGCTTTCTTAGCTCTTCTACACGTTGTGATTCAGCATGGAGTTGGATAGTAAGACCCATAAAAAATACTTAGCAGGGCAATAATGTAAGTCCATTATTATTATAAGCAATTTAAGGACTGCTGGGGAAGAACAAATCGATCTTCTTCAGAGATTCCCGCAATTTTTCCGCCAGCACTGTAACATAAGGTTCATTTAGTAGGGAAAGATGAGAACCAGGAATGTGATAAACATCTAATTCTCCTGTAACTATATCGCCCCAACCAAATTGATGATCATATTTAGTACCTACATGATTACCCCGATGTTCATCCTCAGTTCTGAATAAAGTTACTGGTTCTTGCGTCTGTTTAATGGTATTAGATTAATGGGATTAGATTATAAACTACCGATGCCAACACCAATTATCATTGCCCATCGAGGCGCCAGCGGGTATAGACCAGAACATACATTAGCAGCATATCAACTAGCAATTGATATGGGAGCTGATTATATTGAACCAGACTTAGTGATCAGTCAGGATGGAGTATTAATTGCTCGTCATGAGAATGAAATATCCATGACCACAGATGTGGAGAATCACCCTGAATTTGCCCATTTGCGGACTACAAAAATGATTGACGGGGAAATAAGAACCGGTTGGTTTACAGAAGACTTCACCCTAAAACAATTAAAGACCTTAACTGCAAAAGAAAGAATTGGGCAAATCCGTCCACAAAACACCGTATATGATGGACTAGAGACCATTCCTACCCTAGAAGAAATAATTGATTTAGCTGAAAACCAGAGTTCACAGAAGGGATATGCAATTGGTATTTATCCAGAAACTAAACATCCCAGTTATTTTCAATCAATAGGTTTACCATTGGAACCAGCTTTGTTAAGATCCTTAGCCAATACCCAGTTACCCATATTTATCCAATCCTTTGAAGTGGGTAATCTAGAAAACTTAAACAAAAACACGGATTTTCCACTGGTACAATTAATTAATGATTCAGGTCAACCAGATGATTTTCGTATGGATGGTAAATCCTGTACTTATCAGGATATGATTAAACCTGATGGACTAAAAAAAATAGCTCAATATGCACAAGCTATAGGGGTGAATAAAAATTTACTAATACCTAGAAATAGTCAAGGTAAATTACTGTCACCCACATCTTTAGTTGAGGATGCTCATGAACAGAACTTGTTGATTCACGCCTGGACTTTTCGTAATGAGAATTGCTTCCTCCCACTAGATTATCAAAATCACCCCCAGGGAGAATATGAAGTGTTTTTCAATTTAGGCGTAGATGGGGTGTTTAGTGATTTTCCAGACACTGCTGTTTATGTACGGGGAAGGTTATAAAAACGTAAAACAAAAAGGGTAGTTATGTACAACATACCATTAAACCGACTGATTGAATTGGCAAAACTCTTTCTTAAACTAGGTGTGACCGGTTTTGGTGGACCAGTTGCCCACATTGCCATGATAGAGGATGAAGTGGTTAAACGTCGTCAGTGGTTAACACAAGAACATTTTTTGGATTTATTAGGTGCAACCAATTTAATTCCTGGACCTAATTCCACCGAAATGGCTATTCACATAGGCTATATTTATGCTGGATGGCTAGGACTGATTGTTTCTGGGATTAGTTTTATTTTACCTGCTGTCTTAATTACAGGTGTTTTTGCCTTTATTTACGTTAGTTATGGTAGTGTACCAGAATTTTCTCCCTTACTTTATGGGATTAAACCAGTAGTTTTAGCAATTATTCTCAATGCTGTTTTCGGGTTAGGTAAAAAAGCTCTAAAAAATAAACAACTACTGATTATTGCCGTATTAGTTGCCTTGGTAACTTATTTCGGTAAAGTGAATGAAGTCATCACCTTATTGCTGGGTGGAATTTTAGGCATGATTTGGTTACATAATATTACCATCAATAGCAATAAGCAGACAAACCTATTAATTACCGCCCTGACTTTAGGCACAACCCTACCAAAAGTTGCCCTAACTCCTACCATTTCAATATGGCAATTAGGATTATTCTTTTTGAAAGTTGGCAGTGTATTATTTGGCGGGGGTTATTTACTAATTGCATTTTTGCAAGGGGAGCTAGTAGATCAATATCATTGGTTAACACAACAACAATTATTAGACGCTATTGCCATTGGTCAATTTACTCCGGGTCCTATACTTTCAACCGCCACATTTATTGGATATATAATTTCTGGATTACCCGGAGCAATTGTAGCAACAGTAGGAATTTTTTTCCCTCATTTTTATTTGTCGTACTGTTAAACCCAGTTATTCCCTGGTTACGTAAGTCTCCCTGGACAAGGAGTTTTTTAGATGCAGTAAACGCCAGTGCAGTAGCTCTGATGATAGTAACAACTTTGCAAATAGCAGTAAAAACCTTGGGTTTAGAAAGATTTCCACTGCTAGATTTGTTTAGTATATTTATGTTCCTAATTGCTGCTGTTTTGATTATACGTTTTCGGATTAATGCTCAATGGTTAGTATTGGGTGGAGGGTTAATTAGTATAGGTCTTGGACTTCTAGGTTATCTCTAAACATTCTTGGGGATTGTTTTTAAAAATATAGCTTAAGTAGGTGAGTGGAATTAAACACAAGATGAACGTAGGTTGGGTTGAGGAACGAAACCCAACGCCCCCATGGGTTAACCTACCGCTAACCCCCTCCCTACTTAGATTCTTTCATTGTAAATTTTGCCTTTTCTCCTGTAACTTCAACATAATTTCCGAGTGCATCTCACGGGTGATAGGGTAAAAAAAGTTGACAATTAAACCCATAATTAAAAAAAATGTTGGCACTGGTCCGATAATCACCCTAATGGCAAATAACGCCAAATCAGGTTGGGAGGGTAATATATTGGCAGTTCCAGCAGTAACCTCTTTAAATCCTGAAACTTGTAAAGCATGGCCAACCAGAAATAAACCAAAAGCTAACCCAAACTTTTGGAGTAAAACCATAAAACCATAAAAAACGCCTTCTCTTCTTTGTCCGGTTTGTAGTTCATCCAAGTCTATAACATCCGGAATCATAGACCAGGGAATGAGATAAGCTGTGGAAACTCCAAAACCTGCCATGATAGCCATAATATACATTAATAAAATCTGATCAGGGTTGAGAAAAAATAATCCAGCACCAGCAAAAATCCATAGGGTCATCCCCAAGAAATAAACTATTTTCTTGCCATATCGCTTACTTAAATAACTCCAGACAAATAACATTAACAAAGCTGTTCCTTGCACAGCTATTAAAACTGTAGGAACCTGAGAATTATTCAATTTCATACAGTAAATAACAAAATAAGGAATCACCGTTGCGGTAATTTGTACACCCAACCAAGAAAAAAGATAAATTGCGATAACAAATAAAAATGGTTTATTAGTAAAAGCAATTCTAATTTGGTCAATAAAGGGAATTTCCACTGGTTGTTCTATCTGAATACGTTTAGCTTCAAAAGCTAAAATCCGCTCCCTTGTTCCATAAATACACCAATATAAAGATATAACTGCAAGCACAGTACATAAAGCTGCCAAAACCAAATACTGTGCTTGGGGACTTTTCACCAGAGAAAAGACCACCTGGGCAAAAATTAAGGATAAAATACTACCACCAATAGAGAAACTAAAGCGAAAACTATTTAAACTAGTTCTTTCATCATAATCCTGAGTTAACTCCGGTGTCATAGCAGTGTAGGGCAAATTAACAACGGTAAAAAAAGCCTGAGACAAAATGCCAATAGCTACATAGTACCAAAATAAAGCTAGAGTATTTTGACCAGGGTCTAAATAAAATTGAGGAATAGTCCATTGGAGAAAGAAGAAAATTCCAAAAGGAATTGCACCATAAAACATCCAGGGTAAACGACGACCCCAATGACGGGATTTAGTTTTATCAGTTAGCACTCCCACAATGGGATCGTTAATTGCATCCCACACCTTACCAATCATTAAAATGCTACCCGCCAAACCTGGAGGAATACCAGCTACATTAGTAAAAAAAACCAGGAGGAAAAATATGGCTATATTAGAGGTTACTGCAGGTCCTAAATCTCCAGCACCGTAGGCTAATTTGGTAGCTAGGTTTAGTTTCTCATTTTTCATTTTTTTAACTACTTTTCTATATCTTAATGTTTACTAGATGGATTATCACCACAAAATGGAGCAATTTGCTGTTAAGATTTATTTAGTATTAGCACTATGTATTGCATCACTTTTAAGTAAGTAGGGAGGCACAATTATTTTTAGGATGGGTTAGCGATGGTATAACCGATGGGGGTGTTGGGTTTCATACTTCAACCCAACCTACGTTCATCTTATATTTAATTCCACCCACCTACTTAAAGTCAACTGCGATCATTTTGTAGAAGTCCTGGTCAAGGTTACCAAAATTTAGTAAAATCATTTTGTAAGTCAGCAAAACCAAGAGTGGCTTTCTACAGTACTAGTTTATGGGAGACCGACAATGGAAGAACTGCTAGAACTCAAAACATTGTTAACTCAAGGAAAGGTTCTTGATGCTCTGGTCTTGGTGGAGGAAATGACCGAGATGAGTAAAGATGACAAGATCAATAAAATTTACAGTTTTGCAGTTATTCTCATACTACATCTAATTAAACAGCAAGTAGAGCAACGGACGACTCGTTCCTGGGATATTTCTATTTCTAATGCAGTTCGTCAAATTAATCGCACTAATAAGCGACGAAAGGTAAACGGCTACTATTTAAGTAATTCTGAATTAAAAGCAGCTCTTGCAGATGCTTATTATTCCGCACTAGATGGTGCTTCTTTGGAAGCTTTTGAAGGTCGTTATTCTAGTGAGGAATTAGCTGAGAGAATTGATTATAGTCGTCTAATGAAAGATGCTTGGGATTTGATATCAACGCAACAAAATTAGTTGGACGAGAAGCCCAACCCTTTCTAATAGATATTATGACTAACCTTTAATTTCATAGCGAGTGCTTCGCGATCGCATAGTTTGTGGCACACAAAACCATTCTCAAGAACCAGGGAATTAATTCCCTGGTTCAAAGCTGAAGTCGGATGAAAAGCGAATGGTTTTATCGTGGAGTATTGCTACCAAGGTCTGGGTGAAACAATTAATTAGCTTAATTGTAAACTTAGTTCCCCGTGAAACTTAGACCTAACCAAAAGAGAAAACCGTGTCATTAAAGTCGTAATCGCTAACTCCCACACCAGCGGGTAAATCTTCAAATCCAAACACATTGTTACCAAAACTCTTGATGTGAGCTGCACCATCTGGGTTAGCTGAACCAAAACTAAAGTAAGCAACGGGTAAGGTAGTGTAATTTTGAGCAGTAGCTGGACTATTGTCGGGATTGACCTGAAAGAAAGCATTAACTGCATCCTGCACGCTACCAGAGAAATTACCACCATGGGCGATGACAAAGGGAGCATAGATTTTACCCTCGCTCACGATTACATCTCCGTTTACACCATCTCCCGAACCTCCAGCTCGAACTACAAAGTTGGGTACTACTCTACTTAATGCTGCTTTAGCATAAGCTGATTTGTCCTCTGGTAAAACACCATTAACCGATCCTGTAAGAGCATTATCCACTTCATAAAGCCCAAACAGGTTAGTAAAGGATGCTTCTGTTTTACTGAGAGCTTCTTGTAAAGCCAGCTTTGCCTGAACTTTGTCGTAATCTGTAAGGAAATTGAAGGAGATATCATTAACAATGTCCGATAAGGAACCAGCTTCATCGGGAATTAAAGAATCTTCGGGATCAAGTATTTCCACTGGATATGTAATGATGTCTGTTCCAGTGATAGTAACGTTGACATTGGCTGTTGCTGCTAAACCCTGCTCATCAATAATAGTGTAGCTGAAAACATCATCTCCTATGTAAGTTGCGTCTAGCAGGGTATATATTAACTCATTATCCCTAATTTCTACACGACCATATTTACCATCCGTCTTGTTGATAATGGTTAGAGGATCATTCAGATCTGGATCACTATCATTGTCAAGTGGGTTAAGAGTACCAAAACTACTACCCGGAATAATAGCTAACACATCATCAATAGCAATGGGAGCTTCATTGACATTGGTGACAAAAATGGAAATATCCTGAATTAACTTATTGTTTTGCTCATCCCTTGCTACAACCTGTAATTTATAAAGGTTGTTTTTGTCTGCATTCAGAGGTTCTTCAAAGTCCGGAGCAGTATTAAAGGTTAATTCACCGGTAGGACTAATCGAGAACAAACTAGCATCAACTCCAGCCAAACCAAGAGTGATGGGGTCGTTTTCAGGATCTTCAACCGTTAAATTACTTACTAGTGTTGTACTCTCAGGAACAAAGAAAGAAAAGCTGACAACAGGAGGTTCATTAACATCGGTGATGCTAACGGTGAGATCTTGAGTGACTTCTAATCCACCATTGTCAGTTGCAGTAATAGAGAGTTCTACACTACCAGCTTCGTAATCCAGGCTTTCACCAGCTTTGAGTTTAAGCGTCTGATTACCATCAAAATCAACAATTTCAAATCGGGTATCATTATTGACTTTTAAGGTATGACCATCATTCCCATCAGGATCACTGACTGTTAAAGTACCAATAATAGCCCCGGGGTCGTTCTCTATTACTGTTATTTGATTTAATTCAATGGCCACAGGTGCTTCATTAACATCGGTGACGGTGATAGTGAAATCCTGGGTGATTTCTAATCCACCATTATCGATGGCAGTAATAGTTAGTACTATATTACTAGCCGCTTCATAATCCAGGCTTTCACCTTCCCTAAGTTTAAGGATGTTGTTACCATCCACATTAATCACTTCAAAACGGCTATCATTCACCGTGAAAGTATGGCTATCACCCGGATCATCTGTAACTGTTAAACTACCAATAAAAGCCCCAGGGTCATTCTCCGCTACTATTCCCCTCAGTTCAATAGCAATAGGTGGATTATTATCAGTACCGCTATCCGTAGCAATTCCCAGCTGTCCCGGGTCAACTATAATACCGTTAGCTAGTCCATCCCCATCCCATTTATCCCCATCTGTTAGGTTTACGGTTAAGTAGACCTCTCCAAAATCCCGGGCACCATCCCCATCAACATCGTTGAAAATGTAGTCGTAATTGGAATCATCATAAAGCTCGAACTGCTGAGATTCATAGTTGAACTTAGCATAGCGTCCAAGGTTCAGATCTTCGGGCAATTGATTAATAACATTCTGGGATAGATAGAGAACAAAGGTGGTTGTACCCCCGGGTTGAACTCCACTAATGGTTACAGCTAATGGATCTCCAATAGGGGAAATCAAATCAGGGGGAATTTCTGCTTCAATTACTGTTCCATCTGCTAAAACAACTTGTAGCTTTTTAACACCTTCTTCCTCTACTGCTGGAACAATGTAAATACTTTGAATCCTTGTGCCAGGCTCAGTTTTAAAAGCAGCATAGTTAGCAGCACCAGCATTTGCGCCCTGGTCAAATATATCGCGAGTACCAATGGGTAATACCGCAATGTTGGGGTCATTAAAACTTTCTCCTTCACCCAGTATGCCAACTGTTTTACTAATTTCCAGAATACTGACCCCGTCAATCTCTAATGTTTGTGCAGCATCAATAACTTCTGATTTGAGTCCCTTGGGCTGAGTTGGGTCAAATGCATTACTGGTGTTTGGTGGTAAGATGCCATCGGGAATAGTTAGGGTTTGAAAGGTTGTAAAACTACCGGTTTCACCACCATCAGTGCGGGTAAATATGGCTGTGAATAGGTTTGAACCTGCTGCAAAGAAATTATAGTCATTTGGCTTGAGAACATAAGACCAGGATAAACCATCAACTTGAGCAACTCGAGTTTGACCCCCAAACAAAATAGTAACTGTTGTACCAATTTCACTAACACTACCCGTTAGAGTTACCCCAGCTTCTTTCTCACTGATATCCAGGTTATTGTCTCCGGTAATACTATCAAAAGTACCGGATACTAGCACTAGGGAAATACTAACATTATTTGAGTAAATTACTTTCTCAAATCCACCTGCAATGTAAGTAACCTCTACTCGAAGTTGGTTATTATTATCATCTTCTGTGGCTACGTAGTTTTGTTCAGTAGCATCGGGAATATTAGTCCAAACCCCCTCAATTAATCGTTGCCATTGATAGCTTATATCCGTGGGAGTACCATCGGGATCGTCAAAGGGTATGGCTGCAATTAGTGTTGCACCAACAGTAAAACCAGCACCTTCAGTAGTTATAGGGGGCAACTGACCAAGACCTTCATTGACATTAATGATACTCAATGTGATTGTTTCGGTATCTTGTAAACCTCCACCATCTGTGACGATAATGCCCAGATTAAAACTGCTGGGAGAAGTTTCAAAGTCGTTGGCTGCTGCTAGACCTGCTTCTGTCAGGGTGATTTCTCCACTACTATTGATAGTGAAAAATCCATCATCATTACCGCTGGAAATAAAGTATTGGGTGACACCTACATTATCCGTGTTAGGAAGGTTATCGGTTGCTGATACTGTTCCTAATATAGAACCTAGTTCTTGGTTTTCTTCGTAGGAGAGGACTTGATCCATTGTTATAACAGGATCAATACCATCGAAGACGTTACTGAAATTATTACTGAAAGTATTGCCAGCAATGTTGATACTGTTTGTAGTAGCAGTTGCATCTAAAACAACACCATAAGAATTATTCTCAAAAGTGTTTCCATTAATGTTAATATCACCTGTAATCTCATTGGTATCCCTGAGATTTACTCCCACCTGCCAACTGTTAATAGTGTTATCTTCAACAGTAATGTCACCAGTATAAGTGCCATAGTCAGCAAAAGTTGGTATTAAATCAATACCATAATAACTAGCTTCTAGTGGATCTCCATCTTGTCCCAAAAGTTGGTTACCTCTGATTAGAGTTTCCCCGGGTAAACTGCCATATAAGCTCAGACCAGTAATTATATCAACACCACCATTTATGTTCTTGGGTGTTAGAGTGTTGCCCTCAACTGTTACTCCGTTGAAATTACCCCGCACTTCTAAGGAAGATTTATGATCAGTAATAAATTTTACTTGAGCTAGATCCATTGTGATATCATTGTCACGGATCACCAAATTACTACCGGAAGGACCACTCAATCGAGCAGTTGCCATGACAGCGGGAATCAAACCTGATTTGCCATTACTAGGAGCTTCACTATAGGCGTTAATAAAGTTGTTATCAGGGAAAGTGTTGCCTTCTATAGTGATATTATCAAAAGCAAACGGACTATCTGTCTCACCAAACAACTGAATACCACCGCTGTTGTACTCACCTTCGTTATTCTTGATGAGGACTTGATCGTTATCTCCTTTCAGTTCTAACCAGTAGTTACGACCAAAGAATCCATCTCCATAACCACCATAACCATCTCCATAGCCATCTCCATAACCACCATAGCCATATCCAGATCCACTAAAAAATTCTCCAAATCCATCAAAATTGGCACCTCCAGTATGTAGTCCATGGTAAAATTTATTACCCTCTATGGTAACATTAGTCAGAGATGCTAGGTAAAGATGGGCAGCTCGAGGACGCCAGAAGGTGTTATCATCAATGTTTGAATCTTGTAAACCAGCCAGGTATATAGAACCACCTGTACCACCACCGCCCAATAAACCGCCTATGTAGTTGCCAGCAATTTGCCAACCCGTGACTACTCCAGTTGGGTTGTTAATGCTCGCATCTCCAAAACTGGGGCTATTGTTGGCAGTATAACCAGTGAGGTAGTTGTTAAGCAGTTTAAAATTATCTGGGGTATCATTCCACTTTAGAGGACCATTTTCATTTCTGAGTCGGAAACCATCAATAGTAACATTGTCTTCTGTTACGGTAATAGTCCCTTTAATCCACGCTTCTTGAGTATTACCAAAAGCGTTATCGATAGTTCCGTTATCATCTTGATATCGACGAAAATCTTCATTAGCTGTTGGCAATCCTCCAACTCCTAATGCTGCGTTAATATCCGGATCCAGAGGCTTAACGCCTAATCGGTTTTCAAAACCATCTATTCCCTCAAAAGTACCATAAGGTCCTATTAGAGTCACGGATTTATTAATGGTCAGATCTTCTTGATAAATCCCAGGCCTTACCACGATTATATCATCGTTATTAGCAGCATTAATGGCTGCTTGAATTGTGGTGTAGGTTTGACCTGATCCAACTGCTAAAATTGCCATGTAATTTCTCCTGTTAAAAGGTAAAGCCGAATTGCTCTTAATCCTTTCTCCCAAAAGGTGAAGAGGTTAATTTGTTTGGGAGTGTCAGCTTGTTTATGTTAATACGGTCGGATTAATGAAAATTCCGCCACATTTTCTAAATTTTGCCTAATCATCAAAGGCACCGCGTAACCGTTGTAGCATTTTGCCGATGGTAAGGAATTCAGTATTTTCAGATAGTGCAATCACCGTATCATCACTGCTAGTATCAAGGATTTGGTTAAATACTACTATAGCCCTACCCAACTGCAAGGGTTCAATTGTTACATCTTTTACTGGACCATGTTTTACTTCCGATTTGGTTGTGGTAGTTACCGGATCCTTAGTAATGCCACTAGCAACTAAGGTAATAGACAAGTCTGGTTTCATAGTCTGGTTTGTTCCAGTTACCATTAAACCTGATAAACTATTAATTAAAGACGTAACTTGAGCAAAGTTAGCTCCTGTCAGAGCTATGCTAGTACCAGTTTGTATCTGGGTTAGAGATAACCCAGCGGAAGTTGCAGTAGCAATAAACCCAGCAGCATTAGCGACTCGTTCGGAGGTACCAGTCAAAACCAAGTTCAAATTCTGGCTATTGGCAATTCTCAAACTCGCAGTGGTAGAAACCTCTTTATTATCTGCATTCTGGCTTATGGGAGCAATACGAAGCGCAGTGGTATTGATGGTCATTTCCGCTCCTCGCCCTGATACCACTTGAGTAGCAATAGTTTGACCTGCTTGTAATGGTGTTACTGGTAATGTAACTTCTCCAGTTGGGGATGATAGTATACCCCTAGGAAGTTCCTTGGGAACAGATTCGGTTGCAGTTGCTAAGGAAGGTAAAGTGAAAGCTGCACTGGGGGTGATTGTAATTTGACCGACTGGACTGGTTAGGGTTACGGGTGGTGTGGATACATTTGATATAATAGTACCTGCTACAGTAGGCGCTATTATCTGTAGTTCTGTTAGAGTTTGAGTCGCAGTCTGGTTTAGCACCATTTGACTCCCAGGGTTAACCACCGGTACTATAGGTGTTGTTTTCTCTGAAGAAACCTCCGTAGATGGTGCGGATGGGGTAGATGTGGCTACTGATGGTGTGGATATTGGTACTGTTGGTGTAAACGTTGGTGCTGATGGTGTGGATATTGGTACTGTTGGCAAAACAGGTGAAATATTACTTGTTCCCAAAGAACTTGGCAGAGTAACACCACTTACCGCTCCTACGGGGACTGAACCAGCAAGCGTTTGCGTAATTGGATAAAAGCTGAAAGCACATCCTAAACCAGAAAGAGTTGTCAGTATAAGTACATATTTCATATCACTATCTCCTTACTAAATGTATCATTATGATTTTTATCAGCTAAGGGGTAAAATCAAAACCATAGCCAATACTAAAACTCAATACAGATCCAGCTTCTGTATTGTTTAGTACATCTCCATAAACTACACTTAAGGTAAGAGGTAAGGTCCGCATAGGTAGGTAGGATGCGGCAAGATTTAGTCCTCGTCCACTCCAAGCGGTGCTGATTCCAATATTTGGGTGTACTTGAATACCAGCTCCAGCAATCAGTCCCACACCAGCATTGGAAAACAGAGGGGCTCCACCCACGCCTAGGGACAGGTTTATGGGTAGGGGATTTGCTGGATTAGTTTTTAAAAAGTGATAGGCACTGACTATTCCATAAACACTTGATGATGTATGTGCAGTATCACTACCATATTTAGCAAAGTTATTCCAGCCCACAGCCCCGGCGATATAGGTGCTGGGAGTCGAGTAAATGCTGCGGTGTATCTTAGCATTAAAAGACCCATTGGTAGCAAATCGCCTCATGCTCAGGTTGTTATAGTTCAACTCTAAACCAAATATATCTGTAGCATTGCCAAGACCAAGACTAGTTGAAATACCACCATCTATTACCGGTCTAACTTTGTCCGCAGTTGCACCCGCAATGGCCACATAAAAATCTCCCCAATTCGCACCAAAAGCTGAGGGAATGCCAGCAGATGTACCAGGCGCATAAACTCGTTTTCCATTTACCATCCGCATCAGTCTTACTCTCATTTTCTGGCGCAGCTTAGTGGGATCAACTTCCTTCGGTTGAGATTTTTGTTCCGATAAATCCGATAAAATGGTTGTTGGTTTTGCCTGAGCTTGTAGGGGAAAAATAACTGAGGAAATAAAAGTATCTAATACTAAATTCACAGCTCCTATATTTAACAGAACAATTGTGGAAAAAATCGAGCTGGTTAAACGCATTAGACACCGCATCTTGCAGATCCTTTTTCTTCGATTTAGGCCATCATCCCCGGAAGTGACTACATATAATCTCGTAGTTATTGCTCCCAAAGATCTAAAATTATTACTCTGACACCAATAGCAAAGCTCAAACTCATAGTATTAAGCTATTGACCTGCTCCTGATCTCTTAAATAATTGTTCAGCTGATTTATGTAACTTCCGGATCAATTTATAATGCTTTCAGGATACTTTTTGACACGCCAAAATAAGCCCAGCTCACACTGTGTTTAGCACAGAAAGCAGTGAACATAAATCTCTTTCTAGAAGTGGGTAGATACTTATAATCGGTAGTCGCAATCATTATGTTCATAGAAAGAATGGCGATCGCACTCTGACTAAACCTAGCACAGGAATATTTTTTTAGCGGGATGCTCACAAGAATTTAATAATTTTTTTTCCAAGAACAATAAAAAATAGGTGAAAGTGTTGTCAGGTGGTCAATATAGGGTTTCACGAAAAATTTACAAACCACCCACTATTTCCTTAACTAGATCTATTATATATCAGTAGGGTATTTTTGTGTAGGAGTATATGAGGCTAGTTAATGATCTATTTAACCTTAATCTGACTGTTGGTGTAGCTTGGCTGTTGTTTACAGTACAGCCAAGTGTCGCTCAGACTTCTCCCCAAAAACCAGTGGCTCCACCTGTGGGCAGTATTAATGTATCTAATATTGATATACTTCCTAATGTTATTGATTTGAACACTAAAGAGTCAATAACTAGATTATTATTACGAGATGCACCTGTTACTGAAGTTTTGTCACTATTAGCTCGTACTGCTGGTTTAAATCTTATTTACTTTCAACAAGAAGAAATTAAGTCTGGTCAAGACAAGTCACAACAACAGGTGATTAATAACAATACTAATAATAAAAGTAGGACTAGTAGTAAAATTTCCTTAGATATTAAAAATGAATCTGTACAAAAAGTATTTAACTATGTTTTACAAGTTAGTGGATTAGAAGCTAGACGGGTGGAGAGAACAATTCTGGTGGGGGTCAAATTACCTAATACCAGTGTTGATAGAATAGTCAGGACTTTACGACTGAATCAAGTAAGTGTAGGTATAGGTTTAGACTTCTTGGTAGCTCTGGGTGCGGAAACTGAAGTCAGTCGTGAAAGACCAATAACTACAGTTAATGCCATACCCATTGCGGGTGGAGTTACACCGGTGACTCAATCTCAGACAACTACTGAAACTAAAATGGAGGCCAAGCGGGTTGATTATCAAGACTCCACACCCTTGCTGAGGGGATTGCAAATTGTGGGAGATGAACGAACAAATTCGATTACTTTGATTGGCAATCCCCAATTAGTTGATATAGCAACTTCAAAACTGACCAACCTAGATATTCGTCGTCGTCAGGTGAAGGTGAATCTGAAAATTATTGATGTTAATCTCTGGGGAATTCAAAACTATAACTCCAGTTTTTCCTTTGGGATTGGTGATAATTTCTTTTCTAATGACCAGGGTATAGCTACCTTCAATTTTGGTAACCAAAGACCATTCACCGGTTCGGGATCCGTACCAGCTTCCCTAGGGGGTTTACCCAATCGGTTTTTAGCTTTTTTACAGGCCCAGGTAACAAATGGTAATGCTAAGATCTTGACAGATCCTAGTTTAATTGTTCAAGAAGGACAAAATGCAAATGTTAAACTAACTCAACAAGTCATTGGACAGGAGAAGATCACCAGAATTGACACCCCTGGTAATTCTAGGGAGGAACGGATCATCGAGAAAGAAGAGGTTGGTTTAACCGTAAATGTGAGGGTTGAGCGGATTGATGACAATGGTTTTGTTTCCCTATCGGTTGCTCCTGTGGTTAAATCTCCGGTTAATTCAGAATCAACTGGTGCTGGGAAGGTTACCCTAATTGCTGAACGCTCTCTTAACTCAGGACTAGTTCGTCTCCGAGATGGTCAAACCCTTCTCCTTTCCGGTATTATCCAAGACCAAGACCGGACAGTGGTCACCAAGTTCCCCCTCCTGGGTGATATTCCTCTGCTAGGTGCATTATTTAGAAGCACCAACAAAGACCGTGAGCGCAGAGAAGTGATTGTGCTGCTTACACCCAGAATAATTGAGGAACAGTCCTGAACAGTCGCAAAAGACCAGATGCACAATTCTAAGGTGATGTTACTGGCTTAATGTTTTTGGCTTTGTAGAAGGTTTCTAAACTATCTCTATCTCCTACAAAGCGCCAATGCCATGGTTCGTAACTTACACCTTGAAGATTATCCCGAGGAAAGGATAATTCAAATCCAAAACGAGCAGCATTAGATTGTAACCATGCAAATGCTTTTGTACTTTCAAATATAGGACTGAGATTGGTTGCTGGTACTGCTCCATCACCAATATCCACAGCATAACCAGTATGGTGTTCACTGTAACCAGGAGGGGCACTAAGTGCTGCTCTTTCTGCTGGAGTTTGATTGCGTTGGGCACCTACCTCAAAGAACAGTTGTTGTTGTTCTTGTATGGAACGAAAACCAGAAATAGGGACTAGGATTACGCCCGCAATCCTAGCTGATTGTACCATGGCTTGAAATTTTTGGGCAGCACTCCGCCGCATTTTAATTTTTCCATCAGCTGTGATAGGAGTTATCTCTTCTAATGATGCTTCGTTATAGGCTAAATGTCCTAATATCGCATTGTTACTTGATGTGTTGGATGAGGTGGATGTAAGAGTTGTTGATTGAGTATCAGTATTTTTTTTAGGTGCAGTAATAAAGAATAAGAAACCACTACCTACAGCCATGATAGCAAATCCTAGGACACCTCCAAATATTAAAATCAGAGGTTTGAAGCCCGTGGAAGACCTCTTTTCCGGAGTATCCCGTAAAGCGGCCGGAATATCATCGTTTGACAATGAGTTTTCGGGATTTCCCGGAAGTCCACCATTTTTCAAGTTTCTACTCCTGTTTGACCAAAAGAATAGGGTGCGCCCCTTCTAGGAAGGCTTTTCCCGGTTTCTAGTATATAGCCGCCACAATGGTATTTACCACTAATTTTAGGTTCTAATCACAACTGTGGAAATTCCAATAATTTCATCATCTTTTGTACCTAGTATATAAGCGTGGACCTCTTTGTCACCAATTTCATACACTTTTGCTTCACCCAAATTGTTTTTTAAAACGAGTACAAGGCTTTCAAATCTCTTGACTATATTTCGTTCTTCCTCTTCATACCAATCTTCCTGTTTTGTGACTCCTTGAAAAAAATCATCAATAGTCACGGTTCTGACATTACCTATAATACCAGTTTTTTGTTGAATAGTAGTTTCATTGAGATTAAAAAATTCCCAATAGACCACATTAAAAGGATATTCAGACTCACTGGGCATAAACAAGCCCTCTGTGGTTTGTTTTAGTAGGTCAGTTAATGATTTGCTCATTTTATTGATTGCTTGCCACTGATTTACCATAACACCAAATAACAAAAGGCGACACCCAGATTCGAACTGGGGGATAAAGGTTTTGCAGACCTCTGCCTTACCACTTGGCTATGTCGCCGCACTGCTAGTTTTTTTCATATTATTTATAGTATCATATTCTTTTATAAATTGCACCACATTCCCCAAAATTTTTTTTGGCAATTAGCATTATGGCTCCACTACCAGATTACCGTCCTAAACAATTATCTGTCGGACCTTTAGAAGCAGAAATTCTGGGCATCGTTTGGGATCTAGGCTCGGCTACAGTTAAGGACGTACATGACTTGATTCTGGGTGACCCAGATCGTGAACTAGCTTATACTTCCGTCACTACCGTTCTACGTCGTCTCACAGAAAAGGGTTGGTTGGCCTGTGATAAACAAGGAAAAGCATTCTATTGGCGACCACTGGTCACTAAGGAACAGGCAGAAATGATTAGGGCGCATGAACATTTACAACGGTTTTTGGCTGTGGGTAATCCTGATGTGGTAGCCGCCTTTGCTGACAGTTTAGACGAAGCAGCTAGTAAACAAATTCAGGCGATCGCTCAGAGGATTCAATCTGCACGCCAGGCTAGAGGAGATAAATAAGGTTATGCATCTACTAATGCTGATCACAGCTGTCACCATTGCCTACACCTTGCGATATTCTGCCTATATACCGCAAGGAAATTGGCATCTGAGGTGGAGCAGGACTTTATTTTTCTTCCTTTTCCCCCCGTTGTTGATTTTGATGACGGTGATGGCCGTGGTCTGTATGGGAACCCAGGGTCAAATGGTGGGAATATATACAGATTATTTTAGCTATGTTTTAGGTTGGTTGTTTCTAGGATTTTTAGTTTTTGTAGCTTTAAAACTGGCTTGGCAAGGCTGGCAATCATTAAAGTCTGCCCGTGAATGTCCCACCATCAATCTCACAGGCCAATCAGCCAGATTGCTACCTACCTCTGCTCTATTTGCAGGACAAATTGGTTTTTGGTCTCCTGAACTAGTGGTGAGTCAGGGACTATTAAAACATCTTTCTCCAGAACAATTAGAGAGTGTTCTAGCCCATGAACAGGGACATTATAGTTATAGAGACACTTTTTGTTTCTTTTGGCTGGGTTGGATCCGTTCCTGTAGTGCTTGCCTACCTAACACAGAACCTTTATGGCAAGAGCTATTGATGTTGCGAGAACTGAGGGCTGACAGTTATGCTGCTGCTCGCGTAGACCCCCTTGTACTAGCTGAGTCTCTACTCTTAGTGGTAAGCAGTCAACCATTAGCATGGGATATATGGTGTGCAGCACTAAGCTCCTCTAAAGTTGATAGGTTGGAGCAGAGAATAGATGCTTTGTTATCTCCCTTAGAACCCAACTGGCCAGAATGGGATTTAAAATCAAAATTACATTACTGGCGCGTTTTTGCTTTAGCTCTTTTACCTTTAGTAACTGTTTTTTTCCACAGTTAGATCATGAGCTATTATGAGACAACTACAACTAACTGATACCCAACCTCTTCAATTAATTGAGCAATCCGACCACCAGGATGAAAGGTAGCGTTATCAACAATCACCTGCGTAGCAACAGATTTTCGTGGGTTGAGTTTAATAACTCAATATATCCCGTGGGTTTGTTGGGTTTCGCACTCCTCAACCCAACCTACAAAGGGGACTCAAAAGACCAATTGCCTAGGAGTATTGCACAAATCACAAATAGGTTGGGTTTCGTTCCTCAAGCCAACTAACTAGTTGTCTCCAATTCACTCTCTCTTAAATGGGCTTTGAACTTTTTGCTAAACTGGACTAGAATGGGGAAGTTAGCACTCACTGGTCTACCTTGCCATTGGGTAACAATGGCGGAAATTTCACCTTCCGCACCCTTAATGTCAAACCCCTGACCTTTATTTTCCGGGTGGTGGTAAACTATCACCGACTCTTTTACACGCACGCGATCGCCAATTTTCATAGTGAGTATTTGTACTTAAATTTTATTGAGCATGTATTTTGCTTGTCTGATTTTACCATATCTAGTCTGTTCCAATAAAGGAGTATATTACTGTTTGAGGCAGAATTGTTGGAGTTTTTCGGGGAGTTGTTGACAAATCTGGTTCCAGGTGCGGGGTTGAAATTCTCTCCAGATCCATAAATAAATGCCTCCACTTCCCAAGAAAAGAACAAACAAACCAATGACCAGCTTAACCAAATAATGAGAATGCTTATGGGAGTTGGTTTTTTCCGTGGTTGTGGAACCTTCTAGGGTTAAATTTAAATCTAGTGGATCCGGTGAGTTTACTGCCAGAGAGTCTATTATATATGCTTGTAGTTGGGGTATTTCACTTTCTGGTTCCAGCACAGTAATTAATAATTCTTCTGGTTCCTGCACTTCCAATCCCTTGTCCGCAGGTGGAGTGACTATTAAGTGAGCTTGGTTACGGAAAAGACTAACCACAACTGATATATTATCCCGACCGTTTTTTTCGTTAGCTAGTTCCACCCATTTATGCACCGCATCCTCCACCGTGATTTTACCTGTTAACAGAGGAATGACCTGGTCTTGCCAAGATTTTTCCACCCAGTCATGATCGCTTAAACCATCTGAACAAAGTAGTAAAACTCCATCCTCCTCTAAAATAAACCTCTTGATATTAAACTCTAGAGATTCTGCTTCCTTGGTGCCCAGTGCTTGAGTAAGAGCATTGGAATGGGGACTTGTCATAGCATGACGGTACAAACTTTTGCCAGAAGAGACTATTTTAGTTGCCATGTCATCATCTATAGTCAACAATTGACAATAGTGGGGAGTAATCCAATAGGCACGACTATCACCAATACTAGCTAGATAAAGTTCGTGTCCATTGTCTGATTCCCATCCTGTATTAGTGGTAACCGGTTGTGGTAATTGTATAGCCATTAGTAGAGTTGTAGCCATACGTTCCCTACCTTGGCGATTTTGTTCGTCATTACAAGACCAAATCATATTATTAACCACCCGCAGACTAGCTGCTAGTTGTTGTTGCAACAAATCTGGTGTTAGCAGTTCCGTTTGCTCTGCTATATCTTGTAACCAAGCACGAATTTGTAATTTTGCCGATTGTACAGCCAATTGACTGGCAACCTCCCCACCTTCATGACCACCAACACCGTCACAAACTATTAAGAGATGTTCTTTTAAATAGTTATCCAAATCAGTGTATTGACTGGGATAGCAAGTGTCCTCATTGTGTTGCATAATTGGGCCTTTATCTGTAAGGCCAGCAACTGTTACCATCAGAGGTAATTCCCCAGCAGATGCGAGCAATAAGTTATTTAATTCATGACTAATAGTTTCCATCTGTGTATCTGGCTGACACATTTCTTGAATAAGCATACCTAATTTAGGGGCAATTTCAGCCTTAGCAGCTATTACCCATGACTGCCAAGATTGCCCTAAATCCTGTAGAGTAAATGTGCTTGTAGTTGAAGGCAATTCCAATAATTTGACACACCAACCTTCCACAAAGATATTCTCGGGTGATAATAAGCTAGCTGCTAACCCCATTTGTGATAGTGGTTTCCATAGCTCTAGGATTTGCCACAACCAGTATAATTGCCTAACTGCTTTAGCCTGTTCCCAAACTGTGGTAATAATCGGGTAAAGATTACCATTAGTATCAATAGGCGCATTTTCGAATAAGATAATCTCATGGTTTCTATTATCCTCAGTGTTGTCTCCAAAAACAACAATCCCATAAGGTTGGGGTATGTGTAATCGCTCCCGATATAACTTGAGATAGGGAATGACGGATGGTGGCAATTGTGATGGTGCTTCTGGGGTCTTTCCTGATTGGGTATCTAGCCAGATCTGTTCTGTAATTACCTCATATCTATTGGCAACTTTTGTTCCCGAGGATATATTTGCCGCATCCTTGGCCCATAAATATCGGTACACTAGAGGTGTTTGACAGCTTTGACAAATGCGATCTCCCAGATAATTTGTGGGGTTTTCGCAGTGGGGACTAATACAATAAATGATTCGTTCGTTATAATGCATAAAGGTTAAATAAAGGTCAACTTTTTTAAAACTTAAACAAAAATCCGTATGAATCAACACAGGTTAACGTAAGTTAACGTAAAGTTCAATTAAGTTTAGATGTCAACAATTGCAACAATTCCAGTTAGAGAATAAAATGGACTTATCCTCTTTGTTACTAACTTGTTACTTAATTGAATTATTAACCTAGTCTCTGTAAACGGACTCATGCAAAATTTTACTGCAATCTGGTTGTTGCTGGGCATAATTCTGTGTCTTATGGAACTGCTGTTACCAACAGCTTTTGTGCAATTGTTGATGGGGATTAGTGCCCTACTGGTAGCAGGACTTTCTCTTTTAGGTTTAAGTAATTTATTCCTGCAAGTGATTGTTTGGCTGATACTTTCTAGTTTTTTAACCATCTTTTCCCGTAGGTTTTTTACGGTAAGGCAAACCAAATCAAAAATTCTTATCAGTACTGTAGGTGAAACTATGACAGAAATTTTACCTGGTAAGGTAGGGAGGGTTCTGTACGAAGGTAATTCTTGGCGAGGTAGATGTGGTGATGATAAACTTACCATACCTCCTGGTCAAAAAGTTTATGTGGTGTCCAGGGAGGGGACTACCCTAATTGTGATGCCAGAAAACGTTTTAGACTAATAGCTTTGAGAAAGGAGAGATTAATCTATAATATGCAGTATAGTATTTTAACAGAGGTTAGAAAAATGGAGCAGTTTTTATTATTACTGGGATTGGTTTTTAGTGCTGGTGCTGTGACGAAGTGTGTTAGGGTGATAAACCAGGGTGATGAGGCTTTAGTAGAAACCCTAGGAAGTTATAAGAGGAAATTGGAGCCTGGACTAAACTTGATTAATCCTTTGTTGGATAACGTAGTTTATAAGCAAACTATTCGAGAGAAAGTTTTAGATATTCCTCCTCAGCAGTGTATTACCCGTGACAATGTTTCTATTACTGTTGATGCTGTAGTGTATTGGCGAATAGTTGATATGGAAAAAGCCTATTATAAGGTAGAGAACCTACAGTCAGCTATGGTGAATCTGGTACTGACTCAAATTCGGGCTGAAATGGGACAGTTGGAATTAGATCAGACCTTCACAGCAAGAACTCAAATTAACGAGATTCTGTTGCGGGATTTAGATATTGCTACTGATCCTTGGGGAGTGAAGGTAACAAGGGTAGAATTAAGGGATATTATCCCATCTAAAGCTGTGCAAGAATCCATGGAATTACAAATGTCCGCCGAAAGAAAGAAACGAGCAGCCATTTTGACATCGGAGGGAGACCGAGAATCAGCGGTTAACAGTGCTAGGGGTAAAGCAGATGCTCAGATATTAGATGCGGAAGCACGACAAAAGGCTGTAATATTGCAGGCAGAAGCAGAACAAAAGGCGATTGTTTTAAGAGCGCAAGCGGAAAGAGAACAACAGGTGTTAAAAGCACAAGCAATTGCAGAATCAGCTGAAATTATTGCCCAGAGAATGCAAGCTAATCCAGAAGCCCATAAAGCTTTAGAGGTTTTATTCGCTTTGGGTTATTTGGATATGGGGGTGAGCATTGGTAAAAGCAATAGCAGTAAGGTGATGTTTATGGATCCCCGAACTATTCCTGCAACTTTGGAGGGAATTCGGTCAATTGTTGGTGATGTGAACGATGTAGGAGATTCGAACAAGTTATAAAACTTTTGTTTGTTGTTTTATATTTCTTGACACTTATTGCACAAACCAAAAAACTCTAAGGTATGATAAAAAACCTTAAAGTTATGACTGACTTGTAACTCGTTTTCTAGTTCGTGTACTGGACATTGATGAATAGGGATAGAAATACCACATTGTAAGCAAGTTAGATGATGCTTGTCTTGTTGGGTTAAGCTATAAAGAGACTCACCATTAGCTAGGGTTCTAACTTGCACCTTCCCTTCTAGTTTCAGAGATTCTAAAGCTCGATAGACTGTGGCTAAACCCATACTTTGATTGCGACTGCGTAATTCTATGTACATGTCCTGGGCTGAAATACCTTGTTTAATGTTTCCCAATAGAGTTAATATGCGATCTTGACTGCGGGTACGGATAGCTTTCATAGTAGTTTTAGACTTTAGGATTAAAATTATTGCCCATGAGATAAATTTCACCTTGTATTTTACGGCTTTAATTTTTCTTGAGATAGAACCTAAAAGGTATAGGATAACCATTACACCATTTAGCTAAATTTTAATGCAAAGGAAGTATATCGCCAAAATTTTCGTTACCCTTCGTCCTTCAGTTCTGGATCCTGCTGGGGTAGCTGTACAATCTGGGCTTAGGCAGTTGGGATATGATAATGTAGAGCAAGTGCGTATTGGTAAGTATATAGAACTTACTCTAGTTTGCCCAGATGAGGCTAAAGCTCGTAACAGCTTAAATAATATGTGCGAGCAAATGTTGGCAAATACAGTAATAGAAAACTATCGCTTTGAATTGATTGAAGTAGAATCCCAAACCGGTGTTTTCTAATTAGTAGATAATAGGTGGCATTTAATCATAGCTATAGCCACCTGTAAACGGTCATTACCTTAGTTAAATTTTTATAAGGGTTGGTATGAAATTTGGTGTTTTAGTTTTTCCAGGGTCTAACTGCGATCGCGATGCAGCATACGTTACCAGAGATATACTGGGACATACCACCCGTATGGTTTGGCATCAGGAGCGAGATATCAGCGATATAGATGTAATTATTATTCCCGGTGGGTTTAGTTACGGGGATTATTTACGTTGTGGCGCGATCGCCCGGTTTTCTCCGGTGATGCAGGAAGTGGTAAACCATGCTGAAAAAGGTAAATTTGTCATCGGTATTTGTAATGGTTTTCAGGTATTAACTGAAGCCAACTTACTACCTGGTGCTTTAACCAGAAATGAGAACCTACATTTTATTTGCGATCGCATTTCTGTGAAAGTGGAGCGTAACAACCTACCTTGGACTAGTGGATATGGGGATAAAGAAGTGATCACCCTACCAATTGCCCATGGGGAGGGAAGATTTTATGCAGACCAAGACACTTTAGCGGCGATAGAAGATAATCAACAAGTATTGTTTAGGTATGATGGAGAGAATCCTAATGGTTCGCTAAATAATATTGCGGGCATTTGCAATCGAGAGGGTAATGTATTAGGGATGATGCCACATCCAGAGAGAGCAGCGGATCGGTCAATAGGGGGTACAGATGGTTTGCGATTGTTTGAGAGTTTGTCCTCCAGATAGTTAGGGCGGCTGGGTGGTACTTTTCTAAAGTTCCCTACAGCAGTACCTTACATATCACCCAGAAAGAGAAAAATGAGGAATTATTCCTTGGTGATAGTATTAACTATCATGGTGTCATGTCTTATGCGACACTGTTAAATATTTATGATGGAATTTTAGATGATGAAGATATCAGAAAAAGGATTGATATATAATAACAGTCAATTAAAAGATGAAATTTTACAATGCCTGACATTATTTCATTTTTATCGTTATAAAAAAACTGGAAATTCCCAGCTAAAATTAGACCCTTATGAAAATTTAATTGGAGACGAATCTGTAACTCAGTGTGCGGTTTTAAAACATATTCGAGAGAAGGTAGATTTTAATTCTTTAGCATTCTTAACTTATATTAAATCAATTATCAGTCAGAAGAACTACTCAACAAACTAATGAAAGAAATTTAGAACTTGTTTTCAGAATGAATAAAAGTCACATAATAAGGATAGAATAAATGAATAGCAAAATAGCTGATGATTTAGGAAGACTGTTTGAGGTTGGTTTTAATGTAGGAATACTTAATTACATTAATCAAAATCAGATTCAAAATAGATTTGGGGATCTGTACAGTCAAGAACTAAAAAATCTGAGATTTTCTAAGATGAAACAGTTAATTGTTAATAAACTAATCAGTCTATCAGTGTAGAATGTTTTGAATTTGCTAATAACCAAGAACTCTTAAACAAACTGAAAAATATTAGTTCCAATCCCAGTTATCCAGAAAATCTCACCTCAGCGGTAAAAGATGGTATAGAATTGGTAGAAAAACTAATTAATGCACCTAAAAAAAGTCAAAAGTATGATCAACATCAAGAAAATATACAAGCAGATCAGTACTATGCTTTTCCTCTGTTTGCGTTTATTAGTGGTGACGTGATGAAACAATACTTTGAAACTCACCCTCAAGAACCGGAGGATATGCGATTTAAAGATATATTGTCTATTTATATTCGCTCCTTATATCCTGTAACCAATATTTTACCCATAGGACATACTTATGAAGAATTTCCCTTTATCGTATTCAACAGTTATAGCTTAGACGAAATGAGACACAAATTGTTTACAGAGAAATACCTGTTGAACTCCCAAGAGTTAAATGTTTTGAGTTTAATTCTCTCCTCTAAATAGAAGGGTTTTCAGCTGCATCCCAAGGGTAAGTTTGGATAGTAGCCATAAGAACCTCTCCCGAATTTCAATCATATTTCAAGTATATCTCATGAAAAATTTTTTCTGCTGGACATTTAGAAAATCTTGTGATATATTAAAAGTGTAAGAATAAAAAGCATGGGTCCGTCACGGTTTCGACAGGTTGGCGAAAGCTACTCTGTGATTCAGGTCGAGAGTGAGTCTCCTCTCGCAAATCAAAGGCTCAAAACAACGTAAATGCGAACAATATCGTAAAATTTGCTCGTAAGGAAGCCCTAGTTGCTGCCTAATAACCTCTTATAGGTCCGAGCGTCTCTGGTGTGACTCCGTTAAGGACTAGAGACCTAACCCCAACGGATGCTCTAACAAGTGTTCTCTGGTTGGCTTGTTGGCTAAGACTTAATCAGAGCATCCTACGTTCGGGATAATGAACGATTCCAGCTTTGAGGGTAAGAAAAGCTAAACCTGTGAGTGAGCGGGGGGTCAATACCCAATTTGGACAGCAGTTCGACTCTGCTCGGATCCACTTAGTTAGTAAAATGTTTGTGTGACTGGAGGATTTTATCCCCCAGTCATTTTTATTTCCAAGGTCGGTACTAGCCAATGTTAGATACGTACGGACTGGTCAGTTTGTCTAACTGCTGTATTAACAAACTGAGGAATAAACCTACATCTGTTACTACACCTATAGACTCAACTGAACCGCGATCGCTCAACTTGGTGACCACTGCTGGGTTGATATCCACACACACCATTCTAACTCCTGCAGGGGTCATATTGCCCACTCCAATGGAATGGAGCATGGAAGATAGCATTAAAATCATTTCTGCTCCCTGAATGATTTTGGTATATTCCTGTTGAGCTAAGATGAGGTTCATTTGGGTATCTGGTAAAGGTCCATCATCCCGAATGGATCCAGCTAGGACAAAAGGGATATCATTTTTCACACATTCATACATGACACCCCCGGTGATGACCCCAGCATCTACTGCTCTAGCAATGCTGCCAAAACGCCGTATGGCATTAATTACTTTTAAGTGATGTCTATGACCACCTCGTACTGCTATACCTCGTTTCATGTCTACACCGAGAGATGTGCCCATCATGTTCTGCTCGATGTCGTGAACTGCGATCGCATTTCCACCCAGAAGTCCTTGAATATAACTTTCACGAATTAATCTAGCCAGATGTTCTCCGCCACCTGTATGAATCACTACTGGTCCTGCGGTGACTACTACCTTACCACCAGCATCACGAATTTTACGTAATTCCCAGGCCACTTGCTCGACCACCAGTTCCACTCGTTTTTCGCTGGAAACACCGGAGGACATAAAACTAAATTCTTGAGCATTGCGTTGCTCGCGGGATTCGGTTTTACGGATGCTGCGAATACCTTGAACATCAACTACTACTTGATCTCCAATTTCCAGATCCCGCAAAATCTTACATTTTGCCACCATTCCATTGGGTGTTTGAGAAATGGCGATCGCTCCGTCCATGCGTTGATTTTCTACTTTGAACCACAGTCCATTTATTCTAACTTCTGTGGGATAGATTGTGCTGACATAAAAGTCATCAGGGGCGACTCCCGCTTGTAAAACGGGTTCCAACTTGGCATCTTTTTCGTCTTGAGGTAAATCTACCGCACCCAGATCAATCAAGTTGGAGAAAATTCCTTCCATTACATCATGAGATGGTGCAGAAACCTTGACTTCTGCTGCGGAGGTACTTTGACGCTGCTCTCCCAAATTAAAGTTGAGGACTTGGAAGCTTCCTCCCATGTCCACAATTAAATCTAAAGCTCGGTTGATTAATCCTGCATCTAGCAAATGTCCTTCCAATCGAATTATTCTACTCTCCACCTGGGTTGTAGCATGTACCTCTTCTCTTACAGGTTCTGTTACTCTCAGAGTTAGACACTTGGATGCACCACCAGCTTTGAGGAACTCAGTTAAAGGGGTTTCAATAACTTGAAAACCCACTTCAGCTAATTTTGACTTCAGTTCATCGCTGGCTTTGTTCATAATCACGATGTGATCAATATTAACCGCGTTACAAGCAAAGTTAACCGCATCCTTTTCCTCAATGGCAATGCGTTTTTCTAAAGCTACCCGCATTTCAATCACTCGATTAGAGTAGGAATCAAACGCACCGGGATAGTACAACAAATAGCCATTTGCGAGGGGACAAAAACAGGTGTCCAGATGGTAGAACCTATCATCTATTAACCGTAGGGAAATTACCTCAATATCTAACCACTTAGCCAAATAGGGGTGGGAATCCAGCTCAGAACGGAAACCATACCCCGCCCATAACCAACGCCCCTCTCGGTCTAACAGTGCATCACCAGCGCCTTCAAATGGTAAATCCTTGGGCAAAACCTGCACATTATAACCGTTGTTTTCAAACCATTGCTGGAAGTAGGGTTCTTCCCCCTGACGCTCTTTATGTAGAAAGCGACTGAGAACCACATTCTCGCCTAAAACCAATCCCGCATTCGCTGTAAACACCATGTCTGGCCAACCCTTCTCTGGTGTGACTAAATCTACAATAGCGTGATCTTTGATTACTTTATATAATTTATTCCACTGCTCCACAGCGCGATCGCGGGATGACTTATGGATATTGCCTTCCATCCAGGGGTTAATTACGTAGTCCACGTCGTAGTGGTCGGGGGCGCACATTAAAAATCGAATTGGGGAAACCATAAAAATTTTACTTTTCACTAATCTCTGTTCAATACAAGCTTTTGGACTTGGCTTTCTGTCACATCTGTTACTTAATTACCACCTTTGGAGCAGAAGTCAACTTTCTTAACCGCATAATTAATCCTTTTTTGGATTACCAGGTTAGCATTTAAGTTGTTTTAATTGATTGTGCCATTAGCAAACATATTTTATAGTATAGGACTTTGTTCGGGTGAGCTAATTGAGTTCATAATTTTGTTAACATTTTAGGCTGAATAACAAATGTACATTGCCAGTTTGTATAAATATAGTTATCATTTCATAAATTAACTAAACTAGAAGACCTCTGGGCACATCCCCGGAAAGACCTTAATTTAGTTAGTGATTCAAATTCTACCAGGAGGAGTTTCCCTTGTCTCGACGCTATTTATTTACCTCCGAGTCTGTTACTGAAGGACACCCAGATAAAATCTGTGATCAAATCTCCGATACAATTCTGGATGCTTTATTAACGGAAGATCCTACTAGTCGGGTAGCAGCAGAGGTAGTTGTTAATACCGGGTTAGTGTTAATTACCGGTGAAATCACGACTAAAGCTAACGTCAACTTCGTGCATTTAGCTCGTAAGAAAATTGCGGAAATCGGCTATACCGATGCAGTCAACGGTTTTTCTGCTAATAGCACCAGTGTACTTTTAGCTATAGACGAACAGTCACCTGATATTGCCCAAGGTGTAAACACTGCCCATGAAACCCGTACTCAAGATAGTGAAGAACAATTTGATAAGATCGGGGCTGGTGATCAAGGACTAATGTTCGGTTTTGCATGTAATGAAACACCCGAACTCATGCCCTTACCCATTAGTTTGGCTCACCGCATTGCTCGTAGATTGGCAGCTGTCAGAAAAACTGGAGATTTGCCATATCTACGTCCCGATGGCAAAACCCAGGTTACCGTAGTTTACGAAGATGGTAAACCTGTGGGTATTGATACCATCTTGATTTCCACTCAGCATACACCTAATATTGGGGATATTACGGATGAGGCTGGCGTGCAAGCCAAGATCAAGCAGGACTTGTGGACTTTAGTGGTAGAACCTGTATTTGGTGATATTACTGTCAAGCCAGACCAAACTACCCGGTTTTTGGTTAATCCCACCGGTAAATTTGTTATTGGTGGACCTCAAGGGGATTCTGGATTAACGGGAAGAAAAATCATTGTTGACACCTATGGTGGTTATTCTCGCCATGGTGGTGGTGCTTTCTCCGGTAAGGATCCCACTAAGGTAGACCGCTCTGCAGCATACGCAGCTCGCTACGCAGCAAAAAATATTGTTGCGGCTGGATTGGCTGAAAAATGCGAGGTTCAGTTAAGTTATGCTATTGGTGTGGCTAGACCTGTGAGTATTTTTGTAGATACTTTTGGTACTAGCAAGGTGGATGATGAAGTTTTACTGCAATTAGTCAAAGATCACTTTGAACTGCGTCCTGCAGGAATCATCCACGCCTTTAATCTAAGGAATTTACCCAGTGAGAGGGGCGGACGTTTTTATCAGGATGTCGCAGCTTATGGTCACTTGGGACGTTCTGATCTGGACTTACCATGGGAGCGTACTGATAAGGCAGCCGTTCTTAAGCAAGCAGCTAGTCAGTATGTTAATTCACCTGTTTCCAGCTTGAGGTAAAATCAACTTGCCTCAACTAGTTTGAGGCAAGTTTAACCTAATTATACCTAGTCCCAGTCAGGGATCTGTCCGTCCTCTCCACCAACACCAATGGCAGTGTTATAGATTTGGGCGTCAGTAATGGTAAGGTTATTCATAGATGCTTGATAAACATTAGAATCATTAATCACAGCGCTAGTGAAATTGGCACCGTTGAGATTGGCCCGTTTCATGTTTACATTGGTAACGAAGGCAGATGTTAAATTGGCACCTGATAAATTGGCTCCTGTTAGGTCAGCTCCTTCCAAGTTGACACTTGTTAGGTCAGCTCCTTGGAGATTTGCACCCCGTAGGTCTGCACCAATCAGGTGAGCACCGCTCAGGTTGACCCGAGACAGCTGGCATTTTTGACACTCACCAGTGGATAAAAGTTTTTGTAGATCACGATTGTTGCCAGCATTAACCGAGCTAACAAACAATAGGGGAGCCACCAGGGCTACAGTAGCTAAAAGTTCACGTTTCATAATTCCCCTTCCTTTATATTTACATCCTCACACTTCTATTGTCTCACGAAATAGAGTAGAAATGTTATTTTATATCACTAGTCGGATGTGATGTTATGGTATTTAATTATTTACCCTGCAACCCTTACTATACAACAGTTTTATCTGTCCGGGACTGCTAATTACGCTACGTTAAATGTTGTTAACTTATATGTTAACTAATTTTAAGTTTACTGTCAACCAGGGAACCGATTTACCTCAACTGAGCTACAATCTGATTCTCAAGTAAGGTATTATCCGTCAATAAGTCCTCCACTGTGATTTTTAAAAACCGCTCCTCATCCACTTGAAATTTAACTTTAATGCGATCGCTCCCTGGAAAACCAAGGGGTGTGAGTTGGGCGATTTTACTGTGACTGTCATTGAGGGGTTTGACTAGGGTGGTTGGAGAGTTGACCTGACGGGTAATCAGGCGATCGCCATCAAAATAAACTTCTGTACCACCGGTTGTTTCTGCTAGTTCTCCTATAATTAATTCAATGCTAGGTTGATTTTCTCTAGAAGCACCTAATACTAATTCTACTGGTTGAGTCATGGGATAAGATTGTCCAGCTTTGATGATTGGTTGCCAACTATGATGTTGATTGCGTCTATCCCAATATCGGATCCCATAGCTATGATAGAGAAAGTCCTTTATTTCTAAACCTTGGGTGATTTGTAAAGCACCCTGGGCGATCGCTTCAAAGGGTTTTTGACAACGGATTTTTTCCAGTGGAAAATATTGCTGGATCCAATTTTGGATAGCAGGTAATTGTACCGTGCCACCCACCAGTAAAACCGCATTAATATCATCTATTTGCACACCTTGACGACGAGCCTGTTGTAATAAATTTAACATAGTCTCATCCAATTTGGCAAAAAATCCTCGATCTTGGAGAATAGTTTCTAGGGTCTGACGATTCAACTCTAACTCATAACTGGCAAAATTTTGATCGTCAAAGTAGACCTCTCCAGCTTGATTGTGGGTAGACAATTCAATTTTTAACCTCTCCGCCAATCTAGTAGTAATAGAATTAACTGGCAATCCCTGAGTTGTCACAAAATAATCAACTATCCAATTATCAATATCTGTGCCACCCAGGTTTTGTCCTGATTTGGCTAAGACATTGACTGTTTTTACCTTTTGTAGAGAGTCCTGTGCCAAAGATTTATTTCCCCATTTTAATAAAAACCCCACAGGTTTATTATCTACTGGGTCTGTTTTATCCAGCTTCACCAAAGATAGATCTAGAGTTCCCCCGCCAAAATCAATCACTAACAAATTTTCCGCCTCCTTTACACCGTATGCTAAAGCAGCAGCGGTAGGCTCATCTAACATTCTAATTTGTGTAACTGGCAAAGCTTGAAAAACTTTGCCTAGCCAATAACGATAAACTTCAAAACTATCCACTGGAACGGTTAATACCAAAGAGTCCAATCCGCCCTCAATAGATAATAACTCCCCTATTATCCCCTGGAGAAACCATGTGCCCACCTTTTCAAAAGTAATAGTTTCCCCATCTATTTCTGGTAAGAAACCCTGAATATCTGCTCCAATACCCCTTTTAAAACTGCGAAAAAATCTACTATCACCCATGAGATCTAAACCTCGATCTCGTATCTGCTGACCAATTAACACCTTATCTTGATTTGCTGCTTCTATATAAACTAAACTGGGTATCAAAGGAGGATTCAAACCCTGTCGAGTAGATAACCCTGGCAAACTGAGGGTTTCTGGTTGCTGGGTCACAGGGTTCCATCGGGTAATTACCGTATTACTCGTACCAAAATCAATTGCTATGGGCATATTACTAGATTTTTTTACTGGAAATTAGGCCATGTTGCCCACGCATTCCAGTAAGGATTGTTCTTCAAGAAAGTTTTTCTGATGTTTTGCTATACAATAGCATAAGTTGTCAACTCAATGCAACCGCAAATTGCCTCCAGGAATTTAACCAAAATGAGACCCGCCATTTTACAACCGGGACATTCTTATACTTTCCGGCAATACTTTGAAATGACCTATGAACCGGAGGATATTCTGGCGGAACTCGGTTATGAGTTCCAACGGTCAACATTATCTCTCCCCCAGTCAGACATTAATCTTGACCGACTGGATGACCTAAAAACCCGGATCCAAGAAAGCCTCCCCTATATTAGCCTCACTAGCGAAGCTGCTCGCCGTGAACTACTCATCGCTCCCCTATTAATAGATGTACTACATTATACTCATGCCCAACTTAGGGTAGAATATTCCTTGAACGTTAGTGAACAGCTTAAAGGTTGCCTTGATTACTACTTGTACTCCGCAGGTAAACTCCTGATTGTTGAAGCAAAAAATGCAGATCTCAGTAGAGGTTTTACCCAACTTGCAGTCGAGCTGATTGCCCTTGATATCTGGAGTACCAGCGAAGAACCCATTCTCCACGGAGCTGTTTCCACAGGTGACATCTGGCAGTTTGGAATTCTCCATCGGAGTAGTAAGCAAATTCAACAAGTATTAAAACTCTATCGAGTACCAGATGAGCTGGAAAGCTTAATGCGTATTCTTATAAAAATCCTTCAGCCCTAAGGAATGGGAAAATGGAAACTTCAACTATATCTTCTTCTGCTCAGGGTATTCCCAGTTTACCCGACCTCACACATCCTGATGAATTAATCAGGTTCGGTACTCAAGTAGTTGAAAATTCACTATTAGTAGTGTTTTTAATTATTGGTTTGGGAGTGGCGATCGCCTTGATCAGTTTTTCCTTAAGACGGGAAACGGAAATGCAGGCGGATTTTTTGCGAGATTGGTCAGTTCGTTATTCCCAAATTTTGCGTGGCATACCACACTTTGCATTGGTGTTAATTCTATCAGTGACGGGATTTTTCCTAACTTCTACCCTGAGTAATCGTTACCATCACTGGGAGCAAGCAAAGGTAGCTAAGGTAACTGAATCTGTTGCTGGTGATAGATTAGAACACAACGCACCTCGTGTTAGTTATATAACTGAGGAACCCTATAGCTACACAACCCGAGTCAGGGATAGAATTGTTAAGGTGACGGACAAACAAAAAGTCACTCGGTATTTAAATTTGGCTGGTTCCCAAATTCAAGTGACTATTGATCAAAGTGTAGATGTGCAAAATCGCAGTGCTATTTATCTTACTGACTATACTAGTGAGTACAAAATAGTCAATACCCTAAATAGTAAAAATCAGTTTATATTTGAAGCACCACCACCATACGGCTATTCTCTTCTGTCTGGATATAAAGTGGAGAGAGAAGGGACAAGATTAGAACAGACCAGTCCAGAAGATTATGGATTTCCCTTGGATTTAAATCCTGGAGAGCAAGCTACCATCAAAGTTAGTTATCAAGCACAAGGGGGACCGCGTTGGGTATATAATGCCACTAATCAGTTACTCTCTGGTTTCCGTCTCACAGCTATTGCCAGATTTGCCAATGCGGATTTTGCCAGTGGTATAGTTCCCCAGGAAATAAAAAGAGATGGAGGTAATAGTCAATTCACTTGGATTTTTGATGATAATGTTTCTGTCAAAAATCCTTTCGGTGTCTTTACGGCTACTAAACCCATAGGTAAAACCGGAATTATACCTCGCTTATTATTATTAGCACCAGGATTATTTTTGTGGTGGATATTACTACTATACCTAACCGTACCCATGAGCTTACAAAATCTGGCGATCGCCGGGGGAGTGTTTTTTACCAGCTTGTTGACTTTAACATATACATCAAGGTTTATGAGTGGAGAAATGGCCTGGTTAATAATTTCACTGGTGTTTATATGTTTAATTTACGGGTTGGGTGGGAATCGTCAATTAGGATTAGCAGCAATTATTTGTACCATTGCTGGAGCAGTTTTGCCTGTATTTGCATTTTTAGTTCCCTTTACTGGTTTAACTCTCAGTTTAGCGGGATTGTTATCAGTATTATGGTTAGGGACCTATTATTGGTATGACTTGTACAGAAAATTTAATAATCATACAAACAGACAGATCTAACTAAACTGTAGCCACCTACGTGCTTTTCCTAAGCACTCTGGCTAAAAGCATGATTTCACCAGATTTCAGGATCAATTCTGGAGATATTTAATGTATAGTGAGGACTGATATAGTTAATGATAATGTTGGTTTAAGACAGCAAAGGAGTTAGTAATGCTCACGTCGGAGGCAAAAAAGCCGCTGACAATTCCCCCCAAAGAACTTTTAGACCCCCCTGGAGGTCTGAATCCAACCGTGTTGCTATTCTTTGCAGTAGTAATCATGTTGGTAGTTTCTAGCTGTGGTTACTGGGTATGGGAATGGCCCCATTGGTTATGTTTTGGCATCAACACCCTGTCCTTACATTTCTCAGGCACGATTATTCACGATGCTTGTCATCAGTCAGCCCATCGTAACCGAATAGCTAACGCCATATTGGGTCATGCTAGTGCCCTAGTTCTAGCCTTTGCTTTCCCAGTTTTTACCAGAGTACACCTACAACACCATGGCAATGTCAATCATCCCAAAGATGACCCGGATCATTATGTTTCCACAGGTGGTCCACTGTGGTTAATCGCGGTGAGATTTTTGTACCATGAGGTGTTTTTCTTTCAAAGGCAACTTTGGCGTAAATATGAACTACTAGAATGGTTCCTTAGCCGATTGCTTATCTTTACTATTGTCTATATTTCCATTCAATATCACTTTTTAGGGTATATTCTCAACTTCTGGTTTGTTCCAGCTTTTGTAGTAGGTATAACACTGGGATTCTTTTTTGATTACTTACCACATCGTCCATTTGTAGAGCGAGATCGGTGGAAGAATGCTCGTGTATATCCTGGCAAAATCCTTAATATGCTAATTTTAGGGCAGAATTACCATCTAATTCATCATTTATGGCCTTCAATTACTTGGTACAATTATCAACCTGCCTACTACCTGATGAAGCCCTTACTGGACGAGAAAGGTAGCCCCCAAACTTCCGGTTTATTACAAAAAAAGGATTTTTTGGAATTTCTCTATGATATTTTCATTGGTCTTCATTTTCATCACCATGAATAATAACTGAGAAATTTAATTGTTGAGGTTGGGGAAGTAGTACATTTTTACGGTTAAGCACATCTAGTCTGAATTTTTTCCGTTTATTCTTCCTAATTCATAGATGCTAGCACCCACAGTAGTGAGTATACCAGTACTAATTCCCCAACTAGAACCTAAACTAATTTCCAGACCCCAGTAGGATAATGCACCAAATACCAAGAAAGGTAAAATGCTCATAATTGAAGCATAAAAAGCATTTTGAGACTCTCTAGCTGTGCGGGTTTTTTCAAATTCCGTCTCGCTAGTATATAGAAACCGCTCGGCAAAATTAAACCAGCGATTTAATTGTGTGATTATCCATTCTCTAATAGATGCTAAAGCCAAATATAAAGCTAAAGACCATAAACAAGAACCAGCAATGGCTACTTTATCTATCGTGAATTGAAAAGGTAATATATCAAGCATACTAAAGATATTAAGTGATAAACTCCCATTTTACTTGAATTTGTCCTCAAATCCATATTTTATACTTAGAACTGATTATGTCATTATGCCTAAACAATTTAACACTGCTGGACCTTGTCAATCTGATATCCACTATATGCTCTCTCCCACAGGGCGACTACCTCAGTTGAAAGCATTAATTGATGGACGCAATTACTTTATCATTCATGCACCGCGACAAGTGGGC
>Ga0169931_10000558_pt1 | contig 61386 bp, 52 predicted proteins | sample Kivu_15m_20L_FD_129675 | JGI IMG/M metagenome (GOLD analysis project Ga0169931, IMG submission 129675) | Freshwater microbial communities from Lake Kivu, Western Province, Rwanda to study Microbial Dark Matter (Phase II) - Kivu_15m_20L... | ecosystem: Environmental > Aquatic > Freshwater > Lake...
ATTGAATACTTCTGGGCGATTCAAGGTGATGTATAATACTGAATCTTTGAGTTGGGTAATAAGGGTCATATCTTTTAATTTCTTGATTACAAAAGTACTGTTTCTAGTCTAAATATTGTTCCGCCATCAAACGAACGCGTCGGGCCATTTCTTCTCTTAAAGACAACGGCTCGAAAATTTCAACCGAAGAACCATAACTCAAAAATATGCGAATCAATTCTTCTGTGATCATGACACGCAATTGAAAAGTGATGCGTTTTTTTCCTTCTTTAATCAATTCCTGCGATACATGGATGGGGTCGGAAGCAATGTATTTGGCAGCCAATGGACTTGCTTTAAACACCACCAATTCGGGGCGTTCACTTGAAACCGTGATGCCCACCGAATGTTGGAAATAATTATCTGGCTTAAAATCAATGGGCACTTGAAATTTCAAATCAGACAGTTCCAAATTCGACATGCGATCCAAGCCAAAAGTAGAAATACGTTCTTTAATCAAATCAAAACAAATGAGATACCAACGATTGCGGTATTCTTTGAGCAACAAAGGTGAAACTTTTCTGCGTTTGGTTTCTTCGGTGGCATAACTCTGATAATCGAACAAAATCTGACGTCTATTTTCGATGGCTTGCACCAATTCGTTGATGTGTTCTTGTCCGGATGAGCCATATCCCGTTTCAAATTGAATAAAATTTCGATTGTCTTTGGTGCCTGCCCCGCTGTCTACTTTGGTAATGATGCGGTCGAGAGCCAAGCCAAATTCTTTGATTAAATCGTTGTTTCTAAACTGCGCCAAGGTACTGGTTGCAAATTTCAAGGCGCTCAGATCATCTGGGGTAAGTGGCGATTGGTCGAGCGAATAATCTGAATCGCTGTAATAATACCCTCTATGTTTCACCGAATAAGCAATTGCCGCGTCGTATTCGTTGCGCATGGCAAACAAATCTTTTTCTATGGTCGAATCGCAGATATTTCCACTGTCGTCACTACCAAAAACCGCTTCTTCGCAAAGCTGTCTCAGCAACAATTTGTTAGGATAAGGTCGAGCAGAATTTCGTAAAGCTTTGTCGATGATTCGATAGCGCATTAATGCATTTTTGAATTGGGCCATAATCCTGAGTATGAATGGAGATGTAAAGATATAAATTCATGAAAACTTAATCTCCATTGTTGAGAATTAACTACTTTTGCACCCGATTTTGAAACAAATTAAACAAAAGAATATGTCAGGAAACAGAACATTCACCATGTTGAAGCCAGATGCTTTAGAAAATGGTTACACAGGAAAAATTATTGATATGATTATCAACGCAGGTTTTTCAATCAAAGCGATGAAATTGACGCGTTTGAGCGAAGCACGTGCTAAGGAATTTTATGCTGTTCATGCTGAGCGTCCATTCTATGGTGAGTTGGTAGAATACATGAGCTCAGGCCCAATCGTGGCGGCTATCTTGGAAAAAGACAACGCTGTTGAAGATTTCCGTGCATTGATTGGTGCAACTGACCCAGCTGAGGCTGCAGAAGGAACAATCCGTAAATATTACGCTGAATCTAAAGGAAGAAATGCTTGTCATGGTTCAGATTCTGATGAAAATGCAGCAATCGAATGTGCATTCCATTTCGCTGATTCTGAGTTGGTGTAAGAACTCCGACTTACGATATAAAAAAAGCACGGTGAATTTTCATCGTGCTTTTTTTTGCGGTAAAATGTTCCGTTATTTATATATCCAAATTCCTATTTGCGTCTTTCAAATCATCTGCGCTCTTAATCACAGCCTCGCGCATTTCCGCCATGTAAGCCTCCAATTTAGATAAAATTTGATCGTTGCTGGCACCAATAATTTTCACTGCGAGAATACCAGCATTCTTGGCAGCATTCAACGCTACTGTGGCCACTGGAATTCCATTGGGCATTTGCAGAATGGATAAAATGCTGTCCCAACCATCAATAGAATTGGCGGATTTGATGGGAACACCAATCACTGGCAAAGCCGTTAAAGAAGCGGTCATGCCAGGCAAATGCGCCGCACCACCCGCTCCAGCGATAATCACATTTACACCTCTTTTGTGGGCATTTTTGGCATAGTCAAACATCAAATCTGGCGTGCGGTGGGCCGAAACCACGTTTATTTCATAAGCGATGTCGAATTCTTTCAAAATTTTTGCTGCTTCTTGCATAATCGGTAAATCCGAAATGCTCCCCATGATAATTCCAACTTTTGCCATTATTCTTGTTTTTTGAAGTTTGTGAAGTGCAAATTTACCGATTCCCGCCGATTGGAAGCCAAATTGAGTAAGAATTGTAGAGCCTCCCTATGTTATTCTTGGAAAGACATTTTCCTTCCCAAAATTTTCTGGATAAAAAAAGCCTGCATGAAACCAAATCCATAGGCAAAAAGCTGAATGAGGCTCGTTGTCATAGACAAATATGCCACTTCAAGATTTTTATTTTTCATATAAGAATCTATAAAAATGACCAATAGAAAAAAACCAATGGGCGCCATAAACCAAATGGAGAAAATAACGCTTAAAACGAGCAAAATCAATGTGCCTAAAGAGAAAATTGTCGGGGCAAAGTGCAACAATTTCAATGATTCAGGGTGGATTTTGGAAATCGTGATTCTCGCTATACCGAAATTATAAACCTGCTTGGCAAACTGTTGAACCGATGTTCTGCGTTTATGATAAACAAAGGCTTTAGGAATAAGCGCCGTTTTGAATCCGGCTTTCAAAATTTGTATGCTCAAATCCAAATCTTCGCCAGCAGCTTTGGCATATGCGTAGCGCAGGGTTGGAAATCCACCTGTTTTTTCATACACTTCTTTGGTGATGCCCATATTGAAGCTGCGCGGGTGGAATTTTTCTAATTTTTCGCTCGACCCCCTAATTCCGCCAGTGGTGAAAAATGAAGTCATAGCATAATTAATGGCTTTTTGATTGCGCGAAAAACCTTTATCCGCTGCGTCTGGTCCGCCAAAAGCATCCACCGGATTTGCCATTAAAAAGGAACGCACTTCTTTTATATATTGAGGCGGCAGCACACAATCGGAATCGAGGAAAATGCAGTAATCGCCTTGAGCGCGTTCTACACCATAGTTTCTAGATAAACCGGGGCCTGTATTCTGTTTGAAATAATACTGAATGGAAAATTCGCCTTTAAACTGATTGCAGATATCTTCGCAAGGTTGTGTTGAACCATCTTCAACAATGAGCAATTCAAAATCCATATCGCTTTGATTCGCAAGACTTTGCAAGAGCTCCAATACTTCATCTGGTCGATTAAATACGGGCACAATGAGCGACAATTTGATTTCTTTTTTTTCCAATTCAATTTTATTTAGCCACTTTTTCGAGCATCGGTACAAAAGCAAAATCCCCGAAAGATTCTTCACTGAGCGTACCATCGGCATTTTTGGTGTAGCGGAACATGATCTGTTTGCCGTCATCCCCTATCGGGATTACAATTCGTCCACCTACTTTCACTTGTTCGACTAGTTTTTCAGGTAAAAAAGGAGCTCCACAAGTCACCAAAACACCATCAAAGGGAGCATAAGCAGGCAAACCTTTATATCCGTCGCCGAAGTATAAAGCAGGCAGATACCCCAATTTTTTCAAATCATCTTTGGCTTTTATAAACAATTCCTTCTGACGTTCAACGCTGTAAACTTTGGCACCAACTTCGCAAAGAATAGCAGTTTGGTAGCCCGATCCCGTTCCTATTTCCAAGATTTTGTTTCCTTTCTTCACTTGCAAGAGCTGCGTTTGAAAAGCCACTGTGAAGGGTTGTGAAATAGTTTGACCCGCTCCAATGGGAAAAGCCTTGTCTTGGTAAGCAAAATTCAAAAAAGATGAATCGAAGAAGAAATGACGGGGCACCTTCAGCAATGCATCAATCACTTTTTTATCCTCAATGCCTTTTTTTTGCAAATCTTCGACCAATTTGCGGCGCATGCCTTGGTGTTTGAACGTATCTATCATTATTATCAAAAGTACAATCAACAAAAAAAGCCCAAGCAAAAATCTCGGGCACTTATCAACACTGTAGCGTCAATTGATTAATGCTCTTGCGGTTCTTCTTTATCCACAGGGAACATCTTAGGCGCATCAGGCACACCTTGCAAGCGATCCAAATACTCTTCAATTTGACCAATAGACAAGTTTTTACCGATAATCTTTTTGTCTTTGTCTAAGATAAACACCTTCGGATTGGCCACCACGTCGAAATACTCTTGGTATTGAAGTGATTGCACATTGGTGAATTTCGGGATAAACTGCCAAGGATCTTTGGTAGCTTCTTCAAAAAGCCAGCGTGTAATAGCCACATTGATGAAGGTCAAATTGTGTGTCTTGATGAAAGCTTTCCACTTTTCAAAGTCTTCACCCGTGGCTTTACCAATGGCAAAAACCTCAACATTTCTGGCTTTCAACTTTTCTTCATATAAGCGTGCCATTTTCGGGGTTTCTTTTTTACAATGACCGCACTCTGGATCCCAAAAATATAAAATGGTGTATTCTGCTTTGAGATCAAAAAGTGAGTACCACCGTTGATTCGTTGAGTCGGGCAAACTGATATTGTGCGGACGAACACCAACCACCAAATGTTGTAAAATATTTGCTTTTTCGCAAAACGACTCCAATTTATCAGGCGTTAACCAATAAATTAGATTGTTTGGATTGCCTAAATTTGGACAAAAGTATCTCACGGCAAGCATAATCCAAACCTTGTCGTGGCCCATAATTTTCGACTTGTCGTATTTCTGAACCAAGTAAGTCAATACAAACTGGAACATGTCCGACTTTTTATCAAAACGCTCGATTAGCTCAATGCCATGATACAGAATTGTGTCTGGGATTGGCGCCATCATCTGATCACTGAAATACAAATCTAAACGCTGTTCGAAAATCGCAAAATTCACCAAACGATCATCTGAAAAATCGATATTATCAAAAAAATGTGCGCGGTAGTATCTGAAAACGAAATTAGAGTCGACCATAGAACCATCAGGATTTCTTGGCGCCTCGGGTATATCAATTTCCATCCCCATTTTTACAAATTTACCCACCAATAGTTTCTGATTGTCTTTAGAAAACTTGGTGATAAATTCTTTCATGCGATCATTTAAGGCTTTCAGTTTGGCTTCATCGTTGCCGTTGGCTTGAATTTGCGTGCGTTCTTTATTGCCTTTTATGAGTTCTTTCAAATAAGCGTAGAACATTTTGTTTTCCTCCGACTTTTTTACCTCAACAGTTTCTGGTCCCATGGTCGCGTAATCCATGTGGATTTCAATTTCCTTTTCTGCTGATGACTTGATGAAATCCAAAGATTTTTTTCCCGGAAAATAAAGAGACATCATGCCATCTTTATGCTTTTTTCCATCAAAAACCACAAAATTGTTGACGATTTTTGCGGTATCGGCCATGTATTTTTTATTGCCAAAATGTCGAATCAAATAGGCTGTTTCGTCTTCCGCATTCGTGATTTTAAACTTGATTTGTTGTGCAAAAATTGGGCTGACCATTCCTACCCATAAAATCATAATCCATTTGCTCATATTGCTATCCCTTTTTGTTAATGTTCAATTGATTTTCAAATATCAGACCAAAGTTACGGTTTCTGAATTCTTATCCTTTTAAATTATTTGTTAGTTGCTTTCAACGCCGTAAAAACGCGAATTAGCTCGCTTTGGTTGCGCCTGCAAAATTAAAAAAGTTGTTATTTTTTTTGGCTAGTTCCGAGAGATATATGCTAAAATGCGGCGATAATTCCAAATTACAATGAGCCAAGCCAGTAGAAGCACGAGCAAGAGTCCCGACCAAGATGGCCAAACATCTACGACTAAACCAAAATTCATCAAAACACGATCTACGCCATATTTCATCCCAGCAAAAAGAGCAAAAACAAGCAACAAAACCCATAAAAACCTGCGCAAGAAAAACTGATAAAAATGAGCGGCAATCTGCATGGGATGATAGCCAATGCGTAACAAAGTTTGTACTTCGTAAGCCGATTCAGACACGAGCAACATGGAAAATTGGGCGAGCATCATACCGCACAATAAAACAATAATTAATGCGATGATAAACAACACACTGAGCACTACATAGAGCATGCCTTGTATTTTCACCACCAACAATTCATTTTCTTTAATTTCGAGATTCAAATCATCCATCAATAGTTCAAAATCTCCATATTTCTTTTGATCGAGTTTCAAAATCAAAAGTGTTGGTTCACTGGATTTGTTTGCAGCATACGTGCTATTTCCAAAAGTCATAAAACTCATGGGTACCAAAACTGAGTTCATTTGATTAGAAAAACCAACGATTCTTGCTTTGTAGCTTTTTTTACCACCCTCTCCTCTCAATTCTAGGGTGAAATTCAGCGTTTTAGCAATCTCTTCAGAAACTTGAGGAATGTTATAGGACGCCGCAAACTGATTGAGCATCAACATGAAATCGCGCGGCATAACCAAAGGAATCTGCTCAGAATTTTCATTCCAGCGCCAATCTTCAAGCTTCAGGTCGAGCATATCATCGTCAACCGCCTGGATAAAAATATCGGTACTGAAATAAGGCAAACCCTCTTCGCGCATGGCCAATGAAACATAAAATTGATTGTTGACAACAGGAGCAACTTTTTGTATTGCAGGATGCGCATTCAAGAGATCCAAATCTTCTGTAGTGAAGACGGCATTGTTGCTATCAAAAGCGGCATATTTGCTCACTTTTTTTTGTGCAACAACCAAATTCGCGCCCAATGAATCTGCACCAGACGCTAAGCTTTTGATGGTTCCGAAATAATGAACCACGGTAAGTAAAAACAAAAAACCTACCACTACGCCAATGGTCACAATCAACAGTTGCACGCTGTCTAATTTATGAAAAAGCATTTTCTTAATCATCACAGATACAGCATTTGATTGAACTTATTGTTGTAGGTTTCACCTAAAGTAGTCATCAAGCATCCGGCATTCAAATGTTCGCAACGATTTAAGATAAACTCCAGGGCGATGGCTGTGTTTTCTTCATCCAAATGACTAAAGGGCTCGTCCATCAATAAAAACTGAAACTTGGAAATCAATGCACGCACGATGGCCACCCTTTGCTGTTGTCCTTGCGATAAAGTAGCACAAGTTTGATTCAATTTATCTCCCAAGCCCAATTGTGCCAACATATCAAGAACATCATCAAAGTTTAAATCGCTCCCCAATTCCCACTTGATGCGCAGATTATCCACCGTGCTCAAATTGGGGAAAAGCTGTAAATCTTGGAATACAACGGCATATACGTTTCTTCGCATTTCTGTCCAGCGGTTGATGTCCCAATCCCTGATATCCTCAAGATTATATAATATTTGCCCAGAATAATCTGTTCGTAAACCATAAATGAGGTGAATAAAGGTTGTTTTGCCCTTTCCACTGGATGCGTTTAGCAGAGTTTTATTATTGAAATCTAACTCAAAGGTGCGTTCCCAAACAGAATTTTCGCCGTGTTGCAGTCCTTCTAAAGGTTTGGGCAGTATGTTTTGAAAACGAATCATGAGGATTTATTCAGAAACCCAACCTCTCACTATTCCGCGTTCTTCTTGGGCAATAAAATTGAGGATTTGTTGCTTTTCTGGCGAGTTGGGCATAGCCGATTCAATCATTTCCACTGCTTTTTTGACATTTGAATTCTGCACAAAAAGGATGCGGTAAATATCTTCAATTGTGCGCACCTGCTCGTCGGTAAAATTTCTACGTCTCAAGCCAACAGAATTTACACCGATATATGAAAGCGGTTCTCGGGCAACACGCACGAAAGGCGGCACACTTTTTCTAATCAGTGAAGCACCACCCACAAAGGCATGCGCACCTATTGTAACAAATTGTTGTGCAGCCACTTTGCCTTCAAGAATAGCAAAATCTTCGATGGTTACGTGACCAGAAAGCCCTGTATAATTGGCCAAAATCACATGATTACCGATAATACAATCATGGGCCACATGCACATACCCCATGAGCAAACAGTTGTTTCCGATTTTAGTGGTCATTTTATCTGAAGTGCCGCGGTGTATGGTAACGCACTCGCGAATAACCGTATTATTTCCAATTTCGCAAGTGGTATATTCTCCCGAAAATTTCAAATCTTGTGGCACAGCACCAATAACAGCTCCAGGAAATATCTCGCAATTGGCGCCAATTCTTGTGCCGGGATAAATCACAACATTCGGACCTATCTTGGTGTTTTCTCCTATGATGACATCCTCATAAATCGTAGAAAATTGTTCAACGACAACACCCTGTCCCAATTGAGCTTGCGGAGAAACGACTGCAAATTGATGGATCATAATTATGCTTTGTCTTTAATTACCTGGGCCAACATCACCGATTCAGAAACCGGTTGACCGTTTACGTAGGCTGTCCCTTTCATATTCACCAAACCTCGACGGATTGGGCTCACCAATTTCAATTCAAAAACGACGGTATCGCCTGGAATTACTTTTTGCTTGAATTTGGTTTCATCAATTTTCATGAAGTAGGTCGAGTATTTTTCTGGCTCATCAACTTGACTCAGTGCAAATATCCCGCCAACTTGCGCCATGGCTTCAATCTGCATCACACCTGGCATCACTGGATTTCCAGGGAAATGACCTGTAAAATACGGTTCATTCATCGTCACATTTTTGATGCCCACAATGTGCTCATCGCCCAAGTCAATGATGCGATCGACCATAAGGAATGGGTAACGGTGTGGCAACATGTTTTCAATTTGATTGATGTCGTAAACCGTTTTGGTGAGGTCAAATTGTTTGCCTTTTTTCTCTTGTTTTTTGATTTGCTCTTTTAGTACATTGGCAAATTGAACATTGCCGTAGTGTCCGGGGCGAGCGGCCAAAATATGTGCTTTGATGAATTTTCCAACCAAAGCCAAATCACCAACAATGTCCAACAACTTATGTCGCGCTGGCTCATTTCTGTAATGTAGTTCGATATTATTCAATACACCCGAGCCCTTGATTTCAATTTTGGTATCTTCTTTGCCCAACAATTTGGCCAATGCATCCAATTCTTCTTGAGGTACATGTTCACGTTCCACCAAAACTATGGCATTGTCGATATCACCACCTTTAATCAGATTGTTTTTAGCCAAAAATTCCAACTCGCGCAAGAACACAAAAGTTCTACACGGCGCAATTTCTTCATTGAAATTTTCGAGCGTATAAATATTGGCATGGTCAGTTCCAAGCACGTTGGATTTGTAGTCAACCATCACAGTCAAACGATACACATCATCTGGAACGGCTAAAAATTCTATCCCACGCTCTTCATCTTCCCAGGGAATATTCTCATCCAATTCAAAATAAACACGTTGCGCTTCTTGTTCTTCAAATCCTACTTCTAGAATTTTCTTTACAAAAGGTGCAGCGCTTCCATCCATGATTGGCATTTCAGAACTGTCCACTTGAATTAAAGCGTTGTCGACCATATTGCCGTATAAGGCCGCTAACACGTGTTCAACGGTATTCACACGAACGCCATTGTGTTCGAGCGTTGTGCCACGGTTGGTATCTACAACCAAATCGCAATCTGCTTTGATAATGGGTTGACCTTCAAGATCAACGCGTTGAAATTTATAACCATGATTGGCAGGTGCTGGACAAATGGTAAGGTTCACCCTGGAGCCCGTATGCAATCCGATACCACTAAAACTAATGGCCTCTTTTAAGGTTCGTTGTTTTTCGCTCATTATGTTTAATCTCTGTTTTTCAATTTGTCTTCAATTTCTTGCAAGCGCTTCAAAATCTGGGGCAATTTGCGGAAGCCAAAGTAAGACTTTTTAAAATCATCTATAGGAATGGCTGGAGAGCCCAAGAGCACCTCGCCTTCTTTTCTAATATCGTTTGGAATACCCGATTGCGCTGCAATTTTCACTTCGTCGGCGATTTTTATATGACCACTGATGCCTACTTGTCCGCCAACTTGTACTCGAGCACCAATTTTCGTAGAACCAGCCACACCAACTTGAGCCGCCATAGCTGTGTTTTCGCCCAATTCAACATTATGCGCAATTTGAACCAAGTTATCTAATTTTACACCTCTTCGCAAAATAGTGGAACCCAAAGTGGCTCTATCCACACAAGTATTGGCACCAATTTCCACAAAATCTTCTAGAATTACATTTCCAATTTGAGGCACTTTATTGTAGCCATTTTCTTGATTGGGAGCAAAGCCAAAGCCATCGGCACCGATAACAGCACCTGCATGAATCACACAGTGGTTTCCTATAACACAATCTGCATAAATTTTAGCTCCAGCGTAAATTACGCAACCATCGCCAATTTTTACATTATCGCCGATGTAGGCATTTGGATAAATTTTCACATCGTTGCCAATAACTGCATCATCGGCTATGTAGGCAAAGGCCCCGAGATAAAGACCATTACCAATTTTTGCTGAATCTGCAATGAAACTTGGCTGCTCGATTTTTGGTTGTTTCACCCGAAATTGATTGTAGGCTTCGAGCAATTTTGCAAAACAAGCATAGGCATCATCCACACGAATAAGGGTTAGCGTGCTTGGCAAATGGGTGTTGGGCACAAAAGTTTTATTTACAATGGCCACAGATGCGGCTGTACTGTAAATATACTCTTCATATTTCGGGTTGGCTAAGAACGATAAAGTATTGATTTTACCTTCTTCTATTTTCGATAAGCCACGCACCACCACCGATGCATCGCCTTCGATTTCTCCATTTAAAATACCTGCTATTTGTGCCGCTGTAAATTCCATCGCCCAAAAGTAAAAAAATTACCCGTGATGGAGTATGCGCTTAACAAATCATTTTGAAAGAGCTGTTGTTAACAAAAGAAAATTGGATGCTATTTCATACTGGCAGTGGGGAAACAAATCGCGTATTTTGTGACAGGTTTACTTAATGTTGATATATTCAAATTGTCTGAAGCAATGGTTAGCGGGATAATTTCGCCATTCGACATGAGGATTTGAATTTGGTCGCGCTCCGAGTTGTAGGCTTTATTGGTAAGTTGGTCAGAAATCACAAACCATTTTGCATCTTCTCTTGAAAGATTCAAAGTATCTGCTGCCATATCAATCTCTAAACTCAATCTTTCGGCACTTGGTGGCTCGGTAAGGAACTCAATTTTCAACAAGCGACGTTCAATAATTCCACGACTGAAAATCGAGAGCACGCGATCTTCGTGATTCGTCCAAACCTTGATAGCACCAAGTATATCGTAGTCATCTAGTTTCAGAAAATTATCCAAGACTTCTGGATTTTCCACAAAATCATCTTTAGAAACATTGTTTTGAAGGAAAAACTGAAGTGCTGGAGAACCAAATAATTCACCTCCATTTTCAATCACATACTTGGCGCGCTCCAAAGTTTTAATCAACATATACTCAGCCGCGACCACGGTTTTGTGCATATATGCTTGCCAGTACATCAAGCGTCTTGAAGTGATAAATTTCTCCACAGAATAAATGCCTTTTTGATCAACCACCAAATTATCGTTGTGCACATTGAGCATTTCGATGATGCGTTCACTGCCTATTCTACCCTCATACACACCCGTATAAAAACTATCGCGATTCAAATAATCCATGCGATCCATATCCAATTGACCAGAAACCAATTGATGTAAAAAAGGTCGCTCATATTGGTCATTGAAAATTCGAATTGCTCGATGGATAGAATCGCCAAAATCTTGAGCCAAACGCTTCATGATTTGCGCGGAAATATCCTCATGAGAAATACCTTTTATGAGCGTGTGTTCCAAAGTATGAGAATACGGACCGTGACCAATATCGTGCAACAATATAGCAGCCAATACGGCGGACTCCTCATCGGGGCTAATATCAACACCTTTTCTTCTCAGTACCTCAACAGATTTTTGCATCAAATGCATGGCGCCCAAGGCATGATGAAAACGCGTATGTAAGGCACCAGGATAAACCAAATGTGTGAGGCCGAGCTGTAAAATTCTTCTCAAACGCTGAAAAGCGGCGTCTTCGATGAGTTCGAAAAAAAAAGCATCAGGAATTGTAATAAAACCGTAGATGGGGTCGTTGATAATTTTCTTCTTGTTCGTTTGTGACATAAACGATAATTATGACTTATTTTATATCGGATTTCAAAACTACTAAATTTACAACACATGAATGCGAAAATTCTCTGGGCTGACGACGAAATTGACTTACTCAAACCACATATTTTATTCCTAGAGCAAAAAGGATACTCTGTTGAAACTGTTAACAATGGCTACGAAGCCGTAGAAAAAAACGAGAGCACCGTTTACGATGTTATTTTCTTGGATGAAAACATGCCAGGCATTTCTGGATTAGACGCATTGTTGCAAATCAAAACAAAAAGACCCCTCACACCTGTGGTAATGATCACCAAAAGTGAAGAAGAATATATCATGGAAGAGGCCATTGGGTCGAAAATTGCGGACTATTTGATCAAGCCAGTGAACCCGAATCAGATTTTATTGAGTTTGAAGAAAATCTTGGATCAGAACAAGTTGGTATCACAAAAAACGACATCCAACTACCAACAAAAATTTAGAGAATTGGGCATGCGTATCGGCGACCGATTAGATAAGGATGAATGGGCTCAACTTTATTCTGATTTGATTTATTGGGAATTGGAATTAGCAAAAACCAAGGAAGATAGCATGAATGATATTTTGGTGATGCAAAAACGCGATGCCAACAAATTGTTTTGTGATTTTATCGAAGACAATTACCTCGATTGGTTGAATGGCACTGATGAAGCCCCAGAAATGGTTCATACTGTTTTCAAAAATAGAATTGCCCCGCACATCAAAAAAGGAGAAAAAACGTTTTTGGTGGTCATAGATAATTTGAGATACGACCAATGGAAGGTGATACAACCCATTTTGAGTGACTATTTCAAAGTAGAAACTGACGAAATCATTTATTCAATTTTGCCCACCGCCACTCAGTATGCACGGAATGCATTTTTCGCGGGATTAATGCCCTCAGAAATTGAAAAACGCTTCCCGAATTATTGGCTTGGCGAAGAAGATGAAGGCGGGAAAAACATGTTTGAAGAGCAATTACTTGAAGCACAGCTCAAACGATTGGGCAAGGATGTGAAATGGAGCTATCATAAAATTACCAATTTGGATGCTGCGAAGAAATTTGCCGACCAATTCCATCAATTGAAGGGCAACGATTTTACAGCATTGGTGTACAACTTTGTGGATGCGCTCTCGCACGCCAAATCTGAAATGGACATGATTAAAGAACTAGCTGACGATGAGGCCGCCTATCGCTCATTGACCAAAAGCTGGTTCGAACACAGTCCATTGTTTGAGGTGTTTGAAAAAATCAAAGCAACTGGTCAGAAAGTTATTCTTACAACCGATCATGGTACTATTCGAGTGAAGAATCCTGTAAAAATTGTTGGAGAACGCTCAACGAATACCAATCTGAGGTACAAGACAGGTCGAAATTTGAGCTATAATACAAAAGAGGTGTTTACAGTCAAAAATCCCGGAGATGCTTATTTACCAAAAAGCAACATCAACAGTGAATTTGTGTTTACCAGGGAGGATGATTTTTTCTGTTACCCAAATAATTACAACCATTTTGTGAAGGTGTATCAAAATTCGTTTCAACACGGAGGTATTTCGATGGAGGAATTGTTGATTCCTTTTGTAATTTTGAGCCCGAAATAGAGGTTTAATATGACAACAATTTTTTCTGATGTTCGATTAGATGTTTTACCCCAAGTGGCTGCTGAGCTAATCGACATACTCCAAAATCCACGGGTTGTTTGCCTACACGGCAAAATGGGAGCTGGAAAAACTACCTTGGTAAAAGCTTTTATTGACAAATTGGGTACCTCTGATACTGGAAGTTCTCCGACATTTGCCTTGATTAACAACTATGAGAGCGCTTCTCATGGCACCATTTACCATTTGGATTTGTACCGTCTAAACCATACTTCGGAGGCGATGGATATTGGCATCGAAGACATCATTTACGAAAATGTTTGGTGTTTTATTGAATGGTCGGATAAGGTGGAACATTTGCTTCCTGATAATACTGCACATATCAAAATAGATGTTCATGACGACGGAATACGCACTATTGCATGTACGATAAAGAAGTAGCTTCATGACTTAAATTATACCTTGCCTAGATTTTGCGCCATTTTTTTTAATTGAATACCTTGAGTTTTTAAACAACTACTAGGGAAAGAAGCATTCGAGTACACCTAAAAATTTTCAGCTATTTTCAAAAAATGTCGTAAACTTGTACAACGAATTGAAACTACCTTTTTGTCAAAAAATTGCGCATATGATAACTGATCCTGAAACACTAAAGCAACTGCTCAAACACGGTTCGCTTTCGCCTCTTGAAGAAACCCTAGAAATAAAAAGAAAAAAAGGAAGTTTATTTATTGGTATTCCCAAAGAGACCTCGTTTCAAGAAAATCGCGTGGCTTTAACACCAGAAGCTGTGTCCCTGCTTACATCCAATGGTCACAGGGTTAAAGTAGAGTCTAAAGCTGGTGAACATTCCAGATTTACGGACAATGACTATTCCGAATGCGGCGCAGAAATTTGCCACGAGGCCAAAGGTGTATTTGAGTGCGACATCATTCTAAAAGTAGCTCCACCATCGGAAGAGGAAATTGATCTGATGCCAGGTAAACAAACCTTGATTTCAGCTCTACAACTGTCGGTGCAACCTAAGGCTATATTAGAAAAACTATCTCAAAAGAAAATAACCGCCGTTGCTTGGGATTACATTCAAGATGACCACGGTATTTTTCCCGTAGTTCGAGCGTTAGGAGAAATTGCAGGAAACACGTCTATTTTGATTGCCTCAGAACTGCTTTCCAATCCTAAAGGAAAAGGTATGATGTTCGGAGGAATAACAGGTGTTCAGCCTACAGAGGTTGTTATCATAGGAGCTGGAACCGTTGGCGAATACGCCGCTCGAGCAGCTCTCGGACTTGGGGCTTCTGTAAAAGTTTTTGATACCAATATTGCGAAATTGAGACGTTTGCAAAACGATATTGGAGTAAGAATATTCACGTCAGTTTTACAACCCAAATTGGTACATAAAGCATTGCTCCGAGCAGATGTTGTGATAGGTGCCATGCGCGCGCCATTGGGAAGAACGCCTTGCGTGGTTTCTGAAGAAATGGTTCAAGAAATGAAGCCAGGTTCTGTGCTCATTGATATTTCTATCGACCAAGGTGGTTGCTTTGAAACCTCTAGAATTACAAACCACAACGAACCCACATTCATCAAACACGACGTTATTCATTATTGTGTGCCTAATGTGGCATCGCGTGTTTCTCGTACGGCATCCATCGCTTTGAGCAATATTTTCAGCCCAATACTTATTGACATGGGCGAGCGCGGGGGCGTTGTGGATTATATCCGCTCCGAAATTGGATTTAGAAACGGTATTTATCTGTATAAAGGAACCCTCACATCTGAAGTGTTGGGCAAAGTATTTGGTTTGCCGTTTAAAGACATCGAACTACTTATTCTTGGCTTGTAATATGGCGATAACTCATACTCAACTGACTCATCTTCAGAAGAAATTTTCAAGTATTTGTTTCACCAATGCTGCTGTTTTGGAGCAATATGGTCATGATGAAACTGAAAATTTACAGTTTACTCCTGATATCTTATTGAAACCAAACACAACTGAAGAGGTCAGTGCAATAATGCATTTTTGCAATACGCATCAAATTCCAGTTACTCCTTGTGGCGCAAGAACAGGTTTGAGCGGAGGTGCTTTGGCCATCCACGGAGGTATTTTAGTTTCTATGGAGCGTTTCAATAGAATTTTAGAAATCGACGAAAACAACTTACAGGTTACTGTGGAGCCAGGTGTTATTACACAAGAATTACAGAATGCCGTGAAGGAAAAAGGTTTGTTTTATCCGCCAGATCCGGCCAGTAAGGGCTCTTGCTTTATTGGTGGAAATATTGCGGAAAATAGTGGCGGACCAAAAGCGGTTAAATATGGTGTTACAGCAAGCTATGTGCTCAATTTAGAATTGGTTTTGCCCAATGGCGATATCATTTGGACAGGTGCCAATGTTCTGAAAAATGCTACTGGTTACAACTTGACGCAACTGCTTGTGGGAAGTGAGGGCACTTTGGGTATAGTCACTAAAATTGTACTCAGACTATTGCCCCACCCTACCAAAGACCTACTGATGTTGGTGCCCTTTTATGATGCCAAAGAAGCTTGTCGCGTGGTTCCAGAAATTTTCAAACAAGGCATTGTTCCTTCGGCGATGGAATTTATGGAGCGAGATGCCTTGCTTTGGACTTTGCAATTTGTGGATGATTCACCGGTGCAAGTGGCTGAAAATCATCAAGCGCATTTGTTGATAGAATTGGATGGTTGGGACGAACAAGCGCTTTTTCAGGACTGTGAAAAAATCTATCAAGTATTGGAGCAATTCCAATGTGATGAGCCATTGATTGCCGAAAATCAAGCCCAGAAAGATGCTTTGTGGATGCTGAGAAGAAAAGTGGGTGAAGCCGTGAAATCGCATTCCATTTATAAAGAAGAAGATACCGTGGTACCCCGTTTTGAATTGGCCAACTTGCTCTCAGGCGTTAAAGAAATCGGCGAAAAATACGGCTTCAAATCCATATGTTATGGTCATGCTGGTGATGGCAATTTACACATCAACATTATTAAAGGCGATTTGTCTGATGAATTTTGGAACACCGAACTCAAAACAGCTATTCGTGAAATTTTCGCATTAACGGTTAGATTGGGCGGTACACTTTCTGGGGAACATGGCATTGGCTTGGTACAAAAAGAGTTTATGGATATCGCATTCAACAAAACACAGCTCGATTTAATGCGCGCCATAAAAAGCATCTTCGACCCGAATGGAATCATGAATCCGGGGAAAATTTTTCCTGATTTCAGTTAAAGTAAATGTGCTTTTAATATTTACTCCTTCGGGAAATAAATAAACTCGCCAAATGAATCCAATGTGGCTTCAACCACGCGTGACCTGCATTGAGCCTTGTTCTCGAATGGAACCAAAACATTGATAACCAGATAAAGTCGATCATCTTGAACATCAAAATTTGAAGACAACAATTTGGCGTCGGCATCAATTTCGTGAATGATAGTTTGTAGTTTTTCTATGCGCTGCTCTTTATTATCGGGACGCTCAGTAATTCTAAACATCAATTTTTCTTGTGATCGATTTTTCCCCAATTTCTGAATGCTTTTCTCCAAAAAGAAACGATTAGGGATGCGGGTAAAATCATCTGGAATATCACTTGTCTTATCCAAAATCACATAATAAGTACCAATGTGAATAACCTTACCGTACTCATCACCGATGCGAATATGATCACCAATTCGAAAAGGCTTTTTGCGCAACAAAACCAACCAACCTATAAAAGACAATAACACCTCGCGCAATGCAAATGCCAAACCAGTGGTGATAATACCAATGAAAAGTGTAATATTATTCAATGACAATCCAAACAAATTGAGCACAATGAATGCACCAATAGTGAATAAGACCCATCCGTATATCTTGGTGTAAAAAATCTGTTCCTCTTGCTCATCAAATACCTGAGCAATTCTGCCTGAGGTAAACTTGTAAATCAATCTGAATATCAAGAGCACCAATGTAGCCACAAAAATCTGGTCAAAGAAATGTACCCACTTTTGAGTTGTAGCTTCACTAAAATCCGTGAAATCAGGAAGAAATTCAGTAAGCAACTTGGCCCCTGAACTCAAAAAAATCAAAACAATTGACCAGATGTGTCGGTTCAAAAATGGTGATTTAGTTTTGTTTGCTGCCGTCACGGTTAATCAATTTTAAAAATCCAATTCAACTCATCATTAATCTTTCCATACTTCACGTCATCAACGTACTGCATCACTTTATTAGAAAAAGCGCGATCTTCAATTGTTGGTAATTGCAAAATTTCATCACGATAACCGATAACATCTACCTGAGCAATTGTGGCTGCTGTACCAGCCCCAAAACACTCTTGTAATCGGCCGTCACGAATCGCAGCAATTACCTCAGCAACAGTTACTCTGCGTTCTTCAGTAGGAACGCCCCAGTGCTGAGCCAAGTCAAAAACTGTTCTTTTGGTGATACCCTTCAAAATGGTGTCTGTGTCCTCGCTAGGAGAAATCAATACACCATCAATCATAAAAACAATATTCATCGTTCCACTCTCTTCAATGTATTCGTGAGTTTTTCCATCAGTCCAAAGCAATTGGTGAAATCCTTTATCGCGACCCAATTTGGCAGGATACAGAGATGCAGCATAATTACCAGCAGCTTTTGCATTTCCTACCCCTCCTTCAGCGGCACGTGTATAATACTCTTCAATTTTTAAGCGCAAAGGTTCAGAATAATAAGCGCCAACTGGACATGTAAAAACAACCAGTCTATAATTATCAGAAGCCTTTACACCAATGTATTCATCAGTAGCGTACATAAACGGACGAATGTAAAGCGCAGAATCTTCACTTTCTGGTATCCAGTTGCTATCGATTTTTACCAATTCAGATATCAAAGAGATGAATCGTTCTTCATCCAAAGTAGGCATACACAAGCGATGCGCGGAATCATTGAATCGTTTTGCATTTAAATGCGGTCTAAACAACACCGGCTTACCATCAGCTTGTTTGTACGCTTTCATGCCTTCAAAAAAGGACTGACCATAATGCAAAGCAGAGGCAGCAGGATGCATCGGTAAAGACGCAAAAGGCTTAATATGTGCAGGTTGCCATTGTCCGTCAACATAATCCATAACCAACATATGGTCAGAAAAAATTCGGCCAAATGGAATATCACTGAAATCAACTTCGGAAATTTTCGATTGTGTTGTGTGAGTGATAAGCAAATCTGAAATATCTGTAGAGTTCATGGGCTTTTTATTCAAATTGCTGCAAATTTACAAAAATTACCGCTCCAAGGGGGAATTGTACGCGGATTGTCTTACATTTACACATAAAATATGTTAATGTTCATTAGACAATTATGAACAAATCGCTTGAAATTTTAGAAAAATATTGGGGCTATTCGGAATTTCGTCCGATGCAACAAGACATTGTGGATGCCGCCATTTATGGTCATGATGTATTGGCTCTGCTGCCCACAGGAGGCGGAAAATCTATATGCTTTCAAGTGCCTGCTTTGGCGCGAGAAGGTGTTTGTTTGGTTATCTCACCATTGATTGCGCTGATGGAAGACCAAGTGATGAATCTCAAAAAAAGGGGGATTGAAGCGGAATTTATTGTGAGCGGGATGACCTACAGAGAAATTGATTTGCTCCTCGACCGTGTTCGTTTTGGCGGCGTGAAATTTCTATATACATCTCCAGAACGCCTACAAAGCCGTTTATTTATAGACCGTTGCAAGGCTATGAATGTTGGACTTATAGCTGTTGATGAAGCGCATTGTATTTCTCAATGGGGATTCGATTTCCGTCCACCCTATTTGGATATTGCTGCTCTGCGAGAATGGCATCCAAACACGCCTATTATTGCTCTTACTGCTTCAGCCACGACTCGTGTAAAAGAAGATATTGTTCATTTCTTAAAACTCAGAAAACACGACTATTTTGAAGGCAATTTTGCAAGAAAAAACTTGTCGTATGAAGTGTATCACGTGAAAAACAAAGAAGCAGCCATTATTCATATGGTTAGTAAATTCAAGGATTACACTGGGATTGTTTATTGCCAAACCAGAAAAAGCACCAAGTTTATTACACAAGTATTGAGCGCCAATAATTTATCGGCTGATTTCTACCATGGTGGCTTGACAAGAGAAGAACGTAAAATCAAACAAGACGCATGGATTTCAGGAAACACCAAAGTAATCGTCGCTACCAATGCCTTTGGAATGGGTATCGACAAACCCAATGTGCGCTTTGTGTTGCATTATGAATTTCCAGATTCGCTTGAAGCATTTTACCAAGAAGCAGGACGAGCAGGACGAGATGGACAACCGGCGCGCACCATGGCATTTATTGGCGATCATGATTTGGAACAACTCGAACAACGCATGTTGCAACGCTTCCCTGAGCCTGAAGAAGTGAAACGGATTTACAACGCCTTGTGCAATTTTCTGCAACTCGCTATCGGATCGGGCAAAGACGAAACCTACCCCTTGAATATCAATGAGTTCATAAAAAAGTACAACTTTGACTTGCTGATGGTGTACAACGCACTAAAAGTTTTGGAACTCAATAAAACACTTACATTCAACGAAAATTCTTTTGATAAATCCAGAATTTCATGCTTGGTAGGCAACAAAACGCTGTACGATTTTCAAATTAGAAACAAAACTTTGGACCCTATAATCAGCATGATTTCTCGCACACATGCCGGTATTTTTGATGGATTCGTAAATTTAGATGAATATGGACTTTGTAAAGCACTCAAAATCAACCTTGAAAATTTACGAGAACAACTTAAAGCCTTAGAAAAAAATGGGATTTTCGAAATCAATTGGCGCATTGACGAGCCTCAAGTCACCTTTATCCAGGAAAGGCTGCCAGATACTCATTTCCATTTGAAGCCAGAAGTACTCAAAATTAGAAAAGAAGTGGCTCTTGAAAAATTCAGTTCTGTGGTGGATTATCTCACGCAATCCATATGCAGAAGTACTCAATTGGTCAGCTATTTCGGTCAAAAAGGTGAAGATTGTGGTATTTGTGATGTGTGTAAAGCAAAAAAGAAAATCACCATTGCTGCTCAAGACGAAAAGCCGAAAAGCATTCAAGAGGTAGTCCTGAATTTTTTAAGTGAACCCAGAAGTTTCCTTGAAATCAAAATGAACCTGGCGCAAGCCGACGAGACCAAAATCAGAGAACTTATGTTTGAAATGCTTGATAATCGGCTCATTGAATTTGATGGAAAATTGTATAAAAAGAAAGACCGCAAATAACAAGGTCTTCAACTCAAAATCAATGAAAAAAAACAGTAGTTTTGCTTCATGATAATACTCTCCATATTTGACATTACTTTGCCGCTCAAAAATCCGGTATTATTATTTTCGCTCATTCTTTTTATCATTTTGTTCGCCCCATTAATATTGAACAAATTGAAAATCCCACACCTCATCGGGCTCATAATCGCTGGCGCAATCATAGGTCCAAATGGGCTCAATTTGATGTTGCGCGACAGCAGTATTGTGTTGTATGGCACCGTTGGATTGCTCTATATCATGTTTTTGGCAGGTTTAGAAATCGATATGGCCGATTTTAAGAAAAACAGCAAAAAAAGCTTGGTTTTTGGCTTACTTACCTTTTCAATACCAATGACTTTGGGCTATTTGGTGGGTTATTATTTTCTGAACTTTTCTGTGATGACTTCCATTCTTCTTGCCAGTATGTTTGCCTCTCATACTCTCCTTGCTTATCCAATTGTCAGAAAACTTGGTGTAGCTAAAAATCGCGCGGTAAACATTACAGTTGGTGGAACGGTAATCACTGATACGCTAGCACTTTTAGTATTGGCAGCCATTGCAGGTATGACCACAGGCAACGCTGATACAGCATTTTGGGTGAGAATTAGCATTTCCGTGGTAGTTTTTGGATTGATTGTTATGTTTGTCTTTCCAATAATAGCCCGTTGGTTTTTCAAAAAATTTGACGACAATATTTCCCAATACATTTTTGTGCTGGCTATGGTGTTCCTCGGAGCCTTCCTTGCTGAAGCAGCTGGTATTGAGGCGATTATCGGTGCATTCTTGGTCGGATTAGCACTAAATCGCTTAATTCCTCATACCTCGCCTTTGATGAACCGCGTGGAATTTGTGGGCAATGCACTATTCATTCCTTTTTTCTTGATTGGTGTGGGTATGCTCATTGACTACCGCGTGTTTTTCAAAGACCTAGAAACCATTAAAGTAGCAGCCACCATGATTGTAGTGGCAACCTTAGCCAAATTTTTAGCCGCTTGGATAACACAAAAAATTTATGGATTCAGTCGCGACGAACGCAGATTGATTTTTGGTTTGAGCAACGCACAAGCAGCCGCCACACTAGCAGCCGTTTTAGTGGGATACAACATCATCTTGAACAAAGAAGAAATTGAAGCCGCTGCGTTGCTCGGAGAAACACTTGCTCCAGATCGACTGCTTAATGAAAGTGTCTTAAATGGCACCATTCTCATGATTCTTTTCACCTGCACCATTGCTTCTTTTGTAGCACAAAAAGGTGCGCAGAATATTGCTTTGTCTGAAGCATCAGATGATGATGATGAAAATTCAGAAGCCGAAGAACGCATCTTGGTGGCTACAAACAATTTGGAAACTACAGAAGAGTTAATAAATCTTGCATTAGTTATCAAATCAAAGAGTAATAAATCTGGAATGTTTGCGCTAAACATCATCGAAAATGAACATTCCGAAGCGACCGAACTTAAAGAGGCAAAAAAGATATTGAATAAAGCGGTCATTACATCCTCTGCAGCTGATATGCCCCTCAGAGATTTACTTCGATATGATTTAAACATCGGAAATGGCATTACAAATGTTATTAGAGAACAAAAAATCACAGATTTAATTCTCGGTCTCCATGAACCTAAAGGAATTTCAGATTCTTTTAGCGGCACTTTAACCGATGGCATTTTATCAAAAAGCAATGCGACCACAATCATTTACAAACCTGTTCAACCCTTATCTACGATCAAACGACACCTTATTTTTGTTCCTGATCGCGCTGAAAAAGAAATCGGCTTCTTGTTTTGGCTCTTGAAAGTTTGGAATATTGGCAGAAATACTGGGGCTAAATTGATTTTTTATTCCAGCCAAACCACGCTAAAGTACATCAAAGATATCAACGCAAATCACCCTGTAGAAAGTGAATTTATAGAGTTTGAAGACTGGAGTGATTTTCTGATTATTGTACGAGAAATAAAAACAGATGACAGTTTATTAATTGTAATGAGCCGACGAGAACATCCATCTTATCAGCAACATATGAATAAAATTCCTAGCTATCTGAACAAATACTTCCAAAGCGTGAATTACATTCTTGTATACCCTACTCAAATTGGTGTGAATATATACAGCCCGAATAATTTGAAAAACCCATCGCTTGTGGATTCTATTGAAAAATTAGATGATTTGGGTAAAACCATCGCAAATCTATTCAAACGAAAATAGGATTTTACTCCATAATCGCTCAATTTTATCTATTTATTGCGAGAATCAAAGTTCTTGGTATTAAACCATTCGCATTCAGCAAAGGCATAATCATGTAACAATCGGTTCTTTTTCTGTAATACGCAGCAGAAGAAAGAGCCGCACCTTTGCATACCATTAAGAATCAAAAAAATAAGATTTGAGATATTCACTTATTGCCCATGGGGGTGGCAAAATGCATATCAAATTTTGTTCAAATCGCTCTGGTAAACGAACCAAGCAAAACAGAGAACAAAATAGCGTGCATCGTATCAAACAAGACCCCTCAACAAATATATTTATTCATTCAATTAAAAAAAACATTATGGAAAATTCAAAAAACAATCAAAGTAGAGCAGGCGTAATTGTAGGTTCACTCGTTGTTGGTGCTGCTATTGGTGGCATATTAGGCGTTCTTTTTGCACCAGATAAAGGAAGCAACACGCGCAAAAAAATTGCTGGAAAAACCGAAGACTTCACAAATTCAATGAGAGACAAATTGAATTCACTGGTTGGTGATGCAAAAAAAGAAATCCAAGAGGTGAAAGAAAAAGTGCACGCCAATTCAATTGACGTATCACATTCGGCAAAATAACAAATCCTCCAATTAACAACTACTTTATGAACAATCACATCAGCGCTCTTTTTGAAAAGACTGAAATACATTTAAAGACTACAGTTGATCTGTATAAACTTAAGATGATAGACAAGTCTGCTGATGTGATTTCTTCATTAACAGCCAATTTCACAATAGCATTATTGGCCCTATTGGTTATTACATTTTTTCACATTGGTGCAGCCTTGTGGATTGGTGACTGTTTGGGTCATTACTATTATGGTTTTTTCATTGTGGCTGGCTTTTATGGGCTTATAACCATACTTGTTGTCATTTTTAAAACACCATGGATCAAGAAGCCAACCCGAGAAATATTCATCAAAAAGCTTTTAAACTAAGTTCCATGGAAAACCAAAGTGCATCAGAAAAACTTAAAGAGCTCATTGCCGAAAAAGAAGCGCAACACCTCGAAGAAGAAATCACCTTGAAGGAAAACTTTCACCTCATTTACGACAGTCTCAAGCCCATCAATCTGATCAAAAATACCTTGTCTGAGGCCATCACTTCACCAGACATTCGTCACAACTTGTTGAACGCAGCCATTGGTTTTGGAACAGGATATATTGCAAAAAAACTATTTGTCAATCGACCCAACGGAATAGTCAAAAATATTGAAGGCAACATGCTGCAACTTTTAATCGCTGCCAAAGTAACAGACAATGCAGATGAAATCCGTTCGGTGATCAAAACCATTTTCTACAAAATAACACATCGGAATAGTCCAAAGCAAGAAAATAGCGTTCCCGAATGATCGACAGTCCAATAATCAAATTGCCCCTGGTAGCCAAATTGTCGTTTAGTTTATTGATTATCAGTATTATTGTGATATTTGCCACTCAAGCAGGTCAGTTGTTGGTACCATTACTTATCGCTATATTGATTGCTATATTACTCAATCCCCTCTTTCAATTCATTAACAAAAAACTCCGTATCCCTCGGATTTTGGCCATATTCATAACGGTTTTGCTGTTCGTTAGCCTATTCCTAGGGATTCTTTTTTTTATATCCTGGCAAATTTCTGCTGTAGTTCAAGATTCGGAAAAAATCATTTTGAATCTTGGCATTCATTATAACAAGCTCAGATTTTGGCTAAGAGACGCCTTGGGATTCAGCTCAAAGGAGCAATCATCGTATTTTAAGAACACCCTTGTCAATACACTCAAGGGCGAAAATCAAATTATGGGGAGCACGCTTTCCTTTTTTACAACTGGATTTTTGAATGCCATTCTTATTCCCATTTACATCTTCTTGATTTTGCTCTATCAAAATCTATTTGTCAAATTTCTGTTTAAAATGGTGAAAAACACAAGTCACCACATAGTTCAAGACATTTTGAGCCATGTGAATAGCGTCCTAAAAGGATATATCCGCGGGCTTCTCATTCAGATGCTTGTGGTTGCCTTTCTCACCAGCATTGGTATGTTTATTTTGGGTGTTGAGTACGCCATTCTTATTGGAGTCATCACGGGTCTACTCAATCTCATTCCATACATCGGAATTATGATGGCTGTTGTAATTGCTTTACTTGCCGCACTCATCAATTCGAGCGAAATTTCCATTATGTTGGGCATTGGGGCGCTTTATGCCTTTGTTCAATTCATAGACAATAATATTTTGGTGCCCAGAATCGTCGGAAATCAAGTACGTATCAATGCTCTGGCCTCTATAGTTGGTGTAATATCAGGCGGAGCAATTGCTGGAATTGCAGGCATGTTTTTGGCGATTCCACTGCTCGCCATTATGAAAGTGATTTTTGACAGAATCGAATCGCTATCACCTTGGGGCTACTTGCTGGGCGACGACCAAAATCGTGTTTACAGTTGGCCCATTCAACAATTGGATAAGCTCATCAAAAAAACAGGAATCAGCCGATAATTTTACTCGATTTCCAAAAAAGCAGACTTTGATGATACTTAACCAGTTTTAGGTTTGTGAATTCGAATTCTTGCTGTCAAATAATTTTTTTGGGTGCAATCCACGAGAAACAAATCTCACAATGATTGCAGACAATTTTGTCTTGTAATTCGGAGCATGTAAAATGAATGAATCGGCATAAATGTGCATTTTACAAAAATTTGTGTATTTTAGGAGCGCTATATGATACTTAAACATAGATTATTGCAAGTGTCTGCGCAACTTTAAAACGAATACACCCTTTTAATTGCAGTACCTATGACGAGTATAACAACGAAATCACAAGCGAAACTAAATTTTAAATCAAGTTCTTTTCTAGCCAAAACAAAACTCAAAATCATGCTAGGTGTTCTTTGCGTTTTTTTGTTTTCATTCCCAAGTTTTGCATCCACACACAGCCTTGCCATCAAAATCACCAATGTGAAACCGAAAGCGGGCAAAATTATGATTGGACTATACAATTCACCAGCTACTTGGCTCAGCGACACCAAACAATTCAGAGTGCTTTTAGTACCCGCCGACAAAAGTGAAATTTTGGTGACTTTCCCAGGCTTACCCGCGGGTGAATATGCCGTGAGTATGTATCAAGATGAAAATTCAAATGGCATTTGCGACCGTTCGTTTTTCGGCATTCCTATTGAAAAGATTGGATTCTCAAACAACATCGTGCCGCGCTTATTCAAACCAACGTTCAAAGAATGCTGCGTGAAAGCCCCAAAAACCATTAATATTCAACTGGTTATGCTATAAAATATCTTGCTCTACTTCAACAACGCATTTTTCAACACAGCTGGTGCTTGATACCAATGAGCTTTCAACACAATTTGTAGATGCTCAAGTGAAAATAAATCTATCGAATTTACATAAAATACTCTCCTCGTTTAACAGCACTACTGCCATCAAAAGCTTACATTTGCGCACAATTTCCAGAACCATTTTTATTAGCTTGCTCAATCGCAAAATTATATCCAAATGATATTTAACTCGCTCAGTTTTGCGGTCTTTTTGCCAATCATTTTTGTGCTGTATTGGTATGTTGCCAAAAGTAAAATACGCGCACAAAACATGCTGTTGCTTGCGGCAAGTTACTTTTTTTATGCCAGCTGGGATTGGCGGTTTATGCTCATTTTGATAGGATCAACCTTCTTGGATTACTTTACAGGAATCAAAATTCGTGAGGCATCTCAGTCAAAAAATAAGAAGTTCTGGCTTTGGCTCAGTATTTCAATCAACCTAGGCGTATTGGGTGTGTTCAAATACTATGATTTTTTTGTAGAATCATTTGCCGCTGCCGTGGGTGGCCTAGGTTTCAACCCCAACATCAGCACACTGAACTTAATTTTGCCCGTGGGCATCTCATTCTATACTTTTCACGGACTTTCGTATGTAATTGATTTATACAGAGATAAAATAAAACCCGAACGCAATTTCATCAATTATTCGCTTTTCGTGAGCTTTTTTCCTTTGCTTGTGGCAGGACCCATAGAGCGCGCCACCCACCTTTTGCCGCAGATACAGAAACCACGAACTTTTGATTACGCACGAGCCGTAGATGGTATGCGACAAATTCTGTGGGGATTGTTCAAAAAAATCGTAATTGCCGACAATTGCGCCGTTTATGTCAATCAATTTTTTGTAACATCAGACGACCAAAGTGGAAGTACACTGCTCATTGCAGCTGTATTTTTTGCCTTTCAGATTTATGGCGATTTTTCAGGTTATTCTGATATTGCCTTGGGCACAGCGCGACTTTTTGGTATCGAGCTATTGAGAAATTTTTCCTTCCCTTATTTTTCGCGCGATATTGCAGAATTTTGGCGTCGTTGGCACATTTCTCTGAGCAATTGGTTTCGCGATTACCTCTACATCCCTCTTGGTGGAAGTAGATTCGGAAAATGGAAGGCTGTGCGCAATACCCTAATCATTTTTGTGGTGAGCGGATTTTGGCATGGTGCCAACTGGACATTTATCGCTTGGGGAACTTTTCATGCGCTTCTCTTTCTTCCATTGCTTTTGCTCGAAAAAAATCGGGTGAATACCAATACAGTTGCCGAAAATCGATTCTTCCCCAATTTCAAAGAATTGTTCCAAATGACCTTCACCTTCTTTTTGGTGGTGATCGGGTGGATATTCTTTCGCGCAAAAGACATCAACCATGCATTGGATTACATTGCCATACTTTTTTCTAAATCCTTGTTTAGTGCCCCTGTTTATGAATTTGGGTTTAGCAAAAGCCTCATTTTCATACTGTTGATGCTGCTTGTGGAATGGGTGCAAAGAGAAAAACAACACGGATTAGAGTTGTCTGGGGTGAAAAATAAGTATGTGAAATGGGGCATCTATTACGCTTTGATTTTGGTCATTTTTGAATATGGAGCAAACAGCAAATCATTCATTTACTTTCAATTCTGAGCCATGAAAAAATTCATCTTGCGAACCGTATATTTTTTGGGAATCCCATTGCTCTTGGTCATCATCATTTACCTTTTGGCCGACCCGTTTAGAACGAATGGGAAATTTGATTTGGCTAATGTAAACACCTTGAATCGCGAATACCTGTCTACTGAATTGTACCTCAAAAACGAAAAATCACAACAATACAACTCATTCATTTTCGGAAGTTCAAAAGGCTGTGGTTTAAATACATACAAATGGAAATCACATTTACCTGCAGGATCAAGTCAATTTCTATTTCAAGCTTGGGGAGAGACCATCACAGGTATTTATCAAAAAATAAATTTTCTACATAAACGCAAAGTAAACATCGACAATGCCATCATTCTCATAGATATTCCAACGAGTTTCAGCAAAATACAAGAACCTACAACTGCCATTGAGCTGAAACATTACAAATTATCTGGGCGCTCCAAATTGTATTTTCACACCACACTTTTTATAGAATTCCTTAAACCCAGTGAGATTCTTAAGGCCATCGGCGAAATTTTTCAAAAACCTGAAAACAAAATCGACTTCGATACCATTTCCAACGATTGGAACAAATCGAGCCGATTGAATTGGTCAAAAATACCAGAACAAGACAGTACACTAAACAAAATGCGTTTTGGAAAAAGACCAAGAATAGAACAACAATCGAGAGCACTCATCACACCTGAGCTTGAAGATATACTCAACAAAATTGCTCAACTTCTAAAAAAACACAAAACCAATTTCAAAATCATCATCACACCAGCTTACAATCAGATTGGGATAAATGAAGCTGATTTAGACCTGATTGAAAAGATATTCTTGAAACAAAATGTATTCGATTTTTCAGGAAAAAACTTATTCACCGAAGACAAATACAACTTCTCCGACATCAATCACTTTGATGAAATTGTAGGTTGGAAAATGCTGAATGAGATATATAGGAAGTAAGAGATTTGATTTGTGATTCGAAGAAAGAAGGTATGCAGAGTGTTGACGAAATTGAATATTATGACTTCGGAAAATTCGTTCATATCATGGATCCTGAAGGAAACAAAATTGAATTATGGGAACCCAATGACATCGAATTTGAAAATCTCGGCAAGAAAATGAATGCCGAAACCACAAAATAAGCTCTTTTGCTCAATTCACCCATCACAATATCTCAATATGCTTTGTACACTTTGCGAAACTCCACTAAAAAATCAAATAGATTCACCTTTTTATCTTTGCGATAGTTGTGGTGGATATTTGATGCATTCCGACCATTGGTTGAATCCTGAATCTGAAAAAGCACGTTACGATACCCACAACAACGACATTCTAGACCTAGGCTATCGCAAATTTGTATCACCCATTTCAGAAGCCATATTGAACGACTTTTTGCCCGAACATTTGGGTTTGGATTATGGCTGCGGACCTGGACCTGTGATTACCGTGGTTTTGCGAGAATCTGAATATCAAATTGACCTTTTCGACCCATATTATCAACCCGATTATGGATTTTTGGACAAACAATACGATTATATTTTCAGCTGCGAAGTTTTTGAGCATTTCTATGCACCCAAGAAAGAAATTGAAAAATTGGTAGGATTGCTCAAACCCGGCGGGAAACTTTACGTCATGACGCATCTCTATAACCCTGAAATTGAAGTGGAATTTCCGAACTGGTACTACAAAAAAGACCCCACACATGTGTTTATATACACCAAAAAAACAATGGAATTCATTGCACACAAGTTCGAATTGACGCTTGAAAAAATTGAGGGAAGATTAATTGTTTTTGGGAAGGAGTGATTAACCAAACGCCGGCAGCAACTAGCAAGAAGCCAGCCGCTAGCCGCCAATTCTAGAACTCATACATCACCAATTGCCCATCAACAAATGTGATGCAACGGCGATTGCCTGTGAAACGGATAAATTTAGAGCCTCTAAAAGTTTGCGCCTTCACCAAATCACGGTCGTTGCCATTGCGCTTGTAAAAGGTGATTTCATTCTGCACATCGTTGAGCGCCAATACGCCAAGTACGCGATTGCCATCAATCACAGGAGCCAGAAAATCAAATTGCGACTGAGGTAAAGTCAACAGTGGGCCATTGATGCTCTTCGGAAAATACACCATCACGTCATTTTCGTTTTTCAAAAGCCAAATCAATTCGCCTTGGTTCGAAAAAACGCCTGCCACGTTTGGTTTGATGTTGTTGAATAACTGCTGTTCGGCACCAAACAAAATGCGATGAACACCTTTGCCATCAATGGACTCAAGCACGTGAATTTTGCCGTCAATTTTTTGAGAGAATGTAATTTTTCCCTTCAAGGATTCTTTGAACCAAAGGTTTTTAGCGACTTCCACTGCATGAAATTCATTGCCGCCAAAATAGCCAATGTGCAGTTTCCCTTTGTGGTTAAAGGCATGCAACTGAGGCAAATCATTCGCCAAATTTACAGGAATTTTCAGCGTTTCAATTTTGCCCGTTTTCAAAGATAACTTATGCAGTTTTTGCTCGCTGATGAAGGTCACAAATTCCTCGTTATTCCAAACATATGTAGCAATCGAACTTTGAATTTTTCCCTTGAATGAAAATTCTTTTTGTGCTTCGCGGTTCTGTTCTGGAATCCAATACAACTTCTCAAAAGTCTCAATCAAAAAGCCTTTATCAAGCGGATGAATCGTTTTAAGCCCCTCGCTCAAGGTGATAGAAGTTAGGATGTTTTTCTCCGCATCTACCACAGAGAAGGCGCGATCAGCTGGATTGAAAATACCAACAACCGGGTTCAAATTGAGGTGAAATGAACTACTCATGTTTTTGAGAGAGAAATTCCAAACCACCTGGGCTGTTTGGGCAGAAACATCAACCGGACTTGCGGGTGAAGCATCACCACCATGACTCACAGAGCGCATAATTTTATCGCGATTTCGGAAATAGCTATACCCGTAATACACTTCGACAGGCAGTCGTGAAACAACATTCGATTTCAACAGCTGGTTGCGGTTGTACCAACGATAATGAACCGTTAAGGCACTATTTCGAAGCATGTTTTCAAATTTCTTGGTGGTGTTAAATCCCGTTTGCATTTGATACGACAAGGCCACATCCTCCAATACCGATTGACTCACAGAAAGCACCAAACTGTTTTCCAAGGCGATGGCATAAATCTTGGTTTCATTGGGCACAACACCTACCAATTCTTTGATTTGAATGTTTTCAAATTGTGTGCCACCTGCCATTGATTCTAATAAATCTTTCGCTGAAAACAAATCAGAAATGGGCATCACATAAAAGGCAATGTTGTTGTGGGCGCTAAAAATCACACCATGTTCGCAATATTCCAACAAAGGCGATTCACTCCACCGCGGCTCGAGTGCAGTGAGCAAATCCTTCTCCAAAAACTCAAAGTAGGCAACAGATTTCGGCAACAGATTATAATACGACAAATCGCTAGCGCCCATCGTGTTCACCTGCAACTCAGGGAATTGAAAATTAAAATAAGCGCAAACACCTTTGTTCATGCAGTAAAATTCCTGAACCTCATCACCATGCATAAAAGTGAATGAAGCATTGCGGTCGCGTTGTTTGAACTGTTGATCAAAATTCGTGTTTAAATCTGCACGCTGAATAATATCTTGGGCATTGCTAAAAACACAATAGTTGCCTACCATTTTGATGTTCCAAACGCCATCAAGGTCTTGAACCGATAAAAATTCTCGCTTGCTGTTGATGCCTAAACGCATACACAAGCTATCCAATTGAACATCTCTAAATTCGCGACTCTGCTCAAAAATAAGCACAAAAGAATCTGAACCAATTTTTTGAGCTATCACAGATTTCCAATACGGACCAGCAAGCAAATCGCTAAATAAATCGAGCAATCGTACATTTTTGATGCTCCAATCCAAGTCCTCTGGTTTACATTCCGCTGTTCTGTAAAAAATATAAACAGGTTCTTCGGCCGAGAGGTAGGCAGATATTTCGCGCTCATTGCTGATGTTTTTCGACCACATCAAACCGATGCCCACAGCTATAGTGGCAATCACAAAAAATATGGAAATGATAACTTTTGCTTTCAAGACTCAGATTATAACACAAATGTATCCAAAAGAGCCTTGCGCGCTAGCTCAATAAACAAAAGCTACTAACAAGTGATTATGAATAACACCCGTCTATTTTTTAAACCAAGCGATTATTCTTTTTCGGCGGCTTCGGATAACAAAAAATACGACGGTAATTATTATGATTTGTGGCCAAATAGCAATCAAGCTCAACACAAAATTCACAACTAGCCCCCAACCCGATTTACAAGAGTGTCCAAGTCTGTGCCAGAAACGTAAGTTTCGTTATTAACGGCGGAATAAGAACACGAAAAGAGTATAAAGGCGGGTAAAATCAAATAGCTATTTCTTATTTTATAAAGTTCTAGAAAAAACGATAAGTAACCGTTTTTCGTATAAAAGTTTCAATTTCTGTGTAAAACATGCAAAAATCATTCAAAAAAAAGACCCCGATTTGGAGTCTTTTTAATTTAGATTCAACAAAATTAATTGTTGATAATAACCGTTGTGCCGCCTCGTCTTAATTCTGAAAACTTAGTTCCGTGAATCAATACAAATGTTTTTATGGCATCTGGATTTACTACATTTTCAAAAACCAAATTATGGTAGTGCAATTCTTTGGCCAGTTGTTTCTTGGTGTAAGCAGCAGACATTTCACATTTCAATCCGCTTTCGTAAAACAAAATGTCATAATACGTTTTTCTGCCTTCAGGATTACCTTGAGAGATAGCATTCTTATCGTTGAATACTTCCCATTTGAAGTAAGCAACATCTTTCCCATCTAAAGTTTGCAATTTAAAGTCATTGGCCCATTTATCCTTGTGATCCATTCTAAAAATGGGCTTCCCGTTGAGTGTTGCAACATTGTCTTTTACTTCATACTTGTCCTTGTCACCCGGCATAAACGACAAACTCAATGCTGCCACTAAAATTAACATTGTTCTCATATTCATGTGTTATTAATTTTCAAAAATACTATAATTATCGCAGAAAAAGCCGATTTCAATAGTGATGATCCAAAAATAAGTTCAGTTAAATTGATATCAATTGATTTGAGAACATGGTGTAATATTAAATATCCACTTTGTCACAACTTTCGATCACATCCGCAGGATATAGCAACACCCGAGCCACAGATAAAACCCTGTTTTTATTATGCATTTAAGTTTTAGTGATGGGTTAGTTTATTCAAAAAAATGAAACTAACAAAATAATTATTTACGGACCTCTACATTCGCATACAACTTAAACACGGTACCAGTCGACAGGGTGATTTCAATCGGTAAAACAATGTGTCCTTGTTTGTTTCCTGAGGCGAACATGCCTTTCACAATCACTTTGTTGTCCTTGGTCAATGTCGTGGTGCTCGCTTCAACCGTTGTGCAATCGCAAGGACTTTTGATGTTGGTGATTTCTAAACCCACAGTGTCGCGCAACTCAATTGTGAACTCAAAAGGAATGCTATCGTTTTGCTTGACAATGCCCAAATCAACAGTTGGTTTGTCCACAATTACAGCGGCATTTGGGTCATCTTCATTCAAAAAACGAACGGCCTCAACTTCAATTCGTCGTTCCAAAGCAGCACGGGGCGCATAAACAGAATTTTGCATGTCTAATCGGTCAGCACTTACCGTTTGGTCGGCAGCATATTCTCCAAAAGGCATGGGGACAAAAGTCAATCGACCTCCGTTTTTGGCTGTACCGTCGATGTAGGGTTTAAACACACCGTTGTCAAATCGCTCCAAATGATTCACCAATGATTGAATTCTGCGCATGGCCAAATTCACATTGTAATCGGTGTAGGTCAAAGGTGAAGCAAAACCGCGAACCACTACTTCCAACTGAGCACCTTCTTCCAAGCGCTCCAACAACCAAGTTCTAAATTCGGCCAAGTCCTTCATCCCTTGCTCCACAAAATCCACAAACAAATGGTCGATTTGCTCCACTGCCCCTAAACTGTCTGTCTGCCCATTGGACCAAGATGTTTGGTATTCAGGACGCAAAACGAGATACGCATCGTAGGTGGTTTGATAATCTAAATCGGTTGATTTTGACCAAGAACGCGGATTGGGCACATCGTTGTGGAAGTACAAAACAGGTAAATACACCAAAACTTCAGGCTCTCCAACGGGTGGATCGACAGGTGGGTCAATATCTTCTGGAATCTCAATTTTCGTGGCTTTATAAATATCCGCACAACACGTTGGATTCACGGCATACATTGACCCCATTCGGTTGGATGCGAAGTAAGCTTCGTCGCCAAATTGCACATAATACGTGTCGTTTTCTGGACTGTTGATGGCCTTCCCTAAATTGTTGGGTACAGCAAAATTATCACCACTCCATTCAGCAACAAAAATATCAAATCCGCCATAGCCTTCATAAAAATCGCTAGAAAAGTATAATCGTTTGCTGGTCAAATCATAAAATGGTGTAATCTCATTGCCCGAAGAATTTATGGACTTAAGGGCTTTGGCTTTGGCATATTGATTTCCATTTTTAATCACAGAATAATAAATATCCATGCCGCCTTTGCCCTCTGCTCGATTGGATGCGAAAAACAAACATTCTTCTCCGTTTATCATTCCAATGGCTGGCTGGGTTGTATTGGCTCCGGGTTCGTTGATCACTTCACCCAAAACATCGATATTGCTATAAACGCCGTTGGAATAGCGTGCCACAAAAATCTGACAGGTATAGGGGATTTTGCCATCGTCACAAATCGAAAAATAATAGCGCGAACTATCTAAACTGAACGCACCGTTGCCCACATGATTCTGTGCATTCGACAAATCCTTCAAAATCTCTGCTTTCTTCGTATTATCAAGTTCTGCTGAGAAAATACGGGAGCGATAACTCAGGCTGTAAACCTCCTCAGATGTGCGCACAGAATCTGTTCGAAGCGACGAAAAAATCAAATTTCCCGAAACCATGCTGTGCGGAAATTCAGCGTGTTTAGAATTGATTGGTTCGGGAAGTTGTTCAACGCGAATGAGCGTGTCCACTTCTTGATTTTTCAAAGCCCATTGACATGATTTCAAAGCCTGATTGGCTAAGATATAGAGCTCAGATTTTTTGTCTTTTGAATTTTTTTGAACCACTTTTTCCAAAACGGCAAGCGCTTCTTCATCATCTCCCATTTGTCGGAGCATTTGGGCATAATACAAACCACAATAGGGGTAAAAATAATCGTTGTCTTTTTTATATATTTTACCGTAATATTCAGCTGCACCGCGGTAATCTTGGTAGGCATGCAAAATTTGGGCATATTTCCATTGAATTGACAAAGTTTGATTGTCAATTTCTAAAGCTTGCTCGTAGTACTTTTTGGCATAAAAGAAATCGCCTTTTTCATACAATTCATCGCCATAACGAAGCAATTGCTTGAGATCACTTTGTCCTATCACTAAAATAGGCAAGCAAAAAATCAGGGCGATTAGATATAAACGGGGCATATTCTGTGAACTACTTTTTTCGGTTTGAATGACTTGAAAATATATTGTGCAGTAAGTTCAATTCCTCCTCTTAAGCGAGAGGCAGGAACCAATTTAGAATAATTCCAATCGTAGCTCATCCCAAACCACCAATTCTGATAATCAACACCAATATTCACAAAGGCCGCATCTTTGAATCTTGTGAATGCTCCGATATACAGGGCAATATTTTCGCCGCGGGATTCTTTGAGGATGTAGCGAAATTCGGTGCCCAACAAAAATTCGTTGTACTGCGCCTGGTGGTTAAAAGAAAATGCAGGCATCAAATCCCAGCGATCGTTCAATTCGAATTGCGCGCGACCATGCACCATCAATCGAATTGGACGTTGCACGGTTTCATTGAAAAAACCTTGATTTTGTCTGTTGAGATTAAATGCCGAAAAACCAATATTGAAATTTCTGCGCGCGCCTTGATTCCATTGATAAACCAATCCTGAATTAACCGTGAAATTGCCTTTGCTTTGTCGCTGGAAATTCTCATTGGTTGGCAAACTCGGATCATAAACATGACCTCCAAATTGACTGTCCCAAGAGAATTGATCGGAACGCAATTCCCTGTAATTCAAGCCAAACTGAATTCCTGGACGGATACTATGCACTTTATTTTGGTCTAAATAAAAATTCAAGGAAGCAGAAGGCATCAAATCTAGTGTTCGGAAACGTCCATCTCCCGCCACATCGTGCATAAAGACCAAACCGATGCTCAAGTTTTTGTAAATATTGGCAGCATCTCCCGACAACAAAAAAGTATTGTAAGGCAAAGTTACGGCACGCCATTGGTCGCGAAAAGCAGCATTAAATCGATAATCACCATTGTGGAAACCAGTATTTCCCGGATTCTGATGCAGCGGATTGTGCATAAACTGAGAGAAGTGAATGTCTTGCCCATAAACCAGCCCACCTGAAAATACAAGCGCAAAAACGAGGAGATATTTCAATCTTTTTATCATCGCACTATTGTTACATTACCGGTAATCAAGTTTTTGAATCCGCCTATGCAGTCAACATCCAAATAGTAGTCGTAAACATCTGGTTCACATAGCTTTCCTTTATAATACCCATCCCAACCTTTGGCAGGATCTGTGGACTCAAAAACCAATTCACCCCATCGGTTATACACCCGGAAAATCATGTTTTCTATGTAGTTACCTCTGACAAATAAAACATCGTTGTTGCCATCGTTGTTGGGTGAAAATGCATTGGGTACAAAGATGAAAGGTTCTTCACAGAAAATTTCATAAGTGCGTACAAAAACTGGAATGGTATCCGCACAAACACCGTCTGTGGCCACGAAATAAAAGGTCGTGTTTTGCGTCACAAATGAGGTGGTCTCTAAAGCATTCGAATTGGCAACAGCATTTATAGGCAACCAAGTTGTTGTAAATCCTAGTGGCGCTGTACCAATCAGTTGAACGGTTGCTCCCCCGGGCGGCACACTATCAGGTACGGCAATGGCGGAAAACAAACTTGGATCGAGTACATTGACTTGAACAAAAATAGAATCCCAAATTTCGCAACCGTTATTGGCCACGGCGTAAAGGTATATGTATTGCGAACTGCTCGGATTCACAGTAACTGTATTCGTATTCGCTCCACTCACAATGGCCGAATTGGGCGTCCAAGTGTAATTAAAAGACACATTCGGATTGACATTCACAACCGTAATGGGGGTATCTTCTCCCAAACAAATCGTTGTGCTATCAATCAATTCAAGGGTTTCATCTATAAAAGTTACGGTAATGCTGTCTATTTTATCACAAAATTCATTGGCTACTTGGATGTAATAAGTGCCCGGGTTCGAAATATTCACCGTTAAAGTTGAATCGTTGGGGAAAACATTCAAAGTATCCGTAAAATTGACATTGGAGCTCCATTGAAAAGAAGAAGCTGTGCCTTGACTATTTGCCACAATTTCCACCTCATCTACATTGCATGCAACAATATCATCAGGCAACTCTAAAGTTAAATCCTCATAAACAGTAATCGTCACAACAGAAGTATCAGAAAGCTGACATTGTTTATCTACCACAACCAGCATCGCTTCATATACCCCAGCTTCGGTAAAAGTATGAATCGGATTCACAACATTGTCTACCACAACACCATCACCAAAATCCCAAATAAAATTGGTGGTATCTGAACTCAGGTTGTTGAAATTTACGGTCAATGGTGCGCAGCCCTCAGCATCTGTATTTGTAAAACTGGATTGGGGAACAATTTTAAAGTCAAATTTAAAAACCAAGTTGTTACAATTGGCGCTGTTGTTTGTGGGCGACCAAACATCTGCTGGGAAAGTGGGAAAATCACTATTGGCACCGCAGCCACCGCAAGCCGAATGATACACAACCCCCAATTGGTCGAAGCGTGAAGTGCCACCATCCACGTGCTCCTGTGATTGTCCACCACCCAAATAAGTAGCGTATATCAATTCCTCTGCTTCAATGCCTAAAACGATCAGATAAAAATTATAACCATTTCCACTATTGGGCTGAAAAGCATCTGGTGTGATTGGCATTCCCGTAACCGCAGTGCCCTGCTGCAAACTACCTGCAATTCCTCCGCCCCAACCTGAAACATAGATATTACCGCAAACATCGACCAGAAATGCTGTTGGAGAAATATTCACCAAAGTGTTTCCATTGCCAAAAACCGTTTGCCATTGCTGAGCACCCAAGTTATTGTTCAATTTCATGATGTATTGCCCACTATTTGGATTGGCGTATTTCCCAGGCGAAGGTGTCAATGTGCCACGGGTTTGACCCAAAACATAGATGAAATCATCCCGATCTACTTGTAAGAAAAACGATTGGTCGTATAACGAAGTGCCAATGAACGTTGAATTCATCAAAGTAAATGCTGGTGAAAATTTAGAAACAAAACCATCAGGTTGCGAAATACCCCCATGCACGGTTTGAAAGGCGCCCGGTGTCACTGACAAATCAGATGACAAAGTTCCTCCTGCCGCATAAATATTGTTGGCGCTATCAAACTTAATGGCATAACAAGCATCTCGGGCATTTCCTCCCCAATACGTACTCCACAACACAGTTGTAAGCGCTGCATTGAATTTGATCAAAACACCATCTTGATTGCCGCCATACGTGTTTTGCGTGGCATTCAACATAGGGAAATTGGAAGAATAGGTGCAACTGGCCACATACACATTTCCAGCTTCATCGAGCATGATTTCACCGCGAAATGGGTCACCATAGTTGTACATCAAACCGCCAAACTGATTGCCGTTTACGATGCCATTCTCGTTGTAGTTCAAACCATCGTTGTGCGAACCTCCGTAATACGTTGATGCCAATAAATTCGCGCCATCTGTTGAAATTTTAACGACAATTAAATCCGTTCCACCTGCCGCTTGATTCTGATTATTTCCCCAAAAATGTGTGCCATTGGAAGTGAATTCCCGATAAAATCCACCGTTAAACGATCCTTGAACCGGACTCACCATAGGAAAATCGCTTGATGATGTTGTTCCGAAGAAATACAATTCATTTTGTTCGTTGCAAATCAAACTGTGCGCTACATCTACGCCGCCAATATCGGAGCCTCCACCAATATAAGTGGAGTATAACATGGTGATGCCATCGCTGCTGTATTTTGAAATGAAAATATCCGTTACACCATACAACAAACCTTGATTGGCCGCCGCATTGATTTGCGTGAACGTACCATTTTCATCATAAGCTCCAGCGGTTGTTGGATAACTATTACCAAACACAATTCCGCCCGAAAATAAATTGCCATCATAATCATAAGTAGCCGTCATGCCAAAGTTGTCCGACAATGAACCGCTGTAACTGGCGAAAATGATTTCTGGGTCGATAATCAATTCAATTCTAGGGTCATATTTACCTAATTCATAGGAAATAATGTCTTTTTCTAATTTGTATTTACATGGAATTTCAATGATTTTTCCATTCACGATTTGATAGGCAAAGGGCTTGGCTTCTTCAATCAAACCAATCTGGCCTACAACCCGAAGCATACCTTTTTTGGTGATTTCAATGGCTTTGGCGTTTTGGTACTGAATCTGAATCAACTTGGGGTCGGCACCCGGAGCCACGACAAAATCATACTTCAAAAAATCGCCTTGGTTGTTGTAGTGCAAATCAATGCCAGGATAAAGTCCATTCAAACGCACATCGGCATAGGCCTTTACGTTCGATGCCCACTTGCTTTTGTCGTTGCCAATGAAATAGTTGAAATACTCTGGAGCTGGCTTGGCTTTTTCGACATCTGTAATTCGCTGTGCACCAACAAACTGAGCCGCAATCAGCTCTTGACGCAATTTCGGTTCGCGTTTAAATTCTTTGCCATGCGCATTGTGCATATCGCTCAAATCCATAAAATGATACAAGATTCTGCCTTGCTCCAAATAGATTTTACTTTGTTTGTTCTCGGCTCTAAAAAACACAAAATCAGGCCATTGACCTTTGTTTTCAATGAACTTAAATTTATCATCATGCACATGCAATTCCTGCCCGAAACTGTAGGTTCCGAACAAGAGGAATATCAGCCAAAGCAAAAGACTGCGAATTTTCATGGTCTAAAAGTAAACTTTTTTTTTAGAGCAGCAAAAAATAGAAAAGAGAATATAAAACATCTATTAAGCTGTTCACGTAAAATGTAACTCAGAAAACTGGCGTTAATGAACTATAAATCATCCCTTGAATTGTCATTTCTCTTTTTCACATTAGCTTTGCGCCCGATTAGAAAAACAGCAATATGATTTCAGTTGATCAATTGGGCGTAGATTTTAGCGGCTCGACACTTTTTAACGATGTGAATTTCGTGATTAATCCAACGGATAAAATTGCCTTGATGGGCAAAAATGGCGCGGGAAAATCGACCATGATGAAAATCATTGCTGGTGTTCAAAAAGCCACACGAGGACACATTCGCGCGCCCAAAGATGCCGTGATTGCTTATTTGCCACAGCACTTGCTCACCGAAGACAATTGCACCGTTTTCGAAGAAACCGCCAAGGCTTTCAAACAAGTTTTCGCGATGCGCGAAGAAATGGAAAAACTCAACCATGCTTTGGAAACACGCACCGATTATGAAAGCGATGAATACATGAAAATCATTGAAAAAGTGACGGAATTGGGCGAAAAATACTACGCACTCGAAGATGTCAACTACGATGCCGAAGTGGAAAAAGCGCTGAAAGGTTTGGGATTTAAACCGGAAGACTTCCACCGACAAACCAATGAATTCAGCGGTGGCTGGCGTATGCGTATTGAATTGGCGAAAATCTTGCTGCAAAAACCTGATCTTATTTTATTGGATGAGCCGACCAATCACATCGACATCGAATCTGTAGTTTGGTTGGAAGATTTCTTGGTAAACAAAGCCAATGCCGTTATGGTCATTTCTCACGACAGGGCTTTTATCGACAACACCACCAACCGAACCATCGAGGTGACAATGGGGCGTATTTACGATTACAAAGCCAACTATTCGCATTATTTGCAACTCCGCGAAGAACGACGCTCGCATCAAATGAAAGCGTACCAAGAACAGCAAAAAATGATTGCCGACAACATGGCATTTATCGAGCGCTTTCGGGGCACCTATTCCAAAACAAATCAAGTTTCATCGCGCGAACGCATGTTGGAAAAGCTCGAAATCATTGAGATTGATGAAATAGACACATCGGCTTTGAAGTTGCGCTTCCCTCCTGCTCCGCGTTCTGGTGATTATCCAGTAACGGTGAAAGATGTGACCAAATCATATGGCGATAATCTGGTTTTTAAAGGCGCAAACATGACCATTTCACGAGGGGAAAAAGTGACCTTTGTGGGACGAAACGGAGAAGGAAAATCGACCATGATCAAAGCCATTCTCAACGAAATTGAAGTGGAAGGCACATGCCAATTGGGACACAACGTGAAAGTTGGCTATTTTGCCCAAAACCAAGCTGCTTTGTTGGACCCAGATCTTACTGTATTTCAAACCGTTGACGAAGTGGCTGAGGGCGAAATCAGAACACAAATCAAAAACATTTTGGGCGGATTTATGTTCCGCGGTGATGATATCGACAAAAAAGTGAGCGTGCTTTCCGGTGGAGAAAGAACCCGTTTGGCGATGGTGAAATTACTGCTCGAACCTGTAAATCTCTTGATTCTCGATGAGCCCACCAATCACTTGGATTTGAAATCGAAAGACGTGTTGAAAGAAGCACTCAAAAACTTCGAAGGCACGCTAATTTTGGTCTCCCACGACCGCGATTTCTTACAAGGTCTATCCGAAAAAGTCTTTGAATTTAAAGACAAACGTATCATCGAACACTTCGAAACCATCGATGCTTTCTTGAAACGCAATCGGATTAAAAGCATTGCAGATTTGCAGTTGAGTAAGTAATCCGCAGGGACGTTTTATCACAACACCAACAACCCTTTTTCCTTCAACACATTCAGGGGCTTGGAATACCAAAACAATTCGAAGTCTTCAAAATGTTCTTCGAAGCTGGATTTTAGTTGTGAAAATGTGGGCAAATGAGCGTTTTGTGGTCCCAGAAGTGGCAATTGTTCTAGCAACCAGCTGCCTTTATCTTGGTCGATGGAAATGCTAAACGTGTCGGTTTTGGTGTGAAATGTCAACTCGAGCATGATTTTGCTGAGACCTTTTTTTGCTTTGGTGAATTCCCGAATGAGGGGTTGGTTGCCGAGCCAAACGATTTTCGCGCTGGGTTTTGTATTGAATTCCAAGGGCTTATTCAAACAATTGAAAATATAATCGCGGGGAATTTGTGTTCTTGGAATTTTGAAATCGAACCAATCTTGCAAAGGCAATTCGAAACCGATGCCGTGCATATAATTGAATAGCGATTTTTTCAAGCCAAAGCTGAATTTACCGTGGTCGATGCCCGTGCTATCGGTGAATTGAATATCGTTGTTGGCAAATTGAATTTCTTCGAGCTTGGGCACAATTTTATAGTCCTCAGGATTCATGCCCACTGGACTGTGCGCCGTTAATGCAAACTGATGCCAAAAGCCCGATTGCAAAACCCCTTCTTCGAAAAGTTGGCGCACCATCTCCAAACTATCCACCGTTTCTTGAATGGTTTGCGTGGGATAGCCGTACATCAAATAGGCGTGCACCATAATGCCCGATTCGGTGAAATTACGGGTCACTTGCGCCACTTGTTCAACCGTTACGCCTTTGTCGATGAGTTCCAATAAGCGGTCGGAGGCGACTTCTAATCCACCCGAAACAGCAATGCACCCCGACGCTTTGAGCAGGTAACACAGGTCTTGCGTGAAGTTCTTTTCAAAGCGAATATTGGTCCACCAAGTAACGGTGAGTTTGCGTTTCAAAATCTCCAAAGCCATAGCCTTCATCAACGACGGTGGCGCGGCTTCATCCACAAAATGAAAGCCTGTTTCGTGGGTTTGGGCAATCAATTCCTCCATTCTATCCACCAACAAACTGGCGGCAATGGGTTCATAAATTTTGATATAATCCAAAGAAATATCGCAAAACGTGCATTTTCCCCAATAACAACCGTGTGCCATGGTCAATTTATTCCAACGACCATCGCTCCACAAACTGTGCATCGGATTGGCAAGTTCAATAACCGAAATGTATTTGTCTAAAAGCAAGTCGGAATAATCTGGAGTACCCACTTCACTTTGTTTGTAATCGGCACTTGATGTGTTATTTTTATACACCACTGCCCCATTTTCCAAGAGCCACGTGCGTTTGAATTCATCTTGTTCTGGATTTTGTGTGTAATTCCAAAGCAGTTCGATGGGCAATTCTCCATCGTCGAGTGTAATAAAATCGAAAAATTCAAAAACACGGGCATCAGCAAGCGAGCGCAATTCCGTATTGGGAAAACCTCCGCCCATGGCAATTTTCACTTCTGGATAATGTGCTTTGATGTAATTCGCACAACGAAAAGCGCTGTATAAATTCCCCGGAAATGGCACTGAAAAACAGACCAATTTGGGTTGAACAAGTGCCATTTTTTCTTCTAAAATCATCAAAGCGATCTTATCAATGAAGCGCTCCTCTTGGTTCAATTCGGCATACAAATCATCAAAAGAATTGGCACTCAAACCCAAACGCTCGGCATAACGACTGAAACCAAAATTGGCATCAACACATTCGATGATAAAATCCGACAAGTCCTCCAAATACAGGGTAGCCAAATGTTTGGCTTTGTCTTGGATGCCCATATTGCCAAAAGCGTACGACAAATCATCCAAAGCCGCAAATCGAGAAGCTTCGGGCAGAAAATTGTCGGAGCAAATCTGACGCGCAAAACTTGGGTTTTTCCCTTGCAAAAAAGCCAGCACCTCATCTATGGTTTGCAAGTAAGCATCGCGCAGCGTAAAAATGCGTTGAGCGTTTTCAGAAAGATGCAATTCGGCATTTTCAACCTGCTCAAAGATGGTTTGAAAAGTCTTTTTTGAAAACAAATCTACAATCACCTCAATGCCCAAATCCATTTGAAACGAAGCAATATTTTTCGTGTTCAAAAAACCCTTCAAATACATGGTTGCCGGATATGGCGTATTCAATTGGGTAAATGGCGGCGTAATTAGGAGAAGATCTTGCTTCAAAACGTTTTGTAAATGTGATGAGCAAAGATAGATGAAAAGCTATTCGAAATCAGAAAAACTGCTATATTCGGCACGATAATTGGATAAAATGGCGCGATGAAATCTCTATCAATAATCATATTTTCTGTTGTGTTTTACTACATGCAAGCGCCCGCAAACCTAACGACGGTGTACAATTCATTGGAAAAAGCCCTCAAAGAAGGAAATGAGCAAAAAATAATTTTTCACGTTGGCGACAAATTATTGTTGGAAGTGAATAACGTAGAATCGGTTTACAGCAAAACACAAGCCCAACAGATTTTGAAAGACTTTTTCGATAAAAACAAACCAAGCGAATTTGAAGTTTCTTTTAAAGGGATAAATAAAGGCAACTATGCCATGATTGGCAGTTTAGTGACCGATAAAGCCAAAAAATTCAGGGTTTCTCTGCGCTTAAAAGAATCAGGAAACACATTTGTTCTGGAAAAACTGTCTGTTAATCCCATATAACACGACGGTTTGAATCTACGTTCACCGATTGGGCTGATTCGTTCACGATGGGAAAACGCACTTCTAAATTCTAAATTCAAACTTTTCAAATTTAGCTTTTCGAAATTCTTATTTCTAATTTCTACATTCAAACTTCTTATTTCTAATTTCTACCTTTGCATATGCAATTGAATTACGACTTAATCGATAAAATTATCCGCGAGGCGCTTCACGAGGACATTGGCGATGGCGACCACACCTCTTTATCCACTATTCCAGCTGATGCTACTGGCAAAGCCAAACTTTTGGTGAAAGAAAACGGCATTGTGGCTGGTGTTGAATTGGCTCAAAGCATTTTTGCTCTTTACGACCCAAGCTTGCAAGTCGAGGTCTTCATTGAAGATGGCAGCCCCATAAAAAAAGGCGACATCGTGCTAACCGTTGCTGGTTCGTCGCAATCTATTTTGGCAACCGAACGCCTGATGCTCAATTTTATGCAGCGTATGAGTGGCATCGCTACAAAAGCTCGATTTTTAGCCGATAAAATCAGTCACACCAATTGTCGCTTGTTGGATACCCGAAAAACCACACCCAACATCCGCTACATGGAAAAATGGGCCGTGCGCATTGGGGGCGCCTACAACCACAGGTATGCATTGTACGACATGATTATGATCAAAGACAACCACGTGGATTATGCTGGGGGAATCAAAAAGGCCATTGAAGCCACGCATCGTTATTTGAAAGAAAAAAATCTGGATTTGAAAATTGAACTCGAAGTACGCAATTTCGATGAATTGAAAGAAGCCCTCGAAGTTGGTGGTATGGATCGCATCATGCTCGACAATTTCACTCCTGAAAACATCAAAGAAGCACTGAAACTCATCCCAGACCACATCGAAACAGAAGCTTCAGGCGGCATCACAGAAGAAACCATCGAGGCTTATGCCGAAACAGGTGTTGATTTCATTTCTGTTGGCGCATTGACGCATTCTATTATGTCTTTGGATTTGAGTTTGAAGGCGGTCTAATTTCTTGCACACCGCATCACCTAAACGATTTTTCCTACATTTGGCAAAACTTAAACCATGAAAAAATTTGTCCTTTCTTTATTTTCAGTTGCTCTTTCGTTGGCAGCTTTTGCGCAAAACTACAGCGGACCCGAAAGTGTTGAATACGATTTTGCCAACACCAGATGGCTTATCGGAAATACGACTTCTCACCAAATATTGGCTAGAGATGCTGGTGGCAATTTGAGTATCTTGATTCCTGCAAGCAGCATAGGCAACACTGGACCTTATGGCATCGAAATCATTGGCGATGTAGTTTATGCTTGCTGTGGTTCGCGTGTAAAAGGATTCAATATGACTACCCTTGAAGAAGTTTTTAATGTGAATACGACAGGCACCTTTCTAAATGGAATCACCCACGACGATGCTGGCAATTTGATTGTTACGGCTTTCTCGTCAAAAGAGATTTTCAAACTGAATATCGCTGGTGAAACATCAACGCTGCTTGCTTCGAACTTAGGACCATCACCAAACGGAATCATTTTCGATGCAGCCAACAACCGCTGTGTTTTTGTGAATTGGGGTTCAAATGCTCCTATCAAAGCCATCAATCTTACTGACAACACCGTGAGCACCCTCATCACAACAAGCTACAGCAACTGCGATGGCATAGGTGTGGATGGCGACGGGAACTATTATGTTTCCGTTTGGGGCGGACAGCAATGCGTGAAATACAACAACGATTTTAGTTCAAGCCCAGTTCAAGTTGTATCGGGTTTGAGCAGCCCAGCAGATATATTCTTCAACATTCCAGACTTGGTTTTGGGCATTCCTAATTCGGGCAACAACACAGTAACTTTTGTGCAATTCGTTCTGAATGTCCCTGAAATATTGAATTCTTCGGCACTCGTTTATCCAAATCCAGCAAACGCGCAATTGTTTATCGAATTGAACGAAAATTCAGCTTCACCACAACTCATCTCGGTTTATGACTTGAGTGGAAAATGGGTGCAATCATTGGGTGCAGATGCCTTTGTGTTTGACAATGGTAAAATCACTTTGAACTGTGAATCGATTGAATCTGGCGCGTATTGGATTCATTTGCATGGTGTTGACAACATGGAAATGATTCGGGTTGTGGTTCAAAAGTAGAGTTCTCACCGCACCGCCTGCACCAAAACCACCTTCACGTTCCGAATTTCAAAAGACTTTTTGGCGATATTCCAGAAATACACTTTCATTGAAGTGACTGGCTTTTGGTCGTAGTATAAATCCATTGAGATTAGGGTTCTGTGCGGACTATTCAAACCCTCTTTGTAATAATTGTAAATTGGCAACGTGATGTAATTGCGTTCGCCATTCCATTGGTTCGTGCCATCTGCGACCAAGAGCACATCGACCCAACTGGAACCGTCTTTCAGTTCTTTATCAAATTCTATTTCAAGCACATAGCGTGTACCTTGAGTGGTATCGGGAAAATCAAAATTGGCAAATTCACCAAATTCACGACTGTTATCGAAATCAAAATTGGCTTCTGAAATAGACAATTCGCTTCGTTTATAATCTTTGGCAAACGGAAGCACATCTTGCAACCAAAAATAGCGCATTTCACCCGTTTTTTTCAAGTCGAACATGCTACGCCAAAATGTTGCTTGGGTAAAACGTTGTGTTGGAAAAATGCCTGCAATGTGTTGGTAAGTGCGCATAACAGTATAGCCTGTGAGCAAAATCAAAACGAGCCCAATCAACCATTTCATCTTGAATTTTTCAAAGCCCATCGCCAATGGAATTGCAAATATGAACATGTGCTCAGAAAATGCCCGATTTCCCAAAGCCGAACCATAATCGTAACTCCACCAAGAAGAAATAATATAGGTCAATAACACAAAATAGGACAACCAGGAATAAGCCAACCAACCAGATTTCTTGAATAGCTTAAACACAAAAATAAAGGCGATAAAAAGCAAAGGCATGTGAATAAAAATTCCCGTATGATAGCTGAACAAAGCCTTGAAAAACTGCGGATTGCTGAAATAAAACCCTTCGCCATCATAAGACCACAACACCCAATGACCTGATTGCCAATACCAAAGCAAGGGTAAAATGCTCACGACTAATGCAAAACCAATGGTGACGAGTAAAAAATTTCGTCCATATCTGAAAAATAAATCTCTGAAAAATTGAATCACAGCTTCTTTAGATCCCAGCAGAAAGAATATGACAAACACAACCAAAACATTCGTAGGGCGAATGATGAAAATCAAACCAAGTGTGAGTCCAAGAAAAAGGAAGAATTTGGCTTTTGCTTGCTCCCGAATTCTCAAAACGAGGAACACAAATAAATTCAAAATGGCAAAAGAATACACATGCGAAAAGCTCGGTGCTGCCGTCAAATAGAAAAACAAAAAAGTCGCAAAAGCAATGGCAAAATGAGCCGAGCGCAAGGCAAATTCATCTTGGGTAAAAAAGCGCATGTTGCGAAACATCAGCCAAAGTCCCAATAAGCCAAAAATCCAGCCGTTGATGATTACAAAAATCAAGGATATATCGCTGTAACCTGTAGTCTCCTGTCCTGCCAAATGAGAAGCCAATAATCCTGTGAGAAAAGCCGGGGATTGAACCAAGGCCACTCCTGGAAAACATTTGTTATAACGTCTGCCCTCTTCAGTTTCGTAGATGTAATTCTGATTGCCCCAATGCACAAACTTCTCCAATTCAGCTTTCTTAACTTGCTCATATTCATCATCTTGAAAAACAAACACGGCAGGCAAAAAAGCATAATAACCACGTCCATCAGAAGTGACCACGTTGTACTGCCAATTTTCACTGCGGAAAGTACTGTATACCGACCAAAATGCGGTGAGGGCAATGAATAAAATGAAATACTGACGGGTTTTGAATGGAAACATAGGTGCAAATATGGGGGTTTTCACCAATTACCAATCAATCTTCTGCACATCCAAACAGGAATACGTAGCTTTTTCTTTGTTGAGTTCTTGTTTCACCAAACCCCATGAAATAAACATCACGAGTAAATGGTCAATTTGTTTAGACGACATTTTCACATTTCTATAAATCGCTGAAATCGTACACGGCTCGATGCGATGAATGGCGCGCAACAAATCCAACTGTCTGTCGGTAAGTACTTCAGGCTTCTTGATGACTGATTGCTGCTTTTTCCATACACCAACCGTAATGCGATTTGCCAAAAGCGTATCATCTTCAATACGGATGTAGGGCAACCACTTTTTCTCTTCGTTCAAGGCACGGTGCGGTTTCTGTTCAGATTCTGCCACGTCGATTTGCAAAACTAATTTCTTGGAATCTTTGGGGTCCGACCAAATTTTGTAAGTAAAAGGAATTTCTGGACTGCAAAAACGTTGAGCAGCAGCTTCAACTACATAGTATTCCTCCTCCGGGTCGATGCCTTTAATGGTGCCGTTGTCTTTCACGCCCACCAACAATCGCCCGCCTTTGGTATTGGCAAAAGCACACAAGGTTTTAGCAATTTTCGCAGGCTCATCGATACGGTATTTGAAATCTTGCTGCTCGTGTTCGCCTTCTTGAATGAGGTCGTAGATGTCTAGATTGTCGCTTTCCATAGTTGCCAAGATTTTTCAGCTTGCTGATACAACATCGTGAGACCGTTTAATGTTGTGGCGCTTTGTTCAGAAGCACGCTTGAGAAATTCCGTTTGCTCTGGATTGTAAATCAAATCGACCACCAAATGAGCATCCGTTAAAGCATGAAAAGGAATGGAAATATAATCATCCACATTCGGCCAAGTGCCCACAGATGTTGTGTTCACAATGATGCCACAATGTTTCACCATCATATCATTCACATTCGATAAATGAAACTGTCCGTCTTGTGGATTTCGAGCGGCGAATATCACATCCAAACCAATGGATTTCAACACATAAGCCACAGCTTTTGATGCGCCTCCATTGCCCAAAACCAAAGCACGTTCGTGGGTATTCAACAAAAACGGCTTAATCATTTGCTGAAAACCAAAAGCATCCGTGTTGGCACCAATCCATTTGCCATTTTCATTGATTATTGTGTTGACAGCGCCAATTTTCGCCGCTTCGTCAGTTAGTCCATCAAGAAAAGGAATCACGTCAGATTTGTAGGGAATTGTAACGTTCAAACCTTTCAAATTTTCAGTTCGAAGCACCGTTTTAAGTTCATCTATTTGTGCCAATTCAAAATTGCGATATTCAGCCTCAATTCCCTCATCTTCAAATTTCTGGGTAAAATATCCCTGCGAAAAAGAATGGCTAAGCGATTTGCCCAATAATCCAAAAACCAATTTTCCGTTTCTGTTATTCATGGGACAAAAGTAGTGTTAAGTTTGGGAGATGATTAGATTTATACTACACAAAACATATAAATGTCAACATAAAAACTTTCCGGGTCAAGTCCTGAAGGGACGACATAAAACAAAATCGGGTGAAGCCCGATGCTATGAATCGAATCATGCTGCTCCCAAAGCCCTGAAGGGGCGACATACAGAATTTAAAACCTAACTTTCTTAGACTGCTCTGCATTACAACTTATCGAATTTATCTTACCCCTGATAACTCCTATCACTGACCCTATTCAATTAATTCAGGTATATTTGCAAAAATTTTTTCAAACATGGCCTTAAAATGTGGTATCGTAGGTTTGCCAAACGTTGGTAAATCAACTCTTTTCAACTGTTTATCCAACGCTAAAGCACAATCTGCTAATTTCCCTTTTTGCACCATCGAACCCAATGTGGGCACCATCAACGTGCCAGATGATCGAATTCTAGAACTCGAAAAACTAGTAAAACCTGAGCGTGTGATTTTCACCACTATGGAAATTGTTGATATTGCTGGTTTGGTGAAAGGCGCATCCAAAGGTGAAGGCTTGGGCAATCAGTTTTTAGGAAATATCCGCGAGTGTGATGCCATTATTCACGTATTGCGTTGTTTCGACAATGGTAATATCATCCACGTTGATGGCTCTGTGAATCCCATGCGCGACAAAGAAGTTATCGACATCGAACTTCAGTTGAAAGACTTGGAAACCGTGGAAAAAAGAATTCATGCGCTGTCGAAAAACCTCAAATCAGGCGATAAAGATGCCGTGGCTGCACACAATTTAGCAACAGCAATCAAAGCGCATTTGGAGCAAGGCAAAAACGTACGCGAAATGCACATCGAAGAAAACGATTTGCCATATCTACGCGAGTTTCAATTGATTACTGCAAAATCAGTGCTTTATTTGTGCAATGTGGATGAAGCCGCCGTGAAAAGTGGCAATGCCTATGTTGACCAAGTGAAAGAAGGCGTGAAAAACGAAAAAGCAGAGGTTTTGGTGATTGGTGCTCAAATTGAAGCCGATATCACCGAACTAGAAACTTACGAAGAAAGAAAAATATTCTTAGACGAACTTGGATTGGACGAACCTGGTGTAAATCGACTTATTCGTTCGGCTTACCGACTTTTGGATTTGCAAACCTACTTTACCGCTGGCGTGAAAGAAGTGCGCGCTTGGACTTTCAAAAAAGGATGGACGGCTCCTCAAACTGCTGGCGTAATCCACACAGATTTCGAAAAAGGTTTTATCCGCGCCGAAGTGATGAAATACGAAGATTTTATTGAATACGGTTCAGAGGCTAAACTCAAAGAATTGGGCAAACTCAAAGTAGAAGGAAAAGAATATATCGTTCAAGATGGCGACATCATGCACTTCCGTTTCAACGTGTAATTCATGAAGGAAATCCTCATAAGAAGTCTTACTGGTGCTGTATTCGTAACAGTCATTTTGGGTTCACTTTGGTTGGGCTCATGGATTTCTTTTGTTGTGATGGGATTGATTGGAGCCATTGGTCTTCATGAATTTTACACACTGAAAAAAAATCCACTTTCAGGACCCACGCGCTGGCTCTCCATCATATTGGGCATTTCAGGATTTATCATCTACATGCTAATTGACCTAGATGAAATAGACGCATTTTTTATACCCCACGCCGCCATGCTTTCTGTTTTGATTATTTTCATCGTGGAAATATACAGAAACAAAGAACACCCCTTGGAAAACACAAGTCTTTCCAGCATCGGTTGGATTTACATTCTCATGCCGCTCTTTTTACTCGCGCATTTGGCCCAAGAATCGTTTGTATTTGCGCTAACACCTTTGTTATTGACTTGGACCAACGATACTTTTGCTTATTTGGGCGGGCGTTTTTTTGGAAAAAAATCTTTGTTTCCGCGAATTTCTCCTAAAAAAACATGGGAAGGCACCCTGGTGGGTATCGTATTTACAGCATTTGCAGGTATCATGATTGCTTTCACTTCAGACACTTCTACATGGTTTTGGATGCTCGCTTCGCTTCTGGTAGCCATCGCTTCAATCTTGGGAGATTTGTTTGAATCTCTTTTCAAAAGAAGTTTGCAAATTAAAGATTCAGGAAAACTTTTACCCGGTCATGGAGGTATTTTAGATAGAATGGATGCCACTTTTTTTGCCGTACCCCTGTTTTATTTACTTTTAACCACTGCTTTACACTTTTATTGGTTTGAATATTAAGCTTATGACACTACACAGAGAAGGACGAACAATCATCTTGACCACCATCATTATTTTGGGCGGTTTATTTATGGCCAATTTGTTTTTGTTCAGACAATTGGATTGGGCCTGGCTCTTTTGGGCAATCAATATTTTATTGTTGACGATGTTGATTTTGGTCATGCAATTTTTTCGCATCCCAAAGAGAACCTTGGTTTACAAAGAGGGCGATGTTATTTGTCCCGCAGATGGAAAAGTTGTTGTAATTGAAGAAGTTGAAGAAACAGAATACTTCAAGGACCGCCGAATTCAAGTTTCCATATTCATGTCGCCGCTCAATGTGCATGCCAATTACTACCCCATTTCTGGTGAAAACACATATGTGAAATATCATCCCGGTAAGTTCTTAGTGGCTTGGCATCCCAAGAGTTCAACAGAAAATGAACGCAGCACAGTGGTTACCCAAGATAAAAATGGAACAGAGGTTCTTTTCAGGCAAATCGCGGGCGCTGTGGCTCGAAGAATCTGTTTATACGCCGAAACTGGAGCCAAAGCTGAAGCGGGAAAAGAATTTGGGTTCATCAAATTTGGCTCTAGGATTGATATATTCCTACCATTAAACTGTCAAATTAATGTTAAAATAGGAGATAAAGTGAAGGGAATTGAAACTAAAATTGCATCTTTGTCCTAAGTAATATTGAAATAAGTACTAACCATAAAAATTGAAACTATGAAAAAGTTATTTGTAGCAGCAACTTTGATGATGTTTTTAGGAGCAACATCAATCAGCACGTATGCAATGTCTAACGGTGTAAACATCGAAATGACTGACAAAAAAGAAAAAAAGAAAAAGAAGAAAAAAGGTGAGGCAAAATCTTGTTCAGCTGAGCAACCAAAATCTTGCGCTTCTGGTGAGCAACCAAAATCTTGCTGCTCTAAGCCGAAGAATTAATTTTCTCTGAAATTTATAGAAAGTCCGTTTCATTTGAAGCGGACTTTTTTTGTTTTAGGACATCAAGTTCAAAGAAAAGAATTTTCTCTAATAATGGATAGCTAATATTATTTTCGCCAACAAATTAGGAAAAAATTATTGGGTTACCAAGCTAGAGCGCAAATAACCAATAAGAATACAAATTAAGTGTTTAGGGCTTTCTCAAAGGCTCAAAATCTTTCCTAACATTTTCGATTGCATTCAGTCCCCAAGTTGCTTGGGGACTTTAATCGAATTATAACAAAATTATTCTTCATTTAACATTAAGGTCTCAAAAGTTACAGTAAACCATGATTTTATTAGGATTGCGCCTTAGCTTGGTAACCCAAATAGAATTTTCTTAACTTGATGTATTATTAGGGCTGGTCATTAGTTTGAACAGCCTTATTTTTGTTCGTGATTTCCTGTTTCTCGAGCTTAATCTATAATTCAAGGACATGTTAAGAATGCGCGGCAAGGAGATCACAAAAGAGGTTTGATTAGATTTTTTGTTACTTTCGTGCTCAAGTCATCAAAAACAACTCATGGTAACATTTATCATTATAGCTGCAACTGCAATTATTTCCTACATGGCTTTCAACGACTATAATCTCAAATTGAGGTTTATGTTTATTCCTTATAACATCAGTCACAACAAAGAGTACCAGCGCATTTTAACGCATACCGTTATTCATGCCGACTGGACACATCTCATTTTCAATATGTTTGTGTTATACAGTTTCGGCTCAGGTCTTGAATTGCAATTTTCAAAAATGCCCATTGCTGTACCCGAACTTCATTTTCTTTTACTTTATTTTGGCGCAGCGCTATTTTCAACAATAATACCCTTTGCCCGACATAAAGACAATCCAAACTACATGTCTCTTGGAGCTTCTGGATGCGTTTCGGCCGTGCTATTTGCTTATATTTGTTTGATGCCTGATGCACCGCTACCTTTTGTGTTTTTCCCATTTTTCTCTATCCCTGCTTGGGGCATCGGTTTGGGTTATTTGGCGTATGAATATTATATGGACAAACGCGGTGGCTCAAATGTCGCTCATGATGCGCATCTCGGCGGCGCTGTATTTGGTATCGCATTTATGCTGGTTTTCCACTTCAACCAGGTTAAATCTGCTATTCTTGCTCTATTCTAAAAGACCATGGTGGCGTTTTACAATATCAACGGAAAAATTGTGTTGCAAAGTGAATCGCATATTGCACCCAACAACCGTGCATATCTTTATGGCGATGGTTGCTTTGAGACCATTAAAATCGTAAATGGTAAACCCATCAATATTGAAAACCACATTTCCAGAATTCTTTCAGGGGCACAAGTACTTCATTTGAGAATACCAGCATACTTCTCGGCACATTATTTCAAAGTGCAAATTGGCGAGTTGATTCATCATTCTGGTCACAATCTTGGCGGCAGGGTTCGACTTTCATTTGACAGAAGCGTGGGTGGCACCTATATGCCTACTACCAATGAAGTTTCTTACACATTAGAATTCATCCCAGACAATACTTCAGGTTTCACTTTGAACGAGAAAGGACTGGAAGTTGATGTGTATAACGACATCAAAAAGCCAATTAACAAATTGAGCACCATCAAAACCAAAAATGGGCTCATTTACGTAATGGCCTCTTTGGATGCACAAGCCAAACAATTGGACGATGTTTTGATTCAAAACGAAAAACGCAGCATCATAGAATCATCTTCTTCCAATCTTTTTGTGGTGAGCAATGGTGTTTTGTACACACCGTCCTTGGATGAAGGCGTTCTAGCAGGCACCATGCGCATGACCGTTATCAACTTGGCCTTGAAAACCGGGATAAAAGTTTATGAGTGTGCCATTATGCCACAACACTTATTGGCTGCTGATGAATTGCTGCTCACCAATGCTATATCTGGCATCAAATGGATTGGCGGATTCAGAACAAAACGCTACAGAAACGACATGGCAAAACGCTTGACCAACTTGCTCAATGAATCGCTTATCAATTAAAGACTATCTACAATTACGTTCAGCGCAAAATCTAATTCTTCCTGTGTTGTATATCGACTAAACGAAAAACGAATGCTCGGGCGATTGGGATCAGCTCCTATTCCGCTCAAAACATGGCTGCCTACATTCGAACCAGAAGAACAAGCACTACCACCACTGCAAGCAACACCTTTTAAATCCAAAACGAAAAGCAGCATGCCCGATTTTTCTGATGGCGGAAATGAAACATTCAAAACCGTGTAGAGGGAATGATCGGGTTCTGTGCGACCGTTGAAATTCACGCCAGGAACAAGCGCCTGCAATTTTTCGATGAAATACGTTTTCAGACCCTGCACATAGCTTTGATGTCCAAACAAATCCTCGTAGGCCAAATCGAATGCTTTTGATAAGGCAACGATACCAATCAAATTTTCCGTGCCCCCTCTAAAGTTCCGCTCCTGAGCACCACCCAAAATCATGGGTATGGTTTTGATTCTAGAATTAACATACAAAAAACCAACGCCTTTTGGTCCATGAAATTTATGAGCCGCACATGTAATAAAATCAACTGGCAATTCTTTCAAATCAAATGCATAATGCCCCATGGTTTGAACAGTATCCGAATGAAAATAAGCGCCGTGTTCACGACACATCCCTCCAACACGTTTTATATCCAGTAGAGTGCCCAACTCATTGTTGGCATGCATCAGCGAAACAAAAGTTGGCGTTTTATCTGATAACAGCCGCTCCAATTGTGCATAATCAATATTACCAGCATGATCTACATCCAACATGATTAACTCAATACCGTTTTTCTCGCACTGAATTTTAGCGGTAAGTTCTACAGCATGGTGCTCAATCCCAGATGTGATTATGCGCTTTACACCTAAGGCATGGATAGCAATATTAATGGCCATATTATCTGCTTCCGTGCCTCCCGATGTGAAAATCAACTCTTTAGGGTCACAATTCAAATGTTTGGCAATATTTCTACGCGAGGTTTCCAATAGTCCCTTAGCCTGACGCCCAAAAGAATGGGAAGAAGATGGATTGCCGAAAGAGTTCGCCAAATGCTCACACATCACTGCAACTACTTCTTGTGCCATAGGCGTTGTTGCAGCATTATCAAGATATACAGCCATTAGAAAAATTTTAGACAAAAGTACTATATTCTACTCAAACGATGTATTTCCAATCACGGATGAAAATTATTTTCAGATTTTGGTAACTTTTGCATCGCTTTTAACGTCTTAGTTTCAAAATAACACATCATGAAAACAATAGTTCTATTTTTTGGTTTACTGTTTGGCGCAAATATCAGCGCACAAATATTCATAACATCAGCACATTTTATTGATGTATCTGATGTTGTACAATTGGGAATCGACGCAAACCCGAGTATTTCTCATACGCCAGCTGGCCCTAATCAAACATGGGATTATGGCGAGTTAAATAACTCCAGTGTAGATTTCATTGCCTTGGGTATGGCCGAGTGGTACAGCGCTGCTTCCAACTTTCCTACGGCTACGCTTGGCACTGAAGACGCAGATGGAACGCAGATCTTTTTTAGAAAAACTTCCGAAGCCTTCGATTTAATTGGTGCTTATGGTGACCTTGCAGAAACAGGAACGAATACTCCCGTTGGATTTTCGCCGTATCAAAGACAATTGTCCTTCCCTTCAACATACGGCACCTCTTTCGAAAATGTGAGCACAATAAACCTGTTTATAGATAATATAGAAGAAGCGGATTCCGTTGTTGTAACTATTACAACACACAGATTTTCAGAAATGGATGCTTGGGGAACAATCACAACACCTTTCGGTACCTTCCCCACCATACGCCAACATATCAAAGACAGCACAATACAAGAAGCCACCGCTTATTTATTCGGGTTTCCTGTTTTTAATCAATCAGAAACAGTAATCACACACAGCTTCTCTTTTTATACCGATGCTCAAAATGCACGTTACACATTGCTGCAATACAATTTCGACCCTGAAGCCAATTTAATCGAAAATGTACAATGGCAAATGGCAGCTCCAATACTCAACACCAATAGTGAGGTAACAGCCGAGCCCGCAACAATTTATCCTAACCCAGCCGTTGACGAGGTATATGTGCAATTTGATGAACCTTTCAATGGCGAATTGATAGTTTATGATATCACAGGCAAGACAATTGCTCAAAAACAATACTCGAACTTGCTTGAAGATGCTATTGTTGTCAACAATTGGACGCCCGGTGTTTATTTCTTTCAATTCACTTCAGAAAAAAACACCATTCTTAAAAAGGTAATCGTAAAATAATATTTAGTTCAAACATCAGTAAAGCCTGCTATTTTTGGTGGGCTTTTTTGTTCAATGCAAAAAACTATTATGCAAGAACATTACATTATTAATTTATTCTTAACATTTTTATAAAAAAAATTGCGCGGTTCAAAAAATGCTATTAATTTCACCGCCTAATCATTAAATAATTTAATATGAAAAACATTTTTTTACTAACTAAAATACTGGCGTTAGTCGCTTTCGTCGGTGTTATATCCATAGACTTTGTCTATGGCCAAATTCCAGCCTACTCTTACGGCTGGGAACCAACCGGACTTGGTGGATGGACCAATTCTGGAGGAGCTGCTATGGGTCGAACCACTGCATCACCTTGTTTCGGCAATGCTTCAGTACGAGTTAATACCTACACTGCTGGAACAGTAACCAGCTTTGTTTCTCCAAATTTGGGGACATCAAATGGTCAGCCGGTAACAGTTTCTTGGGACTACAAGGTAACAAATTGGAGTGCTGGAACAGTTGCAACACCTGCTAACTGGGGAACAATGCGAGTAGAGTATGGTACATCAGCTAGTGGTCCTTGGACATTGGGTGGCACTATCAACTCTGGCTTTACGCATGTGCCTTCTACAACATGTACAAACACAAGTGTAACGTTTACACCTCCATCGGGTACTTTGTTTATAAGATTTCGTGGAACCCATAATTCTGGTGACTATTGGATGTATATTGACAATGTAAACATTTCTCAACTTGCTGGTGCTCCATGTGTTGATGCTCCATTGCCAGGGAATACTGTAAGCAGTTCGGCCTCAGTATGTGCTGCTGCTACATTTACGTTGTCTTTACAAAACAATGTAGCTGCTCAAGGTATTTCATACCAATGGCAAACCTCAAATGATGGAATTTCTTGGACAAATGCAGGCCCAAATTCATCTACATGGGCAACTACTCAGACTTCTGCTACTTTTTATCAGTGTATTGTAACATGTTCGAATTCAGGTCAATCCACAACATCTACACCTATTCAGGTTCTTCTGAATCCAGGGTCGTTGTGCGTTTGTACACCTATTTACACTTCTGGAACTTCTTTTGGTGACTTAATTTCTGTAGTTTCAATTTCTGGAACAACTTTGAATAATAATGTTGGTTTTACAGCGGGTCAACCGTCTTATTTGAATTATTTCACAACATTTAATGCAAACCAAACTGGAACTCTGCAAGCAGGATCAACCTACACAATTACTGTAAGCACAGGAGAATGGGGTTCTCAAGGTATCGCCGTTTGGATCGACTTTAATGACAATGGTGTTTTTGAGGCGTCTGAGAAAGTAGGAACGTCTGCAACTGTGATTGGTTCAGGTTACACAGCAGGCCAAGTTAATGCTACGGCTTCTTTCAACATCTCATTGCCATGTAACCCTACACCTGGTGACTATAGAATGCGTGTTCGTGGTGTTTATGCAGTAAATGGTCCTGTAATTGATCCGTGTGCTTCTTACACTTATGGTCAAACTCATGACTACAGAGTAACTGTTGCTCCTCCTCCACCATGTCCAACAATTAGTAACTTGGCTGTTTCTAATATTGGTGCTTTCTCTGCTGATTTAAGTTGGTCAATTGGATGTGCTGAAACTGCTTGGGATATCCATGTTTCAACTGATCCAAACCCACCTGTTGGTTCGCCAGGTGAAATTGGCTGGACATCTACGTCTTATTCTGTTTCAGGTTTAACTCCAGGGACGCAGTACTACGCTCACGTGCGTGCAAATTGTGGTGGTGGTAATGGCCAATCTGCGTATATTACAATTCCTTTCACAACTTTGCCAGTGCCTCCTGCTTGTGCTTCAAACGTAGTATTAACTCCAACTCCAGGCTGTGACAACTATGATATCACGTTGACTTATGATGCGGTGCCATCAGCTACAGGGTATAACATTTTTATCGGAACGGCTCCAGGTGTTTATGATATTGTGAATCCATTCAATGCAGGAACAAACACAACAGTTTTCTTTCAGAATCCAGCTCTAAACACTACTTATTATTTCGTGGTTCAACCTTACAATATTGCTGGAGGTGCTGTTGGATGTCCTGAAACGAGCATCACTACAGGAAGTAATGGTTGTGCATGTATTCCTCTTTATACTTCAGGAACTTCTGTTGGTGACTTAATTTCTGTAGTTTCAATTTCCGGAACAACTTTGAATAATAATGTTGGTTTTACAGCGGGTCAACCGTCTTTCTTGAATTTCTACAATTCTGTATTGCCAAACCAAACGGCTAGCATTGCTGCTGGTAACACTTATACCATTACTGTTAGTACAGGTGAGTGGGGTTCTCAAGGTATTGCCGTTTGGATCGACTTTAATGACAATGGTGTTTTTGAGGCGTCTGAGAAAGTAGGAACGTCTGCAACTGTGATTGGTTCAGGTTTCACAGCAGGCCAAGTTAATGCTACTGCTTCTTTCAACATCTCATTACCATGTAACCCAATACCTGGTGACTATAGAATGCGTGTTCGTGGTGTTTATGGAGTAAATGGTCCAGTAATTGACCCATGTGCTTCTTACACTTGGGGTCAAACTCATGATTACAAGGTCACTGTTTTACCTCCTCCTCCTTGTCCAACTCCATCTGGATTGGCTGTGTCAAACATTACATTTAACTCTGCCGACATTAACTGGACAGCAGGATGTACTGAAACTGCTTGGCAATATGCTTTAACAACATCTGCTACACCTCCAGCTTCTGGAACTGCAAGTGCAACTACATCGTTCAGTGCATCTTCTTTGATGCCTTCTACGGTTTATTACGTTCACCTTCGTGCAAATTGTGTAAGCAATGGCTTCTCTTCTTGGATTACTACAAGCTTCACAACACCTGCAGCTCCTCCTGTAAACGACCAAATATGTTCAGCGATTAACGTTACCTCTTCTGGTGCTACTTCGTTGAACACGTATGCTTTCTTAGCTGATATGTCTTGTAACAATCAATCAGGTAACAATGCTAATGCGAACCCAAGTCCGGTTGGCGCTTCTTGTGGAGGATCTAACGGACGTTCAATGTGGTACACATTTACTACACCTGCTTGTGTTGTTGGTGGAGTAGTGCCTTTTGAAATTGAGGTGACTACAAACAATACTGGTACTAACTTTGACACAAAACTTGCAATCTTTGAAAGCTCAGACAATACTTGTTCTGGCACATTGACTCAAATTGATTGTAATGATGATTATGGTGGAGCAGGAAACCCATCCATTTGTGGTTCTGCTGGTGCTTTAACCTCTACTTTGGTTCAAACTAACTTGTTGCCAAACAAACAATATTGGATTTATGTAGACGGATTTGGTGCAGCTACAGGTGACTTCGTTCTTTCTGGTCGTGCCGTAGCTGCTCCTCACGGTGTTGCTGTAACTGGTGGTGGTAATCAAATCCAATTGTCAACAGCTAACATGGGCGCAGGTTTGTACACGTACTACTACAAGCAAGTTGGTTCTACTGGTCACTCTACATCTAACTCAGCATCGAATCTAACAAACGTGAGAACATTGACTCCAGGAAACGATTATATCACGCAGATCATGTATCGTTGTGGTGCTAATTTCGATCAATCTCAGTTCTACAGAACAGAACCTCAAACAATTGCTTTGAGCTCATCTTGTGCTGTGGTAACAAACATGACTTGTACTTCAAACGGTAATGGTTCACATACATTGACATGGTCACAGCCATCAGGCATATTGTTTACCAACAACGGACAGCTTTCAGGTTACATCTTGAAGCGTCAGGTGCAAAACCAGGCGGGTATTTTCACTGTATCTAACCCTCAACCAGTTTGTTCAGGAGGTACATGTTCA
>Ga0169931_10000560_pt1 | contig 61320 bp, 53 predicted proteins | sample Kivu_15m_20L_FD_129675 | JGI IMG/M metagenome (GOLD analysis project Ga0169931, IMG submission 129675) | Freshwater microbial communities from Lake Kivu, Western Province, Rwanda to study Microbial Dark Matter (Phase II) - Kivu_15m_20L... | ecosystem: Environmental > Aquatic > Freshwater > Lake...
GGGCGCCGCCACGTGACCTCGGACTGGGTGACCGTGCCGGCCGACCGGTTCGACGGCGGCCAGATGTGGGCCCCCGCAACCGCGAGACACGCCGCAGTCAGGAACTCCGCCGCCTGGCCCGACGCTGTCGCCACCGCACCGATCCCGCCCTCGAGGGACGCCATGCGCTCCTCGAACGCGTTCACCGTCGGGTTCGAGATCCGGCTGTAGATCGAGCCGTACTTCTGCAGCGCGAACAGATCGGCCGCGTCCTGGGTGTCCTCGAAGACGAAGCTCGTCGTCTGGTAGATCGGCACCGCCCGGGCACCGGTGGTCGGGTCGGGTCGGGCGCCTGCGTGCAACGCACGCGTGCGGAACCCCCAAGGACGGTCGCCGGAAGGTGCAGCGGTCACGGGGTGAGCTTACGTCGGCTCGTCGCCCGACTTCGCAGGCCGTCCCGGGATCCGCTCCCGCACCGTCACCACCAGCCCCATCCCTCGCTGGACCGCGACGGCCAGACCACCCGGGGAGAGTGCGACGGACACCACGAGCAGCGCACCGAACACCAGGTTCGGACCCACCCGCGACCCGAGCGTGTCGAGCACCCACGGCACACCGATGAGCAGGAGGCCACCGAGCACGGCACCGAGCATCGAACCGACACCACCCACCACCGCCGCCGCGTAGTAGCCGAGCGACCGGAACAGGTCGTAGGAGTCGGCGCCGACGATCGGGGTGTCGATCACCAGCAGCGCACCACCGAGGCCACCGAACGCTGCGCCCGTCCCGAACGCCCGCACCCGGGTCGCCCGCACGTCGACCCCGCTCGTCGAGGCCGAGAACGCGTTGCCGGCCACCGCCCGCACCGACAGCCCGATCGCGCTCTGCTGCAGGTTCCGCATGAGCACGAACGCGACGAACGCCACCGCCACCGACACGAGATGGTTCCACTGGTGCAACGCAAGGCCGGCCGGGGGCGACATCTCCCGCAGCAGCGGCAGACCCGTCGCCCCGCCGGTCAACCACGAGAACCGCTTCAGCAGCATCGGGAACGCCACCGCCACACCGAGCGTGACCGGGCCGAGGTAGGTGGCCCGGATCCGCAAGGCCAGCACACCGACCAAGGACCCGGCGACGAACGCCGTCACCGGCGACAGCAACAGGCCGGCCCAGATCGGCCAACCCCACGTCGTGTTCGTGATCGCCGCCGTGTACGACCCGACGGCGACGAACACCCCGTGACACAGCGACAACTGACCGGACACGCCGACCACGAGCTGCAAGCCCAGGAGCACCACGGCCAACGCCACGAACCGGGTGAAGAGCCGCGCCGGGATCGGGTCGAGGACGAACGCCGGCGCAGTGACCGCGACCACGGCGACCACCGCCCCGACGGCGACGAGCACCCGCCACGCGGCGGACCCTCGCTCGACCCCGAACACCTCAGACCCGCTCGACCCGACGGGTACCGAACAACCCCGTCGGTCGGTAGAGGAGGATCGCGATCATGAGCGCCAACGCACCCGGAAGGCTCAGGCTCGATCCGATGAACCCGACGTAGCCGCCGATCATCGTCTGCGCCAGGCCGATGAAGACGCCGCCGATAATCGACCCACCGAGGCTGTCGAGCCCGCCGACGGTTGCGGCGACGAGGGAGAAGATCAGCACCCGCACCATCATCTGCGGCTCGAGCAGCACCGTCGGCGCGACGAGTGCCCCGGCGAGCGCACCGATCGCCCCCGCGATCGCCCACCCGACCGAGGTCACCCGGCCTGGCCGGATCCCGACGAGGCGGCTCGCCTCCGGCACCGACGACACCGCCCGGAAGGCGAGGCCCAACTTGGTGAACCGAAGGAGCAACCACAGCAGCGCGAGGGTGACGGCGATCGTCGCCACGGTGCCGATCGTCAGGTAGCGCAACCGCGCACCGCCGACGGACAGGTAGTCGGCCGGGGCGTTCGGGAACGCCGGCGGCACGCCACGAACCACCGGCCGCCAGATCCGCTCCACGAGACCGTTGAGGAACAGGAGCGTGCCCACCGTCGCCGAGATCACGGCGAAACCCGACCGAGCCGCGACCCGGCGGATCACGAGGAACTCGACCACCACGGCGAGCAGCGCGCCGAACACCATGCCACCGACGATGCAGGCCCACCACGGCCACGGGGTGAACGGCACGAGCGCCGCCGCAAACCCGGTACCGGCGAGCGCCGGTGTGGCCTTCGTGTGCAGCACCAGCGACACGTACGTCGACATCGTGGAGAGCTCACCCTGCGCGACGTTGAGGAGGCCCGTCGCCCGGTACACGATCACGAGCGCAAGGGCGATGGTGCTGTAGATCACCCCGTTCGCCGTGCCGTTGATGATGCGTTGCAGGAAAAGTTCGATCCGGTGATCCTACGGGGCGACCGGCGACGGCGGCCACCGGACGCGCCAGGGCCCGCCGAGGGATCGCTCCCCCGACGGGCCCGGACGAGATGTGGTCGGAACCCGCAGCCAAAGGCTGCGGATCAGCCCCCGAGGGGGCGGTCGATCACTTGCAGATGCCCTGCGCCTGGTCCCAGACGCACGGCTTCGACGAGCCGGAGAGGTCGATCGCGCTGCCCTGGGTGACCCAGACCTGCTTCGCTGCGTCGTACTTCTCGTACAGGCCGCCCTCGACGAGGTAGGCGTCCTTGCCGCCGTTCATGTTGAAGTTGATGCCCGAGTAGAGCATCGGGTTCGTGCCGTCGAAGTGACGGATCGCCGTGATGAGGTTGGTCCGCGTCAGGCCACCAGGGAGCTGTGCCGCGGCGTCGAGCGCCGTGTTCATGGCCCACCCGAAGATGAAGCCCGAACCGTAGGACCCGGAGGCCTTCGGGTCGAGACCGTTCTTCTTCAGCAGCTCACGGGCGTAGATGATGAACGGGTCGTTGTCGAAGTTCGTCGCGTTGAGGTCCTTCGCACCGCCGTTCACGATCCACCAGCCGTCGGTCGCCATACCGTCGCCACCGACCTTCGCCTTGCCGACGAACGTCGACGACGCGCAGACGGACGGCTGCCACAGGTACTTGACCTTGGCCTTCATGCCGTTCTGCGCCGCCTCCTGGATGGACTGCGTGCAGGACGTGCCGGCGGTCATCGCGATGAACACGTCGGGGTTCTTCGCAGCGAGCGTCGTCATCGGGTCGGTGATCGTCGGCGCCGTGGGCTCGATCGTCTCGGTGACGTAGGTGATCTTGTCCTTGTTCTTCGACGTCGCCAGGTAGTCCTTGAAGGCTGCCGTGTAGGACTTGCCGAAGTCGTTGTTCATCACCAGAGCCGCGACCGTTACCTTGCCGTTGGTGGCGATCTTGTCGAAGTTGGTATCGAGGTAGTTGCCCCAGAAGACCGCCTCGGTGTTGTAGGCGAGCTGCAGGCCCGTGGTCCACGGGTGGTTCACCGGGTCACCCCAGGCCGGGTGACCGGTCTGGCTGTGGGGCTGCGGGATGCAGCGCTGGTTCAGCTTGTCGTAGGTCTTCATGGTCGCCGGCGAACCGAGCGTGATCATCATGAACACCTTCTCCGAGTCGATCAGCTCGTCGACGAGCGGGATCGTCCGGTTGGCGTCGTACCCGTCGTCCTTGACGACCATCTTGATCTTGCGGGTCTTGCCGGCCGAGTCCTTGATCCCGTTGGGGAACGCGTCATCGGCGTACATCTGCATGACCTTGGCGATGTTGCCGTAGTCGGCGAGCGTGCCGGACAGCACCGTCGTGTGGCCGATCTTGATCTCGGTGTCCGACAGGCCCTCGGTGTCGCTCCAACCGGCCGGGCACTTGGAGAGGTCCATCTTGAAGCCCTCGGCGCCGAGCACGGTCTTACCGTCGGACTGCTTGCCGAACTTCCCGTCGACGATCTTCTTCACCATCGCGTCGCGCTGTTTGGTGTTGAGCGCCTTCCACTCGTCCATCGAGGCCGGCGGCTTCGCCGTCGTCGTCGTGACGTTCTGCGGCAGGGTGACGCTGGTCGTGCCGGTAGCGCCCTCCTCACCCCCGCCGCCGCCGCCACACGCGGTGGCGACGAGCGAGAGGCCGACTACGGCGACCCCCAGCATGTTCCGTCGTGAACGCTTCACGCAGTCTTCCCCTTGTGCTCTTGCACGCCGATCACGTGCCACTTGATCGTGACGTATGTCACTGCGGCCAATGTAGCAGGTGTGTGACGAACGCGTGACGTCGGAGCGACGACACGCCTCGGACGCGACGAGGTCCCGGCCGCAGCGTTCGCCGCGACCGGGACCTCGACTGGACGACTCAGTGCGGCGAGATCCGCGCCAGCACGGCGACGACGCCGACCACCATGCCGAAGAAGCCGAGCACGGACGCACCACGGGAAAGCCCCGGGCTCGACCCGGACTCTCGGCTCACGCCGAGCCCGACCGCCGCAGCCGCCGGCACGAGCGTGATCATCGGGTTCACGAAGAACGGCACCAGGAGCGACACGAACCCGAACGCCAGACCAGCACCGGCCAGCGTATCGAGGCGGGTCGCCGCCTTCGTCGCACCGGCCTGACGACCGGCACCCGCAGGCACCCACGCCTTCCCACCGCTCGGATCCGGCACCGCCGGGAGCACGGTGACGACCTTCCTCTTCACCTTGAGGGCGAGCGACACGATGCCGCCAGGGGCGAAGAAGGCGATGAGCACGAGGGCGACACCGAACAACGCACGGGCGTACACAACGTCGACATCGAAGCGTCCGACGGCGCGAGGGGCGAAGTCCTGCAGGAACACGACCACCAGGCCGCCGATCCAGCACCCGTGCTGCGTCGCCACACCACCGACCACCAGACCCATCAGGGTGAGGATGGCGTAGTTGGCATCGAAGCTGGTCGGACCGACCGAGTTGAGCGCCACGGCGATCATCGAGCCGCCGATCCCGGCGACGCCGGCACTGACCGCGAACGTGGTCACCTTGTGGCGGTTCAGGTTGACCCCGCTCACTGCGGCACCGATCTGGTTGTCGCGGATGGCGAGCATCGCCCGACCCGGCTCCGACTTCATCAGGTTCCGGACGATCCAGAAGCAGGCAACGGCGAGGACGACGAAGCAGACGTACTTGTAGATCGCTTCCTGCTGCGGCGGCGTCTTGTCGTTGATGCCAAGAAGGCTCCGCGCCCAGCCAGGGGGAGCGAGGACCTCCGAGAGCGTCCGGCCGTTGTCACCGCCGGTCCGCTTGTCGATACCGCCACCCTCGATCTTGGTCAGGATGGGGAAGGTGTACGCCAGCGCCAAGGTGACGAGTGCCAGATACAGCCCCCTGATCTTCAACGCCGGCAGGCCGATCAGCGCACCGAAGACGAAGCAGGCGACGAACACCACGGGCAACGTCATCCACATGTCCCAATTGGACTCGTTGATGAGCGTGGCCGTGAGGTACGCACCCAGACCCGTGAAGGCGATGTGGCCGAGCGAGATGAGACCCGAGTAGCCGATCACCAGGTTCATGCCCAGGATCGCGATGGCCCAGCCGATCGCCTGGGCCATCTGACTGACCCGGAAACCGGGCAGCACGTAGGGGAGGACGACCATGGGGACCACGAGGAGACCCCAGCCGAGCACCTGGTAGATCCGGTGACCGGGCGTGCCCTGATAGAAGGTGAGCGGGGTGGGACGACCACCCTGCCCCTGCTGAACCGTCGTCGCCGTCATACTCGTTCGATCCTCTTCGTTCCGTAGAGACCGTTGGGCTTGACAAGAAGGACCACCAGGATCACCACGAAGGCGAGCACCAGGGCGAAGTTCGACTTGAGCCAACCGAGCGCCGCGTAGTTCTGGGCGTAGCCCGTCACGAGGCTCTGGATCGCCGCCACGATGAACGCCGCGATCACCGAACCGCCGATGCTGTCGAGGCCGCCGAGCACCGCCGCCGCGAAGGCGAAGATGACGAGCTTGGCCATGAACGCCGGCTCGAGCTGCGTCTTGTTCGCCACGAGCGCCGCACCGAGTGCACCGAGCGCACCGGCGAGCGCCCAGCCGAACTGCAGCGTCCGACCGGTACGGACCCCGACGAGCCGTGCCGACTCGACGTTGGATGACACCGCCCGGAAGGAGAGCCCGACCTTGGTCCTGTTCAGCAGGGCGAACAGGAAGCCGATCATCAGGAACATCACGAACAGCGTGCCGATCGTGTCGTACCGGAGACGAGCCCCGGCAATGCTGACGAAGTCCTCAGGCTTCGCGGGGAACGGGCTCTGGAAGGCGTGGAACTCGAGACCCCACACACCACCGGCGACCGCCTCGAAGATCGAGGCGAGACCGAAGGTGATGAGCACGACCGGCAGGTGGTCGTTCGGGTCGAACGGACGCACGAGCACCCGCTCGATACCCGCTGAGCCGAGCGCCATCAGCACCATCGCCACGATGATCCCGGCAACGACCGGCCAGTTGTTGTGGGTCACGAACTGGAACACGAAGTAGGCGCCGAACATGCCGATGTTCGCCTGAGCGAAGTTGATCAGCGTCGTCGCCTTGAAGATCAGCACCAGCGAGATGGCGGTCACCGCGTAGGCAGCGCCATTCGTGAAGCTGTCGAACAGCCGCTGCAGGAAGAGCTGCGGGAAGCTGTTGGTCAGGATCTGTGGGATCAGGAACAGGGTCAGCGCCACCGCGAGGGTGACGAGAAGGCCCGAACCCGTGAACATGCGCTTCACGGTGCTCGCCTTCGGACTCGTAGCTACGGCAGTCATTCTGTGCTCACGCCCCCAGATACGCTTCTCGGACGGCTTCATTGGTACGAAGGTCCTCCGACGTGCCGGAGAGCACGATGCTCCCGGCCTCGAGGACGTAGCCCCGTGACGCGAGCTCGAGAGCGAGGTTCGCGTTCTGTTCGACGACGAGCATCGTGGTGCCCGTCTCACGGTTGATGTCGCTGAACCTGCGGAACAGGTCCTCGATGATCAGCGGGGCGAGACCGAGCGACGGCTCGTCGAGCAGCAGCAGCCTGGGCCTCGACATCATCGCCCGGGCGACAGCGAGCATCTGCTGCTCGCCGCCGGAGAGCGACCCGGCTGCCTGCGTACGACGCTCGCCGAGCCGCGGGAAGATCTCCATCCACTTGTCGATGTCGGCCTGCACCTCGTTGTCCTTGCGGACGTAGGCGCCGACCTTGAGGTTGTCCATGACGGACAACTCGGGGAAGGTGCCACGGCCCTGGGGGACGTGCGCCACACCGCGCCGGACGATCTCAGCCGTGTCACGACCACGGATCTCGTCGCCCTCGAGCAGGATGGACCCGCCGGTCTCGACCATCGAGCAGATCGCCCGAAGGGTGGTCGTCTTACCGGCGCCGTTCGCACCGAGGATGACGACCACCTCGCCCTTGGCGACCTCGAAGTCGATGTTCCGCAGGACCTGGACCTGGCCGTACCGGGCGTCGATGCCGGTGACCTTCAGCATCAGCTCACTCATGCCGACGAACCTCCCAGGTAGGCCTCGATGACCGCAGGATCGTTCCTCACGGCGTCGGCTCCACCGTCGGCGATCTTGCGGCCGAAGTTCAACACGACGATGTGTTCGGAGATCGCCATCACCATCTTCATGTGGTGCTCGACGAGCAGCACGGTGAGGTTGTGCCGATCGCGGAGCGTGCGCACCGTCTCGGCGAGCTCATCGACCTCGGAGTGGGTCAGACCGGAGGCGGGCTCGTCGAGCATCAGCAGACGCGGGTTACCGATCATCGCCCGGGCGATCTCGATCCGCTTCAGCGTGCCGAACGGCAGACCGGCGCAGGGGTGGAACGCGTACCGGTGGAGATCGAGCTCCTCCAGTGCTGCGTACGCCCGCTCGCGCAGATCTTTCTCCGTCTTACCAATACCGAGCCGAAGTGCCGAGGTGATGAACCCCTCCTTCGTCTTGGCGTGGTCGCCGACCATGACGTTCTCCAGCACCGTCATCCCCGGCCAGAGCGCAAGGTTCTGGAAGGTCCGGTAGATGCCGTTCGGCGCCATGCCGTGCGCCGGGAGAGCGAGCAGATCTTGACCGTCGTAGGTCATGGAGCCCTCGGTCGGGTCGTAGATCCGGCTGACGACGTTGAACATCGTCGTCTTGCCGGCCCCGTTCGGACCGATGAGGCCGCAGATCTGCCCTTCGTCGATGTCGAAGGTCAGTCCGTCGAGCGCGACAATGCCGCCGAACCTGACGGTGATGTCGCGCACCTCAAGAAGTGCCACGTCGCCGAGAACCCCCTCGTCGTAAGTCGGAAGGGGCACGGATCGGCCCCCCCTCGGTCTTCGCCGCCAGAGTGTGACACGCGCCACAGCCCAAGCGGTGGACGCACCGTATTCGGCATGCCGACGCTCTGTCAACGCACGGAGCACGCCCACTAGGGTTCGCTCGCTGCGCGGCGTCGCCCGACGTCGGCGCACCGCCACACGAACTCCGGGGGAACCCACGTGACCACGCCCGCCACCGATCTCCGCGGCAGCATCCTCGGCACCCGAGTCCTTCGCCGAGAGGATCCGGCGCTCATCACCGGCCGCGCCGCATACGTCGACGACATCGCCCCGGCGGACGCCGCCCACGTCGTCTACGTCACCTCTCCCATCGCCCACGCCCGCATCACCGCGCTCGACGTCGAGGACGCACGCCGCGCACCGGGCGTGCTCGCCGTGTTCACTGCGGCCGACCTCCCCCTCGAGTGGCAGCCGGCCGCCCACCCCCGCTTCCACGAGGGCATGAAGCGGCCGTACCTCGCCGTCGACGAGGTGCGCTACGTCGGCGAACCGGTCGCGGCGATCGTCGCCACCGACCTCTACCTCGCCACCGACGCCGCCGAAGCCGTCGTCGTCGACTACGAACCGCTCGACCCGATCGTCGACCCGAAGGCTGCCGCCGGCGGTGACGGCCCCTTCGCCCACTCGGCGCTCGACACGAACATCGCGTTCACGCTCGCGACAAAGAACCGCGTCGACTTCGCCGACTGCGAGGTCGTCGTCACCTTCGAACTCACCAACCAGCGCGTCGCCCCCGCACCCATCGAGGCCCGGGTCGCGATCGCCGACTGGACCGGTGACCGGATCGTGCAGTGGACGAGCTCGCAGGGCGCCCACCCCGTGCGCGACGGCATCGCCAAGGCCTACGGGCTCGACCGGGCCGAGGTGCGGGTCATCTCGAAGGACGTCGGCGGCAGCTTCGGCGCCAAGGGCGGGCAGTACGGCGAAGAGATCATGCTCGCCCACTTCTCCAAGACGATCGGCCGTCCGGTGCGATGGGCAGAGACCCGCAGCCAGAACATGGTCGGCCTCGGACACGGCCGGGCACAGGTCCAGACCGTCACCATCGGCGGGCGACGCGACGGCACGATCCTCGGCTACCACCTCGACGTCGTCCAGGACTCCGGTGCGTACCCGGCGATGGGGACGCTGCTGCCGTCGATGACCCGGACCATGCTCCCCGGCTGCTATGCGTTCCCCGAGGTCTCCTTCGACTCCCGGTCCGTGGTCACCAACACCACGCCCGTCGTGTCCTACCGCGGAGCCGGCCGACCCGAAGCCACCGCGTGCGTCGAACGGGCCATCGACCGGTACGCCACCGAGATCGGCATGGACCCCGCTGAGGTGCGACGGGTCAACCTGATCCCGAAGTTCACCGAGGCGTACACCACCGCCATCGGCACCGCGTACGACACCGGTGACTACGTCGGTGCGCTCGAGACGGCACTCGACTCGGCCGGCTACGCCGACCTGCGCGCCGAGCAGGCCCGCCGCCGGGCCGCTGGCGACCGCCTGCAGCTCGGCATCGGCCTGTCCGTCTACGTCGAGATCACCGCGTACGGCGGCGGGGCCGAATACGGCGCCGCCGAGCTCCGCCCCGACGGGACGCTGCTCGTCAAGACCGGGTCGTCGCCCTACGGGCAGGGGCACCACACGTCGTGGGCGATGCTCGCGTCGGCCCGCACCGGGATCCCGATGGACCGCATCGAGATCTTCCACGGCGACACCGATCTCGTCCCCGCCGGCGGGTTCACCGGCGGCTCGCGCTCGCTCCAGATCGCCGGCACCGCCGTCGACGACGCCGCCGCCAAGCTCGTCGAGCTCGCCCGGTCGGTCGCCGCCCAGCGCCTCGAGGCCGATGTCGAGGACATCGTGCTCGACGCGGCCGGCGGTCGGTTCCACGTCGCCGGCACGCCCGCCGTCTCGATCGGCTGGGACGAGGTCGCCGCCGACGCTGGGGACGACCACCTCGTCGGGCTCGCCGACTTCAAGGCCGAAGGAGCGACGTTCCCCTTCGGCGCCCACGTCTGCGTCGTCGAGGTCGACGTCGAGACCGGTCATGCTCGCATCGCCCGCCACATCGCCGTCGACGACGCCGGCGTGATCCTCAACCCCGACCTCGTCGACGGTCAGGTGCACGGCGGGCTCGCGCAGGGTGCCGCACAGGCGCTGCTCGAGGAGTTCCGTTACGACGACGACGGCAACCCGCTGACCGCGAACTTCGCCGACTACACCGTCGTGTCGACGATGGAGGTCCCGAGCTTCGAGCGGATCCCGATGGAGACGCCGACGTTCGTGAACCCGCTCGGCGCGAAGGGCATCGGCGAATCGGGCACGATCGGCGCCACCCCGGCGGTGCAGAACGCCGTCGTCGACGCCGTCTCGCACCTCGGCGTCACCCACATCGACATGCCCTGCACCCCCCAGCGGGTGTGGGAGGCGATCAACGCAGCCGCCCGCGGCTGAATAGCCTCACCGCATGGAACGCCGACGGGGCCGGGTGCTGCAGGTGGGCCTCGTGCTCCTCGGAGCCGCCCTCGTGTTCCTCGGCGACATGCCGTGGGTCCCGACCGTCGTCGCGATGCTCGCCGCCTACCTGCTGCTGCGGGTCGGCCTCGGCGTCATCGGGAGCTTCGCCCGGCCGGTCCCCGAACCGCCGCCGCCGGGTGAGCTCCGCCGGGTCCGCATGCAGTTCCGGTGCGTGCTGTGCGGCACCGAGGTGCGCATGACCGTCGCGAACGACGAACAACCGGCCCCGCCCCGGCACTGCATGGAGGACATGGAGTTCGTCGCCCCCACCATGGAGTAACGACCCGCAGGCCGTCAGCGTGGGTCAGCGCCACTGGGTGGCGACGATGATCCCGCTCAGGATGAAGCCGAGGCCGACGAGGATGAACCAGTTCGACGCCGCATCGCCGCGCATGTAGTTCACGACGATGGTGGCGAGCCCGAGGCCGAGCAACGAGAACATCGTCACCGGGACCCACCGCCCGCTCGGCCGGAGCTTCGTCCGGTCCGCCGGCGGGGTGTAGCGGCTCGACGACCCGGCTGCGGCGCCCGAAGCACGGTTCGGCACCGCCGCCCGCGGCAGCGGACCACCCCGTGGGGTCACCCGACCGGTCGACGCCCCGGGAGTACCGGCCACCTTGCGCTTCGTCGGCTTCGCCATGCGGGCGAGGCTACCGGCCAGCCGGACCGGGGACGATCAGGGGGTCGACGATGTGGTCGAGGAGGCCGACGGGTTCTGGCGCACCGTGATCGTCACCACGTCGCCCCTGCGGGCCTGCGCCCCCGCCGGCAGCGATTGGCTGATTACGACCTGCGGGCCAGCCGCCGTCGAGAACACGACTTGGGGAACCAGCCCGGCGCCGACGATCGAGGACTCCGCCGCACCCTGGGTCAGGTTCACCACCGACGGCACCGTCACGATCGGCTTGCCGGTCGAGATCAGCACCTTCACCGTCTGCGCGGTCGTCACCGAACCGCTCGGCTCCGTCTTGATCGCCTTCGTGTCCGGCACCGTGTCGTCGGTGACGAGCTCGCAGATGATCTTGTTCTCCTTCACGCCGGCCGCCTTCAGCAGCGCGATCGCCTCGTCGCAGGTCTTCCCCGCGACGTTCGGCAGTCTGATGTCGCCCACACCCTTCGCCACGACGAGCTGGATCTGCTGGTCGGCCGGCACCTTCGAGTTCGCCGCCGGCACCTGCTCGAGCACGACGTCACGTTCGGCCTTGTCGTCGTCACGCGCCGTGAGCACGATCTTGGAGACGTCGAACCCGGCAGCAGCCAGCGCCCGCTGTGCATCCGACAACGACTTCCCGACGAGCGAAGGAACCGTCAACGACGACGCCTCGGCGCTCACCACCAAGGTGATCGTCGCCCCCTCGGCCTGGAGGGTGCCCGCGCGCGGGTCCTGCGAGATGACCTGCCCGATCGGCACCGCGTCGTTCTTCTGGTCGCGCCGTTCGACCTTGAACCCCAGCGCTTCGAGCGCTGCGGTCGCCTCCTGAACGGTGCGGTTCGTCACCGCCGGCACCTCGACCCGGGCGGCGGCCTCGCCCCCACCGAGGAGCGACAACAACCCGAACGCGAGCAGGACCACCAGCGCACCGAGACCGACGAGCGCGCCGACGAACGCCGGCGAACGGAACCTCGACGGCTCGACCGGTGCCTCGCTCGCTGGGGCACCGAGCCGGGTCTCAACCGAACCGTCCTCGGCTCGGACCTGCCCGTAGGCGTGGACCGCTGTGGCCGCCAACAACGCCTGCGTCGGCTGATCGGCCCCCGCCGGAGCCGCCGCACCGACGACACCGACCACGCCCGCCACGCCCGCCGCCGGGGCGGCGGAGACCGCACGACCCTCACGGAACCGCTGCAGATCCTCCCGTAGCGCGTCCGCCGACCCGTACCGGCCCGCCGGGTCCTTCTGCAGCAGACGCACGACGATCGCGTCGAGGCCCGCCGGCACGGACGGATTCGCCGCCCGCGGCGACGGCACCGGTTCCTGCACGTGCTGGTACGCGACCGCCAACGGCGTCTCCGCCACGAACGGCGGACGCCCGACCAAGAGCTCGTAGAGCACCACACCGAGCGAGTACAGGTCGCTGCGCGGATCGGCGGGGCGGCCCTGCGCCTGCTCCGGAGAGAAGTAGGTGGCCGTGCCCATCACCGAACCGACCTGGGTGAGGTTGTCCTCGGCGTTCGCCGCTGCCCGGGCGATGCCGAAATCGGTGACCTTCACCTCACCCTGCGTGGAGATCAGCACGTTGCCGGGCTTCACGTCGCGGTGGACCACGCCGCTCCGATGCGCGAACGACAGCGCCGAAGCGATCGCCGCGCCGACCTCGGCGACACGGTCGGGGGCCATGCGCCCCACCTCGGCGAGCTCGTCGGCGAGCGTTCGACCCCGCACGTACTCGAGCACGATGAAGTTCGTCCCGCCGTAGGTACCACCGTCGTAGACCCCGACGATGCAGGGGTGGTTCAGGTTCGCCGCGGCCTGCGCCTCACGACGGAACCGCTCGACGAACGCCGGATCGGCGGCGAACTCGGGGTACAGCACCTTGATGGCGACCGGACGGTCGAGCATCTGGTCCCGGGCGAGGTACACCTCGGCCATCCCACCACGAGCGATACGACGCCGAAGCTCGTACCGCCCGTTCAACACCACCGGCGACGACGATCCCTGATCCGACATGGCCCGCCCACAGTACCTAGGAACGAGCCGGCGACGGCTGAACCGCCGGCATCGGGCGCAACGCCGCCTGCACCACCGCACGGGCGATCGGTGCTGCGACCGCGCCGCCGGTCTGCTCGCCGATCCCCGCATCGGCCTCGACGAGCACGGCGAACGCCACCGCCGCCGGCTGACCGACCGGACCGGCGAACCCGATCACCCAGGCGTTCGTCGCCTCGCCGCGGCCCACCTCGGCCGTACCCGTCTTCGCCCCGATCGTGAGTCCCGGCGTCTGCAACGCCGTCGCCGTCCCACGCTCGACCACCGAGATCATGCCGTCGCGCACCACCGACGCCGTCGACGGCGACACGGCGGTCCGCCACACCTTCGGCGACACCCGCCGCAGCACCGTCCCGTCACGGGCGACCACCCGGTCGACCATGTACGGCGACCACATCCGCCCGTCACCACCGATCGCCGCAGCCACCATCGCCATCGACAGCGGGCTCGCCGACACGTCGTTCTGACCGATCGACGCCTGCGCGAGGCGCGCCGAATCCTCGAACACGCCCGGCTCCACCTCGGCGCCGTACTCGACGGGGAACACCGCAGGGGCGGCGAGCGGGAGGTCGAACGGCTGCTGCAGGTTGAACCCGAACGCTGCGGCACCGTCGACCATCCGCGCCGGGCCGAGGAGCTTCGCGCCGAGCTCGGCGAACGCCGTGTTGCACGAGACCGTCAGGATCTCGATCAGCCGACCGCCGCACGTCGACCCGTTGAAGTTGCCGATCGGACTGCCGGCGAGCGGCGGCAGGTACGACGCAGACGGTGGGAACGACGGTTGGGCGACATCGATCACCTTCGTCTCGAGACCGGTCGCGGCGGTCACCACCTTGAACGTCGAACCGGGCGCGTACCGCTCCCGGTAGGCGCGGGGCAGCAACGGATCCGACCCGTCGTCGACGAGAAGGTTCCACGTGGCGTTCGCCTCGTCGAGATCGTGGGAGGAGAGCAGGTTCGGGTCGAAGCTCGGCCAACTCCACATGGCGAGCACCCCACCCGACCGCACGTCGAGCACCACCACCGAACCGCGCCGGTCGCCGAGCGCCTCCTTCGCCGCCGCCTGCACGTCGTGGCGCAGCGTCAACGAGACGTCCGCCGTCGGATCGTGGTCGACGACGAGATCGCTGAACCGGCGGTACCGCTGCGACCGCTCGAGACCGGCGAGCTCGTCGTTGAACGCGAGCTCCACACCGTCGGCACCGAACTCGAAGGACAGGAACCCGCCGACGTGCGCGTACAGGTCGCCCTCGGGGTACTCGCGCCGCCGGTCGAACGCGCCGTCCGGCGTGTCGACCGACCGGGCGACCACCGCACCGTCGGCCGTCTGGATCATCCCCCGGCGCTCCGAGAAGCTCCGGTCGATCTCCCGCAGGTTCTCCGGGTTGTCCCGCAACGCCTCCGCACCGAAGAACTGCACCCGGTTCAACTGCACGAACAACACGGCGAAACAGGCCAGCAGAGCGAGACCGACCCGGGAGATCCGCCGGTTCACGCCCGCACCGCCGCCGGCGCGGCCGCCGCCTCCGCCGCCCGCCGCAACGCCCGCTGCCCGGAATCGTCGGAGATCCGCACCACCAGCGCGAGCAGGACGTAGTTCGCGAGCAACGACGACCCGCCATAGGACACGAACGGCAACGTCACCCCCGTCAACGGGAGCACCCGGACCACCCCACCGATGATCAGCACGCTCTGCACCCCGAGCAGGGTGCCCAACGCCGTCGCGAGCATCTTCTCGAACGGCACCTCGGCCCGCAGAGCAATCCGCAGCACCGTGCCCACGAGCAGCACGAACGCCGCGAGCACCGCCGTCGCCCCGAGGAGACCGAGCTCCTCCGCGATCACCGCGAAGATGAAATCGGTCTCCCGCGCCGGGATGCGGGCCGAATCACCCCGACCGAGACCCGTACCGACCAACCCGCCGTCCGCCATCGCGAACGCCGCCTCGACGAGCTGGTAGCCCGCTCCCTTCGCCTCCGACCACGGATCCACCCAGATCCGGAACCGGGCCTGCACGTGATCGAAGAGCTCGTGCGCCACGAACGCTCCCGCAGCGAACAAGACCCCACCGATCGCCAGGTACGCCGCACGGTCCGTCGCCACCCACAACAGCACCACGAACAACGTGAAGAACAGCAGCGACGACCCGAGGTCCTTCTGGCGCACCATGATCAGCACGGAAACACCCCACGCGCCGAGGAGCGGCGCGAGGTGACGGGGATCGGGCAACGACAACGGTCCGAGTCGACGGGTACTCACCGCGAGCAGCTCGCGCTTCTCCACGAGATACGCCGCGAGGAACGCCGCGAGGGTGAGCTTGGCCGCCTCCCCCGGCTGGAAGTTCAACGGTCCGACGCTGATCCAGATCCGCGCACCGTTGATCTCCCGGCCGATGCCCGGCAACGCGGGCAGGACGAGCAGCACGATCCCGAGCGCAGCGAAGCTGTAGCGGTAGCGCTCGAGCGTGCGCACCCGACGGACGATCAGCAGCGTTCCCACGAACCCCGCCATCCCGACCGCGGTCCACAGCGCGTGCAGACGGGCCAGATCGCCGTTCATCCGGGCGACGAACACGTAGCCGACCCCGTTGAGCAGGCCCGCCAGCGGCAACAGCAGCGCGTCGGCCTCGGGCGCCAACCGGCGGATCGCGAGGTGGCCCACCACGAACAGGCCGAACACGGCGGCGAGGAACGGGCCGATATCCGCCGGGATCGACGCCGTCCGCCCCAGGCTCGCGAGCACGTAGGCGCCGAGCACCACGAACGCGACAGCCCCGAGGAGGAGCGCCTCGACGCCCCGCTGACGGCGACGCATCAGCGCGAGCCGACGCCGGCCGAGGACGCGGAGCCGGACCCGGACGTGGAGAGCTGTGCGACGAAGGACCGGGCCTCGGCCAACGAATCGGCCGTGAAACCCTCCTCGACCTTCGTCCGATCGGCCGGGGTCAGGGCCTCCACCCGGATGTCGGTGCGTTCGACCACCTCCGGATCGAACCACAGCACCCCACCCGGGCGACCCTGCTCGACGACGACCACACCGTCGTCGACCACCACCGACCAGGCGCTCGTCGCATACCAGCGGACCGCCGCCCACGCGACCCCGAGCACCACCACGACGGCCACGACACCGGCGACGACCAGGCCCACCGGGCCACCTCGCCCGGCCGGACGCACAGCGGTGATCGGCGTCGCCGGCGGAGGCGGCCCGGCGTCCGGCAACGGCGGCGACGGGCGCACCGAAGTCGGCCGGATCTCCGTCCGACCCGTGGGCACGGAGCCGTCGCCGATCACGTCGACGACCACGCAGGTCACGTTGTCACGCGACCCGGCAGCGTTCGCGAGATCGACCAGCACCGACGCGGCCTCTTCCGCGTCGGACACAGTGCGCAACACCTCGGCCACCCGAGCGTCAGGCACCTCGTTGAACAACCCGTCCGAGCACAACAGGTAGCGGCGGCCCGGCACGACCGGCTCCTCGACGACGTCGACGAGCACCGTCGCCTCCACCCCGAGCGCCCGGGTGAGGATGTTGCGGCGAGGATGCGACTCGGCCTCCTCCGCACTCAACCGACCCGTGCGCACCATCTCCGCCACCAGCGAATGGTCGTCGGTGACCTGGGCGAAGCCACCGGACGGGTCGAGCCGGTAGGCCCGACTGTCACCCACGTGCGCGATCGCGAGCGACGGCTCGGACGGGTCGCCAACGAGCGCGATCGCCACGATCGTCGTACCCATCCCCGCGAGCTCCGGATCACCGGCCGCACGACGGTGCACCCGACCGTTCGCCACCCGGACCAGGTCGGCGAGCACCTCACCCGACGGCAACGGGATCGCCGTCACCCCCTCGGAGACGGCGGCGAGCGCCTCGACGGACGCGACCTCGCCACCCCGGTGACCGCCCATGCCGTCGGCGACCGCGAACACACCGAGTGCACCGTCGGCGAGCGCGGCGTCCTGGTTCACCGACCGCACCCGGCCGACGTCGGTGCGCGCGGCGCCCTCGAGACGGATCACGGCCGGTACTCCAGCACCGTCGAACCGATCTGCACCCGCGACCCGGGAGCAAGCGGCACCGCACCCTGCACCGGGCGACCGTCGAGCAGCGTGCCGTTCGTCGACCGCAGGTCCTCCACGTAGGCGACACCGTCCCGCACGAGGAACCGAGCGTGCCGCTGCGAGGCGAACCCGTCCTCGAGCACGACCGTGCACCCCGGCGCCCGACCCACCACCACCTCGTCGACGAGTCGGTGGACCTCGCCGGCCGTCGCATCGGGCGCGACCACCACCAGGGCGCCCGTCGCCGACGATGCGACCGTCGCCGCCCGTGCCGCCGCACCCGCCCGACGGCCGGACGGCTCGACGGAGACCGACGCTGCGGGGACTGCGGCTACCGCGGACCTGCGAGCGGCACGACGCGGACCGTCGACCTCGACCCACACCACGCGGAGCACCCCCACGAAGAACAGGTAGAGCAGGACGAGCAGACAGAGCTGCAACAGGTCGAGCAGTTGCTCGGGCACGGCCGCAGCAGCCTAGAGCGGACCGGGGAACAGCCGCCGCGCCGCCGCGCCGTGACCGACGCCGTTCACGACGCCACGAACCTGACCGCCACGCTGCCGAAGACGACCTCGTCGCCGTCGCGCAGCTCGCATTCAGCCACGCGGGCACCGTTCACCCTGGTGCCGTTCGTCGAACCGAGATCGACGACCACGAACCCGTCGCCGCGGGCCCGGACCTCGGCATGGGCACGACTCACGCTCGGGTCGACGAGCTGCACGTCGCTCGTCTCGGCCCGACCGACCGTCACCACCGCCCGGGTCAGCACGTGCCGAGCACCCCCGGGCAGCACCAACGTGCCCGCAGCGACACCCTCCCCCGACTCCTGGAACTCCGCCGCCACGGCCACCGTGCCCGTCCGCCGTCGCTCGTCGACCGTGAACTCGACCATCACCGGGCCGAGGAAGCCGTAGCCCTCGTCGCGTGCGTACGCCCGCACCAGGTCGACGAGCTCGCGGACGAGCGTGCCGACGATCGGGGCGAACGCCTCGGCGTCGGCCGGCGCGAGGTGCACGACCACGGCGTTCGGCACCAGCGTGCGCCCCGACACCCCGACCGTTCGGCCGTCGTCGACCGCTCGGAGGATCTTCCGACCGATCTCCACCGGCCGGAGACCCGACCGGAACGCCCGGGCGAACGTGCCCTCGACCACGTCCTCGAGTCGGCGTTCGAACGCCCGGAGCACCATGGGGCAAGGCTACCGGTCCGCCGGTGGCCGGATCCGGAGCGGGCTTGCTAGTCTCGGTCTTTCCGGGCGCGAGTGGCGGAATGGCAGACGCGCTGGCTTCAGGTGCCAGTGTTCGAAAGGACGTGGGGGTTCAAGTCCCCCCTCGCGCACCACCCGGTGGGTTCGGGACCGCTGACGCCCCGACCACAACAGCGGCGCATGCCGTTCTGTACATGTATTACGGTGCGCCTCGGCCGGCGCCACCGCCTGCGGGGTCGGACGTGCGTAGGAGCTGACGGTGCAGGGTCCGAGTGTGTGGCGTCGGGTGGTTGCGGTCCTGATCGGTCTGGCGGTCGTGATCTTCGCCCTGTTGCTGTTGCGGTCCTGCGGCACCACGACCGAGGACGCGCAACCCGAACCGACGACCACGACGACGACATCGACCACTGCGGCCGTCACGACCACCACAAGTGCACCCGCCGCGCCCGTCGTTGCCACCAGCGCAGGATCGCCAGCGACGACCACACCTCCCGCGCCCCTCCCGCCGTGCCGGCCCGCGCTCGACACCTGGATCACCCAGAACGTCGCGTTCCTCCAGAGCGTCGGCTTCGACCCCGACCAGACCCTCGGCCAGATCATCATCGAGCTCCCCCAATGCGCGGGAGAACCCCTCATCGGCCACGGCACCGCCACCCAACCCAACGCCACCGGCCTGTTCGGCAACGGGTACACCTACACCACCACCGACTGCCCCGGCACCACCCCCTGCAACGGCGGCAACGGCGGCCAACTCCTCGGCAACGGCGGCACCGGCCACAACGGCGGCGACGGCGGCAACGCCGCCCCCTACGGCAACGGCGGCGACGGCGGCAACGGAACCCCCGGAACTGCCGGCACCCCCGGAACCAACGGATCGAACCCCGGCGACAACGGAACCAACGGCGGCAACGCCACCGCAGGCGGCGTCGGCGGTGACGGCGGCGCAGGCGGCACCATCATCGGTGACGGGGGCGCAGGTGGCGCGGGCGGAGCAGGCGGAGCAGGCGGAGCAGGCGGCAGCGGCGCGCACGGCGCCGACGGCACGTCGTTGTTCCTGTCGGGCAGTCCGGCAGGACTCGGCGGCGCAGGCGGGGCAGGCGGCGCAGGCGGACTCGGTGGCGACGCCGGACCCGCCCTCGGCGTCGGACAACCCGGGGCGAACGGGAACGGCGGCGCCGGCGGGAACGGCGGCGCGGGCGGGAACGGCGGGACCGGCGGCAACGCCGCGAACGGCGCGAACGCTCTGACCGTCGCCGCAACGGCCGGCGGGTCCGGTGGTCCGGCCGGCACCGGCGGGAACGGCGGGGCAGGCGGCGCCGGCGGCAACGCCGGAACCGGCGGCACCGGTGGCACCACCGGCGCGCAGGGGGCCGGTGGCAACGGTGGTCACGCCGGTGCCGGCGGGAACGGCGGGAACGGCGGGAACGGGCTGTCGGGCGACAACACGGTCACGCTCGCCATGCGCCACGGTGCAGCAGGCGGCAGCGGCGGACCAGCGGGAATCCCCGGTGGCGGCGGCTCCGGTGGCTCCACCGGCGCGAACGGCACCGGAGGCAACGGCGGCAACGGCGGCAACGGCGGCAACCAGACCAGCGCAGCGACCGCTGGCGGCAACGGCGGCGCAGGCGGAGCCGGCGGGCCGGCGACCTATGGGCTCGGCGGCGCCGGTGGGCACGGCGGGAACGGCGGAAACGGCGGGAACGGTGCCAGCGGGGCACCGGGGACCGACGGTGGTGCCGGTGGGCACGGCGGGAACGGCGGCAGCGGCGGCGCCGCCACCACGGGAATCGCCGGGGACGGCGGCAACGGCGGCAACGGCGGGTTGGGCGGGAACGGTGGCAACGGCCTCACCGGCAGCACCGCAGGAGCCAATGGCGGGCACGGCGGTGACGGGGCGATCGGCGGCAACGGCGGGCTCGGCGGCAACGGCGGGAGCTCGTTCACGACCAACGGCGACGGTGGGAACGGCGGGCTCGGCGGCGCCGCAGGCAGCCCAGGCAACGGCGGCGACGGCGACGACGGCGACGCGAACACCACCGCCGGCGGCGACGGCGGCAACGGCGGCGACCCCGGCAGCGGCGGCAACGGCGGCAACGGCGGTGGGGCCGGCACCGGTGCCGGCACGGCCGGGACCGCCGGCACCGGCGGCTCCGCCGGTGTCGAGGTGACCGCCCCGAACGGGAACGGCGGAGGCGGCGGGAACGGCTACACGTCCGGCAGCGTCACGTGTGGAGCCGGGGGAACCGGCGGCGCCGGCGGGGTGATCGGCAACGGCGGTGACGGCGGTGACGGCGGCAGCTCGATCGGCAGCGTGAGCACCACCGGATGCGCCGGCGGGAACGGCGGCGCAGGAGGCACCGGCGGCGGCACCGGCGGCGACGGTGGCAACGGCGGCGACGCGACGTCCACCGGCAGCGGACTCACGGCCACCGCTGGTGATGGCGGCACCGGCGGCACCGGCGGCGCCGGGGCACCCGGCGGCGACGGCGGCACCGGCGGCAACGCCCTCGCCACCGGTACGAATGCCACGGCAAATGGCGGCGACGGCGGGGACGGCGGCCTCGGCACACCCGGCGGAGACGGTGGCGCCGGCGGCGGTGCCCTCGCCAGCGGTGCGAGTGCCACGGCAAATGGCGGCGATGGCGGAGCCGGGGCCCCAGACGGGACCGGGGGGCTCGGCGGTGCAGCGAACGCGATCGGCGCGGGCTCGTCGGCGGTCCAGGGGAGCCCGGGCGCGACGCCGTAGCGTCCTCGGCCCACGGAGCCACCCGTGTGCTGAACTCGCCGCTATGGCGACCTTCACACGCGGCGACGTCCACCTGCACTACGAGGAACACGGGACCGGGTTTCCGGTGCTCCTCATCGCCCCGGGGGGCATGCGCAGCGAGCTCGCGCTGTGGGAGCGCGCACCGTGGAACCCCATCGAGGTCCTCGCACCGCACTACCGGGTGATCGCCATGGACCAGCGCAACGCCGGTCGGTCGACCGCGCCCGTGCGCGCCACCGACAGCTGGCACGTCTACACCGACGACCAACTCGCGCTGCTCGACCACCTCGGTGTCGACCGATTCCACGTTGCGGGCATGTGCATCGGCGGGTCGTACGGGCTCGCGCTCGCCCACGCCGTGCCGGAGCGGGTCACGTCGGCCGTGCTGTTCCAGCCGATCGGACTCGACGACAACCGGTCGGCGTTCTTCGACATGTTCGACGGCTGGGCCGACGACCTCCGCCCCGTCCGACCCGACACCCCGGCTGAGGCGTGGACCGCGTTCCGCGACGCCATGTACGGCAGCGACTTCGTGTTCTCCGTGACGACCGACGACGTCGCCGCGTGCACCACCCCGCTGCTCGTGCTGCGCGGCAACGACCTCTACCACCCGGCCGTCACGTCGGAGACGATCGCCCGGGTCGCCCCGAACGCGACGCTCGTCCCGCAGTGGAAGGACGCCGACTCCGTCGCCGTCGGCCGTGACGCGGTGGTGCGGTTCCTCGCCGAGCACACGCCCCGCTGAGCGAGCGAGTCGTGGCGGTCGGGCTCAGCCGGCGGTCGGGCGCACGTAGGTGCCCTGCGCCACGGCGACCGGTGCGTCCGGCGACCCGTCGATCCAGGCGACGATCGACCCGATGATGCTCCGACGTCCCACATGGTGCAGGTCGGTGCGGGCCAACAGCGCCGCACCCCGAGCCGGGCGCATGAACCGGATCGACAGCTCGCTCGTCAACGTCATCGGTTCGAGACCGACCGCCCCGAAACAGGCGAAGTACATCGACACGTCGCAGGCGCCGAAGACGGTCGGACCGGAGATGATCCCGCCGGGCCGCAACAACGCCGGGTCGGTCGCGAGCCGGGCGACGGCGTGCCGCGGGCCGATGTCGATGCAGCTCGCCCGGTTCGACGGGAACCCGACGGCGATGTACTCGTCGACCTCGGCGCAGGTCATCGCGGCGCCCGGATGGGTGATCGTCGTGGACTCCTCGGCCATGGCCGCTCACCGTACCGGCACCGCCGGACCGGCACGCGCCTTGCCCCCGCCCGGTCCCTAGCGTGTTCGACGTGCCGGTCGCGGTCGTGCTCTTCACCCGGGACCTGCGGGTCCATGACAACCCTGCGCTCGTCGCGGCGATCGCCGACGCCGACCGGGTCGTTCCCCTGTTCGTGCTCGACGACGCGATCCTCCGGGGCGGTTACGCCGCGCCGAACCGGGTGCACCTCCTCCTCGACGCGCTCGCCGACCTGCGGGCGTCGCTCCGGGCACGGGGCGGCGATCTCGTGGTGCGCCGGGGCGACCCCGCCCGGGAGACCGCCGCCGTCGTCACGGCAACCGGCGCGACGAGCGTGCACGTCGCCGCCGACGTGAGCGGGTACGCCCGCCGTCGGGCGGAACGCCTCGAGCACGCGGTCGCCGGCGCTGGGGCGCAGCTCGTCACGCACCCGGGCCCGCCGATCGTCGCACCGGGCACCGTGCTGCCCACCGGCGGCGACCACTTCAAGGTGTTCACCCCGTACTGGCGGGCGTGGGAACGGGTGCGGCACCGGCGGGCGGTGCTCGATGCGCCGACCGCGGTCCGCCTGCCCGACGGCGTCGATCCGGGTGACCTCCCCGACGCCGCCACGCTCGTCACCGGTGTGCCGTCACCCGAGCTCACCCGGGGCGGGGAAGTCGCCGCCCGTGATCGACTCGAGCGCTGGGTGCGCGACGGCCTCGCCGACTACGACGCCCGGCGCGACCTGTGCGCCGTCGAGGGCACCTCGGCGCTCAGCCCGGCGCTGCACTTCGGTTGCCTGTCCGCCACCGAGGTCGCCGCCCGCTGCGACGGCCGACCGGGCGGCGAGCCGTTCGTCCGTCAGCTCGCGTGGCGCGATTTCCACCACCAGGTCACCGCTGCATTCCCCGCGATCGCCCGCACCGACTACCGGCCCCGGGGCGACCACTGGGACGACGACCCGGCGACGTTCGATGCGTGGGCGACGGGCCGCACCGGCTACCCCATCGTCGACGCTGCGATGCGTCAGCTCGCCGCCACCGGATGGATGCACAACCGGGCCCGGATGATCGCCGCGTCGTTCCTCGTGAAGGACCTCCACCACGACTGGCGGCGTGGGGCCGACCACTTCGCCTACTGGCTCGCCGACGGGGACATCGCCCAGAACTCGGCGAACTGGCAGTGGATCGCCGGCACCGGCAACGACACCCGACCGAACCGGGTGTTCAACCCGTTGCGTCAGGCGGAACGGTTCGACCCGGCCGGCGACTACGTCCACCGCTGGGTGCCCGAGCTCGCCGCCGTCCCGGCCCCGGCGGTGCACCGGCCCTGGACCCTCGACCCGGTCGACCGCCCTGCCGCCTACCCGGACCGCATCGTCGACCACGACGTCGCCGCCGCCGCGTTCCTCGCCCGGCGGACCGGCGGGGGCGAACAACAGCGCCTCCCGCTCTGAGCGCTCAGTTCACCTGCGGGTCGTCGGGTGCGTGCGCCCACATCCGGAACCGGCCACCCTGCCGGGTGAGTACCGCCCGCCACAGGCCGGCCGGGTCACGGCAGAACACGTCGCCCGGGTCGGCGTCGACCACCCACCAGGCACCGGCCTCGAGCTCGCCCCGCAGCTGACCCGGACCCCACCCGGCGTAGCCGGTCCAGATGCGGAGCTCGTCGAGTGCGGGCAGCACCGGTGCGGCGTCGACGGCGAGATCGACCACGACGAGGTCGTCGAACAGGTCCTGCATCGCGCCGCGCACCCAGGGCGCGACCTCGCCGGTCCTGCGGGCCCGACGCGCCACACCGATCGCCGCCGTGTCGGCGACCGGACCGCCGACGAACACGACGCCGGGCGCGGCCGCCGAGTCGCCCCAGCCGTCGATCGCGTCGATGACCGGTACGTCGGTCGGCCGGTTGAGCACCACCCCGGCCGAACCGATCTCGTCGTCGTGCTCGAACAGCAGCACCACGGTCCGCTCGAAGTTCGGGTCGTCGATGACCGGCGTCGCGACGAGCAGTCGACCCGCCGCCGGACGCAACGCGGCGTCGGTCATGCCAGTGCGGCCGAACCCTGGGAGATCAGCGGGTAGAGGCGGTCGGCGCCGGCGTCACCGACGAGACGGCCGAGCTCCTCCCGCCAGAAGGCGGTCGACCCGAACTCCTCCCGCCACGCGAACACCCGGCGGGTGAGCTGGTGCAGCACGTACTCCTGGGTCATGCCGATCGCACCGTGGGACTGGTGCGCACGGGCGACCACCTCGGAACCGGCGTCACCGGCGAGGACCTTCAGCGACGCGATCTCGAACGCCGCATCGCCGACGGTCGCCGCCGCGGTCGCCGCGTTGAGCGCCATCGACACGAGCTGGATCTCCGAGACGAGCCGGACGAGATGCTGGGCGACGGCCTGGAACCGGGCGATCCGCTGGCCGAACTGCTGCCGTTCGTTCGCGTACCCGACCGTGACCTCGCCGACCCGGTCGAGCGCACCGGCGATCAGCGCGCCACGGGCGAGCGCACCGCGGCGCCGCAACGCCGATGCGTCGACGCCGGTGGGAGCGTCCGCCACCCGAGCGGACGCGCCACGGAACAGGACGGTCTCCCGTGGTTCCCCCGCTGCGTTGCGCACCGGCACGATCTCGACGCCGGGACCGTTCGGGTCGACCGCGACGATGCGACCGTCGACGATCGCGAGCACGAGGTCGGCCCGGGCCGCCCACGGCACCCGGTGCGCGGTCCCCGACAGGTTCGACCCGTCGAGGACGAGGTCGTCCTCGGGCCGTCCCGGCACGACGGTCAGCGGACCGGCGGGCAGGTCGAACCCGGCGGCGGCAGCGAGCCACCCGCCGAGCAGCCCCGTCTCCGCAGCGGGGACCGGTGCGGCGTAGCGACCGACGAGCCGCAGGACACCGACGGCGTCGGCGAGCGTGCCGCCCGAACCCCCTGCGGCTTCGGGAACGGCGATCCACGGTGCGCCCGTCTCGGCGAACGGCGCCCAGACCGTCGGCGCCCACCCTTCGGACTCGGCGGCCTGCACGACCTCGTGGGAGCAGGTGTCACCGAACAGGCGGGTGATCGTGTCGAGCAGGATCGGGTCGGCGGCGACCGGCGCCACCGGGTTCATCGGGCACCCGCCAGGCCGTACCAGCCGAGCAGCCCACGCGACGCGATCGTGCGGAGGATCTCGTTCGTCCCGCCCCGCAGCGTGAAGCTCGGACCGGTGAGCACCGCCCGGGCGAGCATCCGCTCACCGGTCGTCGGGGCGTCGAGCGACGGTTCGGCGCCCCACAGGTCGTGCAGCGCGGCGATCATGTCCTGCTCGAACATGGTGCCGAGATCCTTCACGATCGCCGCCTCGACCGCCGGCGCCCCGCCCCGGTCGATGGTCCGGGACACCGACAACGACAGGTTCCGCAGGGCGAAGAACCGGGCGGAGATCCCACCGATCACCTCGGCGGTCCGGGCGCCGGGGGTGCCGTGCACCCGTTCCCGCAGCAGGTGTTCGAAGCAGGCGTACACCGACAACCACCGGTCCGGTCCGGCCCGCTCGTAGGCGAGTTCGGAGTTCACCTGCTGCCAGCCTCGACCGATCTCACCGAGGACGAGCTCATCGGGGACGAACACGTCGGTCATGACCACCTCGTTGAAGTGGTGGGTGCCGTCGAGGAAGGGGATCGGGTTGATCTCGATCCCGGGGGCGTGCAGGTCGACGATGAGCTGCGACAGCCCTTCGTGCTTGTCGCCCTCCGACGCCGACGTGCGGCACAGCACGATGAACCAGTGGTTCTGGTGGGCGCCCGACGTCCAGATCTTCGTGCCGTTGAGGAACCAACCGCCGTCGCCCCGGGTCGCCGTGGTGCGCACCGCCGCGAGGTCGGAGCCGGCGTCCGGTTCGGACATGCCGATGGAGAAGAAGCACTCGCCCGCGGCGATCGCCGGCAGGAACCGCTCCCGCTGGGCGTCCGTGCCGAACTTCATGATCGTCGGCGCGGTCTGACGGTCGGCGACCCAGTGCGCACCGACGGGGGCTCCCGAGCGGAGCATCTCCTCCACGACGATGAACCGGTCGACGGCGGTGCGTTCCGGGCCGCCGTAGCGCCGGGGCACCGACATGCCCACCCAGCCACGGGCGGCCATCCTCTTCGAGAACTCGGGGCTGTGCGTCGCGGACATGCCGAGGTCGGGTTCGTAGGAACCTGGCGGGAGTTCGGTGCGCAGGAACTCCCGCACCTCGTCGCGCAACGCCTCCTCGGACGGTGTCAACACCGTGTACTCGAAGCTCGAACCGGCCACGTCACGACCCCCTCGGTGAACCTCGGCCACCCTACCGCCGGTCCTTCCGGCTCGGCTCAGTCGGCGTAGGCCTCGATCGGCTGGCAGCTGCACACGAGGTGACGGTCGCCGTAGGCGCCGTCGATGCGCGACACCGGCGGCCAGTACTTCGACCGGCGCTGGCCGTCGGCGGGGAACGCCGCAGCCTCCCGCGTGTAGCTGCGGTCCCATTCGCCGACGAGCAGGTCCTCGGCGGTGTGCGGGGCGTTGCGGAGGATCGACGGGTCACGGTCGATCTCGTGGCGGATCGCGATCATCGCGTCGCAGAACCGGTCGAGCTCGGCGAGGGACTCCGACTCGGTCGGTTCGACCATCAACGTGCCCCCCACCGGGAAGCTCACCGTCGGCGCGTGGAAGCCGAAGTCGATGAGACGCTTCGCGATGTCGTCCACGGTGATCCCCGTCGCCACGTTCAGCGGGCGGATGTCGAGGATGCACTCGTGCGCGACCCGGCCGGATTCGCCCCGGTAGAGCACCGGATAGTGCGACTCGAGCCGGGCGGCGACGTAGTTCGCCGCGAGGATCGCCCCCGTCGTCGCCCGGGTGAGGCCCTCCGCACCCATCATCGTCACGTACATCCAGCTGATCGGCAGGATCGACGCCGAACCGAACGGCGCCGCGCTGATCGCGGGCACCGCCGTCGAACCGGGCAGGTACGGCGCGAGGTGCGCCCGCACGGCGACCGGGCCGACCCCGGGCCCGCCGCCGCCGTGGGGGATGCAGAACGTCTTGTGCAGGTTCAGGTGCGAAACGTCGGCGCCGAAGGCACCCGGCCGGGCGACACCCACCAACGCGTTCAAGTTCGCACCGTCGACGTACACCTGCCCGCCGTAGCGGTGCACGAGCTCGCAGATCTCGCCGACGGTCGCCTCGTACACGCCGTGCGTGGAGGGGTAGGTGATCATCACCGCAGCGAGTTCGGCGGCGTGTTCGGCGGCCCGGGCCTCGAGGTCGCCGAGGTCGACGTTGCCGTCGTCGTCGCACTTCACGACCACGACCCGCATCCCGGCCATCACCGCCGAGGCCGCGTTCGTGCCGTGCGCGGACGACGGGATCAGGCAGACGGTCCGGGCGAGGTCGCCGCGGTCACGGTGGTAGGCGCGGATCGCGAGCAGGCCCGCGAGCTCCCCCTGCGACCCGGCGTTCGGCTGCACCGACACGGCGTCGTAGCCGGTGCAGGTGGCGAGGGCCGCTTCGAGCTCGGCGATCATCGTGCGGTACCCGGCCGACCGTTCCGGCGGGCCGAAGGGGTGCAGCGTCGCGAACTCCGGCCAGGAGACGGGCTGCATCTCAGCGGTGGCGTTCAACTTCATCGTGCAGCTCCCGAGCGGGATCATCCCCCGGTCGAGTGCGAAGTCCCGGTCGGCGAGGCGGCGCAGGTAGCGGAGCATCTCCGTCTCGGTGTGGTAGCTGCCGAAGAACTCGTGGGTGAGGAACGGGGTGGTGCGGGCGAGTTCCGCGGGGATCACCGGCGTGACCTCGGTGTCGAAACGGTCGACGTCGTCGACGCCGACGGTCACCCCGAACGCCTGCCACAGGTCGGCCACGACCGCTCGGGTCGTCGTCTCATCGAGTGCGACGCCGAGCGTGTCGGCGTCGACGAGCCGCAGGTCGATGCCGCGCCCGGCGGCGGCGGCGAGCACGGCGTCGGCCCGCCCCGGCACCGACACGGTCACCGTGTCGAAGAACGCCCCGGTCACCACGTCGACCCCGCCGGCTCGCAACCCTGCCGCGAGCACGGCGGTGAGCCGGTGCACCCGCTCGGCGATCCGGCGCAGCCCGTCCGGACCGTGCCACGCCGCGTACAGCGCGGCGATCACCGCGAGCAGCACCTGCGCCGTGCAGATGTTCGACGTGGCCTTCTCCCGCCGGATGTGCTGCTCGCGGGTCTGGAGCGCGAGCCGCAACGCCGGACGCCCGGCCGTGTCCACCGACATGCCGACGAGACGGCCGGGCAGGGACCGCTTGTGGTCGTCGCGCACGGCGAGGAACCCGGCGTGCGGACCGCCGAACCCCATCGGCACCCCGAAGCGTTGCGTCGACCCGACGACGGCGTCGGCCCCCCAGGTACCCGGCGCCTCGAGCAGGGTGAGGGCCAACAGGTCGGCGGCGACGACGACCAGCCCGCCGGCGGCGTGCACGGCGTCGACGACGGCGGCGAGGGGACGCACCGCACCGCTCGACCCCGGGTACTGCAGGAGTGCCCCGAAGCACGCGATCCCGCCGATGTCCTCCACCGGTGCGACGACCACGTCGATGCCGAGCGGTTCGGCGCGGGTGCGGATGACGTCGAGGGTCTGCGGATGGCAGTCGGCGTCGACGACGAACACGTCGGAGCCCGACGATCCGACCCGACGACACAGCGTCATCGCCTCGGCCGCGGCCGTGCCCTCGTCGAGCATCGATGCGTTCGCGATCGGCATGCCGGTGAGGTCGGCGACCATCGTCTGGAAGCCGAGGAGCACCTCGAGGCGACCCTGCGCGATCTCCGGCTGGTACGGCGTGTAGGCGGTGTACCAGGCCGGGTTCTCGAACACGTTCCGCAGGATCACCAGTGGGGTGATCGTGCCCGAGTACCCGCGTCCGATGAGCGACGTCGTGACCGTGTTCCGGTCGGCGAGCGCCCGGAGCGCGGCGGTGGCGTCGGCCTCGGTGCGCGGCCCGGGCAGGGCGAGCGGGGCGCGCAGGCGGATCGCCTCGGGCACCGCCTCGTCGAGGAGGGCGTCGAGCGACGCCACGCCGAGCACGTCGAGCATTCGGGCGACGTCGGCCGCGTCGCAGCCGAGGTGACGGCTGAGGAATCCGTCGTGGTCTTCGAGGTCGACGAGGGTGGGGCGGTCCACGGGGGCTCCGATCGGTCAGGGGCGGTGGTAGCGGTGGGGGACGAAGGGGAGGGCCGTCACGGCGACGGGCACGTCGGTGCCGCGGACATCCGCGACGAGCTCGGTGCCCGGCTCGTGGTGCCCGGCGGTCACGTAGCCCATGGCCACGGGTGCGCCGAGGGTCGGCCCGAACCCGCCGCTCGTGACCGTGCCGACGACCTCGCCGGTGGCCGTGCGGAGCTCCGCACCGTCCCGCACGGGCTTGCGACCGGCCGGCCGGATGCCGACCCGGTGGCGCGGCGGACCGTCGGCGAGCTGGCGAGCCACGGCCTCGGCGCCGAGGAACCCGCCGTCCCGACGGCGCCCCGGCGGGATCGCCCAGACGAGGCCCGCCTCGACGGGTGTGGTCGTGCGGTCGAGGTCGTGGCCGTGCAGGCACAACCCGGCTTCGAGCCGGAGGCTGTCCCGGGCGGCGAGGCCGGCGAGGGTCACCGCACCGGTGGCGAGCAGACCCTCCACCAGCTCGACCGCCTCGTCGACGGCGACGATGAGCTCGAACCCGTCCTCGCCCGTGTACCCGGACCGGGTCACGTCGACCTCGATCCCGCCGATCGTCGCCCCGCCGGCCTGCATGAACCCGAGCGCCGACGGGCCGGGGTCGAACCGGGCGAGCACGTCGGCCGCGGTCGGTCCCTGCAGGGCGACGAGCGCGAGGTCGTCGCGATGGCTGATGGTGAGGTCGTCGGCGAGGTGAAGTCGCAGGTGGATGAGGTCCTCGACGGTGTTCCCCGCGTTCACGACGAGCGTCACCGGCCCGTCGGGTCCCGGGCCACCCGTGACGATCACGTCGTCGACGACCCCGCCGTCGGCGTCGAGCAGGAAGCTGTACTTGAGCGTGCCCGGGGCCAGTGCGGACACGGCCGCCGGCAGCACCGCCTCGAGACGGCGGGCGGCGTCAGGGCCGGAGATCTCGACGATCCCCATGTGGGAGACGTCGAAGAGCGCGGCGCCGCTGCGGCACGCCTCGTGTTCGGCGACCGGGCCGGGTCCGTAGCGGAGGGGCATCTCCCAGCCGGCGAAGTCGACCATGCGCCCGCCGTTGGCGAGGTGCAGGTCGTACAGGCAGGTCCGGCGGGGGGTGGACACGAGGGCTCCTCGTTGCGCGTCGGTTCGTCGACGCCCCCTCTGTCTCGGTACCTGAGAGTTTCACCGGTCTCCCGGCTTCCCCCGTCGGTGAGCGGCCGGTCCGGGGACCGCCGCTGCTTTCCAGAGTCGCCCGACACTGCGGTCCTTCTGCCTGAGAGATTCCGGGGCGGTTGCTCCTTCGGCGGCCCACCCTGGCGGGGTGGACGCTCTCCCACAGCGCGTTGTGGCGATGCCCGACCCTAGCCCGGGCGTCTAGCCTCCGACGTGATGAACGCCCCGCCGCAGGCCGTCGACTACATCCAGGTCACCCGGGACACCTACGACGCTCTCGGGTACCCGCCGTATGCGTGGGTGCACAACGAGGGTCCGGTGCCGTGGGCCCCGATGACGAAGCCGCTCGCCGACTGCACGGTCGGCCTGATCGCCTCCGGTGGGATCTACCGGGCCGGCCAGATCGCCTTCCACTTCAAGGACGACCACTCCTACCGGGTGATCGGCACCGACACCCCGGCGGAGGACCTGCGGGTCACCCACTTCGCCTACGACCTCACCGACGCCCGGCAGGACGTCAACGTCGTGTTCCCGCTCGAACCGTTGCACCGGCTCGTCGAGCAGGGGGTGGTCGGCGGTCTCGCTCCCGAGGCGTACACGTTCATGGGCGGGATCTACTCGGCACGTCGCGTGCGTGAGGAGCTCGCCCCGACGCTCCGCGACCGCATGGTCGCCCAGGGGGTCGACGTCGTCCTCCTCGTCCCGGTTTGACCGGTCTGCCACCAGTCGGTCGGTCTGATCGCACGAACCCTCGAAGAAGCCGGGATCCCGACGGTCTCGATGACGTCCGCCTGGTCGATCACGGCGTCGGCGGCGGTGCCCCGTGGCGCGTTCGTCGACTTCCCGCTCGGTCACACGACCGGCAAGCCGCACGACCCCGACGGGCAGCGAGCACTCGTCGAGGCCGGCCTGCGCTGCCTCGAGACCGTCACCACACCGGGGACGATCGTCGACCTCGGCGCCTCCTGGGGCGACGACGCATGGCGGGCGGACCCGATGCGCACCAAGGTTCGGAACAGCGCCTCGGGCCGAACGGGCGACTCGCGCACCGAACGACACGACACCCCGCAGTACCAGACCGACGACGACCGGCTCCTCGCCGAGGAGCGCCACGGCAGCGAGATCGCCTGCCGGGCCTGCGTCGGCTTCGACGACTGAGGCCCGATCAGTCCGGTCGACCGGGCGGCAACTCGCCCGGCGGGTGCGGGCGGTGCGGGACGTCACCGACGTCGACCGCGCTGGCCAGCACCCAGTCGTGGCGCAGCACGTCGAGGTCGAGCCGGGCGATGACGTCGACCCGGGCACGGGTTCGCTGCTGGCGGCGACGATCGGTGAGCGGGATCGCGTCGACCGACCACACCCGGGCGACCGCCAACGCACGACGGGCCACCGGGGTGCGCAGGTCGGGGCGACGCGCCGGCTCGAGGTAGACGGCGAGCGTCGCACGTCGCACCAACTCCCGGTCGACCGGATGGCCGGCGGCCCGCAGCCGGTGCACGAGGAACCCGGCGAGCACCTGCAACTCCCGCACCCCGTCCCGGGCGGCGAACCCGAACTCGAGCGCGAGCCCGACCGGTACGGCGAGACGGCCGGCCACACGGGCGCCGAACCGGCTGCCGACCCGCACGACCGCCCGGGTCGCAGCCCACTCCGTCGCTCGACGGGCGACGCTCTCCTTCACCCGGGTCTCGGGGGCGTCGAGCAGCTCAAGGGCCTCCCACGCGCTGCGCACGTCGAAGTTCGACTCGAACACGGCGTCGAGGGCCTGCTCCACGATGGTCGCCAGGCGGCGTCGAGCGTCGGTGCCTCGTGCCCGTAGACGCGCGACGGCCCCCTCCTCGGAGGGGGCCGCTGCGTCGTCGTACCTCAACGGGTCACTCGACCTCGATGAAGATGCACTCCCCGGGGCACTCCTCGGCGGCTTCGATCACGCTGTCGAGCATCCCGTCGGGGATCCGGGCCTGACCGTCGGCGCCGGCCGAGTTGGCCTTGCCGTCGTAGAGGGTCTGCGAGCCGAAGTGCGACGCCTCTTCCTTCACGTAGTAGAGGCCGTCGTCCTGGCCGAAGAACACGTCCGGGCAAATCTCGGCGCAGAGGCCGTCGCCGGTGCAGAGGTCCTGGTCGATCCAAACCTTGGTCATCGGGGTGGACGTCCTTGCTCGGTCGGGCCCGCTCCGCTGCGGACCCGGCGACTCGATGGCCGGGATTCCGGCTCGGTGCATCCTATCGGCCCGAGCCGGTTCGCGACGAGACCGAACCGACAGATGTCAGATGTCGAGCGATTCCCGATCGAGGAACGCGGCACGGTCGACGATCCAGTCCTTGCGGGGGGCGACCTCACGGCCCATGAGCACGTCGAACATGCGGGCCGCCTCGGCCGCTTCCGCCCCGTCGCGCAACGTCACACGGCGCAGCACACGGGATTCCGGGTCGAGGGTCGTGGTGGCGAGCTCGTCGACGTCCATCTCACCAAGGCCCTTGTTCCGGCCGATCGAATAGCCGACCCCGGCCGCGTCGAGCGCCGCGCAGATCCGGTCCCGGTCGGCGTCGTCGTAGGCGTAGTGCTTCGTCTTCTCGCCCTTCGTGCGCTTCGAGCGCCGACCCTCGGCGGGGGTGTCCGGCCCGTCGTCCGTGCGAGCGGCCCGTCGTTCGGTGATCGTGTAGAGCGGCGGCATCGCGACGAACACCCGGCCCTGTTCCAGCAACGGGCGCAGGTAGCGGTAGAAGAGGGTGAGGAGCAGGCAGCGGATGTGCGCCCCGTCGACGTCGGCGTCGGCGAGGATCACCACCCGCCCGTACCGGCAGGCAGCCGGGTCGAACTCGGCGCCCGACCCGCCGCCGAGTGCAGTGAAGAGCGCTTCCGCCTCGGCGTTCTCGAGCACCTGCTTGAGGGTCGCCTTGCCGGCGTTGAGGATCTTGCCGCGGATCGGGAGCACCGCCTGGAACTCGGCGTTACGGCCGCTCTTGGTCGGTCCGGCGGCCGAGTCGCCCTCGACGATGAGGAGCTCGGTGTCGGCGACGGCGGTCGACCGGCAGTCGGCGAGCTTGTCGGGCAGGCCGGTCGACCCGAGCGAGGAGGCGCGGCGGACGAGCTCCCGTTGCTGGCGCGACACGAGCCGGGCCTCGATCGCGCCGATCACCTTGTCGCGCAGCGCGTTCACGTGGGACTTCCGGCCCGAGGTCGTGACCCAGTCGACGACGCCGGACTTCACGACGTCGTAGGTGATCGACTGCACCTTCGGTGTGCCGAGCTCACGTTTGGTCTGCCCGCGGAACTGCGGTTCGGGCACGACGACCTTGAGGACGGCGACGAGGCCCTCCTGCACGTCCTCACGGGTGGCGCGGGCCTCGTCCTTGAACCGCTTCAGCTTCTTCGCCTCGTCGAGGCGGAGCTCGGCGTTCAGCGCGAAGGTCATCGCCCGTTCGAACCCGGCGACGTGGGTGCCGCCGTCGGTGGTGGGGATCGTATTCACGAAGCTCACGACCTTCGTCTCGAACCCCTTCACCCAGCGGAGGGCGAGCTCGACGCCGCAGGTGCGTTCGACCTCGGTCATCCGGCCGTCGACGGGCACGTTCTCGGTGAAGGTGCCCGTTCCGGTGATGGTGACCACGTCGGTGATCGACTCGCCGACGCTGAGGTGCTCCACGTAGTCGACGAGACCGCGCTTGGAGGAGAAGCGTTCCGGTTCACCCGACGCACCCTCGCGGTGGTCGACGAGGGTGACCTCGAGGCCGGGCACGAGGAAGCACATCTGCGCGACGCGTTCCCGGACCTCGGGGTAGGAGATCGTCGCGTCGGGCGAGAACAGGGCGGTGTCGGGCCAGAACCGGACGCGGGTGCCCGTGACCCCGGGCTTCACCCGTCCGACGACCTCGAGGTCGTGGCCTCGACGGAACCTGCCGTCCTCGAACGTGCCGGCGACCCGGTCGACGAACGCGAGGCGGTGCGTCTTCCCGTCACGGTCGACCTCGACGACGACCTGCCGGGCGAGAGCGTTCACGACCGATGCGCCGACCCCGTGCAGGCCACCGGACGCGGTGTAGGCGCCGCCGCCGAACTTGCCGCCGGCGTGGAGCTCGGTGAAGACGACCTCGAGGGCCGACACCTTCTTCTTCGGGTGCCGGTCGATGGGGATGCCGCGGCCGTCGTCGCGCACCTCGTAGGAGCCGTCCGGCCAGAACAGCACGGTCACCCGGGCGGCGTGCCCCGCGGCGGCCTCGTCGATGGCGTTGTCGATGAGCTCCCACAGCAGGTGGGAGAGCCCTTCGGACCCGGTGCCGCCGATGTACATGCCCGGGCGCTTCCGGACCGCCTCGAGCCCTTCGAGCATCTGGATGGCGCCCGCGTCGTACGCGCTCCCCGTGCGTGCCATCGGCGTCACCACCTCGCCTTGCCGGCGGCGAGCACCGGGCGGAGGGTGCGCATGGCCGTGCCGTCGCGGCGGGTCGGGTCGAGCGGCAGGGGGATCGGTGCGGGGTCGGGCTTGTCGGGGGCGTCGAGCTGTCCCATCACGGCGGTGAGCGGCTCGGGCCCGGCGACGAGCGCGTACTGCACGGCGACGTCCTCGGGCCGCAGCTTCACGAGCCGGACCCCGCCGGTGGCCCGACCCTGGCGGGGGACCTCGGCGAGGCCGGTGAGCTTGGCCCCGCCGCCGACGGTGACGGTGAGCACCACGCCGTCGTCGTCCGCCCGGCCGGCGGCGACGACCCGGTCGCCGTCGCGCAGCTTCATGCCGGCGACCCCTCGAGCGCCTCGACCCTGCACGGGCACGCCGGCGACGCCGGTGCGGAGTACCCGGCCCTCCGCGGTGACGAGTGCGACGTCGGCGTCGTCGGGGGCGACGAACGCGGCGACGAGCCGGTCGCCGTCGGCGAGCTGCAGGAGCGTGCCGCCGTCGCGGGCCGCCTCGAGCTCGGTGAGGGGGACCCGCTTCGCGACCCCGGCGGCGGTCACGAGCACGATCGGGTCGACGTCGTCGGCGGCGGGAGCGAACAGGCCGACAACCCGCTCCCCGGTCACGAGGGAGAAGAGCTCGCCGACCGCTGCACCGCGGCTGCGACCGGCGACCTCGGGGACGTCGTGGGCGGGCACCCCGAGCACCCGTCCGCGATCGGTGACGACCCGGACGAGCTGACGGTTCGACGTGGCGACCTCGGCGCGGACCACGTCGTGACGGCCGAGGCGGCCGCTGTGGGACGAACCGGCCGGCTCACGACCGACCGCCCCGGACGTTGCGAGGGTGACCACGCACGGGTCGTCGCCCACCTCGAAGTCGGTGGGGGCGTCGCCGGCGGTGACCCGCGGCGCATCGTCGGTGCCGACGATGCGCGTCCGCCGGGGGGTTCCGAGCTCCCGGCCGAGCTCGACGAGCTCCTCCTCGACGACCCGGCGCCGGCGGTCCTGCGAACCGAGGATCTCCTCGTACTCGGCGATGCGGGCACGCAGGGTGGCGAGCTCGTCGGCGAGCTCACCCCGTTCGAGCGCGGTGAGCCGACGGAGCCGCATGTCGAGGATCGCGTTCGCCTGGACCTCGCTGAGGCCGAGCTCGTCCTGCAGGGCGGTGCGGGCGGTCGGGACGTCGGCCGAGCCGCGGATGATCGCGACGACCCGGTCGATCGCGTCGAGCGCGATGAGCAACCCTTCGACGAGGTGGGCGCGGTCGCGGGCCTTGGCGAGCCGGAACGCCGTCCGCCGGACGACGACGTCGAGCCGGTGCTCGAGGAAGTGCCGGCACAGCTCGTACAGGCCGAGGGTGGTCGGCACCCCGTCGACGAGGGCGACGTTGTTGATCGCGAAGGTCTCCTCGAGGGGGGTGAGCCGGTAGAGCTCGGCGAGGACGGCGTGGCCGTTCGTACCGGAACGGAGCTCGATCTGGATGCGCAGACCGTTGTGGCGGTCGGAGTAGTCGTCGACCCCGGTGATCGCCGGCAGCTTCCCCGAACGCACCAGCTCGCGGATGCGCCCGACGACCCGTTCGGGTCCGACCATGAAGGGGAGCTCGGTGATGACGATCCCGGTGCGCCGGGCGGACACCTGGCCGACCTCGGCGACGGCCCGCATGCGGACCGACCCGCGGCCGGTGCTGTACGCCTCGCGCAGGCCGCCGTCGTCGACGACGACGCCGCCGCCGGGGAAGTCGGGGCCGGGCAGGCGGGCCATCAGCTCGTCGACCGACGGTGGCCGCTGCGGTCGACGGAGCACGAGCCGCAACGCCTCGACGACCTCGCCGAGGTTGTGGGGTGCCATGTTCGTCGCCATGCCGACGGCGATGCCGGCCGCACCGTTGACGAGCAGGTTCGGGAGTCGGGCCGGCAGGTACTCGGGTTCGGTGCCCTCGCCGTCGTAGGTGGGCCGCCATGCGACCGTGTCCTCGTCGAGCTCGGCGAGCATCGTCATCGCGGCGGCGGCGAGGCGGCACTCGGTGTAGCGGGAGGCGGCCGGGCCGTTGTCGAGGGTGCCGAAGTTGCCGTGCGGGTCGACGAGGGGGACACGCATCGAGAAGTCCTGGCCGAGCCGGACGAGTGCCTCGTAGATCGCCGAGTCGCCGTGGGGGTGGTAGGAGCCCATCGTCTCGCCGACGACCTTCGCCGACTTGCGGTGCGGTGCGGTCGGCCGGAACCCGAGCTGGTCCATCGTGACGAGGATCCGTCGTTGCACGGGCTTGAGCCCGTCGCGCACGTCGGGCAGGGCGCGGGCGGTGATGACCGACAGCGAGTACGGCAGGAACGACTGCCCGAGCTCGTCGGCGACCGCGATGTCACGGATCTCGGCGGCGATCCGCCGTCGCTCCGGGGGGAGCGTGGGCGAGCCGGTGGACGCTGGCGGCGACATGGCGTGTCGATTCTATCCGAACGGATGTTCGTTCCGGTGGACACCCCGCCGACGACGGCGAAGGGGGCCGTCTAACGTGCCCGCTCATGACGCGCATGCCCGCCCTCTCCCTCGCCGCCGTTCCCGGCCGTCGCCGCCAGGTCGTCGACATCGCCGTCGAGTCGGAGCGGCGCGGCTTCACCGGGATCTACTGCCCGAGCCTCGGCGACGCGATGGGCCTGTGCCTGTCGATCGCCCACACGACGTCGACGATCGAGTTCGGCACGTCGATCCAGCCGATCTACCTGCAGCACCCTGCGCAGCTCGGGGCACAGGCCAGCTACATCTCGGAGATCTCCGGCGGCCGGTTCCGGCTCGGCATCGGTGTCAGCCACGGCCCGGTCCACGAACGGCTCGGCGCAGCCGTCGGCAAGCCGCTGTCGGACACCCGCGACTACGTCGCAGCGCTGCGCAAGGGCGAGAAGGGCTCGGGGCCGCTGCCCCCGATCGTGCTCGCCACCCTCCGCGACAAGATGGTCGACCTCTCCGTCGCGATCGCCGAGGGTGCGGTGTGGGCGAACGCGTCCCGCAACGACATGCCCCGGTCGATCGCCCGCATCCCCGCCGACCGGCAGGCCGCCGGGTTCTTCGTCGGCAACATGATCCCGACGGTCATCGACGACGACCGGGCCGCCGCGGCGGACCGGAACCGGGCCACCCTCACCGGCTACGTGGCACTGCCCAACTACCGCAACTACTGGAAGCAGGCCGGGTACGAGGAGGAGATGACGGCCATCGAGCAGGCGCTCGCCGAGGGCCGCCGCGACGACGTCACCTCCTACATGTCGGAGCGCTGGCTGTCGTCGTGCACCCTCTACGGCTCGGTGGCGGAGGTCCGGGAAGGAGTCGAGGCGTGGTTCGACGCCGGGCTCAGCACCCCGATCCTCGTCCCGTCCTCGACGAGCGGTGGCCAGTTGAAGGCGGTCGAGGAGCTGTTCGCTGCGTTCGCCTGAACCGGCGAGCGCCGTTCCGTCGGGCGGCTCAGCTGCCCATCACCATCCGCCACTGGTCGAGCGTGGTGAAGCGGTACACGTAGTTCGACGCGCGCACCTCGCCCATCGGCGCCGACGGCTCCGGGGCGTAGAGGTGGCCCGGGAAGAGCACCGTGTCGTCGGGGATCCGGGCGAGTCGGGTGTGGATCGAGCGGAACATCTCCTCCGGGTCGCCACCCGGCAGGTCGACCCGGCCGCAGCCCTCGAGGAACAACGTGTCGCCGGCGACGAGGTGTCCGTCGCAGAGGAAGCACTGGCTGCCCGGCGTGTGGCCGGGCGTGTGGATGAGCTCGATCGGGATCTCACCGACGGTGACGATGTCGCCGGAGTCGTGGAGCACGAGGTCGTCGTGCGACACGCCCGTGACCTTGACGACACCGTCGGCCTCGGGCCGTTGCACGTGGATCGGCACCGGAGCCCGTTCGAGCACGGCGGCGATCCCCTCGACGGTGTGCCCGAAGAACGATCCGCCGATGTGGTCGGGGTGGTAGTGGGTGACGAGCACGCCACCGAGGCGCATCCCGTCGGCCTCGAGCAGGTCGAGCAGGCCGGCGACGTCGTAGGCCGGGTCGACGACGACGGCGTCGCCGGTCTCCCGGTCGCCGATCAGGTACTGGAAGTTCACCATCTGACGGGCGACGTCGTGCGTGCGGGCGGTGTCACGACCGGCGAGCACCTGGCGGAAGTAGAGACGCTGATCCACGCCGATCACCGTACAGGCGGCGCAGCGGCCACCACCTCAGCCGCGGCCGAACGTGTCGAGCACGAACGAGAGCACGAACGCCTCGTCGCGCCACGCGTCGTAGCGGCCCGACGGGCCACCGTGCCCGGCCCCCATCTCGGTCTTGAGGAGGATGCGCGGCGAGTTCGTGGCGGTCACCCGTAGGCGGGCGACCCACTTCGCCGGCTCCCAGTAGCTCACGCGGGGGTCGTTCAGGCCGGCCGTGACGAGCATCGGCGGGTACGCCTGTGCGACGACGTTCTCGTAGGGGGCGTAGGACGCCATCTCCTCGTAGAACTCCTCGGAGGCGACCGGGTTGCCCCATTCCTCCCACTCGAGCACGGTGAGCGGAAGCGACGGGTCGAGGATCGTGTTCAGACAATCGACGAAGGGAACCTCGGCGACGACACAGCCGAACAGGTCGGGGGCCATGTTCGCGACCGCACCCATGAGCAGACCGCCCGCGGAGCCGCCCCGGATCGCGAGCCGGTCCGACGACGTCCACCCCTCGGCGACGAGGTGGCGGGCGCAGGCGACGAAGTCGGTGAAGGTGTTGCGCTTGTTGAGGAACTTGCCGTCCTCGTACCAGAGCCGGCCCATCTCGCCGCCGCCGCGCACGTGCGCGATGGCGTACACGAACCCGCGGTCGAGCAGCGACAGTCGGATCGAGCTGAAGCCCGGGTCCATCGACGCCTCGTAGCTCCCGTAGCCGTAGAGCAGCGCTGGGGCCGAACCGTCGCGCACCAGGCCGTTGCGGTACACGACGCTGATCGGGACTCGCACGCCGTCGGCGGCGGTCGCCCACAGCCGTTCGGTCGTGTAGCCCGCCGGGTCGAAGCCGCCGAGGACCGGCTGCTGCTTGAGCAGCGTGCGCTCTCGTGCCTCGAGGTCGTAGGAGAACACCGACGACGGCGTCCGCATCGACTGGTAGCCGTAGCGGAACGTCGTCGTGTCGAACTCGGGGTTCGCGCCGCTGTGCACGGTGCACACCGACTCCGGTTGCTCGATGACGTGGTCGACGTCGTCGAGCAGGCGACGCACCCGGAGCTGTGTGACCCCGCCGACCCGCTCCTCGATGACGAGGTGGTCCCGGAACGGCAGCACCCCCGACAGCTTCACGTCGTCGCGGTGCGGGATCACCGGCTGCCAGTTCGCCCGACCCGGTGCGTCGACCGGCGTGACCCGCAGCTCGAAGTTCACCGCCCCCTCGGCGTTGGTGAGCACGAAGAACCGGCCGTCGTGGTGGGCGACGCCGTACTCGACACCCTGCTCGCGCGGTTCGACCAAGGTGAAGGTGCCCGTCGGGTCGCCGGCGTCGAGGAACCAGGTCTCGTCGGTGACCTTCGACCCGGCGCTCATGTAGAGGTAGCGGTGGTCCCGGCCGAGACCGACCGACACGTAGAACCGTTCGTCGTCCTCACGGAACACGAGCACGTCGCGATCGGTGTCCGTGCCGAGCTCGTGCCGCCACACCTCGAAGGGGCGCATCGCCACGTCGGGGCGCACGTAGAAGAAGTACCGGGCATCCCGTGACCACGCTGAGCCGTAGTAGACGCCGTCGATGCGGTCGGGCAGGTCGGCACCCGTGGCGAGGTCCCGGAACCGGAGGTCGTACCGTTCGCCGCCGTCGCGGTCGACCGCGAACGCCAGGAGCGCGTGGTCCGGGCTCACGTCGAAGACACCGGTGGCGAAGTAGTCGTGCCCCTCGGCCTCGACGTTCTCGTCGAGGAGCACCTGTTCCGGCGCGGCGTCGTCCCACGAACCGTCCGTCGCCGCGGCACGCCGACACGAGATCGCGTACTGCCGGCCCTCCTCGGTGCGCACGTAGTACCACCACGGGCCGTTACGCACCGGTACCGAGAGATCGGTCTCCTGGATGCGGGCGCGGATCTCCTCGAAAAGGCGCTCCTGCAGGTCGGCGGTGTGCGCCGTCGCGGCCGCGGTGTACTCGTTCTCCGCCTCGAGGTGGGCGAGCACGTCCGGGTCGGAGTCCCGGTCACGCAACCAGGCGTAAGGGTCGACGCGGGTGTGGCCGTGAGTGGTCACCGCGACGGGCACGCGCTTCGCCACCGGAGGGGTCGGGACAGCGGCGTCCGTGGGCACGAGCGGTCACCCTATTGCGGCCGGGTGGGGCTACCGTGCCGCCGTGACCGAGCACGGCGACCACGGCGCCACGGGCGACGCACCCGCCTGGTTCCACGACCACCTCGCCGTCGTCCCCGACGAGGGGCACACCACCGTCGAGGGTGCGCGGGTGCACTGGTTGCGCTGGGGAGACCCGGGCCGGCCGCCGCTGGTGCTCGTGCACGGCGGTGCCGCGCACGCCCGCTGGTGGGCGCCGCTCGCCCCGTTCCTCACCGACGAGTGGTGTGTGATCGCCCCCGAGCTCACCGGCCACGGTGATTCCGACTGGCGGGACGCGTACCGGACCGAGACCTGGGCGGCGGAGGTGCTCGCCGTCGCCGCGGCTGCCGCCGGTGCGGGGACGCCGCCACCGGTCCTCGTCGGGCACAGCCTCGGCGCGACCGTCGTGGGGACCGCCGCCGCGCTCGCCGGGCGTGACGTGCGGGCGGCGGTGCTGTGTGACATCGGTGTCCGCGCCCGTGACGAACGCAGCCGCAGCGGTCGGCACTTCCAGAACCGCCGCACGTACGCGACCCGTGCGGAGGCGGTGTCTCGGTTCAAGCTGATCCCGCGCCAGGCGTGCGAGAACACGTGGATGGTGCGCCACATCGCGGAGACGTCGGTGCGGCCGGTCGGTCCGGGCGGCGCCGACGACCCGACCCGTCCGGACGACGGCGCCGTCACCGGGTGGGCGTGGAAGTTCGACTGGCGCCTGTTCGCCCGCACGTGGGACCGGTGGTTCGGCGACTACCTCGCCGAGATCGACGTCCCCGTCGCCGCGATCCACGGGGAGAAGAGCCGGGTGGTGCCGGCCTACGTCGCGCAACGGGTCCGCGACGCGTTGCGGGAGCCGCCGTTCGAGGTGTGGGTCCCCGAGGCCCGCCACCACCTGATGGCCGACCAGCCGGTCGCGTTCGTCACCGCGCTCCGGGCGGCGCTCACCCACACCACCGGAGCGCTCCGTCCCCTCGGCTGAGTCGCACCCGACCGAGCGCCGGTACCATCGGCGACGTGCTGCACGTCACGCAGGCCCCGACCCGTCCGGGACGGCACATCGGAGGGATGGTCCCCCCGGGTGAGCTGCTGCCCGACGTGCTGCCCACCGATCGGCTCTTCGAGAACGCGAAGGCACGCCCGCCGATCCGTGAGGAGTTGCGTCGCGTCCGCAACCTGCGGTCCGCGGTGGCGGTGGCGTCGATGTACCTGCAGGTCGCCGGCGTGCTCGTCGGGGCGGTCACCGTCGCCCACCCGCTCGGGTACGCGGTGGCGTTCGTGCTCTGCGGTCGCACGATCGTGCAGTGCAACACGCTCGCCCACGAGGCCGTGCACCGGACCCTGTTCTCGAACCGGACGGTGAACGACGTCGTCGGCAAGTGGCTGCTGTCCTACCCGGCGTTCGTCCCCTTCGAGCTGTACCGGCGGGGCCACATCGCCCACCACCGTGACGAGATGGGGCCGGAGGAGCCGGACGTCCCGTTGTACGCGCGCTATCCGATCACCCCGGCGTCGCTGCGTCGCAAGTTGATGCGTGACGCTCTCGGGATCACCGGGTTCACGTTGCTGCGCGGTCTGTTCCGGGGCCTGCGACGGGCACGGACCCGACCGGCCGCCGCCCGGATCATCGGCACGCAGGTGGTGCTCGTCGCGCTCGCGACCGTGGTCGGGCGCCCCGAGCTGTACCTGCTGTGGATCGTGCCGTACCTCACGCAGTGGCGGGTGACGAACCGGCTCCGGGCGATCGCCGAGCACGGGGGCATGGAACGCAACCGCGACCGGCGGGCGACCACCCACGTGGTGCGGCAGACACCGATCGCACGGTTCCTGATGGTCCCCTACAACATCGGGCTCCACATCGAGCACCACGTCGACATGGGGATCCCGTGCTGGAACCTGCCGGCGATGCATCGAGAGCTCCGGGCGTCGGGCTGGGTGCCCGACGTGCTCGTGTACCCGAACTACCGGTCGCTCTGGCGGAAGCTCGCCTCGGCCGAAGCGACGGCGTAGGCGCGCTCGGCGAGCGCGACGACGTCCTGCAACGGACGTCCGGTCTCCCGGGCGACGGCGACGGCGTCGTCGTGCTCGACCTTCGCCCGGTACGGGCCGACCTTGAGGCGGACCCGCATCCCGTCGACGTCGACCTCGACGACGCGGCGGTCGGCGACCCACCGTTGCACGGTCGTCGTGCGGATCCCGAGCGTGCCGGTCTCCGCGGCGACGAGGCGGCGGAGCCGGTCGGCGTCGGGCGGTGCGGCGAGCACGGTCAACACCACACCGGGGCGCCCCTTCTTCATGGTCGCGGCGACGGACCACGCGTCGAGCGCGCCTGCGGCGAGCGCCTCGGCGACGACGTGGCCGACCACCTCGCCGCGCACGTCGTCGAGCGTGGTCGACATCTCGACGACCGTCTCGAGCCGACCGTCGACGGGAACGTCGACCGCCTCGCCGAGAACGACCTGCAGCAGGTTCGCCCGTCCGGGGATGTCCTTCGTGCCCGCTCCCCAACCCTGGGTCTGCACGGTCATCGCCGGCATCGCGCCGAACCGGCCGGCGGCGAGCGTCGCGAGCAACGCCGCGCCGGTCGGAGTGGTGAGCTCCACGCCGACGTCGACGCCGACGACGGGAACGCCGGCGAGCACCTCGACGACGGCCGGTGGCGGGTTCGGGAGCACGCCGTGCGCCGAACGGATCGTGCCGACGCCCACCGTGGGCGGCGCCGACGCGACGACGTCGACCCCGAGGAGGTCGAGGGCGACGCACACGCCGACGACGTCGACGATCGAGTCGACGGCGCCGACCTCGTGGAAGGTGACGTGCGCCGGGTCGATGCCGTGGAGGCGTCCCTCGGCGACGGCGAGCCGTTCGAAGGCGGCGACCGCACGCGACGTCGCCCGGTCCGGCAGGCCCGCAGCGGTGATCGCGGCGATGATCCCGGCGGCGTCCCGGTGCTCGTGGTGCTCGTGGTGCTCGTGGTGGTCGTGGACGTGGTGGCCGTGGTGGCCGTGGTCCTCGTGGGCCTCGTCGACGACGACCTCCACATGGCAGCCGCGCAGACCACTGCGCAGCACGTCGCTCGTGCGCAACGACCAGCCGTTCGGGACCACCCGACGACAGGCCGCCTCGACCGCCGCCGCATCGGCACCGGCGTCGAGGAGCGCGGCGAGGGCCATGTCGCCCGCTGCCCCGGAGAATGGGTGGAACCACGCGACGCGGGTCACGACGGCGGGCCGGTCCGGTGCACGGTCTGGAGCACCCGCAGCGCCGCGCATGCGGCACCGAAGCCGTTGTCGATCCCGACGACGGTCACCCCGGCGGCACACGACGACAACATCGCGAGCAGCGCCGTGACGCCCTCGAGGGCGGCGCCGTAGCCCACCGACGTGGGAACGGCGACGACGGGGACCTCGACGAGGCCGCCGACGACCGTGGCGAGCGCCCCCTCCATGCCGGCGACGACGACGGCGACGTCGATCCCCTCGAGGGCGTCGAGCGACGCGAGCAACCGGTGCAGGCCCGCGACGCCGACGTCGGTGAGCGTGCGCGCGGCCACGCCGTTCGCGGCGAGCACCGCGATGCACTCCTGCGCAGCCGACAGGTCGGCGGTACCGGCGGTGGCGACGAGCACCGACCCGGGACGGGTCGGCGCAGCCCGCCACACCACCGTCGAACCGACGACCCGACCGCCCGGTGCGGCAGCGAGCGCTGCGGCGATCTGCGTGTCGTGGGCCCGGGTGAGCACGACAGGCGTGGCGCCGTCGGGCGAGTCGAGGAGCTCGACGACGATGCCCGCGCACTGTTCCGCGGTCTTGCCGGGGGCGTAGACCGCCTCGGCGATCCCCTGGCGGATCCGACGGTGGTGGTCGATCCGCGCGTACCCGAGGTCGGCGAAGGGCAGGCGACGCAGCTCCCGCAACGCGTCGTCGGGGGTCACGGTCCCCGCCGCGACCCCGTCCAGCAGGCGCGTGAGCGAACGATCTTCCACGTCGGCGCCGCTCAGGCCAGCTTCAGGAACAGGCGTTGCACGTCGGCGAGGTCGTACCCCTCGGCCTTCGCCGCATCGGGATTGCTCACGCACCAGGTCAGGCCGGCGGCGACGAGGCCGAACCCGACCTGTTCGAGCGCCTTGATGGAAGCGGTGAGCTGAGTCACCACGTCACGGCAGTCCCGGCCTTCGGCGAGCATCTGCTGCACGCCGCGCACCTGACCTTCGGCACGACGGAGCCGACGCTGCAGGTCCTCGAGGGTCGCCTCGTCGATCTCCACGATCGGCGATCGTACCAGTCGACCTCCGGCCGACCGGAGGGCAGGACCATCGACCCTGCATGGATCGTCACGGAACGGGAAGACTGTCCGGGTACGGGCCGGAGCGGAGGAACACGATGATCATCGGGGTCGCACTACTGCTCGTGCTCGTCGTGGTCGTGGTCGTGGTCTCGGCACGTTCGGTCGGCCGGACGAACGGGCTCGGCACGACGGCGGCGCCGGACACCGATCCGCCCGCCCGGCGCCTGGTCCCGCCAACGACGCCCGCACGGTCACCGGTCGCGCACCTCGAGGCCGACCTCGCACGTTGGCGTGACGCCGGGGTGCTCGACGAGACCGCCGTCGCAGCGGTCCTCGCCTTCGAACAGGACCGTCTCCGGGCGCTCCCACCTCCTCCGCCGACCCCACCCCCTGCGCGCCCGCTGGTGCTTCCCCAGGCGCTCGAACCCGGTCGCCGGATCCCTGCGACCGCGGAGGCGCTCGGCTACTTCGGCGGACTGCTCGCGATCATCGGCATCGTGCTGCTCGTGACGCGCTACTGGCCGGACCTGGGTCTCGGTGGGCGCCTGGCGATCAGCGCCGGTGGGGCCGGAGTGCTGCACCTCGCCGGCGTCGCCGCTCCGGAGGCGGACGATCCGGCGTTCGCACGCATGCGATGGTTCCTCTGGCTCGTCGCGTCGGCCGCCGCGGCGATCGCCGGCGGGGTGATCGTGCACGACGGCATCGGCTCCGACGCCGGATCCTCGATCGTGCTCGGCGGTGCGGTCGCCGTGGTCGCGCACGGCGTCCTGACCCGTTGGTGGCAGGAACGCCCGGTGCAACAGCTCACGTTCTTCGCCGGGCTCGCGACCGCTGCCGGTGCGCTGGTCGACGGGCCGGCGAGCCGGGTGGGGGTCGGCGCCACCGTATGGGTGGTCGGTGCCGTGTTCCTCGCCGTCGGGCTCAGTCGGCGGGTGCCGCTCGCCCCGGTGACCGAAGTCGTCGGTGCGATCGCCGTCGTCGTCGGCGCGGTCGTGCTCTCCGACGACCTGCGGGCGTTCGGTCCGCCGTTCACGATCCTCACGGCCGCCTCGCTGATCGGCCTGTCGGTCGTCCCCTTCGTGGTGCTCGGTGTCGGCGACCGCATCGCGACGCTGCCCCCGGCGGTCGTCGCCCTCCAGTTCGGGGTCCCGACGACGCTCGTCTACTACGCCGAACAGGGCGGGATCGCCACCGGCGCGGTCACCTGGTCGATCGGCGTCGCGCTGATCGTCGTCGCAGCGTCCGGGCGGGTGCGGGGGGCCCCGCTCGTCGAGGCGGCGGGCGCCGTGGCGACGGTCGGCGGCGCGGCGTTGACGGGAGCGCAGGTCACGGGGCTCGGTCCGATCGCCGGCCTCGTCACCGCCGTGGCACTCGTCGCCGCGGGCACGCGACCCGGCCGGGTGCTCCTGTCGCTGTTCGGCTCCATCGGCCTGCTCATCAACGTGCCGTGGGCGATCGGCCACTTCTTCCCGGGCGAGGGCCGGGCGCCGTTGCTCATCGCCGTGTCGGGCGTGCTGATCGTCGCGGTCGCAGCGCTGCTCGCCCGCAGCTCCGACCGGTTCCGCACCGAGCTCCGCCGGAGCCGACCGGCGAACGCCTGAGGTTCAGCCCCGGCTGGGGAGCCGCACGAACGCCCTACCGGTCGCCGACAGTTCGTCGTCCTGCTGACGGGCCTGCTGGGTGATCTCCACGAGCGGGGATCCGTCGGCGCCCTTGGTGATCGCCGTGACCCTGCCGCGCACCACCATCCAGTCGCCGACCGGGTTGTGGCGGCGGATCTCGCTGCGGTGCTCGACGAGGAACCCGGCGTCGCCCATCCAGTTGGTGACGTGGTGGGTTAGCCAGCTGCAGCGTTCGGGCCCGTAGTCATACGCGGCGGGCGTGCCGACATCGGTGGCGAGGTCGTTCTCCCAGTGGACTCGCTCGGGCACGTCGGGGATGCCCATGGCGTTGGCGAGGCCGAGGCCCGGGTGCTTCTCGAGCTGCTTCCATGCGAGCTTGTTCGCTCGGATGTAGAGCCCACCCCAGCCCTGCGCGTAGGCGATGAAGCCCGTCGCGGTCATCGGCCCCTTGACGATCGGGGGGAGCTCGTCGCCCACCTGCACGTCCTCGACGTAGCGGGCCTCGGCTCCTCGGACCTGCTCGTTGCGGTAGAGGTCCCAGATCTGCTCGAGCTCTGCGTCGGTGTACATGCGGGGTTCACGGTCCTTGACCGAGTCGTACTTGGTGCCGAGCTCCCGGGCGGTGTCCCGTTCGATGCGGAAGCACCAGCTGTCGCCCTCGGCGATGAGCCGACCGTCCTGATTGCGGAACTCTGCGTGGTAGATCTGCTGGATCGCCCGGCCTGCGAAGCGGGTGTCGTGGGGGATGAGGTCCTTGAGGTAGGCGACGGTGCTGATCTCGTCGCCACGTCGGAACCAGTCGTGCCAGGTGAGGTTGGCTCCCGCCCACATGGCGTGGATCCCGGGGAGCCCACCCACGTAGCCCGACAGCACCCGGTTCAGCGGGAAGATGAACGACGGCGGGGCGACGATCCCACCGTGGGGGCCTGCCGCCGCATAGGCGGGGTCGCACCACAGCGGGTTGTCGTCACCGATGCCGTGCGCATAGTGGCGCACGCTGTCCCGGGTGACCTCGTGGCACCACGGTTCGACCGTCTCGGTGATCGGGACGCCGATCAGTCGACGGAGCGCGTCGACGGCGTCGTCGGTGATCACGGCGTAGCGCCGCTGGTCCTCGAGGGGATCGGAATCGCCGAACGTACTCATGGGTGCACCCTAGGTCGGGAGCCTGTGGGCGGGGCAAGGGATCGTCGGGGCAACGGGCGCCGGGCACGGCGCTGTCACCCCCGCATGGTTGACTCTCCGGTGGAACGGTGGCAGAGCGGACGAATGCAGCCGCCTTGAAAGCGGCCGTGTCTTCGGGCACCGGGGGTTCGAATCCCCCCCGTTCCGCCAGCACGACCGTGTGAGCGAGGGGAGGAGGCGAGGTGCCACGACGACCGATCAGCCCGCCCGTGGCCGAAGCACTCGAGCGCCTCACCGACCGCACCGACCGGATCGTCGTGATGGACACCGAGACCACCGGCTTCGGTGCGCAGGACCGGGTCGTGGAGATCGCGATGGTCACCCTCGACCTGCGGGGGCGCGTGGTCGACCGGTGGGCGACGCTGCTCGACCCGGGCCGCGACCCGGGCCCGACGCACGTCCACGGGATCACGGGCGAGATGCTGCAGGGGGCACCGGACTTCGGCACCCTCGCTCCCGAGATCGCCGCCCGGCTCCACGGAGCGGTGGTGAGCGCCCACAACCTCCCCTTCGACGCCCGGATGCTCCGCCAGGAGTTCGACCGCTACGACGTACCCGTCGGCGATCTCCGCAAGGGCCTCGACACGCTCGTGCCCACGAGGGCGAAGCTGCACGTGGCCTGTCGCGCCGAAGGAGTCCTGCTGCAACCGAACCACCACGCCCTCGACGACGCGCTCGCCACGGCCGATCTGCTGCTGCGGATCCTCGATCGGTTCGAGACCGCCCCCGAGCCGGTCACGCTCGAAGGGCCGGTCGACGCGGCCGACCGCACGCGTTCCTGGACGCGCTCCGGCACCGCGGTCGATGCCGACCCGTCGAGACTCGTCGCCGGGTGGTTCCGGGCCGCAGTCGACCGGTCGTGATCGTGGCGGTCCGGGGTCGAGCGCGCGGACTCAGCCGACCTTGGGCATGTTGCGGGCCGCCGGCAGGTTGATCCACGTCGGGCCGGGCTTGAGCGGGAACGGCTGACCGTCGGTGGTGCGGAGGGCGATCGGTGCCTCCTGGGTGGTCTTCACCCAGATGGCGTCGTAGCGCTTGCCGTCGCGCAGGATCACCGCCGGAGCGCCCTCGGGACCGGTGACGGCCTCGCTCTCGGGGTACCCGCCGCTGTAGTAGCGGCCCGTGGCGAGGACGACGACGTTCGCTGCGCCGATCCTGCCGCCGCCGGTCACCTCGAAGTCCTTGCCGTCCTGGTCGCGCCGGTAGAGCCCGGCGGCCGGGTCGTAGGTCCACCCGGTCTTCCACTCGTCGGTCATCTGCACGACCATCGACGCGCCCGGGTCGGTACAGGTCGTCGCGGCGGGCGGGCAGGAGAGCGCGCCAGCGGGAGCGGTCGTCGAGAACGCCCAGCCGAGGTCACGGCCCGGTTCGGCGCCGAGGCCGACGACCTCGGCGAGCGCCGCCTTCGCGTCGACGAAGAGGTTGTGGGGCGCGTACCGGCCCGACTGCCGGTAGAACCCGGCGCCGTCTTCGGTGATCGTGATCGCGGGTGTCCGTTGGATCGCGTCGAGCACGTCGTCGCGGGCGCCGGAGAAGACCATGCCGACCTCGCCGAACCCGGTGACGAGGTCGACGTCGACGTAGCGGCCCGAACGCACCGGTCCGGCGTCGTCGGGGATCGTCGACTGGAAGATGACGAAGAACCGGGTCACCCCGCCTTCGACCTCCTCCTCGATGACGACGTCGGCGAGGTCCAGCGCCGTCTGGGGGCGTGCCTGCGGCGAGTTCTCGATCTTGACGACCAGATAGGGGCGCTGCGCGACGTCGTTCTCGACGCGTTGCCCGGTAAGGAAGGAGATCGGTCGGGGATCGGCGGTGGTCGTGGTGGCGACAGTGGTCGTCGGTGCGGGGCTCGTGGTCGGTGCGCCGACGTCGTCGCCCGCCGAGCCGCACGCCGCAGCGAGCAGTCCGAGCACCACGAGCGCAATCCACCGGAACCGACGCACACGACCTCCTGGAACCGAACGGCTCGACACCGTGTCGGCCGGGGGCCCTGCGAGCGTACCGACGCGGTCACCGAGCGCCGGGGACCTCACGACCGAGACCTCAGGGGCCGATGGGAGCGGTCGGCACCGGACCGCTACGATGACGCCACCCGTGGAGAGGTGCCGGAGCGGCCGAACGGGGCGCCCTGCTAAGGCGTTGTCGGGGTCAACCCGACCGTGGGTTCAAATCCCACCCTCTCCGCTGTACGTCGGCCGACGCCGAGCCCACCGGGCCCGCTGCGTCGGCCGACGACGTCACGCCTCGTCGTCGAACTCCTCGAGATCGTCGTCGACGGCGTCGATCAGGAACACGCCGACACGCTCGAGCGACTCGATCCCCGCACCACCGAGCTCGCATATCGCCTCGACGAGGTGGGCGGCCACGTGGGCGGGGTGGACCGGGTCGGGATGTGCCACGGGTTCGGACCCCTCCTCGGAGGTCGCGTAGACGACCGACCCGTCCTCCGCGGTCAGGACGACGATCGTGTCGGCGTCGTCGTCGTCGGTGTCGAGGTCGATGAGCAACTGCGACCCGCCGTCGAGGATGAGCCTGGCGACGATGCCGGCGAGCTCGGCCTCGAGCTCGTCGAGGGTGGCCGACATGAGGTGGATCCCGTCCTCCTGGAAGGACCGCAGGTACTCACCGGAGATCGCCCACTGGTCGACCGCCGCACGGTCGACCCGACTGACACGTGACGAGTCCGGGAACCCGGCGGCGACACCGACGATCGCGAGGAACAGGCGCCGCAACACCGCCTCGGCCGAGGACGTGAAGGTCATCGCCTCGATGCCCGCGGTGCGGATCTCCTGCTCGTCCTCGGGTGTCATCGGACCACCGGCGAGCTCGCGCACGGTGTCGGCCGCAGCGACCGCCGCGTCGGTGAGGCCGGCGAGGAGCTCCATGGTCGGCGCGATGTCGGGGCAAGGGCGCAGCGCCCCCGCGTCGTCGACGCGGAGATCGGCGAGTTCGGCCTGCAGGCCACGGGCGAGCAACCACACGACGCCACATCGGTTGGCGTCGACCTGGCTCTCATGGATGACGTCGTCGAGGTCGAAATCGAGGTCGGGGGTGGGGGAGGTCATGGGCACATTCTGCAAGGGAGGTGGGACACGCGAAGGGGGGTCGGCGCCTCGCTAGCGTGACGCCGTGCCCGCCACCCGACGCCTCGCCGAGCTGCGCCATCCCCAGGTCGCCGAGCTGCTCTCCGAGCGGTCGATCGTCGTGCTCCCCCTCGGCGCGGTCGAGCAGCACGGGCCGCACCTGCCCTTCGTCACCGACCTGCTCATCGCCGAGGCCGTCGCCACCGAGACCGTTCGCCGGTTCGGTGACACGTTCGACCTGTGGCTCGCCGAGCCGCTCGCCTACACGAAGTCGAACGAGCACGCCCGGTTCGCCGGGTCGGTCTGGGTCGACCCGCAGACCCTGCTCGCCACGGTCGACGCCGTGGCGCGTGCCGTGGCGACGACGGGCGCGGGAACGCTCGTGTTCCTCAACGGGCACGGGGGCAACACGGCGTTGCTGCAAGTGGCGTTGCGGGAGGTCCGCCTCGCCCACGGGTTGCGCACGTTCCTCCTGCACCCGGCCGTCCCACCGGATGCCGGCGGGGTGAGTGACGCCGGCGAGGCCGGCATGGGCGTGCACGGCGGGCTGCACGAGACCTCCCTCGTCCTGCACCTCCGCCCCGACCTCGTCGACCTCGGTCTCGCCCGTCGGAACGTGCCGGAACGGCTCGCCGCGAACCGTCACGTGCGGTTCGGCGGGTCGGTGCCCTTCGGCTGGCTCGCCGACGACTTCGGGCCCGACGGCCACATCGGCGACCCGACCGGTGCGTCGGCGGAGCTCGGTGGCGAGCTGTTCGACGCGGCGATCGTGCGGCTCGGCGAACAGCTCGCCGAGATCGCCACGTTCGACTTCGGTCGGACCTGAGCGACCTCAGACGAAGATCGTCGACGACGTCGTGCGCGCGACGACCCGCCCGGCCCGCACCACGATCCGGTCGGCCGGTGCATCGGCGACCGCAGCCCGCAGCGTCGGGGCGCCCACGGCGAGCAGGTCGGCGACCGCGCCGACCTCGGGCCCGGCAACCGGCAGGCCCATCGCCCGGCGCGCGGCGTTCGACACGGCGTCGTAGGCGGCCCCCACGTCGAGGTGCGCGGCCATCACGAGGAGCGCGGCGGTCTCGAAGGGGTCGGCACGGCCGACCGTGTTGAACGGGTCCTGCAGGTTGTCGGCACCTGCGGCGACCGTCACACCGGCGTCGAGCAGTGCAGCGACGGCGGTGAGTCCACGGGCCGGGGCGGTGCGCACGCCCCGCGCCTGGAGGAACAGGTTCGTCTGCGGGAGCGTGACGACGGCGATGCCCGCCGCGGCGACGAGCGCAGCGACCTCCGCCTGTTCCGCCTCGTCGCACATACCGAGGGACACGCAGTGGCTCGCCACGGCGCCGTGGGGGAACCCGGTCTCGAGGATCCGTTCGGCGAGGCGCCGCAGGTCACCGGAAGCCGGGTCGAGGTTCTCGTCCGCGTGCAGGTCGACGGGGCGACCGGCCGCGGCCGCCGCCTCGAGGGCGAGGTCGACGTGGCGGGCCGGATCGACGTCGATGTGCGGGCACCCGCCGCCCACGTCGACGCCGCGTTCGAGTGCCTCGGCGAGGAGTCGACGATTGGCGCGACCGTCGTCGCCGTCGAGCGGTCGACCGACGAGCGCGACGACCTGCAGGTCGAGGCGCGGGGCGAGCTCGGAGCGGAGCGCGAGCAACGCGTCGACGCCTCGCAGCCCGATCGCCTCGTTGACGTCGACGTGGGTGCGCAGCGCGGTGACCCCTGCGGCGAGGCTCCGCAACGCCGCCCGTCGCGCCCGTTCGGTGATCTCCTCCACGGTGCGCTCGGGGTAGCGCGCCACCCACGCCTCGATCGCGCTGAGCAGGTCGCCGGCCGGGTTCGGGACGATGTCGGCGGTGAGCGCCTTGTCGAGATGCGCGTGCGGCTCGGCGGGGGCGGCGAGCAGGAGTCGACCCTCGAGGTCGACGATCTCCGCGCCCGCTACCGGGGCACCACCGGCGGCGGCGACAGCGACGACGAGGCCGCCGGCCGCCGTGACGTCGACGACCCTGCCGTCGGTGAGCTGGGCGTTGCGCAGCACGAGCATGCGACCAGTGTGACCCGACGGGCCGGGGGACCGGAACTACCGTCGGCCGGGTGCATGGGGCGGACGTCGTCGTGATCGGCGCCGGGGTGGTCGGCCTCGCTGCGGCGTGGCGCCTCGCCGAGGCCGGGGTTGCGGTCGTCGTGGTCGACGCGATCGGTGTCGGCGGTGGTGCGAGCTCGCGCAACGCCGGGCTCATCGACGCGCCGGGGTGGGGTCGCCGACCGGCGCTCGACGACGTGCTGAAGATGGGGAGCCTCGCGATCTACGAGCGACTCGCCGACGACGGCGCCGACATCGAGCTCGACCGATGCGGGCGGGTCGCAGCGGCGTGCACCGACGACGAGCTCGCGCTCGCCGCAGCCGAGGCAGCAGCGCACGACGGCGTGCACCTGCTCGACGGCGATGCGCTGCGCGAGGTCGAACCGGCGCTCGGCCCGGCGGTGGTCGGAGGGACGTGGACCCCGGGCGCGGCATGCGCCGATCCGGTCGCCGCGTGTGCGGCGCTCGCCGCAGCAGCACAGCGGTGCGGGGTGCGCGTCATCGCCCCGGCCCGGGTCACGTCGTTCGAACCGGGGCCGCAGGGTGGCGCCCGGCTCGGCCTGCAGGACGGCGACCACATCGACGCCGGCGCGGTCGTCCTCGCCGCGGGCGCGTGGGCCGCACCGGTGGCCCGACTGCTCGACGAGGCGCTCGACGTGCCGACGGTGCCGGTGTTCGGCCAGATGTGGGCGACCATCCCGCTGCCGGCCGGCACGTTGCGCACGACGGTCGTCGGGCTCGAGTCGTCGCACGCCTGGCAGGGCGGCGCAACGCTCGACGGCCTCCCCCTCACCCACGACGTCGCCGGGGTCCGGCGCACCCGCCACCTGTACGGCCGCCAGCGCCGCAACGGCGAAGTCGTCTTCGGTGGCGACCGCATCCGCCTCGCCCCCGCCGACCACGCAGCGACCGACCCCGGTGCCGTGCCGGGCGTGCGCGACGACGGCATCGCGGTGAACCGTGCCCACGCGGCTGCGGTCGCACCCGTGCTCGGGTCGGCGCCAACGGCCCGCACCTGGGCGGGCGTGATGCCCTTCGCCCGTGACGGCCTGCCGCTCATCGGCCCGGTGCCGGGCGTGCGCGGGCTGATGGTTGCCGGCGGCCTCGGTTCGTCGGGCTTCAACCGTGGGCCGATGGCAGGCTGGCTCGCCGCCGACCTGCTGCTCGGTCGCGATGTCCCCCCCGAGGTGGCGACGGCCCGCCTCGACCGGCGCGGCTGAGGGTCAGTCGGCCGGCTTGTAGATGCCGATGCCGCGGTGCTCGGTGATCGCTGCGGGCTGCTTGCGCCACGGCTTGCCGAGCGTCACGCCGCCGTCGACGACGTGCGCCTGCCCGGTGATCCAGTTCGACGCATCCGAGGCGAGGAACACGGCCATGTTCGCGATGTCGTCGGTCTCGCCCATACGGTGCATCGGCTGGGCGCGGCTCATGCGCTCACGGGCCTTGTCCATGCGCTCGCCGTTCTCCTCCGCGGAGACCTCCGAGATGGGCCGGTTCGTCGTGAGCTGGGTGGCGATGAACCCCGGGCAGATGGCGTTGACCCGCACGTTCCACTCGGCGAACTCGAGCGCGGCGGTCTTCGTCATCATGATCACGCCGGCCTTCGCGACGTTGTAGAGGTGGGTGCCGATGTCGGGCACGAGCCCGCACACCGACGCGGTCGACAGGATCGAACCGGAGCGCTGCGCCTTCATGATCGGGGAGACGTGCTTGATCCCGTAGAAGACGCTGCGCAACAGCACGTTCATGGTGATGTCGTACTCATCGGACGTGGTGTCCTCGAACGGTCCGGTCGCACCGACGAACCCGGCGTTGTTGTAGAGGCAGTCGACGGCCCCCCACGTGGCGACAGCGTGGTCGATGGCCGCCTTCACGTCGGCCTCCTTCGACACGTCGCACCGGACCGAGGTGGCGACGTCGTTGCCGAACGTGGCGGCGACGTCGGCTGCGGCTTCGGCCTGGATGTCGGCGAGGACGACACGCGCGCCCTCCTCGACGAAGCGGCGGGCGGTGCCCGCACCGATGCCGGATGCACCGCCGGTGATGACCGCGATCTTCCCGTCGAGCTGGCCCATGTCACTCTCCCCCGTGGTCGGGCCCCGCCCCCGGGAGCCCGTGACGGCGACCGTAGTGCCACGACCGGAACGGCGTCACGGCGATCCCCTTTGGGTCGGTCCGGGCGCCCCGCTAGAGTGCAGGGGCCTTCCGGCGCTCGTAGCTCAATTGGATAGAGCATCTGACTACGGATCAGAAGGTTGGGGGTTCGAGTCCCTCCGAGCGCGCTGAGAACTTCCCGGCTCAGGTGCCCCGCACAGGGCGCAGAATCCGACGGGCGATGTCGCCGGCACGGCGCAGCGGGCGGGTCACCCGCATCGACCGGGATGCGTGCACAGCGGTCACCGCGGCCTCGAGTTCGGCGATCCGAGCCCTCAGCGCAGCGACCTCGGCGTCGTCGACGGGGGTGACGAACACCTCGCGCAGCGGCAGCGGCGGTTCGGTCGGGAGCGGGGGCAGGTACCCGAGCCGCTCCCAGTGCACGATGCCCCGCACGATCTGGTTCCAGTACATGAGGAGCGCGAGCGCATAGGCGTGGTCGGCGTCGGCATCGCTGTCGAGCCGGTCGTCGAACTCCTGCGCGGCACGGGCGAGGTACATCGTGAAGTCGAACCGGTCGGGGTCGTCGTCGTAGACGTCGCTGCGGGCGTAGGTCAGCTGTCGTTCGACGAACTCGACGAAGCTCGCATAGTTCTCGTGGTGGATGTGCACGCACCCGGGGGGTTCGAGGCGCACCGTCCGCCGCGTCGGGTCGACGAGCTGCGGCACCCGGTGGTGGGCGACCTCGTAGCGGATCGACCCGGTGCGGAACAGCCGGAGCTGGTGGTCCGGGTACCAGCCCGAGCCGCGCAGCACCCGACCGGCGATGCTGTTGAACCGGGGGATCCACACGCCGTCGACGTCGGCCGCGGCTGCTGCGACCGCCGCGCGCAGTCCCTCCTCGGCATCCGCGGCGAGGTACTCGTCCGAGTCGAGCACGAGCGTCCACGGGTGGGCGGCCTCACCGAGGAACCGGTTGCGGAGAGCGTCGGTGAACGGTTCGGGTCCGATCGTCACGACCCGGCAGCCCGCCGCCCGCGCGAGATCGGCCGTCCCGTCGGTGCTCGTCATGTCGACCACGATGCGTTCGTCGCACCAGGCGGTCGTCCGGAGCAGCTCGGGCAGCACGTGCGCCGAGTTCCGGGTGTGCACGATAAGGGAGATCGCGCTCGTGTTCGTCACCGGTCGTCCGCCGATCCGTCGATGTTGAAACGTCCACGCCAACGGGCGAAGAACAACGCCCGGCTCTGCCGTTCGAGCGCATACGCACGCTCGTCACGCGAGGAACCCTGCAGGTGGATCGAGTCGACCGCCTGCGCACACACGATCGTCGCCCCGGCCTGCCGCGCACGGAGGCAGAAGTCGATGTCCTCGTAGGCGAAGGGGAACTGCTCATCGAACCCGCCGAGCTGGTCGAACAGCGGCCGTTCCACGAGGAAACAGGCCCCGGTGACCGCCTGCAGCACCCGAGGCCGTCGCGGGACCAGATGCGACGGAACCCAGTGCAGGTGGTGGTACGGGCCACGCTCGCCCGAATCGAAGAGCACACCGCAGTGCTGGATCGTGTCGTCGGGGTAGACGAGCCGTGCCCCGCACACGCCCGCACGGTAGGTCTGCGCCGTCGAGCACAGGTCGAGGAGCGCCCGCCGGTGCAGGAGCACGTCGTTGTTGAGGAACAGCAGCGGCGCGGCGCCGTCGCCGAGCCGTGCCCCGGCGTTGCAGGCACGGGAGAACGAGCGCGGCGTGTCGAACCGGAGGAGTTCGAGGTCGAGGTCCGTGGTGAGCTCCGCCCGGCGGTACGGCACGGGCGACGCGTTGTCGACCACGACGACCCGCATGCCGTCGATCCCTGCGAATACTGCGGCGTCCTGCAACGACGACAGGCATTGGCGCAACAGCCCGGTGAGTGCACGCGACGGGATCACCACGGTCAACGACACCGCAGCACCTCGCCGAGTTCGCCGTGGAGCAGCGCAGCGAGCCGTTCGGCCTGCACCGCCCGCCGGTATCGCTGCGCGGTGATCCTCCCGTTGCGTCGCAGGAGACCGCGGCGACCGTCATCGACCAGCAGCGCCGCGACCGCGGCCGGGATCGCCGCGGGTTCGACGACGAGCGCGTTCCGGTCGTGGTGCAGGTACTCGCCACCACCGACGGTCGGCACGCTCACCACCGCGCAGCCCGCCGCCATCGCCTCGAGCGCCGGCAGACCGAACCATTCGCCCTCGGCGACCGCGACGAACACGTCGGCGGACTGCAGCTTCGCGGCGACGGCCGGCTCACGGTCACCGTCGATCACGAGGTGCGTGACCCCGCCGAGTGCCGCAGCGACGTCGGTCCGACCACGCCGGGCCATGTGGGCGACCGTTCGTTCCACCCGGCCCGGCCCGCGCTCGAAGAACACGTCGTCGATCGAGAGACCGACCTCGATCGGGGTGCGTCCGGTGGTCGACCGCACGAACTCGGCCGCCTGTGCCCAGCAGGTGAGGAGCACCACGGCGGGGTCCTCGAGCACGGGCAGGATCGCCGGATCGGTGCCCTGGCAGTGGAAGACCGCTCGGGCCGGCGTCGCTCGGACCACGGCGTGATCGTGCGGCAACGAGAAGATCACCGTGTCCGCAGCGGTGAGGCGTGGCAGCACGTCCGCACGCGCCACGACCGGCGCCGCGGACCTGCACCACTGCGGGGCCTCACCGTCGGGCGTTGCCGCGACCGCATCGACGCCGAGCGACCGCAACAGGTCGACGAACTGCACACCGACCTTGATCCCGCCGTAGACGCCGGCACCGGGCAGCACGTAGACGATCACGCCCGCACCGACCGGACGGATCGTCGCACGGTGCGGGCGGCCCGGAGGGCACGCCGCAGCACGGCGAGCTGCAGGGCGAACGCCGTGCCGTGATGGCGACGGGCGTAGGCGAGACGTGCCCGGTCGAGCAGCGCGCGGCGCCGATCGGAGGTGACCGCCGAACCGGCGGCACCGAGGTGCACGACGGGGACGTCGACCTCGGCGACGGCGACACCCGCCCGGCGGCACGCGTGGCCGAACTCGACGTCCTCCATGTAGCAGAAGTACGCCGGATCCAGACCGCCGAGCTCGGCGAACACGTCGGCGGGAACGACCATGCACGCGGCGAGTGGCCAGTGCCACGTGGTGTCGTGGCGCCGTTCGTCGCCGAGCGGGCCGCGGCGCGGCACACCGTTCGTCTCACAGAGGTCACCAAGCAGCTTGCGGCGCGTGTAGCCGGGTTGGCGGCCGGCGACGACAGCGCCGTCGGCGTGCACGTACCGGGGCACCACCACCGTGCGCGGCGCACGCCCGAGGGTCGCGAGCGCCGCGTCGAGGAACTCCCCGCTCGGGAAGCAGTCCGGGTTCACGAGGCAGAGCACCGAGCCGTCCGCGACCTCCGCCGCCTGCGCGACCGCGGCGGCGAACCCCACGTTCGTCGGGTTGCGGATCACGCGCACGCCGCCGAGCAGATCGGCGGTCCCGTCGGTCGACGCGTTGTCGACGACGACGACCTCGGCACCGTCGAAGGTGGCCAACACGTCGAGCCCGTCCCGGATCGTGGCCGCCGAGTCGTGGGTCACGACGAGGAACGACACGGGCGCGTGCACGGGTGGCGCAGCACCTCGGGTCGCCTCCATGTGGCGGACCGTGGCGAACGGCGGCCCGTTGCAGAAGTTGCTGAAGTGCACGATGCGGGCATCGGGTCGGGGGAAGTCGGCGTCCCACCACGTGCAGTGGTTCCAACCGCCGTCGAGCTCGGCGCAGCGTCCCCGGCGCAGCACGTTCGCCCACACCTGCAGGTAGTCCTGATCGGCGATCATGTGCGCGCCCACGTGGTGGGTGCCGTCGGACGCCGCACGGGTCGCCGCGGCCCAGTGCAGGAAGTTCCGCAGCTCGAGCGCCCCGAAAAGGATCACCCCGCTGTTGTGGAACCGGAACTCCGCAAGGTCGGGGGCCGGGAGCGCGGGCGCCAGGTAGGCGAGCGAGTGGTCGACGAAGTGGCGCAGGAAGTCCGGCCGACCCATCGTCGACCCGGTGATCGTCGTCTGCTCGACCATGGCGAGCGATGCGCCACCGAGCGCCGTGGCCACATCGGCTGCGGTGAGCGGACGAGCCAGCACGGCGTCGGCGTCGAGGTGGAGGAAGACCTTCGCCCCGGGGTGCGCGAGCGCCGCCTGCCAGGTCGCGAACTTGGCGAGGAACGGCTCGGCACGGGCGCCGGTGCCGGCCCGCACCTTTTCGATGCGCACCCGCGGCGAACGAGGTACGAGCGCTTCGGTGACCTCGTCACAACCGACCACGACCGGGAACCCCGTGTGGTCGAGCAACGACAGCACCGTCTGACGCGCCGCTGCGCCGTAGCCGACCGTGCCGACCGCCGTCACCATGGCGACGATCTCGCCGTCGTGCACCGTCGGCACAGCGAACCGCCGATCAGCCGGTGTAGGTCGGGCCGACCACGGGGCCGAGATCGTTGATGGTCCACCCTGCGGCGACGAGTGTCGCCCGGGCTCCTGCCGACGCGCTGTCGTAGAACTGGGGAACGTGAAGCCACACGCCGGCGAGGACCGACTGCGCCGCCCAACCTCGCAACAGGGCCCCGTAGTTGCCGAACGACAGCGCGCCCTGGGTGAACATCTGCTCCGCAGCGGTCAACGAGGTGACGTTCCACGAGCCGAGGTCACGGTCGAACGATGTCGCCCGGAGGAACATCCGGCTCATGTCCGTCACATGCGACGTGTCCCAGGTGCTGATGTCCCCGTTGAACGACGTCGCCCCACGGAAGGTGCACTGGAGGTCGGTCACCGCGATCGGCAAGGTCGCCGGGACCGAGGTCAGGTTCACGTTCTCGAAGAACGCCCCGGAGAGCGAGACGAAGCCCGAGTCCGTCCCGAGGTCGCCCCACGACAGCACGGCGGTGATGTGCTCCCGTCCGGCGAGCACCCCACCGCAGCCGTTCCCGTAGCGCTCCGCGGTGCCGGTGATCTCGATGTCGAACGAGCCTGCGCTCGTGAACGTGTGTGCCTGCGTGTTCGTCGCGCCGCTGTAGGTGTCGGAGCTGGCGTCGTCCCAGTCGATCGTGCCGACGAGCTGCCGGAAGGGTAGTTCGACGAGCGCCGGCTCCTCACCCGAGGGGATCACGACTCTGACGACCATCGGCACCGCCACGGCGCCGAGACGACCACGAGGCCGAGCACCAGGAGCAGCATCGAAA